>Ga0180431_10000189_pt1 | contig 85367 bp, 80 predicted proteins | sample SS_ome_11_FD_132459 | JGI IMG/M metagenome (GOLD analysis project Ga0180431, IMG submission 132459) | Hypersaline lake sediment archaeal communities from the Salton Sea, California, USA - SS_1_MS_1 metaG | ecosystem: Environmental > Aquatic > Non-marine Saline and Alkaline > Hypersaline >...
AACCCGAGCCCAAACCCGAGCCCAAACCTGAAAGCCAACCCCCTGCCGTCCCCCCTAAAAAAAAGAAAATCAACAAGATGACGTTGGCTGAAGTGGAAGCGAAACTTGCGGATGTCAAGGAACGGATGGGGGGACTCGACTCTCATTATGCAAAACACCTGCTGATCAGGAAAAAGAACCTGACATCCTGACAAATCGCATTCTTCCTTATTGAGCAAAGCCATTAAATTAATAAGCACTTAAGCCGGCTTGCATTTCAACAATCCGCGCTTCAGTCGAAAAAGAGAAGATACATACAAGTGTTCTCGCAGGTGGATCGCTGCAATTAAAGATTTACATTCCCCTGTTTTTTTGCTAATATTATCTTCAACTTAAAAGGAGAAATAATAGGTGTTGACGAAAGAAGACAAGACACAAATCATCGGAGACAATAAAGTCCACCCCAAGGATACGGGTTCATCGGAAGTGCAGATCGCCCTTATTACAAACCGGATCAACTATCTTACCGACCATTTGAACATCCACAAACAGGACTACCACTCCAAGAACGGCCTTATGAAGCTTGTCGGACAGCGCAAACGGCTGCTGGAGTACTTGAAAAAGCAGGATCAGAAAAGATACGAAAACCTCATCAAGAAGCTCAAAATCCGCAAGTAGCCCTACACCTCGGGGATTATCATGTCAGATAACACAATACGTTTAGAAATTAACAACCGCCCCCTGACCATCGAAGTCAATAAGATCGGTAAACAGGCGGACGGTTCCGCGCTCGTTCGTTACGGTGAAACCGTAATGTTCGTCGCCGCAACTTCCAAGAAAGACGCACGGGAACCGCGTCCTTTCTTCCCATTGACAGTCGACTACCGTGAAAACACATACGCCGCCGGAAAAATTCCCGGTGGATTTTTCAAACGGGAAGGACGCCCTTCAGAGAAAGAAACGCTGATGTGCCGATTGATCGATCGGCCGATCCGTTCGCTGATGCCGGACGGATATTTCAGCGACACCCATATCGTCGCCATGCTTCTCTCGGCGGACCTGGATAACGAGCCCGACACATTGGCTTTGATCGGCGCTTCCGCCGCGCTTTATCTTTCCGACATCCCTTTCACGACCCCCATCGGTGCCGTTAAGCTCGGCTGCGTGGACGGCCGGTTCATCGTCAACCCGACGGTGGAAGAAAGGGAAAAAAGCACTTCGGAAATCGTCGTGGTTTCCACTGAGGAAGGGATCGTCGTGATCGAAGCCGGAGGAGAGGAGATCGACGAGAAAAAATTTCTCGAAGCCATCACCATTTCCCATGATCCCATCCAGAAGATCATCCAGGCCCAGAAAGATCTCTACAACCGAATGAACATCCAGAAACGCCCCTTCACGGCGCCTGAGATAAATCAGGAGCAGTTCGACCGGATCGAGCAGAAATACGCAAATGACCTGCGAGATGCCATGCTGGGTGAAAACCAGAAGGTACGCCGCGAACGTTCCCGAAAGATCCAGGAGAATCTGGTAGCGGATTACCCCGAAGAGAATGAAGACGAGATCCGGGAAGCGAAAGAGATACTTTATCAGGTTCAAAAAAAGCTGGTCCGCAAGATGATCCTCAACGAAAAAAAGAGAGCGGATGGTCGCGATTTCGACCAGATCCGTCCCCTTTCCATAGAAGTCGGCATGCTCCCGCGCACCCATGGGTCGGCGCTGTTCACCCGGGGAGAGACCCAGTGTCTGGCAACGGTAACCTTGGGTACAACCGAAGACATTCAGAGAGTCGACGGATTGGGCGAGGATATGGACAAACACTTCATGCTCCATTACAACTTTCCGCCTTTCAGTGTGGGCGAAGCCGGCTTTTTACGCGGCCCCGGACGCCGGGAAATCGGACACGGAGCCTTGGCCGAGAAATCGATTCGCCCCGCCATCCCCCAAGACAGTGAAAATTTCCCCTACACCATTCGGATCGTTTCCGATGTTCTGGAATCGAACGGATCCTCGTCCATGGCCACGGTATGCGGCGGAGTCCTTTCTCTCATGGACGCCGGAGTCCCGCTTACCATGACCGTTGCCGGCATCGCCATGGGACTGGTCACCGAAGGCGATCGCTATGAGATCCTCACCGATATCGCCGGATTGGAAGACCACGTCGGCGATATGGACCTGAAGGTCGCGGGAACCGAGAAAGGCATCACGGCTCTTCAAATGGACCTGAAGATCCCGTCGATTTCTCTTTCCATGCTCGCCGAAGGCCTTGAGAAGGCCCGCCAGGCCCGTTTGAAGGTTCTGGAAAAAATGAAGGAAGCCATTTCCCAGCCCCGTCCCGAGATATCCCCCTACGCTCCCCGTATCATCAATCTCTTCGTCAATCCCTCCAGAGTGGGCGAAGTCATCGGGCCCGCGGGTAAAATCATCAAGAAGATCATCGCCGAAACCAACACGAAAATCGATATCGACGACACCGGAAAGATCACCATCGCTTCCGCCGACATGGAAGCGGTAAAAAAAGCCGAAGGCATGATCCGCGACATCACGGCCGAAGCGGAAGTGAACAAGACTTATGAGGGCAAAATCGTCCGCCTCGAAGAGTACGGCGCCTTCGTGCAGATCCTTCCCAATCAGGACGGCCTTCTGCACATCTCCGAGATCTCGCATGAAAGAGTCCGGAATATCCGCGACGTCCTCAAGCTCGGTCAGATGCTGCGCGTCAAAGTGATCTCCATCGATGAAAACAATAAAATCCGCTTGAGCAAGAAAGCCTTGGAGTCCGGTTCCGACTCCTCTTCCGAAAAAGAAGGAAACCGAAACCGTGAATCCTATCCCAACCGGAATCGCGATTCATACAATTCAGACCGCAATCGGAATAAAGGCTCGTCATATAACCGGCGTCCCCATAATAAAAATCGCTGAGCCTTAGGGGCCGGCGATTCACAGGCCATGATCAAGAGGCGAAAAAGAGGGTTTACTCTGACCGAGATGTTGGTCACCCTCACCATTCTTGCCATTTTAACCGCGGTTGCCCTACCTTTGGCCAAAACCGCCGTGAAACGCGAGAAAGAGATCACGCTTCGCCGAAATCTGCGCCTGCTCCGCGAAGCGATCGATGCATACAAGAAACTTGCCGACGAAAAAAAATTCGAGATCGAGGAGGAAAGCGACGGATACCCTCCGGACCTCGAAACTCTTGTATCCGGAGTTGAAGTCCAGGTTACCATCGATGACCGGGAAACGACTAAAACCGTGAAATTTTTGCGCAGGATACCGCGGGATGTCATGACGAAATCCACGGATTGGGGCCTTCTTTCCACCCAGGATGATTTCGATTCCGATGACTGGGGAGGAGAGAACGTTTATGACGTCTATACCAAAAGCCCGGGGAAGGCGCTCGACGGCACGGCTTATCGGGAGTGGTAATATGAAATCTCTTTTATTTCACATCAAGAGAATGAAATCCATGCACCCCGCGGCCGGCCGGAAAGGATTTACCCTGATCGAAATGATTCTGGTTTTTACATTGATAGGAATTCTGGTGGGTTTGGGACTTCCTCAATATAAATACGCAACGATCCGGGCACGCGAAGCGGTGCTGAAAGAGAACCTGTTTCAGATCAGGAAACTGCTCAGCCAATACTATGTGGATAAGGCGAAATATCCTCCCACCCTCCGAGCCCTGGTGGAAGAGGGTTATCTGCGCAGCATCCCTGATGATCCCATCACCAAATCTTCGGATACCTGGATCGAAATACCGGAAAGTCTGGCGCAGGATGAAGTGATCTCGGGAACGATCCCGGGGATCATGGATGTCGTTTCCGGGTCTGAAAAGAACGCCCTCGACGGATCGCCATACAATACGTGGTAAACCGGCGTGTATATAACGGCTTTTTATTCATGATAAATCACCGCGCAAACGAGACGAGGATCCGAAGTCCGCACACCGGAGCGCATGGCACCATGCTGCTCGTCCTCGTCTTTGCGATTTTCGTTCTCACTCTCGCTCTCATGGTGGCGTTCCCGGTTTGGCAAACCCAGATCCAACGCGAAAAGGAAGCGGAGCTTATTTTTCGCGGAAACCAATATGTCGAAGCCGTACGCGTTTTCCAATTGAAATTCCCTGGCAGATTCCCCGAAAGCATTGACCAGATGATCGAAGAAAGGTGCCTGCGCCGCCGCTTCTCCGATCCCATGACATCCCACGGCGAGTGGAATTTCATTCTCCCCTACCAGCCTTCGGCGGGGCAGAGCCGGACGTCCTCCCAGAAGGTGCTCGTGGTCCCGGCCGCCGCGCTTTCATCCTTGGACGGTCCACAGATCATCGGCGTTGTGAGTTCGTCCACCGGAAGATCCAAGCGCCTTTATCTGGAGCAGGAGACCTACGATAAATGGCTTTTCTATTACGGGCAGGACCCAAACCAGCTACCTGAAATCGAATACTACGGCGCTGAGGAAGAATAGGCCGGTGATGGAATCCATTCTGATCATCGCCGGTGAAAATTCAGGTGAAAAATACGGCGCGTCCCTGATCCGTCATTTTCTTCCCCGGAATCCCTCCATCCGTTTTTTCGGGATCGGAGGCCGACACATGGAAGAAGCCGGGACCGAGCTCCTTTTTCATATCAATGATCTCTCCGTCGTCGGAGCCGCGGAAGTCATATTGCGCATACCCCGCATTCTGCGTATTTTCAACCACCTCCGGCGAGAGATCCGACGTCGGCGGCCGTTGGCTGCGGTTTTGATCGACTCACCCGATTTCAATCTACGCTTAGCCGGATTTCTCAATCGTATCGGGATCCCGGTCCTTTACTACGTCAGCCCCACCGTATGGGCCTGGAGGCCCGGTAGGTTGAAACCCATCAAAAAGCATGTCGACAAGATGATGCTTATTTTCCCTTTCGAAACCGACATCTATTCCCGGCACGATATCGCGGCGGCCTATATCGGACATCCCTTGAAAGAAAGGATCCGATTGGACCTTTCCGAACGCAGTTTTCGCGAAAAATACGCGATCAAACCCGAACACCGTCTGATCCTGCTGCTCCCGGGCAGCCGGAAAAGCGAGATCAAGCATCACATGCCGGTACTCATGGAGACCTTGATCCACCTTCGAAGCGAACGAATGTTTCAACCCCTGCTTCTGCTCGCCGAAAATCTGGAGCCTGAATACATACGCCGGTTCCTGCCTCCGGGTTTCGAGGATCTCCGTATCCTCAACCAGGACGGATATGAAGCCATGGCCTACAGCGACCTGGTTCTCTCTTCATGCGGCACCGCCAATCTTGAATCCGCGCTGCTGAAAACGCCCTTCATCGCTTTCTACCACATCTCTCCCCTGACGTATCGGCTGGGACTCAAGCATGTCAAGATCGATCACTACAGCATCGTCAATATCCTGGCTGGGGAAAAAGTCGTCCCTGAACTGATTCAGGATAATTTCACTCCGGAAAAGTTGACCCGGGAAGCTCATAAAATCCTTTCCCGGCCTGAATATCGCACGGCAATGCGCGACCATTTCAAGCGCATCGATGATCTTCTCGGATCCGAGCCCGCATCTTATAACGCGGCTCTCGAACTTGAACATCTCATCGCCGACCACCGAAGCCCCTCCCCTGAAGCTTGAACCGCTTCACCTCCGGCATCCGACCGGACTCCTATTTCGGCAGAATAAATTCCAATCGGTCGTATAATTTGAGGCCGTTCGCGCCTGCGCGCCCGTCTTTCAGTTCCAAAACATAGAGCGCCGGAATGAGCGGGCCGTAAGAAGGACAGGGATCGGCTCGGCAGGGGGGAACATGTTCCTCGATATGAACGATCCTCTTTTCCCTGTCCAGCCAGAGGATATCCAGCGGAATCAACGTGTTTTTCATCCAGAAGGAATGCAGATCTTCTTTTTCAAAAACAAACAGCATCCCCTGGTCGTCGTTGATGGTCTCCCGGAACATGAGTCCCCGCGCCCTTTCTTGGACGGAGACGGCCAATTCGGCCGTGATGGATTCATGGTTCGGAAGATAGATCCGAACGAATCTTTGTCCGCAGTTCAGCGAAGAGATAAAAGTCAACAGAGCCGCCGTCACGATGAAAATCGATTTCTTCAATTTTGCCACCTCCTGAGATTTCACCCCGACTCGATATCACGCGTCTTGACCAGCGGGACAAAGCGAACCGCCAGCAGCTTTTTTTTTTCGATTTTTTCCCGCCGCCGCGTTAACAAGAATAAATCCTGGAATGTTTCTCCCACCGGGATAACCATTCGTCCTCCGGTCTTCAGCTGTTCGGGAAGCCGGGCAGGCACATCCGAAGCCGCCGCGGTCACGATCACGCTGTCATATGGAGCGTTCTCTTCCCAGCCGAGATGCCCATCGCCGATTTTGAAATGGATATTCCCCCGCCCCCTCCTCGAAAGCAGCCGGGAAGCTCTATGGGACAGAGAAGGAATCCTTTCCACGGTAAATACCTCGGCCGCCAATTCCGCCAGGATGGCGGTCTGGTATCCCGATCCCGTACCTACCTCCAGGATGCGCTCGGCCCCGCTCAAAGCCAGAACTTCGGTCATGTAGGCTACGATATAGGGCTGGGAAATCGTTTGCCCTTCACCGATGGGAAGCGGTTCATCCCGATAGGCGGAATCCATCATATCCACACCGACAAAAAGATGCCGCGGAACCTCCCCCATCGTTTTCAGTACCCCCGCATCAACGATTCCCCGCGCCTTGAGCTGCTGCGCGACCATCTGCCGGCGGGCTTCAACAAATCGATCTCTTCTCATGGGAATCACCCGCATCCTATTTTACGCAGCGGATGCCGAACAGTAAAGCAATCACGGGCGGATTTGACGAGAACGGCGAAAACGGGCGACATGAAAAACGCATACCGCAAAGGGGACCGACATCATTTTGTTCGCTGCCGCCGATCCGTCACAGGGATTCGGCGGCCACCGGTTCAGTACGCACGGGCGAAATACACGACTTTATCCGTCTGCTTGCCGCAGGCGATGCAGACGCCTTTCTCTCCTGAGCTCTGTTCCGGTGCCAGGACGACGCGTATCGTCGCCATGGTTTCCTGCTTGATCCGTTCTTCACATGCGGGCTCCCCGCACCAGAACGTTCTGATGAAACCACGCCGCTTTTCCATCACCAGTTTAAATTCCGCATAATCTCCAACCTTATGCGTATTATCAAGCTGGAACCTTCTCGCGTTTTCCAGCATCCGCTTCTGGATGGAATCCAACAGCTCTTTGCTTTTCACGCCGATTTCATCCAGCCTTATACTCACCTTTTCACGCGTGTCGCGCCGGGCGGCGACCACCTGGCGATTTTTGATATCCCGCGGACCGATCTCCAGTCGGAGCGGAACACCCCGCATCTCCCAGTCCGAGAATTTCCATCCCGGAGTAAATTCCTCTCTGGTATCCAGCTTCACGCGAATCCCGGCGGCGCTCAACTCCCGTTCGAGTTTGAGCGCTTCCGGCAGCACCGTCTCTTTCCAGTTCCCCACTGAAATCGGTACGATGATGACCTGAATCGGAGCTATCCTGGGCGGTATCTTGAGTCCGGAATCATCTCCATGCGCCATGATCACGGCGCCCACCAGGCGGGTGGACACGCCCCATGATGTCTGCCACGCATACTGCAGCTGCTGGTTCCGATCCTCGAAGCGGATATTGAAAACTTTCGAAAAATGCTGTCCCAGGTTGTGTGATGTTCCCATCTGCAGCGCTTTGCCGTCCGACATCAACGCTTCTATGCAGTACGTCGCCGAAGCACCCGCGAATTTTTCCTTATCCGTTTTTTCTCCCCAAAGAACGGGGATAGCCAGTTCGTTCTCCGCAAATTCCCGGTAAAGTTCAAGGATTTTCAAGGTTTCTTCCTGGGCTTCCTCGGACGTTTCATGCGCGGTGTGCCCTTCCTGCCAGAGAAACTCCGTGGTCCGAAGAAAGGGCCGCGTGACTTTTTCCCATCTTACGATATTGGCCCACTGATTGATCAAAACCGGCAGATCACGATAAGATTTGATCCACTTGGAATACATGTTCCCAATGATCGCTTCCGATGTCGGACGCACCGCGAGCCGCTCTTCCAACTCTTCTTTTCCTCCCTGGGTAACCCACGCCACTTCAGGAGAGAATCCTTCGAGGTGATCCGTTTCTTTTTGGAGAAAGCTTTCGGGAATAAACATGGGGAAATACGCGTTGGTATGACCGGATTCCTTGATACGACGGTCCATCGACCTCTGTATATTTTCCCATATCGAGTAGCCGTAAGGACGGATAACCATCATCCCCCGTATGGGCGCATGGTCCGCCAGTTCGGCTTTACGTATGATCTCTCCATACCACTTCGAAAAATCATCGCTCTTCAGAGTGATTTTTTTTACAAATTGTTCTTCTTTGCTCACGGTTGTCTCCGAGAATTGAGTTCCCGGTCATTCTAGCCGCCGCTCGTTTTTTTGTCAATCGAATTCCCCCTTATCCGCACCCGAAGCTCGTCATTTTCACGCCCTTAGACAGGAAGCCCACCCTCCATGCACACGCATTCCAATCACCCGGCGCCCGCTCCCTCTCTCCTTTGAGAGGAAGAGAGTGATATACGGAAGAGCAGAAACCGTGGTGATAAAAATCACCCCGGAATTCATCCAAAAAGGTGATTGTTCCGGTCTGATTATTATGTCATTTTATATCCGTCAGAAAATGGAAAAGGATGCAACGACATGATAAACAAGAGCGTCGACCTGGGAACCATCAAAAACGATCTGATCGAAGACGGATTCAATCTCCCCCTTTCCACAAAAGTCGAGGGGATTACCCCATCCGGTAAACCTTTCGAGGAGAACACGGTCCTTTCCTATATCAGCCATCACGGTTCCTCATTCTGGCTGAAAAATCAAGTGGCTTTAGGAAGCGAGATGCGTCTGAGCATCGGCCTTCCTCCCAAGCTTTCCGAGGATAAAAGCCTAAAGCTGATCATCCGCGGCAAGGTGATTTTTATCGAATCCCCCAAAAACAGCGAAGGAGGACAAAGGGTCTCTCTCAAATTCGAGAACAAGTACATCATCTCCGATGACTGATCCTTTTTCTCCCCCCATTCAATCCGGATCACTTCCTTGATTTTTTCCAACTCGGCGCGGCCTCCAGCCATTCCCCCCCCGAGTATCATGCCGTCCGGCACGGGCATGATTATCAGGAACTTCTCTTCCTCTCCGTTTTCATCCGGAACACGTCGGATTAATCACGCTTTTAACCTTTTCCGATGATGCGGCACCTCAAAATATCACCCCGTAGTTCATCCTAAAGAGGGATTGTCAGCTGATTCGATGTCTGTCACAATACGCACGACATGAGATCAGAAGTGACCAAAACCACCAAGCCGATGTCCGGAGATTCTTCTTCGCCGATCCGGGAGCGAAGATTCGACTTATCTCTTTCCGCTGTAGTCAGAGGACTGAACGCCGAAGGATCCGAGTTCGAAGAAAAAACCCATCTGGTATCGATCAGCGCGCAGGAAGCGGTATTCACGCTCAAATCCCCGCTTCTCATCAGCTCCCGCGTTCAGCTTGTCTTGAATGTTCCCCGCACCCTGATCCTGGGACAACGTTTCTATTTGCAGATTTCAGGCGAAGTGGTCTCCATGGAATCGACACAAAACGGCAGAAAAAACCATCTGATAACCATCAGGCTCGGCAAACCTTATAAAATCGAATCCCCGTCTTGAGAGAGTTCGCCTTACCTCATCCCTATTTCTCATCCGCCTTCCCTCCTCTTACATTAAGGGAGCCGTGAGATGAGCGGGATCCTTCCGCTTTCTCCTCTTGACATCGAAATATTGATTTTATACCATAAATCTAATTCTGCATCTCCATGAGATCAGAGTCAATTTTCAAGGGGTTAGAACGAAAGCGGTCATCATGACAAAAAAAAATGAACAGGATGCAAATAAGGGAGACATGGACGTCCTTATTTACTGCCCTTCGGATCTGATTTTATCAGGGATACTGAAGGCTATCGAAGCGGATTCAGGCATTCACGTCGCAAGCATTGAAAAAAGTACGATCGATTCCTTTATGGAATCCATTAAAAATCTCAAACCGGATATTATCCTTTTCGCCAACACCGAGCCTCTTCCAAACACACGTGAAATCTGTAAGGCGATACGGGACCTTTCGGATGACAAGACAAAAATGCAGCTCATGCTTCTGGGAAATATTCCCTCACATGAGGAAGTCGTGGGATTGATGAATGTCGGTGTCCGCGGTTATTTCGATCTCAATGATTCCTCGAATCAGCTGGCTGAAGCGATTCGTATCGTCCACAAAGAAGAAATCTGGCTTCCCCGGGATAAGATGAGCAGTATTATGGACCGCATCATCTCTGTGGTCGGACGGGATTTGAAGGAAAAAACCCTCGACCAGCTTACACCGACGGAGTTTCAGGTGTTGCGCTTGATCGGTCAGGGCAAAAGCAACGATGAGATCGCCGACGCCATGTTCATCAGTAAAAACACCGTTCGTTCGCACATCAAAAGCATTTACGCCAAACTGGACACTCACAGCCGGCTTCAGCTGGCACTCTACGCCATCAATTCGGCCCTTTTTTAAAGCGAAAGCGAGGCAACCATGACAAAAACCACATCTTCCAAAAAAAACACTCATCCGGAGGATCTTGCTCAAATCGCCAAAGACCGCCGAAGGGAATGGCGATTTCATCTTCCCCTGGATGCCGTCGTCGAAGGAACGCTTCCCGACGGCAATAAATTCAAGGAACATACCAAGCTGGAAAACATCAGTTCTTCGGGAGCCTTTTTCGGTCTTGACTCCGGCATAACCCTCGGATCGAAACTCGTGCTGGTTGTCGATCTCCCTAAAAAAATCATGGAAGGCGATAAAACCCTGCTGCGTCTCAGCGGATCGATCGTCCGCTTAAAAAAGATCTCGGGCGAAAAGAAACAGGGCATCGCCCTCGCCTTCGATGAGGAATACGAATTCCTCAGCGATCCGTCCCAATAGCCGGAGCTTTTTCCTCACCCCCCTCGTGCAGCAAGCTTCCAGCTGGGGGGCGAAGACGGACCCGCTGTCACAAATGTCGGACATGTTAAAGGGAGAAGGCCTCATGCTGATCACAGCCGTCACCGGAGGAATCGCATCGGGTAAATCGGTCGTAACCGCCGTTCTACGCGATCTCGGATGCCATATCTTCAGCGCCGATGAAGCCGCCCGGGATCTCATGACTCCGGATTCCCCGGCCTGGAGCGCCCTGAAAGAACACTTTGGAGAGAACATATTCCTTCCCGACCGCACCATTGACCGCGCCGCTTTGGGATCCATCCTGTTTTCCGATCCTCGGGAAAGGGAATTCGTCAATCATCTCATCCATCCCCTAGTCGAAAAAAAGCGTCAAGCCGTCGTTCAAAAGCTACTCGCCCGGGGACAAGTTAAGATATTCGTGTCCGAAGCCGCTCTCACCATCGAAAGCCGGAACCTTGAATTCTTCGACAAGATCATCGTGGTATACTGCACGCGCGATATCCAGGTCCAACGACTCATGTCCCGGGACCGCATCACGAAACCGCGTGCCCTTCAAAAGATCGAATCCCAGATGAGACCGGAGGACAAGCTTCCCTTTGCGGATTACATCATCGAAACATCGGGCAGTCTGCGGGAAACCATCGAAAAATCGGAACAGCTGTACAGAAATCTTCTGATGGATTATGTAGACGAAAAATCGATCAGGCCTTAAATTTCAACCCCCGGCCCATGTTGAAGCACCGAAAGCACAGGGGATACGCCACCTGAAGCTCAGGTCTTGAGAGCGGCCGCCAGCAACGGGATCATGATCTCATGGTGGCCGATGAAATAGTACCCCTTCCCTTTTTCTCCCACGGGGCGTTTGACCACATTTTCCCAGGGACGGTAGTGGCGCTTAAAATCGAATACGGCGGTCGTGAATTCCTCCACAACGGATCCACGGTTGCGCACGAAAGACAAAGCCTTCAGAAAAACTTCGGGGAGGATAACCGCTGACCCGCAGTTGATATACACCCCTCCTCCTTCAAGTTCCTCCACCAGGGAACAGAAAAGAAAGAAATCCCGCAGGGTGGCCCGGCCCAAAAGGTCCCCCCGCGCCTTTGGATGGAAATGAATGATATCCGTACCGATCGCGACGTGAACCGTGACCGGAACATCGAGGGAATAAGCTGAAGCCAGCAGGCTGTGCTCCAAGTATGGAAAATCCGATTCCGCCAACATCTTACCCACAGCTTCCCCAAGTCCCATGTCTTCCCGCGCACCGGAATTGACGGCTTCATTGAGGCGATCTCCGGTCTCCTCCGCCATCCCGAAACTTCCGTCCTTGATCTGCGCCTCCACATCCTCGGATGTCCTGCCGGCAAAAGCGACTTCAAAATCATGGATGATCCCCGCTCCATTGAGAGCCAGGGCGTTGATCCAACCGTTCCGCATCAGATCGATGAGTACGGGCGCCAGTCCGACCTTGATCACATGCGCCCCCATGGCGAAAATAACGGGTTTTCGACGCTCTCGCGCCTCGCGAATCGCGGAGATGAGCCTCTTCAGTTCCCCAGACGCCAGCATATCGGGAAGGCTGTCGAGAAAATCCGCATAGGTTCCTCCCTCTTGGAAGGATCCGCCGAAATGATCGACGGTCACCTTGCTGGCGCGTGAACGCAGCGGGTATGTGGATAATCGGTCGGGCACGGCCGGTTTGACCTTGTATTTACTCATGGCAAGACACCCCTGTCGTGGGTTCTATAAATTGTGGGACGTAATAAGGAGACGCTCGATGAACATCAAATATTTTTCAGTTCCTGTCCGGGGCGAAATTTGATCCGTTTCCCTTTCTTGATCTTAATCTGTTTTTTTCTTCGGATATCCCGACCATAACCGGTTTTTTTTGATACCACCTTCAAGCTGGCAAAACCGCGGATCTCTATTTTTTCACCCCTCGCCAGGGCATCTTTCAGCGAAGCGAGGATCGTTTCGACAATTTGTAATGATCTGGCCCTGTTGAATTCCGATTTCTCTTCGATTGTGAGGGCGATATCATTCTTGATCATTGAAATCTCCTTTTGAGTTTTTATAATTAGTCAATTGACGACAAAAAGTCAAGTTAATTTATTGACTTGATTGAAGTTCCTTCCTTATAATAAAGTTAGCGTGAAAAAGATTCCCTATTTTTTTCTGTTATTTTTTCTATTTTCAAACCCGGATTTCGCCTCGATCATCAAAATCACGGTCGATGCGCCCATCCACCCCGTCACCTCGGAATACATATGCAACTCCATCGACAGGGCCGGTCGTGAGAATGCTTCACTCGTCATCATCATACTCAACACGCCGGGAGGGCTCGGCAGTTCCATGCGCGAGATCATCGAAAAGATTCTCAACTCACCTGTCCCGGTGGCGGCCTATGTCAGTCCCAGCGGCGCCCGATCGGCCTCCGCCGGATTTTTTATCGGCGTGGCCTGTGACATATTCGCCATGTCGCCCGGAACAAATACAGGAGCCGCTCATCCCGTAGGCATCTCGATAACCGGAAAAAACATGAATGAAACCATGGCGGACAAGGTCACACACGATGCCGCATCCTACATAAAATCGATAGCTGAAAAAAGAGGGCGCAACCTGCGCATGACGGAGGATGCGGTTCGCAAAAGCCTCTCCTATACCGCGAACGAGGCTTATGAAGGCGGTCTCATCGATCTTATCGCCACCGATATCAATACCCTCATTTCCCACTACAACGACAGAGAGATCAAGCGTTTCGACGGCCAACAAGTACGGCTCAAGTTAGCGGATGAGGAGATCATCGAAGTCCCCATGACCACACGCCAGAAATTTCTGCTCACGATCTCAAATCCCAACTTCGCCTATATCCTGCTGATGTTGGGGCTGTTGGGCCTCTATTTCGAATTCTCAAATCCCGGGGCCATCCTTCCCGGAGTCCTGGGAGGAATCGCTCTTCTGCTGGCGATCTTCTCATTCCAGATACTGCCGATCAACTATGTGGGCCTGGGCTTGATTCTGCTGGCGATCGGGCTTTTCATCCTCGAGATAAAGGTCCAGAGTTACGGTATTCTATCCGTAGGAGGCATACTTGCCATGATAATCGGATCCATAATGCTCATCGACGCACCGATTCCCGAGCTCAGACCCAACTTGAAATTCATCCTGCCCGTTGCGCTGGGCCTGTCCCTGATCTTTGTTTTTCTCGTCACTTTGGCGATCCGGGCCCATATCAGTCGGGTGCAAACCGGGAAAGAAGGCCTTATCGGCGAAATCGGCACGGCAAAAACCGACATCGATCCCGAGGGCCGCGTCTTCGTCCATGGCGAGTTGTGGTGGGCGGAATCCGAGGAAAAAATCCCCCGGGGAAGCAAGATAAAAGTCACGGCGGTACTCGACAACTTGAAGATCCGCGTAGGAAAACCATAGGCATCGAACCGCCATCAATAAAGAATCTTTTTTGAGGAGAAAATAATGGTAACCGTACCGACAATCGTTTTAGGGCTGGTCATTCTTTACCTCCTGAATTCCATCAAAATTCTCAGAGAGTATGAACGAGGGGTTATTTTTCGTCTCGGGAGGGTTCTCAAACAACCCAAGGGACCGGGAATCATCATGGTATTCCCGCCGCTCGACCGCATGGTGCGCGTCAGTCTTCGTATCGTCGTCATGGACATTCCACCTCAGGACGTCATCACCAAGGATAATGTTTCGGTCAAGGTCAACGCCGTCGTCTACTTCCGTGTCATGGATCCTCAGAAGGCGGTGCTGGAGGTCCAGGATTATCTTTTCGCGACGTCCCAACTCGCCCAAACAACGCTGCGCAGCGTTCTTGGCGAAGTGGAGTTGGACGAGCTGCTTTCAGAGCGTGAGAAGCTCAATGCCGAGCTTCAGGAGATCATCGACAAGCATACCGATCCATGGGGGATCAAGGTCCAGCTCGTGGAGATGAAACACGTCGATCTGCCGGACAATATGGTTCGTGCCATTGCCAAGCAAGCCGAAGCCGAGCGTGAGCGCCGCGCGAAAGTGATTCACGCGCAAGGAGAGTTTCAGGCGGCCGATAATCTCACCGCCGCCGCCGAGGTTATTTCCAAGAATCCGCAGGCTCTCATGCTTCGATTTCTGGGCACCTTGTCTGAAATCGCCGCGGAAAAAAATTCAACCATAATTTTCCCACTTCCTCTTGATATGTTGAAAGCTTTCGTGCAAGATAAGAAGTCAGTCGAATAGATTACGAGGAATTATGAGGAATAAGGACTACAGAGAACTTCAAATTTCAAGTTCGCAACTTGTCGTGATCTTCCTGGCTATCATTATCCTGGGGATCATTATCTTCCTGTTAGGCGTTTCCGTTGGAAAAAAACACACCCAAATAGCGGATAAGGCCCAGATACCCGATAAAATCACCACGGAAATGGTCACCGCTCAGAGACCTGCGCCGGTTGAAACCGATAAGACCGACATCACGGATGATTCGCCGTCCCTTCAGGAGAAGACGCCCACCCCGCCGCCGGAATCAAAAACAGATCCGGTTTCAAAACCGGAACCGATGAAACCGACGGCGGTCCAAGGAAAAAATCTGTATTACATCCAGATCGGAGCCTATCAAAACCAGGAAGGCGCTCTTGCACTTGCCGAGTCCATCAAACAGAAGGGTTATCCGGCACTGGTGCAGGCTCCCAACCCGAACGCCGCCAGACAGCTGTACCAAGTCAGGGTGGGTGGGTATAAGACCCGGGATCAGGCGGAAAGCGAAAAGGCCAGAATGATCCGTGACGAACTGACGAAGAACAAAGACTATTTTATCGTAAGAAACTGAATCGCGGCGGAGGATCTTCCGGAAAGAAGCTATCCGTCGGCGCAAATTTTCTCTAAACAAGGAATTGCGTAAGAGTGCATCAAACTCCCAGCTCCCGGCCGGAATTTTCTTCATACCAAGGGATCTCAACATGAAAAAGATCAGATCATCTTATTTGCTGTGGCCGATTATCAGCGGTCTGCTGACAGCGCTGGCATTTCCCAAGTTCAATCTCTCGTTTTTCTCATGGATCTCGTTGATCCCGGTTTTCTTCATCCTTTTCAGGGCAAAGCGCAGGCACGCCTTCGGCTTGGGGTGGCTATCGGGCTTCGCCTTCTACGCTCTGCTCCTCTACTGGATTCCCGCCGTGCCCTCCCATTACGGAGGACTTTCAATTCCTCTCAGCCTTTTCATCTATCTGCTGCTTGCCGCTTTTCTCGCTCTCTTTTGGGGGATTTTCGCCATTATATCGCATCGCCTGGATGAATCCTTTCCCAAATGGTCGTTTATCCTAACTCCTTTTGTTTGGATATCCATGGAGTACCTCCTGACGCATATTCTGACTGGGTTTCCCTGGGGGCTGCTCGGCTACAGCCAGCACCAGAATCTCTATTTCCTCCAACTGGCATCCGTCACCGGGATCTATGGGCTGTCCTTCTTTTTGATCCTGTTCCAGACATCCTTTGTTCGTGCCATCTCATCGCGTCGACGGACTCCGTTTTTTGCGGTATTGAGCTGTATTCTCCTGATACACTTGGGCGGCTATTTGAGCATCGAACTCACTCCCTCTTCAGATAACGGCTCTTTTGTCGGCGCCGCCGTTCAGGGGAACGTGTCTTCGGATACATCATGGAGCACCCAGAGTTACGAGCAGATTCTCAGCCTTTTCGACCGCCATATCGAACTCAGCCGGGAAGCACGCCGACAGGGCGCCGATCTCATTATCTGGCCCGAGCTTTCCGTTCCATTGTGTTTCAGCTGCCCTGACGGCATCTATCCTGTTTTCATCGAAAATCTGTCCCGTTTCGCCCGGAGGGAGGACTGTTCGCTCCTTTTGGGAACCTATGAGATCTCGGGTCCGGCGGATTCCCCTCTTTACACGAATTCCGCCGTTTGCCTCAGTCCCGATCTCAGCCGATCCCGCTATGACAAAATGCACCTGGTTCCTTTCGGGGAATACACTCCATACAAATTCATTTTCGGCTTCATCTCCAATTTCACGCATGCTATCGGTGAACTTACGCCCGGAGACACGCGGATCCTGCATAAACACCGCGGAATTCCTTTCGCCTCACCCATATGCTACGAGATCATCTTTCCCGACCTGGTCCGCCGCTTCGTGAAAAAGGGCGCTCAATTTCTCGTCACGATCACCAACGACGGCTGGTACGGAACCGGCTCCGCCCCCTACCAGCATTTTGCCATGGCCGCGGTGCGCGCGGTGGAGAACCGTCGTTTTCTCCTGCGATCCGCGACAACCGGAATCAGCGGCATCATCGATCCTTTCGGTCGTATCTTGTCGCGATCCGATCTGTATGCACAGACCTTTCTCACGGAAAAGATAGCCCCCCGAAAGAGGCTGACTTTCTATTCCCGCTTCGGTGATATTCTCCCCCAATCCGGCTTGACTTTATGCCTGTTATTCCTTATTCTTGCCGTGATAAAGAGGAAACATGCAAGATAAAAACGATAACTCAGCCCACCGGCTTTCCGACCTTCTCAACCGCGCGAAATCGATATTCGCCGACTTCGATGAGTTGCGAGGTTTTCTTTGACTTAGGTCAAAAGAAAGCCGAACTGGATTCCATCGATCAAGAATTATCCTCTCCCGAAACCTGGAAAGATCAGGAAAAAACGCTTCAACTTCAACAGTCCAAGAAACAACTTCAGAAAGAGATCGATTTTTTCTCCGGCATTCTGGAACTCAAAGATGAGACCGACATCCTCATCGAGCTGGCTTCCGAAGGCGAGTCCGTTTTCGATGATATCGACGACGTGCTGACCCGCCTGAAAAAGTCTCTTTCCGAAGCCGAGCTTCGCGCTTTATTTTCACAGCAGGACGATCCGCGAAACGCCATCCTCACCATCCATCCCGGTGCCGGCGGCACCGAATCTCAGGATTGGTCTCAGATGTTGATGCGCATGTATTTGCGTTATGCGGAGAGAAAGGGATTCAAATCCGAGCTCCTGGATGTTCAGCCCGGTGAAGAAGCCGGCATAAAGAGCGCCACCATCCGCATCGAAGGCTATTACGTATACGGCCATCTCTGTCATGAATCCGGGGTACATCGGTTGGTCCGGATTTCTCCATTCGACGCTAATAAAAGACGCCACACTTCTTTCTCCGCGGTTTTTGTCTATCCGGAAATCGATGAAGACATATCGATAGAGATCAGTCCGGACGACCTTCGTATCGACACCTACCGTGCTTCCGGTCACGGAGGACAGCACGTCAACGTCACCGATTCCGCCGTTCGCATCACTCATATTCCCACGAACATCGTCGTTCAATGCCAGAACGAACGATCACAGCATAAAAACAAGGCGTCGGCCATGAAGGTTCTCAAGGCGAGATTGTACGAGATGGAGCAGAAAAAGAAGCGAGAAAAGATAGATAAGCTCGAGGACGCCAAATCCGAAATCGCTTGGGGCAATCAGATCCGATCCTATGTTCTCCATCCTTATCAAATGGTCAAGGACCTGCGGACCGATGTAGAGATCGGCAACATCACCCGGGTGCTCGACGGTGATCTTGAGGAGTTTATTAAGGCATCGCTCATCCTCCGAAAAAAAGATCTTGATTCCTGAACTATCCATAAAAAACGACCGATCACTATAAAATAAACAACTATTTTTATAATCGGTCTTTTTTTACCCTTCGGGCGAGCCAATATCACGGCATCCCCTTCGTTGCGGTCCGATCGGCGTAGAGAACTACGCCTCACGATACGCTTCCTCGGCGCTACCACAATCTTGGCCCGTGGATAGCTCAGGAATTTGCCGATCAGCTTGAACTTGCCACTTCGCTTTTTTCCTTAATACCGCTCATCAGCTTCTAGAGTCTTGAGAATATACCAACCTCCCCGGTATTAAGGTATTTTCAGGCTAAATCCCGTAATGAAAGCATACCATTCATTAAACGTCTCAAGGCTCCATATTTTTAAGGCGGTGTGAGATGAGGAGCGCCATACGAGGCCGACCCGCCCACCGCCGACCCGCCCACCCTGGTATTCAGGTGAAAACCAACTCAGGGCCCATGCACGTGCCTGGATGAGCCAAGAGTCAAGATTGCCGTGGCGGTAAGCAATGGACGGTGAGGCGTACCGAGGTACGTCGATCCGGACATTGCGTAACCGACGGGGTGAGATTGGCTCTCCCAAGGGGTGGAAAGGACTGATGATAAAGATGTATTTCAACCAGGAACGATTTTTATTATCTGTTCATCAGTCATTTCCATGGCTGATTCAGGCTCATTCAGGATTTGGAGCGGTTCCATGCCGCATCCATCTCCTCCAAACTCGCATCCTCAAGACGCTTTCCCCTACATCTCAGGAATTCCTCCACGAAACGGAACCGCCGCTTGAACTTCTTGTTCCCTTGCTTGAGCGCCGCTTCGGGATTGACCCCCAGATGACGGGAGACGTTTACCACGGAAAACAGCACGTCTCCAACCTCTTCTTCAATCTCCCTGCCTCCCCGCTTCACGGAAGTCCGCATGGCTTCTTCCAGCTCGCCGACTTCTTCCTTCAATTTGGCCAAGGCGTCGGCGGAGGCCTCCCAATCGAAACCGTACGCGGATACCCGCTGTCCAATCTGATAGGACTCGTGCAGAGCCGGAAAAGATGTTCCCAAACCGTCAAGAACCGATTCGCGTTCCTTTTCGGCGTTTTTCATCTGATTCCAGTTGCGGACGACCTCAGATGCATCTCTGACGTTTTCGCCTCCAAAAACATGGGGATGCCGCTCGATCATTTTTCGATTGATCCCTTCCAGGACATCGAGGATGGAGAATTTGTTCTTTTCCTGGAAGATCCGAGCCAAAAAAACGATCTCCATCATGAGGTCTCCCAATTCCTCGGCAACCGCCGTGGGTTTTCCGCTCTCCACCGCGTCCACCACCTCGAACGCTTCTTCCATCAGATAATTCCTGATCGATCTCTCATCCTGCTGCTTGTCCCAGGGGCATCCGTTCTCACCCCGCAAGCGCTCGAGAATTTCGACCAGTCGCTTGAACTTTTCTCCGATTTCTTTGTTCGGCGTCATATCAATATTCCTTTCATCCTCGGGTATTCACACAAGAACAAGACCTTCTTTCATTCACATATCGGTCGATATCAGAAGTCGTCTTGAAACATTTCAGGTAATATTGTAATATTTTTTTGAAGTTTACAAAACGACGATGATGAAATGAGCCGCCCGCATCATGCGGCCTGTTAAGAAGAGACATGACAAAAGACGATCCCGAAAAAAAAGCATCCGAGGAAAGCACGGGCACTCCCCCGGCTCTCCCCCCTAAAGAATTCAGTTCCCTGGTTACGCCTTTTTATATTCAGGCATTGATGGCTCTCGAAACCGAGAAAGACCCGAAATCTCAAGATCCCGACAGCCGATTTGACCTAGCCCAGCGTATGATCGACCTTCTGGATATGCTGAAGACCAAAACGGAAGGCCGCCTTGATTCAGAAGAAGCAAATATCCTGGACAGCTGCCTGCATCAATTGAAAATGATCTACCTCCAAAAAAAAGAAAACAGTTAGCCTGGATTATTCATGCAAATTTTGGACCGCATTCCCGATTCCCCTCTCTTTTCTCAGCGCACGTCCGTGGCGATCGGGAACTTTGACGGGGTTCATCTCGGCCATCAGGAAATTCTCCGAACCCTGCTCCGTGAGGCCTCCCCGAAGAACCGTATCCCTTTGGTTTTAACCTTTTCCCCTCATACCCAGAGCATTGTCGGACCGAATCGGATTCGCTTGATCCAAACCCTTGATCAGCGAACCGCGGCCATACAGGCATTCAAAATCCACACCACCTTGGTGCTGCCTTTCAACCGAAAATTATCGAGCCTGTCAGGAGAAGAATTCATCCGGGATATCGTTTTCGGAAAATTGCAGGCCGCCGCCGTTATCGTAGGTGATGACTTTCATTTCGGAAAATCCCGCAGCGCCGATGTTTCATCCCTTCGCTCTCTGGGTGCAAAATACGGCCTTGAGGTTCATTCCGTCTCAGCCGTCAGCAGCAACGGTCAAGCCGTCAGCAGCAGCCTCATCCGCGATCTTTTATATTCAGGAAATGTCAGCACCGCCGCCGAACTTCTCGGTAGACCCTATGCCGTCATCGGTACGGTCATCAAGGGAAAATCACGCGGCAAAACCCTGGGATTTCCCACCGCCAACATTCGCACCCCCAACGAGATCCTTCCCCCCGGAGTGTTCATCACCGCCATCCGCATCGATTCACGGGACCATCAGGCGTTGACCAATATCGGACAGTGCCCCACTTTCAATCAGGACGGCATGCATATCGAATCCCATCTGCTCGACTGGCGCGAGGATCTCTATGGCAAACGGATCGATATTCGTTTCATCAAAAAACTGCGGGATGAGATTCGTTTCGCGGGACCTGAAAAACTGATGCAACAGCTCGAAATCGACTTTCTCGCCGCCCGCGATCATTTCCGCCGGTTCCCGATGAAGTCTTCTTTATAATCCCGAATACGGCGTCAAATCAGAGGTTCCTCCGCAAATTGCCGATGTTTCTTGACTTTTTACTCCGGATATTGCATTTTCATATGGATAAATAATTAATAGCAAAGCGCTTTCCCGCTTCTCCCGATAAAATTCAATCCTTGAAGCGGCGCGAACCAGGAGTAATCATATGGAAGAAAAGATCAAAGCCAAAGTCATGGACTCGCGAAAGATCAGAAGAGCACTCCTCAGAATGACGACGGAAATCACGGAACGAAACCGTAATCTTAAAAACCTTGTCATTGTCGGCATCCGCACTCGCGGAGTCTTTCTGGGAAACCGGATTCAAAAATTGATCAAGGAACAGGAGCGGATCGAGGTTCCAACCGGTGTTCTCGATATCACCCTTTACCGCGACGATTTCGCAAAGCTCAAGGAACAGCCGACCGTCAAAAAAACCGAGATCAATTTCCCCGTCAAAAACAAGGACGTCATTCTCGTTGATGACGTTCTCTTTACCGGCCGGACAATCCGCGCCGCGTTGGACAGCCTGGTCGACCTGGGCCGACCGAAATCCATTCAACTTCTGGTGCTTATCGACCGCGGACACCGGGAACTCCCGATCCGTGCGGATTACGTGGGAAAATCCCTGCCGACCTCACGCAGAGAACTGGTTAAGGTTAAACTGAAGGAGTTTGACGACAGCGATGAGGTCCTGATCGCTGAGCCGGTGGGAAAAAAATAGGAGACAGACATTGCCTTTCAAGCACAAACATCTAATCGGGATCCAGGATCTATCCGCCGCCGATATCAGAACCATCCTCAGCACGGCCGATTCCATGCTGGAAATATCATCCAGAGAGGTCAAGAAGGTGCCTGTTCTCCGCGGGAAAACGATCGTCAATCTTTTTTTCGAGCCCAGCACCCGCACACGAAGTTCCTTTGAGCTCGCCGCAAAAAGACTGAGCGCCGATATCAGCAATTTCAGCAAATCCTCCAGCAGTACCGTCAAGGGGGAAACCTTCAAGGACACCGTCCTCAATCTCGAAGCCATGAACACCGATGCCACCATTATCCGTCACGCATGTGCGGGAGCCCCTCGATTTATGAGTACATTCTGTCGTTCCCACATCATCAATGCCGGAGACGGCTCACACGAACATCCCACTCAGGCTCTCCTCGATGCATTCACCATCCGTCAATACAAGAAAAGATTCAAAGGCTTGAAGATCGTCATTGTGGGGGATATCCTTCACAGCCGCGTGGCCCGCTCCAATTTGTTCTGTCTTCAGAAACTGGGAGCCCGTGTGATCCTGGTAGGGCCTCCTTCCCTCGTGCCCTCCGCCTTCAAAAGCTTCGGAGCCGAGATCGAAACGGACTTCGATCGAGCCGCGACCCGAGCCGATGTAATCATGATGCTGCGCATCCAGCTGGAACGACAACAGAAGAACTTTTTTCCGTCACTCCGCGAATACAGAACACTCTACAGCCTGACCGAAACCCGGCTGGCAAGAGCGAAAAAGAACGCCATCGTCATGCATCCCGGCCCGATCAACCGCGATGTGGAAATATCCACTCCGCTTGCGGATTCAAACCGATCTGTAATCCTGCAGCAAGTTGAAAACGGAGTCGCCGTGAGAATGGCGGTATTAACCCTTCTCCTGGGAGGAAACAATCGTGAAAACACTCATTAAAAACGGCCGCGTCGTCGATCCGACCACAAAGCTCGACGCCGTGTGCGATATACTTATCGAAAACAAGAAAATAACTGAAATCAAGGAAGATATCCCACCCGACAATCTTCGCGTCATTGATGCCACCGATTTGATCGTCGCTCCCGGTTTCATCGATATGCACGTTCATCTGCGTGAACCGGGACAAGAACATAAAGAGACCATCGCCAGCGGCACGTCGGCTGCCGCCCGGGGAGGATTCACATCGATCGCCTGCATGCCGAACACCGATCCGGTGAACGATAATCCCGGCATCACACAATTCATCCTGCGGCAGGCACGACTCGGCTCAGGAGTCAACGTCTTCCCCATAGCTGCCGTGACCTTCGGACTGGAAGGAGAATCCATCACCAATATGGCGGAGCTTCTGGAAGCGGGCGCCGTGGCATTCTCCGATGACGGCCACCCGGTGTCCAGCTCTATGGTCATGCGTCGTGCGTTGGAATACGCCGGAGGCCTCAACGCACTTATCATCGACCATTGTGAAGACCGCGAGCTCAGCCGTGGAGGCGTTATGCATGAAGGAGACAACTCCTATCTCTTCGGTTTGAAGGGCATTCCCTCCACCTCCGAAGATGCCATGGTTTCCCGGGACATCCTGCTCGCCGAAGCCACGCAAGTTCGTGTCCATATTGCGCATGTATCAACCCGGGGATCCGCCGGGCTGCTTCGAAAAGCTAAAGAGAATCAGCTTCCGGTAACATCCGAAGTCACCCCCCATCATTTGCTGCTCACCGATGCGGATTGCGAGCACTACGATACCCATTTCAAGGTCAATCCTCCCCTCCGAACACGTGCGGATCGGGATGCCCTGATAGAGGCGGTCAGAGACGGAATCATCGACATCTTCGCGACCGACCATGCCCCTCACAGCCGGGATGAGAAAGCCGTCGAGTTCGATATCGCTCCCTTCGGTATCAACGGCCTTGAAACAGCGGTTTCACTGCTGCTGGACAAATTTGTCCGTACCGAGATCATATCCCTGGCCCGCTTCATCGAGATGTTCTCAACCCGTCCCGCCCAGATACTCGGATTGCCTCAAAAAGGCGTAATCCGACCCGGCGCCGATGCGGACCTGACGCTTCTCAACTTGGATAAAAACATCACGGTCAACAGGAATCATTTTCTTTCGAAAAGCCGTAACACGCCATTCCACGGATGGAGATTGAAAGGGACCCCCGTGATGACGATCGTAGGAGGCAAAATCGTATTTTCCGCTTAGCCGTTCCAGGCCGGACGAACCGGAGATTTCGTCAAGAAATATTTTTTTTCATTATCATGAAAGTCAACATCAATCAGCTGGAACGTAAGCTCGGCTACACCTTTCAGGATAAGGATCTTCTTCTCCAAGCCTTGACGCACAGCTCCTTCGCTTATGAAAATCATGGACGGGATGCTGCAAACAATGAAGTGCTAGAATTTCTCGGCGATTCGGTCTTGGGCTTCATCGTAGCCGATTTTCTCTATTCCCGGTACCCGGATCTGACCGAGGGCGAATTATCCAAGCTCAAATCCTCCGCAGCCAGTACTTCCGCACTCTATTCCTTCGCGAAAAAGCTCAAGCTCGAAAAGCATATTCGTCTGGGAAAGGGAGAGGAAAAAAGCGGAGGACGGAATAAAAAAACCATCCTGGCCGGCACCTTTGAAGCGGTTATCGCAGCTCTCTATCTCGAAGGAGGATTGGAGAATACCCGTAATTTTCTTCACCCCCTGCTGCTGCCGTTGTTCAATAAAATCGATGTTGAAAAGTTTGCCGTCAACAATTTTAAATCCGCCTTACAGGAGTATCTCCAGCAGGAAAAACTGCCCGCCCCGATTTACAAGACCGTCACCACCAAGGGCCCCGACCATCGAAGAGTCTTTGTCGTCGAGGTTTTTTCCGAAAAAGCCAGACTGGCTGAGGCTCGGGGTTTGTCCAAAAAAGATGCGGAACAGAAAGCCGCCCAAAAAGCGCTCAAATTTCTTTGGGGACGAAAAGTCAAAGCTCTGACCAACGATACTTTTCTCGTGAAGAAAAATCATGATTGAGCGGTATGGATTCGGTCACCTGGTATATGACGGAAAAATCTACTCCTCCGATCTTATCATCTTCCCCGATCATATTCGGGCCGGCTGGAGGCGACGTGAAGGCCATCGGCTTCAGCTCGCGGATATCGAAGCCGTGACTTCCGAGCCTCCGGAGGTGTTTTTGATCGGAACAGGGTATTTCGGCCGGATGAAGGTCGATCCGGAAGTCACTCAATATTTCCAACAGATCACGACACGACTGGTGATCGCCCGAAGCCGTCGCGCCGTGAAAGAATTCAACCGGATTTCCCTTCTTAATAAAACCGCGGCCGCCTTCCACCTTACCTGCTGATATATTGCCTTTCGACCCAAAACCTTCTATCATGAAGATCTCATGGCCAAATGTGTAAAATGCGGCAAACGCAAAGCGAAACGAGAGTGTCCCGCCCTTGGTAAGGGCATCTGCAGTCTCTGCTGCGGCCGCCTTCGTGAAAAAGACATCCCTTGTCCTTCTCACTGCGTTTACCTGGCGTCTCATCAATCCTATCAAGCCCGCCGTATTATTGATAAGAAACCGTCTTCTCTGGCACCCCATCTCGATCCTCATGGAGATCCTCTCCGGGATGAGCGTTTAGCCTGGCTCGTTTATCACATCGAGACGCCCCTCATGAATATCGCGGAGCAGGATCCGTCGCTTTCGGATAGACAGGCCCTTATGGCACTGGAATATGCCCGCGAAACCATCGAAAAAGGACAAACCGTGATTCTCATGCCGGACGATCCCGTTAAACCCAAGAACAAATGGGGAGAGCTTATTCTTGCATCCATGGAGAACTGTCGATTCGACCGCGGGATCATCCTCAGCCGGGAGCAAAATCCTTACACCCGGGAAGAAAAGCTGGTCTGCCTGGAACGCGCCGTGCTTTCCATCAAATACGCCTCATCCGAAAACCTCGAAGGAAGGAATTATCTCGATCAGCTGTGCGATCGCTTGAGTCGGATCGATAGAGCGACCGACGCGAACAGTCTGATAAAGTTCTGAACATCGACTGCGGCCGTTGACCGCGACGGCATCCCCTCCCCGTTTGGATGCCTTCGCTTTTTTTCCTTCCTCCCTATCCGCTCGACAGCGGATCAACCTTTACTCATCAAGATAGCCATAAATTCCATATCCGGAATATTGCTGAAAACGATCTTGATAACGGCGGCGAAAGGGACGGCGATGATCATCCCGGAAATCCCCCAAAGCCATCCCCAGAAGAAAAGGAAGAAGAGCACCAACAACGGGCTTAAATCAAGTCCCTTTCCCATAAAACGGGGTTCCAGAAAAGTTCCCATCAGCTGCTGGATCAAAACCAGAACAATCAGCACCCAGAACGCAGGCCAGAGGGTTTCGAACTGAAAAGCCGCGATGACCACAGGAAACGACGTGGCGATAAAAGAACCGATATTGGGGATGAAATTCAAAAGAAACGTTACAAAGCCGAAAAGGATCGCGAAATCGACATCGAACAACACCAGAACAATCGTCGCCAGCAGCCCGGTGACAAAACTCACGGCGGTTTTGATGACCAGGTATTTCTGAACATCCTGATCGATCTTCTGATATACCGATGTGATCTGATTGGCCTGCCGCTTGTTGAAAGCATGACGGATCTTCTTATCGAATCTGCCGCGCCCAGCCAGAATGAAAATCAGGAAGATGAAGATAAGAAACAAATTGCCCATGAAAGAGAAAAAAGGCCCCAGGGAAGAGAGCAAGACCCCCCCGATCTTATTGAATTCAAGATGAGATACCCAGTCTTCGAAATTCCAATCAGGCCGATTGAGAAGCTCTTGGATACTCTCGAAGATCGTGGATATCCGCTGACCGTACTTGGGAAACTCGACAGCGGCGGTTTTTCCGCTGGAATAAAAAAGCGAACCCAGAAGGTAGAGCAGCAGGAACGTGACCAACAGAACGAAGATGATGGAAATGACCTGAGGAATCTTCAATCGCTCAAGGAGGTTGAGAACCGGAGAAAGCAGGAAAGACAGAAAGATGGCAAAAAACAGCGGGAGAAGCACCGGCTTTGCAATCCGTACAAAAGCGCCCGTGATAAAGATTGCGATAATGACCAGACAAATGGTTGCAACATTATTTTTCTGCATGTTTGAACCCCGCATTATTATAGAACATACGATCCCGAGCCGTAAACAATGAACGCAAAAAAACGATCGCTTCAAAACGAGGGGATGCTGAAACTTGAAAAAAAAGTCCCTTGGAAGGATTGTCCGGGTAAACAGGGATCCGGCACCATAACCTCCATCGCCGAAGCCCCTCCCCTTTCCGGGTGATCTTCTTATCTTCAATCTCACCCCTGCGTTCATCGGGAAAGGCGATTGACCCCATATCCGGAATCGATAAAATGGTAACATAATGCGCAAATCAGCAGGAAAAGTTCCCGGCAGCATCCCACAATGCGGAGTTCAATCATGAAAGTTTTGGTTGCGGAAGATGAAGTCATTTCGCGAAGAGCCCTGGAGAAATCCATCGCCGATTGGGGATATTCCGTACAGGTTTCCCGAAATGGAGAGGAAGCCTGGAACGAAATCATAAAAACCCTTCATAACCGCAAGCCGTCCCCCGAAGATGTCCGTCTGGCGGTTTTGGATTGGGAGATGCCCGGGATCAACGGCGTCGAGTTGTGCCGAAGAGTCCGTCAGGAATCCATAAACCCGAACCCCAAATACATCTATATCATCCTGCTGACCGGAAAAGACAGCCAAAACGAGATCCTCGCCGGTCTCGCCACCGGAGCCGATGATTACATGACCAAACCTTTCGATCCTGATGAACTGAAGATTCGTCTTCGCAACGGAGAAAGGAAAATCCTTCTTGAAGATGAAATCAATCATCGTGATGATAAATGTCCGAAAACCGAACTTTGGAGCCGGAATCGGATCCTGCGAATTCTTGAAGCTGAGCTTGCCCGCGGATTCCGCAGCGGACATCCCACCGGCGTCCTGTATTTAGACATGGTATGTTTTGCGCCGACGGATATCGAATCCGGAAAGAATATTCTTGATAAACAGATGGCCGAACTGGCTCGTAACGTAAAAGCGGAACTTCGCCGCTATGATCATATCGGCCGTTTTACTCCGAGCGGGCTTCTGGTTGTCCTACCGGGATGCAGCCGCGAACACGTCCTCCGTATCGGAAATTGGATTCTCGATTGCGCCGAAGAACTCCCGCTAATCGAAGAAACCGGAAATTATATATTTCAGGTTGGTATCGGGGGGATTTCCGCTGAAAGCGACATAACGCCGGCGGCCTGCCTGCGGTCCTGCGCCCAAGCTCTTCAGCAAGCAAAAAAGGATACAAATTCCCCGAATATCATAATCCTTCCCTCTTGCTCCATGGAAAAACACACTCCCATGATAAAAGGTTGACATTATGAAGACGACGAAAGCTTTCCTCGACTCCCTGTTCGAAAACACCTCTGAGAGCGCTTTGGTCATCGACTGTTCTCTTCAGGTCCTGAGGGTAAATCATGAATTCATAAGGCAATTCGGATATTCCTCGATTGATCTCAATTCCCGATATCCATTGCCCCGGACCGTAGAATTTTCCGATGAAACAGATCCGACGTCGCTTTTCCGTCAGGCCGTCGAAGGCGACTCGATAGAGATGGAATGCCGACTCCGAAGCAAGAACGGCTCCGGACACGATGTTCTGCTGAAAACCGTTCCGATCCGAGTGGATGAAACGATTCTAGGCGCTTATATCCTCTTCTCCGATATCACAGAACGCAAGCAGATGGAAAAGCATCTGCGCGAAAGTGAACACCACCTTAACACTGTGCTGGACAGCCTGTTGATCGGAGTCGTCGTGATCGAATCCGAGACCCACCGCATCGTCACGGCAAATCCCGCCGCCTTGAAAATGATGAGGAGAACACGCGATCAAGTCATCGGGCATGAATGTCATTATTTCCTCTGCCCCACTGAAAAAGGCAAGTGCCCGATCACCGATTTAAACGACTCACTCGACCGTTCCGAGAGGTCATTGATCACCGCAGACGGCGAAAGAATCCCGATCTTGAAGAGAGTGGCCGTGACGCCGATCAATGGACGCCCACATCTCATTGAAAGCTTCATGGACATTTCCGATATCAAAGCCACCCATCAAGCCTTGGCGAAGTCTGAAAATCGATATCGTTCCATTTTCGAATCTTTTCAGGACATCTATTTTCGCTGCAACAAAGAAGGCGTCATCGAGGAGATCAGTCCGTCGATAAAAAATCGCGCAGGCTACTATCCCGATGAAGTCATCGGCCGCCCGGTAACTGATTTTTTTCAGAATCCCAGCGACCGCAAAGAATTCAGGAGGCTCCTGTATGAAAAAGGATTTATCCGCGGCTATGAACTCAGGCTTGTCACCAAAGATAATTCCACGAGAGACGTTTCGGTAACCGCTAACCGGTGGATCGATAAAGACGAAAAGAAGGGCTACGGCGTCGAAGGCGTTCTCTACGACATCACTGAGAGAAAACGCAGCCGTGACCTTCTCACACGGGAGGCACGGAAGCTGACGACCATCATATCCAGTCTGGAAAAAGGAATTCTGCTTACCGACGGCAAGGGATTCATCATCGAGATTAATGATTATTTTCTTAACTTGATCAAAAAGGAAAGGGATGATGTGGTAGGCAAACAACTCTCTGATTTCGGACACAAATTCCCCACGTGCACGATCCTTGACGGCATGGAACAGCTCCGTCTCCGGCCGGACGCCTCTTCCATCGAGAAACAGCTGACGTTTGAGAACATGGAATTCATCATGCGCCTGAAACCTATCACCGACGAAGGTAGTTTTTCCGGTTTTATTATCGATCTAACCGATGTTACGGAACTGGTTACGGCGCGCAAAAAAGCCGAAGGCGTAGAAAAAGCCAAAAGTGAATTTCTTGCCAATATGAGCCATGAGATCCGCACTCCGATGAACGGTATCCTCGGCATGTCCGATCTCGTCCTCGGCACCGATCTGAATGCGGAACAACACGAGTATATCAAGGGAATCAAGACATCCGCACAGGCCATGATGACGCTGATCAACGATATTCTGGATTTTTCCAAAGCTGAGGCCAGAAAGCTGGTCCTGGAAACCAAGCGCATCGATCTGGAACGCTTTGTTCTCGACTCCATCAATCCCCTCAGTCTGACCGCTCATAAGAAAAAACTCGAATTCATTGTGGATATCTCTCCGGAAATCGAATACGATATTATGGGTGATTTCTCCCGCTTAAAACAAATCCTTACCAATCTCCTCAGCAATGCCGTTAAATTCACCAAACACGGCTATATTCGTATCGCCATCGATGAAGAGAACCCATCCAAATCGGATGAGGTTCGGCTCCATTTCCTGATTGAAGATACGGGGATCGGAATCGACCTGGAAAAACAGCAGAGTATCTTCGGCGTTTTTTCTCAGGCGGACGGATCGGTTACCCGCAAATACGGCGGAACCGGATTAGGATTGTCCATCTGCAAACAGCTGGTCGAACTGATGGGCGGCCGCATCTGGGTGGAAAGCCGGGAGGGAAAGGGAAGCCGTTTTCACTTCACGATCCACGCCGCTAAATATCATGATCCCGCCGGAAATTCCGGAGCCGCTGTCAAGCCCGATTTCAAGCGGCTTCCCATGCTGATTGTTGATGACAATCTTCAAGTTCAGGCGATGTTGAAAGAGGCTATGCTTCGACTCAATTTCTCCCCGCAATTCACATCCAATGCCGAACAGGCGATTTCATTGTTCGATAAATCAAAGAATTCGGGACTGCCTTTCGCACTGGTTCTCATCGACGGCTATCTGCCGGGATTGGGGACCTTTATCCTTCAGGATGAAATGCGCCAGGATCCCTCGCTGGCGAAACGCTCAGTACTTATGCTCAACGACGCTTCTTTAAAGAGTGATTCGAAGCCTTGGGAAAAACTTGGAGTCGAGCTGTTTCTTGAAAAACCGATAACCCGGTCCCGGCTTCATAAAATCATCAACCGACTCTTCATGCCGGCCGGAATTAAAGAGGAGGAAGAGCCCGCCGCGGCTAAACCTAAAAAACCAAGGGTTTTTCAATCCTTTAATATTCTGGTCGCCGAGGACAATATCGTAAATCGAAAACTCGTGTATCATCTTCTTCAAAAGAACGGACACCGCGTCACCTCGGTTTCCGACGGCGAGCAGGCGCTTAACGCCTGGGAAAAAGGAACCTTCGATATCATTCTGATGGATGTGCAAATGCCCAACATGGACGGATATGAAGCAACCCGGCTGATCCGAGAAAAGGAAAAGAACAGCAGCAGTCATACTCCGATTATCGCTCTGACGGCCCACGCCATGGAGGGCGACCGGGACAGGTGTTTGAAAAACGGGATGGACGATTACGTATCCAAGCCCATCAAACCGGACATCCTTATCGGATCAATCGAAAAAAACATCGGTAAAAACAAGAAACGGGATGTCATGCGCACCTCCCCCCCATCAGGAGTTTAGGTTGCGAAAAGGAATGAAACTCTTGATCGCGGACGACGACAAGGTGTCATGCAAAATTCTCGAACGCGATCTTTCTAAATGGGGTTATGAAGTCATCGTCACTCATGACGGTCGGGCCGCTTGGGAAGCCATAAAAAAACATCGAATCCAACTCGCAATCCTCGACTGGATGATGCCGATCATAAGCGGGATCGAGCTATGCCGAAAAATAAGGAATGAGGACCTTAATCATTACACGTATATTATCCTTTTATCCGCCAAGCAGAGTCATGACGACATGCAGCATGGTTTTTCCGCTGAAATAGACGACTATATCACCAAGCCCTATCATCCATGGGAACTGAATGCACGCCTTGCCACCGGACAGCGCGTCATCACGATGCAGAACGAATTGGAAGAGTCCCGCCGCAAACTCAAAGTCCTGGCCGAGATTGACGGCTTGACGGGAATATTCAACCGAAACGCCATCATCGGGCAGCTCAAAAAAGAGCTCTACAGATCTCAACGCGAAAACAATTCCGTAGGGATACTCATGCTGGACATCGATAATTTCAAGGAGATCAATGACACCTTGGGTCATCAGGCCGGAGATACCGTCATGCGTGAATTCGCATCCCGATTGAAAAGTCTGCTTCGGCCCTACGACGAGATCGGACGTTATGGAGGCGATGAATTTTTGATCGTGATTCCTAAGGCCACGTCAGAAAATATCGGAGGCATCGCGGAGAGAATCCGATCATCCGTAGAATCAGAAAGAATCGCATATAAAGGCCATAATATAAAAGTAACTCTCAGTTTAGGATGCGCCGTATCGGATCAAAGATCCGATCTCTCGGCGGATGACCTGATCGCATTCGGAGATCTGGCTCTGTATCAGGCCAAGACGACAGGTCGAAACCGTGTCGTCGTCCATTCGAGAGAACATGTCTAATTCGGGAAACGGAGACTGAAATGAACAGTATGAAAAGCAATCCGCCGATCGATTACCCCTCCGCTCTCAAGCGCCTGGACGGGGACCGGAATTTTCTGAACGAACTCCTCGACATCTTTCAAAAAGATTTCCTCGAAAAACAGAGCCTGCTGGATTCCGCGGTGGAGCGGAAGGATTTCGGCGAGATCAGCAAGCTCGGTCACAGCCTTAAGGGAGGATCCGCCAATCTCGGCCTCACCGGATTACAGGAGATGGCATCCCACCTCGAAACGGCGGGAAAGGAAGCCGATCTCTCCAGCGCCCGGGATTATACGAACCGATTGATCGATGAATTCAAACGTCTGCAGCGATTCCTTGAAAAATGAATACCGGCTGAGTCACATTGGAAGACGCCCATTTTCAAGCGGCGTGCGACACGTCATTTCTTTTTAAGTTTTCCCATCATCTCCTCGAGATAACGGCGGCCGTCTTCGGTGTGTTCGTCTTTTATTTTCATGACCCCGCACAAATAATGATTAATCCGTGCCAGGTAGATATTATGGTAGTAGCGGTCCCGGATGTGATAGGCATCGGAAAGATTTTCCAGTGCGTCGGCTGATTTGGCTTCCACGTATGCTTTCAGCATCTTTTTCGCATCGTTGTCATCCTTTCCGATGACCAGGATGCAAACGAACTCCATATCGCCCAATCGATAGTCCGCTGAATATCCGTCGTGAAAAAAACCGTAGCCCATGAAATTGCGCAGGAAATACTTTTCCGAATTGTCGATCCGGTTTGACCTGGGAAATACTTTCAAGATCTCCGGAAATCCCATTTCGCCGTCGATCTTATGCACCATCCCCTCTCCGAAACGTTTGAGATGTGCATCCGAATCATCACCGCCCTCAAAGCACAACAGTTTGATGTAGAAACGGGATGCCAGGAAATTCAAGGCTCCGGACTCGATATATCCCTGTGTTCCCAAGGAAATGAACTTATTTTCGGGATATCGCTCAGCGCTGTAGATACCAAAAGCGTTTTCCGGCGAACCCATGTCATAAATTTCAATCGACATTTCCGTTTCCGTCCCTTCCAGTTTGAAATTCGCAACCAGGAGTTCTTCGAATTCATAGGAGATATAAATTTCGGCGGCGCCGTTGATATATTCAAATAGATTTTCCGTTCGATAAGTGGAAGGAGCTTCCGTCAATTTCCATGCGGACAGCTCAGGAAGGAGCCGCTTCAGTTCCACCGCATCGCTTTTCCCAAAAACGATCCCGGCCGGGATAAGCCCTATGCAAAACCCCATGATTATGAGAGTTCGCCAAAAAGGATGATTTTTTATTTTCATCACATACTCCTGTCATTGAATGGAAAACGGTTTGAACTCAGATAAAATATATGCTTAAAGCCGAATGATTGCAAGCCCGCCTCCCTCGGTATTTCATATCCTCTCATATTGACATAGAAAGTGCACCGCGGTAGGTTTAGAGCATGAAACGCCGTTCACGTGTCGTCATCATCCGATCCCGTAAATCACTGAGTCCGGACGGTCTCTCTCCCCGGATCCTGGAACGCATGTTTATGCGGGGCTTATCGCATACCGCCGAATCCTTCTCCCTCCCGCGCGTACACACCGGCAACGACACAAGCATCGGCATCAAGATCAATACCATCGGGGGCAAAGCGCTGTCGACAGGCCCTCCTGTTTCTCTGGCTTTGGCTCGGACTCTTTTGAAAAGAGATGTCCGTGAAGAAAACATCCTTATCTGGGATCGTACCAACCGTGAACTCAGAAACGCCGGCTACCGACTCAATATGAACAGGTTCGGCCTCAAGATCTACGGAACGGACACAAGGGGGGTCGACTACGAATCCCGTCTCACCCAGCACTTACGCATCGGCAGCCGTTTTTCCGCGATCCAGGCACGCCTTATCTCGCACTCCATAAGCCTGGCCATGTTGAAGGACCATGGACTGGCCGGCGTTACCGCCGGTTTGAAAAACTATTTCGGCGCCATACACAATCCCAACAAATACCATGACAACCGCTGCACTCCCTATATCGCCGAGGTATTCGACTGCAACCCGGTCAAAAGCAAACACCGTCTGACCATTCTCGACGCTCTGTTCGTTCAATATCATCGCGGACCCGCTTTTCACCCGTCTTGGAATAAAGCATACGGCGGCTTGGTTTTCAGCACCGATCCCGTAGCCGCAGATTTTATCGGCTGGCGGATCATCGATACCCTGCGTGCCAAAAAAGGGATACCGAGTTTGAAGGAGGAACACCGCGAACCCCTCTATATCCGGACCGCGGAATCCATGGGATTGGGTACCGCCGATCCGAACGCCATTGAACTTGTCGAGGAGGAGATATAGGATCCTTGTTCCCCGAAAGAAAACGATCGGGGGAGTGAATGCCATGAAAAGAAGAGACTTTCTCAAAACCGCCGGAGCCGCCGGGCTTATTTCTCGTAAGGAAATAACCGGAGCCCTGATGGACTTCGGCTGTTTCAATTCCGATGCCAATCTTTCCAAAGTGGAAGCCCGTTTTTACGATAAGCTTCCTGATCATGAGATCGAATGCCGGCTTTGCCCGCGTTTTTGCCGCCTGGGCGATAAGGAACGCGGGTACTGCGGAGTGCGTGAGAATATCGGCGGCACTTATTATACGCTCGTTCATGGAAAAGCCTGCACCGTTCAAGCCGATCCGATTGAAAAAAAACCTTTTTTCCATTTCCTCCCGGAAACACTCGCGCTTTCTCTGGCCACGGCGGGATGCAACGTCAACTGCAAATTCTGTCAGAACTGGGAGATATCCCAGGTCCGACCCGAACAGATCCGTCACATCGACTTCCCCCCCCCGGCGGTCATCCGGTCGGCCAAGCGCAACAACTGTCCGAGCATCGCATATACCTACTCCGAGCCCGTCGTCTTTTATGAATACATGTACGATACCGCCCTTGAAGCCCGCCGGGATCATCTGCGCAACGTAGTGGTAACGAGCGCCCACATAAACACCAAACCCCTTCAGGAGCTTCTCCCCGTGGTCGATGCGATCAAAGTCGATCTTAAAGGCTTTAACCAGGATTTTTATACCCGTTACGTACGGGGAAACCTGCGCTGCGTGCTTGATTCCATAAAAACCATCGCGGCGAGTCCGGTATGGCTCGAAATCGTTTACCTCCTCATCCCAACCCTCAATGACGACGATGCATCTATTCGAGGCATGTGCCGCTGGATACGGGACGAGATCGGATCGGATGTTCCTCTTCACTTCTCACGGTTTTATCCGATGTATCTCCTTAGAAACCTCCCCCCGACGCCCCTGGCATCTTTGGAGCGCGCGCACCAGATCGCGCTGGACAGCGGTCTGCACTATGTTTATATCGGCAATGTGCCGTCTCATGAATTCGAGAACACCTACTGCCCGCACTGCGGCGAAAAAGTGATAAGCCGAAAGGGATACCGTATATCCGAGATCAACCTGAAGCATGGAAACTGCCGCTTTTGCCGCCAACCCATTCCCGGTGTCTGGAAATGACGACTTCCTTTCCAAAACGGCGATCGACACCCGGAACCTCAGTCCGTTTTTTCCGACGTTGGCTGCCTTCCTTGTTGTTGGGCTTTTTGTCCCTTTCATTCCAAATCATCCTGCTCCGTGAGTTCACGGCTCACTTTTACGGCAGCGAACTTTCAATCGGGATTCTGCTCGCCTGCTGGCTCCTGTGGGGAGGGCTGGGCAGTATCGCCGCCTATCGCATCCGGTATTCCCTCCGGCGGTTCATCCATGTCAATTTCCTGCTTTTATTCATGTTTCCTCTATGCCTGACCCTCCTGAGATCATCCGGAATCATCCTCGGCATACTGCCCGGAGAAACCATAGGTATGGGGCCCACCATGCTATTCGCCCTTCCGCTGACATTCGTCATCGGTTTTCCGCTGGGGATCCTTTTTGTTTTCAACACCCGTTTCCTCGGCGCATCCGTGCCCCGTGTCTATCTGCTGGAATCCCTTGGAGCCGCGGCCGGCGGGCTTTTTGTCTATTTTATTCTCATTCCGCATTTTTCCAACTGGCAATCGGCATCCCTGATCGGAGCCGCTTCGGCATGCGCGCTTCTGATCTCCTTTCCTAACCGCCGTTCCATTCCGACCGCATCCGCGGCCTTGCTTGTGCTCGCGGCATTTTTCCTGGCCGATTTCCCCATCCAAAAAGCGGTCTGGAAACCATTCCACCTGATTCATGCCGAAGATTCGCAATACGGCAAGATACAGGTCATCGAGTCCGATGGGCAGTACACTATTTATGACAATCATCTCCGCCTTTTTACATTCCCCGATATCGAGGCCGCCGAAGAAAGCGTTCATTTTACACTTTCCCGGAATACCGCCGCCGATAACGTTCTGATCATCGGCGGGGGGGGAGAATGCCTGCGGGAAGCATTGAAATACCCGGAGTGCGCAATTGATTATGTGGAACTCGATCCTCGTATCATCGATGTCACGCGCTCCCTGCTTCCGCCTGATGCACATGCCTCTTTTTCCGATAAACGGGTCCATGTCTTCAACCGCGACGGCCGCCGTTTCCTCACTTCAGCCGACAAACCTTATGATGTGATCATCCTCAATCTTCCGGATCCGGCGACGGCCCAGATCAATCGATTCTATACTCTGGAATTTTTCAAGGAAGTTCGCGACAAGCTGTCCGGCTCTGGGGTGTTTTCCTTTCGTGTGGGCTCCGCCGAGAACTACATCAGTCCCCAGCTCCAGAGCTTTTTATCTTCCTTGTATTACACGCTTCACGAAGTCTTCTCCTCGGTCGTCGTCGTCCCCGGCGCCAATAACATCTTTCTGGCTTCCCGTCATCAGCTCTCTCTAGATCTCGAAGATTTCACCTCCCCATTGAAAGAGCTCTCTCTCGATACAATTTACTTCACTCCGAGCATACTGGAAGCCCGACTGGGGCCGCTGCGCGTCGAGACCCTGCGCCGTACCATTGTCGCGGGAGACAAGACCATCAATCGGGACATGACGCCGATCAGCTACCTTTTCAGCACACAGGTCTGGAGCACTCAATTCAGCGGTTTCGAAACCCATATCCTTGCGCGTCTCTCTAAAATCCCCAGGTTCTGGCTGCTGGATTTCCCTCTGATCTTATTCGTCCTCGTCTTGAGCCTGCTTTATTTTCGGCGTAGAGAGACATCTCTTTCTCTGGTGCCGATTGCGGTCATGGGCTTGACTTCCCTGGTATTCGAAATCGTCCTGATCGTCGCTTTTCAAGCGTTTTGGGGCTACATCTACCATGAATTCGCCTTGCTTTTTTCCTCATTTATGTTCGGACTCGGCATCGGGGCCTATATAGCTCTAAAAATCCGTAAGCATTCCGCATCTACGATCGCAGTCTGTCAGGCCGCCATCATCCTGATTCTGGTCTTCTGCCTTTCTATCCTCTCCCGCCAGCCCGCTCCTTGGATTATCTTTTTATCATTAAGCCTCATGGGAGTCACCTGCGGTTCGCTTTTCGTTTTTTCCAATCGCCTCTATCTGCGGCTCAAGCGAAATTTAGGCATCGGCTACGGCCTTGATCTTCTTGGATCGTTTTTTGGCGCCCTTTTCGCTTCATCCTTGCTTATCCCTCTAGTCGGTCTGCATCGCCTTCTGCTCTATCTCCTGCTGTTGAATTCCTTCAGCCTGCTGTACACCCTGGGATGGCTCCGCCGTCCGCCGAACCAGCTTTATCATTCATGAAAATGAACGATATATGAATATGACACTCATGATCTTTTTGTGGCCTTTTTTACTGATTTCATGAGATAAATGGTGCATTATCCGAATTTTTTCATTTTTTTATCGTTCCTTTTCACCCGGTGGGCTGACCATTCCTAAATCATTGGGTGGGGCGGGTTGGCCGTCACCTTCACCGCATGCGGTTCGATGTACCGCCTACCCTCCGCCTACCTTCGTATTAAGGTGTCTTCAGTCTAAATCCCTACGTGAAGTGATGGCATCTATAATATGTCTCCAGGCTTCAAATATAAAAGGCGGTGTGAGAATTGGCGTGCCATACGGGGCCGACCCACCCACCCTCATATTAATGTATTTTCAGTCTAAATCCCGAAGTTAAGTGATAGCATTCATAAAACGTCTCCAGGCTCCAAATATCTGAGGCAGTGTGAGAATTGGCGTGCCATACGGGATTTAGCCTGAAAATCGCTGCTCGCGAAGGGAGACTCTGAAGGAGTGAGTTACGCAAGCGCCGAGAAAACCGCCGTTTTCACGGCGTTAAAAATCGCGTCTAAACGACGATCTCACATCGCCTTTCCTTCCGCCACGGCACCGAATTCAAAGGATTCATTCCAAAGGAGGTTTTATTCCCATATAATCAGCCATTTGCATGACTGATTCGGCAAATATATTTTTTTTGTATATTTTCTTGACAGCAATTTTCAATTGTGATGTACTGAAGCGTTGTTTTTTTGGCAACAACCTATAGGCGATGATAGGTTCAAAAATTTTATTCTAATAAGGGTATCATCAATGAGAATCTCTATCTCCAGGGAAAAGATTCACAATTCTTTCGTCGAAAAAGTCCAGGAGTTGAGCGGTCAAAACCTTCTGGACTGCTATCAGTGCGGAAAATGTTCCGCGGGATGTCCATCGGTCGCTCAGATGGATCTCCTCCCCAATCAAATCATTCGTTTCGCCCAATTGGGTCTCGAAGAGGAGCTTCGTAATTGTCAGTCGATCTGGGTCTGCGCCTCCTGCCTGACATGCAATGTCCGCTGTCCCAAGGGAATCAACATTGCAGAGGTACTGGAAGCCATCCGTCAGATCCTTCTGCGCCACAGGGAGGATCGAGTGAAGATCGAAGACATGACGACCGAGGAGAAATGCAGCGTCCCCCCGATCGCCTTGGTCAGTAATTTTCGAAAATCCACTTCGTAAGCTTCATGAAACGCATTCTCTTAAAAATCCAATTTATGAGGATTCATCATTATGAAACTAAGCTATTATCCAGGGTGTACTCTAAAAAACCAGGCGAAAAACTTCGAGGATTCCACCTTATGTGCTCTGAAACGCCTTGATATCGAGGTTGAGGAGCTCTCCCGTTGGAACTGTTGCGGCACCGTTTATTCTCTCACCACGGACGATCTGATGCATCATCTCGCCCCCATTCGAAATCTGATCCGAGCCAAAGAGGCCGGATCGGATTCCATGATGACGCTCTGCGCCATGTGCTACAACACGCTTAAACGCGCCAATGAGCGAGTGAAGGCTGAACCGGAAGACCTCGAAAAAATCAACAATTTCATGTATCGTGAAGAAATCGATTATCAGGGAGACGTCAAGGTACTGCATCTGCTGGAAATTCTTCGGGATAACGTCAAACCGGAAACGATTCAGGCGAAAATCGTCAAGCCTCTCAAAGACCTTAAAGTTGCGAATTATTACGGCTGCATGTTGGTCCGCCCCAAGGATATCGGACTCGATGATCCGGAGAATCCTACGGTCATGGAAAACCTGGTATCGGATTTGGGCGCCGAGCCGCTTGATTTCCCTTACCGGACGGAATGCTGCGGTTCCTACCAGACCGTTGACAACCCGGATATGGTCGTCGATCGAACATTCAAGATTCTTTCCTCGGCCACTTCCAGGGGAGCCGACGTCATTGCCGTCAGCTGTCCGCTCTGTGCATTCAATCTGGATCACCGGCAGCGGGAAACGATCAAAAAACACCCTGAATTCAAGACCATCCCGATCCTCTATTTCACGCAGCTGATGGCGATCGCCCTCGGCTGCGGCATTGATGATTTGAGGTTGGATCTCCACTACGTGGATCCAAAACCCATTTTGAAGGAAAAGGGATGTATTTGAGGGAGCCCATGATCTATTTCGGCGATTTAAAACCTATCAAGGGCAACATCCACATCGAAAAAAACCGCTGTAAAGGCTGCGGTTTTTGTGTGGAATACTGCCCGAAAGATGTTTTGGAATTATCGGAAGAATTCAACGTCAAAGGTTATCATCCTCCCTTTGTTAAGAATGAGGATGATTGCTGTTATTGTCAGCTCTGCGAGACAATATGCCCTGAATTCGCCATTTTTGTCACTATCCAGAATGAGGAGGAAGAAGGTGAAAGCAGATCCTAAAGGAGTATTGACCGGGGCCCATTACATGGACGGCGACTACGCCCTCGCGGAAGGCGCCTTGGCCGCAGGCTGCCGTTTTTTCGGTGGGTACCCGATAACGCCCTCGACTGAAACCGCCGAACGGTTTTCCGAAAGGATTCCCAAAGTCGGAGGCGTTTTTATCCAGATGGAAGATGAGCTCGCTTCCATCGCTTCGCTGATCGGCGCCGCCTGGGGCGGTAAGAAACCGATGACCGTCACTTCAGGGCCGGGATTTTCACTGATGATGGAAAACATCGGTTTGGCTTGCATGATGGAAACCCCCCTGGTAATCGCCAACATCCAGCGCGGAGGCCCCTCCACCGGGCTTCCCACTCTGACCGGACAGCAGGATATGATGCAAGCTAAGTGGGGATCTCACGGTGACTACGAGATTATCGCTCTTTCACCCGACTCTCCCCAAGAATGCTTCGATTTGACCATCGACGCATTCAATCTGGCGGAAACCTACCGCGTTCCGGTATTCGTGATGACGGACGAATGCGTGGGGCACATGCATGAAAAGGTCATCATTCCCCCCGCGGAGGAGATCGACCTCGTTGAGCGGAAATGGTACAACGGCCCCAAGGATCAGTACCTTCCCTATAAACCGGACAAGGACGGCATCCCTTTTATGGTCAAGACGGGCGACGGCTACCGTTTTCACACGACCGGCCTCACCCATGACGAGCGGGGTTACCCTGAACTCAACGCCGAATGTCAGGATGTAAGCCTCAAACACTTAATCAACAAAATTCGTCATAATGCCGATAAAATCATTCGAATCGAAGAGGATCAAATCGAGGGGGCGGAAATCGTCGTGGTTTCCTACGGGATCACTTCACGCGTCGCCACCAAAGCGATCCATAAAGCACGGAAAGAAGGATTGAAGGTTGGAACCATGCGACTGATCACGGCCTGGCCCTTCCCGGAAAAACGCTTTCATGAGCTGGCATCCAAAATCAAATCATTCGTATTCCCTGAAATCAATTTCGGCCAGATGGTCCGTGAAGCCGAGCGTAGCGTCAAGGGATTATGCCCCGTCGTCAGCGTACCTCACTGCGGCGGATGGGTCCATGATCCAGAAGACATCTATAATGCCATCAAGGAGGCATCCAAATGAACGATGAAGCACAAAACAAGGGACAGAACCCGATCGAAGGCCTTCTGCGCATGGACCGTATCCCGCATATCTGGTGTCCCGGATGCGGAATCGGCACGGTTGTCACTTCCTTTGCAGAAGCCCTGAAAAAAAGCGGTCTCGATCTTGACAAAGTCGCGGTGGTTTCCGGCATCGGATGCACAGGCCGAGTAGCGGGTTATATCAAACTTGATTCATTCCACACCACCCACGGACGGGCGATTCCCTTCGCAACCGGACTCAAGCTCGCCAATCCCGAAGTCAACGTCGTGGTATTCAGTGGAGACGGCGATCTGGCCGGAATCGGCGGAAACCATCTAATCCATGCCGCTCGCCGGAACATGGATCTCACGGTCATTTGCGTGAACAATTTCAACTATGCCATGACCGGAGGTCAAGTCGCGGCCACCACGCCTCAAAACGCCAATGCCTCCACGGCTCCCTACGGTAATTTCGAATTTCCCTTCAGCCTTCCCAATCTCGTCGAATCGGCCGGAGCGACCTATGTCGCCCGATGGACCGCGCTCCATCTCAGACGCGTCACCAAATCCATCCAGGAAGCCCTTTTAAAACCGGGATTTTCCTTTATCGAGGTCATCACACCCTGCGTAACGCTCTACGCCCGCCGGAATCGCTTGGGAGACGGACTGAATCTATTGAAATATTATTATGACAATTCCGAGATCCGTCACGGCGCCGACACCAAAGAGCTGGACATCAGCTATCAAGGCAAGCTCATCGTGGGAAAATTCGTCGACAAGGAAAAACCGACCTTCATCGATGCCATGAATACACATATGGGCGAAGTGTTAGGCGACGATTATGAAAAATATGGGAGAATAAACGATGACTGAGATAAGGTTTTCTGGATTCGGAGGACAGGGAGTGATCCGCCTGGGACTCATATCGGGAAAGGCCCTTTCCTTATACAACGACAAGCACGCGACCATGACCCAGAGTTTCGGTCCTGAAGCCCGGGGAAGCGCGTGCAGTTCGCAGGTCGTCGTTTCCGATGACCGCGTCCTTTACCCTTATATCGGCACCCCCGACATTCTCGTCTCCATGTCCCAGGAGGCTTATGACAAATACGAGCCCGATCTCAAAGAAGGCGGCACCCTCATCATCGATAAGGACCTGGTCAAACCCCGTCCGCCGCGAGACGGGATTAAAATTTTCGCCGTTCCCTCGACTCGATTTGCAGAAGAGCTTGGAAATCGGATCACCGCCAATCTGGTCATGATGGGTTTTTTCACCGCCGTCACCAAGATATGCCACCCCGATGCTATGAAAAAAGCCCTTCCCGGGCTGGTGCCGGATCGCTTCTTGAATCTCAACATAAAGGCGTTCGACAAAGGCTTTGAACATGGCCGGGAGGTTCTGGGCGAAGCGAAAGAGGGATGAGTCTTGAATTATCCACATTGTATATTCGGAGATCCACAATGAATGACACCTCTATTGAAGAAGGGAAATAACATGAAACGGACAGGAGTTTTTGTTTGCCACTGCGGTATTAACATCGCGGGTACGGTCGATGTCAAAAAGGTCGCCGAAGAACTCTCCAAGCATAAAGGAGTCGTCCATGCTCAGGATTATGTCTACATGTGTTCGGATCCTGGGCAAAAACTGATCACGGAATCGATCAAGGAGAATAAACTCGACAGCGTGGTCGTCGCCTGCTGCTCCCCTTCTCTTCATGAAAACACCTTCCGCAACGCTTCGCAGTCGGCGGGAATCAACGCCTATCAGTGCGAGATCGCCAACATCCGTGAACAGTGCAGTTGGGTGCACAAGGACATGGACAAGGCAACCGCCAAAGCCATCAAGATAGCCCGAAGCATGGTGGAGAAGGTGGAAAAAAACGCCTCGCTCGAACCGATCAGCGTCCCCATCACCAAAAGGGCGCTCGTCATCGGAGGCGGCATCAGCGGTATCCAGGCTGCGCTCGATATCGCCAACGGCGGTCACGAGGTCTTGCTGGTTGAAAAATCCCCCTCCATCGGAGGGCACATGATCCAGCTATCGGAAACCTTTCCTACTCTGGACTGTTCTCAGTGTATCCTGACCCCGAAAATGGTCGAGGTCTCGCGCCATCCCAACATCACATTGATGACCAACTGCGAGGTAAAGGAAGTATCGGGATTCGTTGGGAACTTCACCGCTAAAATCCTTAAGAAACCGACCTATGTCAAAGCCGACGTCTGCACTCTCTGCGAGGAATGCGTCAAAGTCTGCCCGGTCGTCGTTTCCAATGAATTCGACCTGGGATTGACCGGCAGGCGCGCCATTTACATTCCCTTTCCTCAAGCCATCCCCGCCACCTACACCATCGATGCGGCGGCCTGTCCGGGATTCCTTCCCATCGCCTGCGGTAAATGCGCCGATGTATGCGAACCGAACGCCATCGACTTCGATCAGAAGCCCGAAATCCTCGAAGAGGAGATCGGAGCCATTGTCATCGCGACCGGCTATGACCTGTACGATCAGGAAAACATGGCGGAATACGGCGCGGGAAAGTACGCGGACGTGATCGACGGACTGCAGTTTGAACGGCTGCTTTCCGCTTCCGGTCCCACGCTGGGAAAAGTGTTGCGTCCCTCCGATCACAAGGAGCCCAAGGAAGTCGTGTTTATCCAATGCTGCGGCTCCAGGGATCCCGAGCTTCATAACGCCTATTGCTCCAAGATCTGCTGCATGTACACCGCCAAACACGCGATGCTTTACAAGCATCATGTTCATGACGGACAAGCCTACGTCTTCTATATCGACATACGGTCCGGCGGAAAAAATTATGAAGAATTCGTACAGCGCGCCGTGGAAGAAGACGGCGTGATGTATTTGAGAGGAAAAGTATCCAAGATATTCGAAGAGAACGGAAAAATCAAAGTACTCGGAGTCGATACGCTGGCCGGTCGGGATGTGGAGATAGATGCCGACATGGTCGTACTGGCGACCGCTATGCGGCCCGCGAAAAGCGCTGAGGACGTTGCCAAGAAACTGAAGATTTCCAGGGACAAGGACGGATTCCTGGCGGAGGCTCATCCCAAACTGCGGCCTGTGGAAAGCATTACGGCCGGTATGTTCCTCGCCGGCGCGGCCCAAGCGCCCAAAGACATACCCGAAACAGTGGCCCAAGCAAGCGGAGCGGCCAGCAAAGTTCTGGCGATGTTTTCAGCCGATGAGCTCTTCCACGATCCTTTGGTGGCTGAAGTCGACACGGAAGTTTGCTCCGGATGCAAGATGTGCATCCCCGTCTGCCCCTATGAAGCTCGGATATTTGATGAGGAAAAAGGTATCGTGACCGTTAACGAAATCCTTTGTGAAGGCTGCGGCGCCTGCGTTGTGGCATGCCCTTCCGGAGCCACGCAGCAAAGAAACTTCACCGACGATCAGATCCTTTCCATGATCGATATCATTTTGTGATGCTTTTATGGACGTAATAATGAAATGCCCTTACAACATCATTTTCACGGAGGGAAAGAATGAATGAAGAGAAGGTTCCCAAAAAGAAAGAAATCCCCATTACCAAAGTAGCCTCAAAAGGGGGTAAAAGCGACAGCGAAAGCAATAAGTGGGCTACTGTTTTTATCATGGGAAAAGCCCATAAGGTACCGGCGGAAGCCACGATTATGGGCGCCATCGAATATGCCGGATACCAGATCAAACGCGGAGCCGGTTGCCGTGAAGGATTCTGCGGCGCCTGCGCCACGGTCTATCGCATGCCCGGAGATTATAAGATCTACACGGGTTTGGCCTGCACAACGCTGGTCGAAGACGGAATGTGGCTGTCTCAACTTCCGGCGCTTCCCGCTCAGAAAGCCGTTTACGACCTGGAAAAACTGGAGCCGAACGTTCAGACCTTTCAAGATCTTTATCCGGAAGTATTCCGCTGCGTCTCCTGCAACACCTGCACGAAGGCGTGCCCTCAGGATCTGGAAGTCATGGATTACATCCAGGCGGCGATCCGCGGTGATATAGAAAAGGTCATGGACCTCTCTTTCGACTGCCTGAGCTGTGGACTCTGCGCTATCCGTTGTCCCGCGGAAATCGTTCAATTCAATGTCGGCCTTCTGGCCCGAAGGCTCTACGGCCGTTATCTTTCAAAGAAGAGCGAACAGCTCAAGCAGAGAATCCAGGAAATCGAGAAGTGCAAGTACGACAAGGAATATGGAGAACTGATGTCGATGGATGACGATGAGTTGAAAAAGAAATATTACGAAAGAGATACGGAATAAAAGGAGAATCCAATGTATCCGGAATATATGAGACCTTCGCTTGATAAAGTCGCTCAAACACGAAACAAGCGGTTTGAGTTGGAAAAATCGGGGAAGCCGGTTTTCCCCCCGATGAGCGCCGAGGAACGTGAACAGGTGCTTACAAAATTCCATCCCGACTATAAATCCGATTCCCGTCGCGAAATAAAAATCGGTCCTAACAAAGGTGAACGGCTCACCACCGAAGTCGCCTCGATGCTCGAGTCCCACTCCCGCATCAAATCAGATCTTTTCGATCTCAGCAATCCCGATTATGAGACCGACGTATTGATCGTCGGCGGCGGTGGTGCCGGTACGGCCGCGGCGATCCTGGCCATGAAAAACGGCACCCGTTCCATCATTTCCACCAAGTTGCGTTTGGGAGACGCCAATTCCATGATGTCCCAAGGAGGAATGCAGGCCGCGGTCACGCCTCAGGACTCCCCCACCCGTCACTATCTGGACGTGATCGGCGGCGGACATTTCGACAACAAAACCGACCTGGTTCGCGCTCTTACCGAGGATGGGCCTGAAGTCGTGAAATGGCTTGAAGATCTTGGGGTTGTCTGGGATAAGAATGATGATGGTTCCAACCAGGTTCTGCATGGGGGCGGCACCTCACGCAAACGAATGCATTCCTCCCGCGATTATACCGGAGCCATCATACTGCGTACGCTCATGGACGAGGTGCGGAATCACCCCGATATGATCACTTCCCTGGAGTTCATGCCGACGGTCGAATTGATCCTCGACAGCAAGGGGCAGTGCGCCGGCGGTGTGCTTTACAACCTCGAGACCGAAGAATATTACACGGTCAAAGCGAAAGCCACCATCATCGCGACCGGCGGCTACGGCCGCCTCCACATCCGCGGATTCGATACCACCAACCATTACGGAGCCACCGGCGACGGCCTGGTTATGGCATATCGTGCGGGCGCTAAGCTCCTGTACATGGATTCGGTACAGTATCATCCCACCGGTGCCGCTTTCCCGGAACAAATCGGCGGCTTCCTGATCACGGAGAAGATCCGGGGCGCAGGAGGGCAACCGATCAATATGGATGGTGAACTTTTCGTGTTCCCTCGAGAGCCTCGGGATGTCGAAGCTTCCGCTATTATCAGGGAGTGCGTCGAACACCGGAAAGGCATCAAAACGCCCAGCGGACGACTCGGCGTTTGGCTGGATTCCCCACTGATCGAAATGATCCAGGAAAAAGGCTATGTCGAGAAACAATTTCCCGCCATGCACCGCCAGTTCATCCGCTATGGAATCGATATCACGACCGAACCCATGCTGGTTTACCCCTCGCTTCATTATCAAAACGGAGGCATCGAGATCAATCCCAAATGCGAAACCAGCATACCGGGACTTTTCGTAGCCGGTGAAGCCTCAGGCGGCGTCCACGGACGCAACCGCCTTATGGGAAATTCCGTTCTCGACTATAACGTATTCGGCAGACGAGCCGGAATCAATGCGGCCCAATATGTCAAAAACGTCGAGCTCGCCCGTTTGAGTTTGGAACATATCGATGCATACGAAAAAGCTCTTAAGGAATCCGAAATAGAAACCGATCGGGTCGCGCCCATCCTGCTGCCGTCCTACACTCCCGAAGACGTCAAGAAGCGACAGCTCACGGCCCATTATGAAGGCACCATAAGATAATCACTTCCGGTATCGGCGCTTTCGGCAAAGAATCCCTGCAGGGGTTTTCATGAGAATTGTCATCTCTTTTTGAAAGCGGATTTCTCAACCGGATATTTCGTTTCGCACACGAACACCACCTGATATGAGACCTATGCCTCGGCTCGTTTTCGAATTGATTGACATTTATTTCCGATTTGATATATTCTGAACTTACATTGCTCAAGAAGCTGTTTTAGCGAGAAACGAGGAGGTTTGGGATGGAGTATAAAGGGCTTGAAAGACGAACCTGCCTTCGGTTCGATATCCCCGGTTCAACCGTCAGTTTTAAAACGAAAAAGATGCTCTTTTCTCAAGACAAATTTGAAGAAGAATTCTGCCCTTTAAAAGATATCAGCCGAGGCGGACTTCGTTTTTTATGTCAATCCCTTCAAAAAATCAACAGCAAGATCATCCTGAAGCTCTCCATCCCGGGAGAACGTATTCCCCTGATGATTTATGGGCGTGTTCGCTGGTGCTCCCCCCAAGCCGGACAGAGCTATAAATACCAGATCGGCGTACAATTCAATCCCTACGGTGAAAAGAAAGATCAGAACTATCCGGGTACCCTGGTCAAGATAATCGCCCTCGAACAGAAATTCTCCAGCGAGCTCCCCTCGAATTCCAAAGATTGCGAAGAGGAATTTTCCACCGATGGGTGATCCCGCCGCAAATCCGGATCAATCCGTCGATAACCGAAACCATTTTTTCCCTTTTTCAGATCGAGTCGTTTTCTAAAAACGTCTCATTCCCATTTCCACGGGTGATAAGACGTTTGGTATTTGCTTAAATCTTTCAAAGCGGATTTAATGTGAAATTCCCGTTTCACGGGGGCCCTATCGCCTCATGAGCCTTCGACTACGATTTTCGAATAATCGGCGACCTGAAGAAAAAGCCGGCTGACACCCTGCAGGAGAGCCAGGCGATTACGCTGCAGTTTTTTATCCTCATCCATAACCAATATATTATCGAAAAACGTGTTGATGGAGGGGCCCAGCCGAAAAATTATGCCCTGGGCTTTTGAAAACTCCCCCTTAGATATCAGGGGCTTAACATTGTTGTAAATAATCGTATAGTTGGAATGCAGTTCCCGCTCAATTTTTTCCACGAGAAGATCAGGATTGATTTTATAGGCGGATTGACCGCGTATGATATTATTGACCCGTTTGACGATCAAAATCATGGGTTCAAACTGTGAGCTGTCCTTAAGCCCGTTGACGGCTTTCAAGCGCAGAGCAACATGGTGGATCCGTTCGATTCCCGGCGCCAACGCGGCATGAACCAGATCATATCGAAATCCATCACGCTCGAAAATATACTGAAGGCGATTCTGTATGAACTCTACACAGCGGCCTTTGATCTCATCGCGTGAAAGCGTTAAGTTGTCACCATGGATCTTGATCACTTTATCCAGAAGCAACCGGAAGGAAAAGTCACATTTTCGTTCCCTTGCAATCGAGCAAAATCCTTGTGCGTGCCTCCTGAGTCCGAAAGGATCCTTCGACCCCGTAATTTCGACTCCGATCCCGATCACTCCCACAATGGTATCCAATTTATCCGCCATGGATATCAGCGAACCGTTTACGGTGGAAGGCACCGAATCCTCCAGATTGACGGGGCGATAATGTTCATAAATCGCTTTCCAGACCGCAGCGGGGTGCCCCTCTTTGCGGGCATACAGACCGCCGACAACACCCTGACGCGAAGGGAATTCTTTAACCATTTCCGTCAGCAAATCGCTTTTGCATATTTCCGCGGCGAATCCCGCATTCGCCTTTTCTTTTCCGATTTCAAGCTTTGCGGCCAGATAATTGACGATTTTTTTGATCCTCACGGCTTTTTCGGCGTAAGTCCCCAACTGTTCCTGAAAAACGATCTGATCCAAATCACGTGCCCGTTCCCTGAGGGATATCCTGACATCCTGATCCCAGAAAAACCGCGCATCCTCCAGTCGGGCTTTCAGCACCCGTTCATTGCCCCGCTTGATCAGCGACTTCGTATCCGATACCGCATCCGCGATGCCGATAAAATGAGCGAGCTGTTTGCGTTTCCGAACGACGGCAAAAAGGTTTTGCCCGGCTTTCATGGCCGTGCTCGATATCTCCATGGGAAGCTTAAGATACTTTTCCGGAAAATCCCCCATGAACACCTTCGGCCATTCCACATCATAAGTTAATTTGGTCAACAGCTGTTCATCTTTCAGAACCTGAGCTTCCAAAGGAGCCAATATCTTTTCCATTTGCATCGTGATCTTTTTTCGTCGCTCTCGAGGATCGATCATTACCTTCCGCTTACGCAAAGTCGAAATATATTGCGCCGCCGATTCCACTTTAAACTGTCCCGGATGCAAAATCTTATGCCCGATGGTCACATCACCAGCCGCCACTCCGGCCACTTGAAATTGAAGAGGCTTGCCATCGCAAAGACAAAGCAGCCCCTTGATCGGACGCGAAAATCTGAAAGGGTTTTCTCCCCATTTCATCATTTTCGGAAAAGAAAGCCGCGACAACAGCATCGGTAGAATTTCGACCAATATTTCCGGAGCCGTCTTCCCTGTAATCGATTTTTTTAAACCAAGGTATTCGCCTTTTCGGTTTTTCACAACCTCAAGCCGGTCCACGGCGACTCCCTGAGAACGGGCAAATCCCAGGGCCGCGGCTTTGGGCTCTCCTTGGCTGTCGAAAGCGACGGCTTTGGGCGGCCCCATGACGAGCTCCTCTTTATCGCGCTGGCGGGATACCAGATCTCCGATCAGGATCAATCGCCGGCAGGTTCCATATGGAGCGAGGGTTCCGGGCTGCCGTTGTCCGTCAACCAGCTCATTTCCCATCAATTCCTGTTTCAATCCCGTTTCCAACTGTTCCAAAGCAATCGGGATATGAGAAGGAGGCATCTCTTCGGTCAATACTTCCAGTAGAAAATCCATCAGACCTCCGTCTCCCGTTCCGCATATCGTTTTGCGATCTGATTGACCAGATTACGAATACTCGCAATCATCTTCACCCTTTCCGTCACTCCGACGGCGCCGCGCGCATCCAGCAAATTAAAGAAATGCGAGCACTTCAAGCAGTAATCATATGCCGGATGCAACAGATCCTTCCCGATGAGCTGCTGTGCTTCGGCTTCATTCAAGGCAAAAGACGTCCGCAGCATTTCGGTGTCGGCCTGATTGAAGTTGTACTCTGAAAATTCCTTTTCTTCCTGATGGCGCAGATCCCGGTAGCTGACGTCTTCCGACCATTTCAACTGATATATGTCATCTCGGCCCTCAAGAAACATTTCCAGTCTTTCCAGGCCGTAGGTGATCTCCACAGGGACCGGAAACGTTTCCATTCCCCCGGCTTGCTGAAAATATGTAAACTGCGTGATTTCCAGCCCGTCGAGCAGGACCTGCCAACCGACGCCCCATGCTCCGATGGTCGGAGATTCCCAATTGTCTTCATCAAACCGGATGTCGTGCTCCGTAAGATTGATGCCGAGCGATGAGAGGCTTTGGATGTAAAGATCTTGAATGTCTTCGGGAGAAGGTTTCATGATGACTTGAAACTGGTGGTGCTTTTGTACCCTGTGAGGATTGTCCCCGTAGCGGCCGTCCGTGGGTCGCCTTGAAGGCTGCACATAGGACACCCTCCAATTCTTCCTTCCGAGAACCCTGAAAAACGTATCCGGCGTCATGGTTCCGGCTCCCACCTCGACATCATAAGGCTGCGCCAAGTAGCACCCCTGATCCGTCCAGAATTTCTGGAGATTCATGATCAATTTTTGTATAGACATCCCTATCGCTCTTCTTTTTCTTATTTAAAAAACGGGTTTAATCCCTGGTCTCGTTTTCGGCGGTCCACCTCAAAACAGGATTGCGCGCCGCTTTTGTCTCATCTAAACGTCTCACATAGGAATGATGAGGAGCGGATTTGAGAATATCAGGATTTTCCCCGGCTTCGCGGGCGATCCGCTTCATGGCTTCGATAAAATGGTCGAGATCCCGCTTGCTTTCGGTTTCCGTGGGTTCGATCATAAGGGCTCCGTGTACGATCAGCGGAAAAGACATGGTCGGCGGGTGCACCCCCAAATCGATCAGCCGCTTCGCGATATCCAGATTACTCACCCCGTATTCCAGCTGTTTTTTATCCGAGAATACGCATTCATGCAAAGTGTCGGTTTCATATTTCAGGTAAAACTCGTCTTCCAGGCTCTTGCGGATATAATTGGCGTTGAGAACCGCAAATTCCGACACCTCACGAATCCCGTCCGGACCCAGCGCCAGGATGTAGGCTAAAGCCTTGACGACGACCAGGAAATTACCGAAAAAGCTCCTCACCTTTCCTATACTTTGCGGCCGGTCGAAATCCCATCGCAAATCTTTTCCTTCTCGGTTCAACACCGGCATCGGGAGGTAGGGCTCCATTTCAAGCTTCACGCCGACGGGACCTGAGCCCGGTCCTCCTCCGCCGTGGGGGGTGGAAAAGGTTTTATGGAGATTGAGATGAATAACATCGACATCCATATCCCCGGGACGACAGGTTCCCATTAAAGCGTTCATATTGGCCCCGTCCATATACACCAATCCACCCCGAGCATGCACGATGCTCGCGATCTTCCGGATATCCTTTTCGAAAACTCCCAGCGTATTCGGATTGGTGATCATGATCGCGGCGACCTCTTCGGTCATGTTTGCTTCCAGATCATCCAAATCGATCGTTCCCTCGGGATTGGACTTGACCTCTCGCACCTTATATCCGCACACATGAGCGCTTGAAGGATTCGTACCGTGCGCCGAATCGGGGATCAAAACAGTGGTGCGGGGATCGCCCCTGCCGGTCAGACACGCCCGAATGAGCATCATTCCCAAAAGTTCACCCTGAGCCCCTGCTGACGGCTGCAGCGTGAACGCGTCCATCCCGGTGATCTCACACAATAGTTCTTCCGAGCGCTTGAGAATTTCAAGATTCCCTTGAACCGATTCTTCCGGGGCCAGCGGATGAACCGCCGACAATCCAGGGAGTCCCGCCAGTTTTTCATTGATCTTGGGATTGTATTTCATGGTGCAGGATCCCAAGGGATACAAACCTATATCGATGCAGTAATTTGTCTGAGAAAGCCGAGTGAAATGCCGGACCACCTCGATCTCCGAAACCTGAGGAAAACCGGCGATCTCGTCACGCAGAGGAACATCCTCGAGGGCATCCTCACGGGCCGGGACGTCGGATTCGGGCAGGACATACGCGCGTTTGCCTGGGTCGCTGATTTCAAATATCAATGGTTCTCTAATCATGTTTCTTTTCCTTTGTCCGGATCCTGAAAATCCTCAGGATTTCAGCGCTTCCTTGAGCGTGGAAACCAGGAGGTCGATATCCCCACGACGATGCACTTCGGTGACGCAGCAAAGCACGCAGCGGTCATTGCCGGATGAAAAGCCGCCCACGGCCAATCCCCCGAAAAGGCCTCGGCCGCGCAGCACTCCTTCCAGTTCATGCCAAGGACGATCGAACTCCAATACGAATTCATTGAAAATCGGTCCCGACAATTTCCTCCTCACACCCGGAAGCTCACAAAGCTTCTCCAACGCATATTGAGCTTTATCCACATTCCGCACAGCCAGCTCACGAAGTCCGTCTTTACCCAGTGTTTCCATGTATATCGCGGCTCTCAGCATACACAATGCTTGGTTCGTGCAAATATTGGAGGTGGCCCGCTCACGTCGGATGTGCTGTTCCCGTGTCGAGAGCGTCAGCACATAACCGCGCTTTCCGTCCTCATCAGCGGTTTGTCCGGCTATCCGTCCAGGGAATTGTCGAACGAACTTCTTTCCGCAAGCCATGAACCCGAGGAACGGCCCGCCGAAACTCAAGGGCATTCCCAGAGATTGGGCCTCTCCGGTAACGATATCCGCGCCTTGCTCTCCCGGAGGCTTCAGCAGCCCCAGAGAAACCGCTTCCGACACCACGACAGCTGAGAGAGCCTTGTTTTCATGAGCCAGATCGGATATCGCCTGCAAATCTTCAATCACTCCGTAAAAATTGGGGGACTGGGTCACGACCACGGCGGTGGTATCGTCCATCCGCTTCCGGAGATCATCCATATCGATCCGGCCGCTTTCGTTGAAATCGATCTCTTCCAGTTCGACATCCAAATTTCTGATGTAGGTGCATATCACTTGGAGGTACTGGGGATTAAGGGTTTTCGCCACCAGGACTTTGGATTTGCGTGTCAATCTCTGCGCCATCAAGACCGCTTCCGCGGCTCCTGAAGCTCCGTCGTAAAGTGAGGCGTTAGCAATATCCATACCGGTCAACTGGCAGATCAAACTTTGAAACTCAAAAATGATCTGAAGCGTTCCCTGGCTGACTTCCGGCTGATACGGCGTATAGGGGCTGACAAATTCTCCCCGGCTCGACAGGTAATCGACGACGGTGGGAATAACATGGGGATACGCTCCCGCTCCCAGAAATGAGAGACCCTTCACAAAATCATTCCGCAGCCCCGCATGTTCAAAGTATTCCAGCATTTCCGGTTCGCTCAATGCTTCAGGAATTCGCAAACGCCGTTTCAGCTTGATTTCGTCCGGGATTGACCGGAACAGATCCCCAGGAGAATCGACCCCCAGCTTGGAGAGCATTTCCTTTTTATCTTTGTCGCTTAACGATAGATAACTCATTGGCTGATTTTTCGTTCTCGACGAGGGGCCGGGAATCAGTCCTCTATTCCATCAAGAAACTTTTCGTATTCCGAAACCTTCATCAGATTTTGGATCTCGGATTCGTCCTTCATTTTCAGCCGAATGATCCAGCCTTTTTCATGCGGATCCTCATTAACCAGTTCAGGCGAATCATTCAGATCCTCGTTCACGGCCGTCACTTCACCGGAGAGCGGTGAATAGACATCGGATACGGCCTTCACCGATTCGATAACCCCGATGGATTGGTGAACTTCAAGCTGGGTGCCGATCTCCGGCATCTCCACATACACAACGTCTCCAAGCTGCTTCTGCGCAAAATCAGTTATACCGATGGTGCATTCATCGCCTTCGATTTTCACCCATTCATGATCTTTAGTGTAATAATTCTTATCTGAATACATTCCTTCCTCCTATGAAGAAATACGGGGATTTCTCTCTTCGATAATTCCCCGTCCTAGTCTCGTTTATAAAAAGGGGTGGGCACAACTTTCGCCCGTGTTTTTCTGCCTCGGATTTCGATGTCGAATTCCGTCCCGATTTCCGTCTTTTCGATGGGCAGGTAAGTGGTTCCGATGCTTTTTTTCAGGAACGGCACGAATGTACCGGAATTGACTTCCCCGACGCGTTCTTCACCGATGTAGACCGGGAAATGCGGCCGTGCGATTCCCTTCCCCACCAACTCAAATCCGACGAGCCGACGCTTCAATCCTTCCTCTTTCTGTTTGAGCAAAGCATCACGACCAAGAAAATCCCCTTTCTTGAACTTGACGACCCAGCGCAACCCGGCTTCAAGTACGGTTGTGGTTTCATCGATATCATTGCCGTAAAGCATCAGCATGGCTTCCAACCGAAGGGTGTCGCGAGCTCCCAAGCCTATGGGATGGATTCCCAATGATTTTCCCTGTTCCATGACGGCGTCCCATATTTTTGCGGGATTTTCAGAAAGCGTATAGATCTCATAGCCGTCTTCTCCGGTATATCCGGTCCGGGAGATCAGGGCTTCTTCACCGGCGACTTTCCCCATCGCAAACGCAAAGGTCTTCATCTCCTCGAGATCGACGTCCGTCAACGGCTCCAGGATTTCCCTCGCCTTGGGACCTTGAAGAGCCAGCTGCGAATACGCGTCGCTCAAGTTGCTCACGCTGACGTCGAAACCGGATTTATGGCTGTCGACCCAGGCAAAATCCTTATCGATGTTGGCGGCGTTGACAACCAGAAGGTAGTCTTTCTCTCCCAGGCAGTATACCAGCATGTCGTCGACGAACGTTCCTTCGGGTGTTGTCAAGGCCGTGTACTGCGCTTTGCCGACAGCCAGACGGGCCGCATTATTCGGGGATAAGCGCTGGACATAATCCAACGCCTGATTTCCGGAGACCATAATCTCTCCCATATGACTGACATCGAAGAGACCGGCCTTGGTCCGAACGGCTAAATGTTCTTCCATAATACCCATATATTGGATGGGCATTTCCCAACCACAGAACTCTACCATCTTTGCATTCAGCTGCTTATGGCAGGCATTAAGACGTGTTTTTTTCATGATGTTCCCTCTATCTTATATAAAAATAATTAAGTACCACAGAAAATGGAGCGATGCAAGAAAAATCCTTGCTTCCTCTTGCCCATTCATTCCAATCTGCTATAATTATTAACCAATCATGAGTCAAATCAAAGAGAGCTTGAAAACCTGCATCCTCGAATTGCTGAAAGAGAAATATCCCGTGGAGGAGACTCCCCTTGAAATCTCCACCGCACCCCAGATTTCCATGGGTGATTACGCCACAGCCTTCCCTTTTTCAATGGCTAAGGTTCTGAAGCGCTCTCCACGCGAGATCGCCGAAGAGATCCGCCCCCTGCTCGAATCACTGCCCGGGATCGAAAAGGTCGAAGTGGCCGGCGGAGGATTCATCAATCTTTTCCTGAAACGAGGTGATTTTTTCCGCCGCTTTCTGGATACGGTGGAAGAAAGCTCCCTGGACCCGGAAGAAACGAAGATCATTATCGAGCACACCAACATCAATCCCAACAAAGCGGCTCATATCGGACATCTTCGCAATGCGATCCTGGGAGACACACTGAGCCGCTGCCTGAAATACAAGGGAGAACGCGTCGAAGTTCAGAATTACATCGACGATACGGGAATCCAGGTCGTGGACATCGTATTCGGCTTCATGAAAATGGAGCAAAAAGTCGCGGCTGAGATCGAGACGATCGAGGATCCTTTCGACTATTACTGCTGGGATCTTTACACCCGGGTTTCCGCATTTCTGGAAGAAAATGCCGACGCCCAAAAAATTCGAAGCCGTATCCTTAAAAATATCGAGCAGGGTGAACCCCCCGAGGCGGCACTGGCCCACATTATTTCCCGCCGGATTCTGCGGGCCCATCTTCGTACCATGCGCCGTTTGGATATAAGCTACGATGTTCTGCCGTGTGAAAGCAGCATCCTGCACCTCAAATTTTGGGAAAGAGCATTTCATCTGCTCAAGCAAAAGCACGCCATCTCCTTCGCCGAAAGCGGTGAAAATAAAGGCTGCTGGGTCATGTCTCTGGAAGACTCTCAGGATCAAGTGAAAATCATCGTCCGATCGGACGGAACCGTAACATACGTAGGCAAGGATATTGCCTACCAGCTGTGGAAATTCGGGCTCTTGGATCAGGACTTTTTCTATAAGCCCTTTGAGGAAATAAATGATCACACGATATGGATCACCTCCGATCACCCGAGTTCATTCAATCCTGATTTCGGGAAAGCGTCCCTGGTATACAATGTCATCGACACACGTCAGGCCTATCTCCAGAAAGTCGTCGCACAGGGATTGAGATCGCTTCAATACAACCGGGAAGCGGATCATTCGATCCACTTCTCTTATGAGATGGTGGCTCTCTCACCCAAAAGCCTCACCGAATTGGGATTGAAAGCAGCGGAAGGAAATCAGGAAAAAGCCTTCCACGAGGTATCCGGCCGTAAAGGCCTGGGTGTTAAAGCCGACGACCTCATCGACCGCCTTCAGGAAAAGGCCCTGACGGAAGTCGCCCAACGCAATCCCGACTTCAGCGAAGAAAGGAAAAGGGACACGGCCCACAAGATCGCCTGCGGCGCCCTGCGATATTTCATGCTGAAATTCTCACGCAATTCCCTCATCGTTTTCGACTTCGAGGAGGCACTCAGCTTCGAAGGCGAAACCGGTCCTTATCTCCAATACACGCTGGTTCGCATCCGGAGCATCTTCAAAAAACTCAAAGCGATGGAGGGCACCGAACTTTCCGACATCAAGCGCAGGGCCGAAAACGAAATCCCCCTGGACGCACTCTCCGAATCCGAGATGTCCGATTTCTGGGATCTGATTTTTTACGGATCTCAATGCGATGATGAGGTTCTTCATTCTCTGCGCTCACTGGAATTCTCACACCTGGCTAAATTCGCATTTAATCTCTGCCAAAAATTTAATGCTTATTATCATAAATACCCGATTCTGTTCGAAAAAAATCGAAAGATTCGGGACATACGACTGCTAACGCTCGTTTACATCGAGCGGACATTGTCGAAAGCGCTGTCGCTGATGGGGATCCCCCGGCCCCATCGCATGTGATCCGGACACATTTTACTCCGGGAGGGTATTCGTATGGGCTTAAAAACCATGCAACCAAAAACCTTGGGGCGGAGTTATTCTCCAAGGTTCATTAATACGGGGCTTCCGGCGAGCGGATCCCTTTTTATCCGTTCGCTTCATGCCTTACAATAATATGAGGAGATAGGACATGATCGAAGTCGAACACCTTACTAAGAAATATGGTGATCTGGTTGCCGTCGATGACCTCAGCTTCACGGTTGAGAAAGGTAAGATTTGGGGGTTGCTCGGTCCCAATGCCGCGGGAAAAACCACGACCATGCGGGTTTTGACCTGCTATCTACCCGCCACTTACGGCAAGGCCACCGTTTCCGGTTTCGACGTATTTGAACAACCGAATGAAATCAAGAAAATCATCGGGTATCTTCCTGAAGTTTTGCCGCTCTATACGGATATGACGGTTCAGGCATACCTTCAATTTGTCGCTGAGATCAAACAAGTCCCTCGTGAAAGGCGAAGAAGGGCCGTCGGCCATGCCCTCGATGTGTGCGGTCTCGGCGACGTCCAAGGCCGCCTGATCAAAAATATATCGAAGGGATACAGGCAGCGGGTGGGCATCGCTCAGGCCCTGCTCCACGATCCACAGGTCATCATACTGGATGAGCCGACCGTCGGATTGGATCCCGCTCAGATCCGTGAAATCCGTCAATTGATCAGCTCTTTGAGAGGAGAACACACGATCATCCTTTCAACCCATATTCTTGCCGAAGTGACCCAGACCTGCGACGGCGCCGTTATCATCAATGACGGCAAGCTCATGGCCTCCGGATCTCTGGAAGAGCTCACTTCTTCCTTCAGGGGCGGCAACGACGGCGTTCATGTCCGCCTGCGTGACGGCGAAGACCGGATTTCGGAGCTCCTGCGGGAGATCCCCGGAGTTGAAGATGTCAGGCGGCGGCGGAATGAATACGCCGTCGAATGGCGATACGGCACGTCTCCGATCGACGATATCCTCAAATGCATCGTCGACAAAGATCTCGGTCTTCAGGAGATGCGCCCGATGTCGATGAGCATCGAAGACCTCTATCTCAAGATCATCTCGGGAGGCGTGGAACAATGAACAATATCTGGGCTGTATGCAAAAAAGAAATCAAATCCTACTTCACTTCTCCGATCGCGTATGTGACCATCACCGTTTTTCTGGTTCTGGTGGGGTTTTTCTTTCAGAGTTTGATATGGTGGTTCAACATGCAGTCGCTGCAGATGGCGCGCAACCCCCAGGCCCTCCAGCAACTCAACATCAATCAGATGGTGTACGCTCCGCTGTTCCACAACATCAGCATCATCCTGCTGTTGATGATCCCGCTGCTCACCATGCGACTGTTTTCCGAAGAGAAGCGCTCCAAGACGGATGAACTGCTGTATACTTCGCCGCTTTCCGTCAATCAGATCATTCTGGGAAAATACTTCGCATCGCTTTTCGTTCTGCTCGTCATGCTCGCCCTCAACGGCCTGCTCTCCCTGTTTACGTTCCTCTTCGGAAATCCCGAATTAGCGCCCGTTCTCACCGGATATCTGGGACTCTTTCTCATGGGCGCCGCCTTCATGGCCGTCGGAATCTTCTTCTCTTCTCTGACCGACAACCAGATCGTTTCCGCTGTTCTGACTTTCGGGGCGCTTCTGCTGTTTTGGGTGTTGAATTGGGCATCATTCTCGACGAGCGGAATCTGGAAGGATGTCCTCAACTATATATCATTTTTTCAGCATTTCGACGGATTGACGCGCGGCATCCTGGATACAACGGATATCGTCTACTACCTGAGTTTCATCTTCCTCGGTCTTTTTTTCACACACTCGGTTATCCAATCGAGGAAATGGAGATAATTCATGGAATATATCAAAAAATATATGAACTATGCGGCCTATGCCCTGCTCTTTTTGGCTTTACTGGCTTTCAATATCTGGCCCTATAAGAAAACCTTTCCCCTGGTCCTCGCCATTCTCGGGTTTTTATCCCTTGCGGTTTATATCGCGCTGAATCTATCGAAATTGAAAAAGACCTTCACACGAAAATCATTCCTCTATTCCAGCAACCTGGCTCTCATCATCATTCTGGTTCTGGGCATCGTGGTTATCGTCAATTTCTTTTTCGCCAAACACCACCACCGTTTCGATTTCACGGAGTCAAAACTCCACAGCCTGGCCGATCAATCGATCAGCGTCTTAAAAAATCTGGATAAGGAAATCCAAATCAAAGGTTTCTTTCTCGAAGGAAATTATGAAAAAGCCAAGATGGAAAACCTCCTCCAGATCTACAGCTATCACTCTTCCAAAATCAAAGTCGAATTCATCGATCCGGATAAAAATCCCGGTTTGGTCAAACGTTATGAAATAACCCAGGACGGGACCACTATTCTCGAATACGAGGGAAAAGAGAGCCGGATCACCTCAACGGCTGAAGAAGACATCACCAACGCCATTATCAAGCTGACCCGAGGTGGAGAGAAAATCATCTATTTTCTGGAAGGACACGGCGAAGGTTCCCTCGAAGATATAGAAGACGCGGGTTATTCGCAAGCTAAAAACGAGATGGAGAAGATCGGGTACAAAGTCCAAAAACTGAGCCTTGCTCTGCAGGGGACGTTTCCCGACGACGCGGCCCTGCTGGTTATCCCCGGCCCGGTTAAAGACCTGATTCCCGAAGAGCTTGACACGATACAGAGCTATCTTTCCCGTGGAGGGCGCGTCTTTCTCATGATCGACCCGGAAAGCGCATCCGGCATCGATTCGTTTCTCCTGGATTTCGGCATTCAGCTGGAAAACGATTTGATCATCGATACCGTTTCCCGGCTGATGGGCGGAGATTATTTCATGCCCGTGGTCAGTGAATACGAATTCCATGATATCACACGAAAATTCCGCTATGCGACATTTTTCCCCTATGCCCGTTCGGTTGAACCCGCCGAGGAAAAACCAGACGGCATCTTTGTTCAGTCCATTGCCAAAAGCAGCGCCAATTCCTGGTCGGAACGGCAGCTCGACCATCAGAAAGTCACTTTCGACGAGGAGTCGGATAAGGCCGGTCCGGTTTCTCTTGCCTGCGTGGTGACGATCGATAACCGCGAAACCGGAGCCGGAGACCCGGAAAGCGAGGGTGCCGAGAGCTCCGGTTTCGAAAATTCAAATCGACGAGAAGGCCGTCTTGCCGTATTCGGAGATTCCGATTTTTTCTCCAACCAGTACTATAATCTCTCAGGAAACGGGAATCTGTTTCTCAACACCGCCAACTGGCTGACCGAAGAAGAAGATCTGATCTCGATCCAACCCAAAACCACGACTCCCAGAACCATTCATTTATCACCTTCTCAAGGAAAAATGATTTTCTTCGTTTCCCTCATCATCCTTCCCCTCGCCGTCCTCATTACGGGAATCACGGTCTGGCTGCGCAGGAGGAAGCTGTGAAGTTCAAAACCACATTCATTCTGCTGGTGCTTTTCGCCGTTCTTTTGGGTGGAGTCTATTTTTTCGAAAGCCGGTCTAAAAACCGCAAAGATTCGGAAGGCAGGCTTGTCAATCTGGAATCCTCGGACATTCAAGAGATCACACTCGCTCGAGAAAACGAGACCATTTCTTTTCGTAAAAATGAAAATGATGATTGGATGATCACCCAACCCCTGGAAGCCAGGGCAGACAATTTCGAGGTCAACCGCCTTGCCGGGGATTTCTCCGAACTCAAGATCGAACGCGTCGTAGAGGAGGAGGCCAAGGATCCGGCCGTGTATGAGATACCCAGGATAACGGTCCGGCTGATCACGAAAAGCCAGGGAGATCCGACCGTCATTCTGCTGGGAGCGGTGAATCCTTTGGATAAAACCGTATTTGCCAAAAGAAATGACGATCCCCGGGTCGTCCTGGTGCCAAGCAGCCTGGGATCTATTCTTGAAAAAAAAGTTTTTGATTTCAGAAAAAAAGACATTTTCAATTTCGAAACCACCGCCGTGGAGCGGTTCCGATTGAAAGCCGAAAATTTCCATCTGGAAGCGGAAAAACGCGAGGATGAATGGTTTCTCACCGCCCCGGTTGCCTCACTGGCCGTTACCGGCAAGATCTCGGGCCTCCTGAATGCGCTTTCCAACCTTCGCGCCCGTGAATTCATTTCCGAAGACCGCACGGCTGAAGAAACGCGTCGCTACCGCCTGGATCGGCCCGACTTCGAAATCGAACTCGAACTGCCTTCATCCGACCAAAAATTCGCATTTATCCTGAACAAAAACGACGAAACGGTTTACGCCTCCACCTCCCTTTCCACAAAAATCGTCAGCACGGAGGACTCCATTCTGACGACTCTGGGAAAGGGCATCGATGAATACCGGGATAAGGACATCGCCAAATTCTACAGCTGGCAGGTCGACGGCTTCACGTTGAAACAAGACGGTCTTGAATACATCCTGGCCAAGGATGATGAAAACAAATGGAATTTCAAAAGCCCTGTACAAAGCCCGGCGGACACGGATAAGATCGAAGAATTTCTCCGAAAACTGGACGGACTGGAATGCGACTCATTCATCGACCCTCCTTTTTCAGAAGGTGAAGATTCTCTGGAATCCGCGTATGGCGAGATCACCCTTCGGCTGGATAAAGGTGAAGAAGAATCCCCGGCCATCAATCTTATCATCGGAGAACCGGATGAAGCATCGGGCAAAGTGGTTATCCGCAATACCCGTTTCGACTATATGTTCCGAACCCCAGCGGATTTCCTGGATGTCTTTCCCCGTTCTCCGGATGATTGGAAGCCTGAAGTGGAAGAAGTGGAAAGTCGGGACTGAAGGCATACAGCCGATACACCGCTTTCGCGGATCGGCCTTCCTCGAGAATAGAACCGCGAGGCCCGGGATCATCAATGCATTGCCCTTCGGTTGATCGTCATGATTCTTGTCGTTTTCAAATCCCGGAATTTTTCCGCGCCGACGCCGGCATAAGTCCCTTCCCGGATGTGGGCGGGAGGCGGGGAATATACTATAATGACGAAAATCCACAGACAACGGGAAAAACAGATCCACTTGAAGAGGGATGCATTTTATGGACATCACAAAACGTTCGTTTCCACTGCCTTCATTCCTGACCGGATCACTCGATCGGTCCGGGATCAGCGGCTTTTGCGCCGACCGGAGCATTCCTCTATGCTTCCTTTCCATCGACCCTCTTTAGGAAAACCTATGATGGATCTTTCGCGGGCCTTTTCCGAAAAAGGCCTTATTCTCGACGGTGCTATCGGCACGGAGATCATGAAGCGCTCTCCATCCTGTTTCGATTGTCTTGAGGAGCTCAACCTCATTGCCCCCGATCTTAAAGGGGACATCCACAAATCCTACATCGACGCGGGCGCGGATATTATCACCACCGACACCTTCGGCGCCAACCGATCGGTTCTCGCGGATTATTACGGCCTGGCGGGTAAAACCAAGGAGATCAATGACTACGGCGCCCGGCTGGCCAAACGTACCACCAAGGATCAGGCCTTCGTCGCCGGATCGATCGGACCGATAACCCGTCCGCTGGACAAAGAGAAGAAGCTGAGTTCCTCCGATATCCGCGGAATCATACAAGAACAGTTGGAAGGATTGCTGGAAGGGGGCATCGATCTTCTCTTGTTCGAGACTTTCGCCAGCCTGAGCGAACTGCGGATAGGAGTTAAAACGGCCCGAGAATTCAACTCCGATCTGATTATCATCGCCTCCATGACCTATCCCAACAACGGTCTTACGCTTTTCGGAAAAACTCCTTACGAAGTATCGCTCAAGCTCAACAAAACCTCTTCTCAGGTTATCGGCGCCAACTGCGGAACCGGTCCTCAAAGCATATTGGAAGCCGTTAAAAAGATGGGCTCGGTATCCGAAAAAGAATTGATCGCCATGCCCAATGCCGGCCTTGCGCAATTCTCTCAGGGTAAATTTACCCCTCGAATCCGGATTACTTCGCGCGTTACGGAAAAAAACACCTCGATAACGGGATCAAGGTTCTGGGTGGGTGCTGCGGCACCACCCCCGAGCACATCAGCCGTCTGCACACCGCTCTCGAGGGCTTGATCCCTCGCGGCCGCAGGGTGAAATCCATTTCTATTCAGGAACGCAGCGATGTCAGGAAGCCTCCCGTCATCACATCCCCCCTGCGGAATCTCCTTCAGTGCGGTTCTGCGGTCGCCTTGGAAGTCGACCCCCCGAAAGATTCCGATTTTGAAAAATTTTTCAAATCCATCGAGCCTCACAGCTCGACATCATCAATGTCTCCGACAGCCCGATGGCAAAACCTCGCATGTCCCCCATCGCGACGGTTAAATTGCTCAAAGACCGACTTCATCTGGAAATCATCGTTCATTATACCGCACGCGATCGGAACAGATTGGGCATCCAATCGGATCTTTTAAGGGCTTCAGCCCTTCTTGGCTTGGAAAATTTTTTACTGTTAGGCGGGGCATCCCCTTCGATCGGCGATTACCCTTTCGCTACAAGCGTCTACGACCTCACATCGGAAGGGCTGGTGGAAATGCTGGACTCCCTGAACCACGGCATCGATATTTTGGGAAATCCTCTAGGAAAACAAACCGGTTTTTTCATCGGAGTCGGTACGGGCTTGGGAGAAAAGGGAAATGTGAATCCGGATTCCATGCAGCGCAAACTCAAGAACGGAGCTCATTTCATCATCACCCAACCGGTATTCGATATCCCCGGATGCCGCAAAACCCTTGAGAGCTTCAAATCATCCGGTATTCCCATCCTGGTCGGCTTCATGCCGCTTATATCGGGAAGAAACGCGGAATATATTCACTTTGAAGTCCCTGGAATATCCATACCGGACGAATTTCTCCAGCGGATGGAAGGAAAACGAGGACGGGAAGGAGAAAAAGAGGGAGCCGTCATTTCCCGCCGCCTCGTTCGCGAGCTGGCTCCTTACACGGATGGAATTCTTTTCATGCCCCCGCTGGGGAAAATACCGGCTTCTGGAGGACATCCTTTCCTGAAGGACACCTTCACGGCGATCTCGAACAGCCTTCATGCCGCCTCTCCCGACCGGGTTCCGTTGACCTGGCATTTCGCTTGTGATATAAACTGTAGGAACTCAAAGAGGGTAGCGATCATGCCGAAAAAAGGTTCACAGGAACTTGAAAGCTTGGACGATTTCGTAAAACTCTCATTTTTTGCCGATATCGGACTCGGCCTCTCCGCCGCCAAAACCATCAAGGAAGTCATGAACCAGGTCATGGAAAAAATCGGAGAGACCTTCGCTCCGCTCAATTGGTCGCTTCTGCTTAAAGATGATGAAACGGGAGATCTTACGTTCAAGCTGGTTGTCGGACCCAGCAGTGAAAAACTTTTGGGGACTCAGGTCCCCAAAGGCGAGGGAATCGCCGGCTGGATCGCTGAAAACGGTCAGGCCGTATTGGTGGAAGATGTCCGCGGGGATCCTCGGTTCAGCGATAAATACGACATGCTTACCGGATTCAGAACGGAATCGATCATAGGTGTGCCGCTGAAAGAAAGCGACAAGGTGATCGGTGTCATCGAATTGATAAACCGTCTCAACCATGAGCCTTTCACTCCCGCCGACTTGAAACTGCTCTCCACCATAGCCAATTATGCGGCGATCGCGATCGAAAAGGTATACTACCTTAGCGCGCTCAAGAATCTTGCCTATATCGATCCGCTAACCGGCGTATTCAACCGGCGCCGCTTTGAAAAACAACTGCAGGAAGATATCGACCGCAGCAAACGGTACGGCTACGACTTGAGCCTGCTTCTAATCGACATCGATGATTTCAAATCCATAAACGACAGCTTCGGTCACGCCGCCGGCGACCAGGTTCTACAGACATTGGCGGCGGTATTGAAACGGAGCGTTCGAAAAACCGATATCGTGGCTCGTATCGGAGGAGATGAATTCATTATTTTACTTCCCCATACCAAATTGGACCAAGCTGAAAACGCCCGTCAGCGCATCCTGAAAGAACTCGCCAAGGAAAACCGGCTTTCCAATTCCCCGCAGTTGGAGATTACCATCGGACTCAAATCGGGCAGCTCCAAAGGGATCTCCGATTTATTGTTCGAATCCGATGTCGATCTTTATCGACAAAAGAAATTAAAAGAAGGGATCGATCTTCAGTCCATAGAAAAACACCTGCAGACTTTCTTAAAGCTCGAAGAAACCCGAAACGGCGAAAAGAAAAAGCCCAAGAGCTCGAAAAGAAAGAAAGCAAAAAAGAAAAGGTCGAAAGCCGGATAGGTTTTATCCTCAGCCCGGATTACCGGGCGGGATCCGGAAAGATACGATCCGGTTGATATCACGATCCACGACGAAGACATCTCCCTCGGAGGAAAACTTCTGAACGTGATATTGATCCAGCAGGTAAACTTCCTCCCGGGTGGTGGCGATTCCGGTCATGAGGATATTCTTGCTGGGATTATCCCAAATCTTTTGAACAACCCCTAATGGATTAAATTTTATCACCCGCATCAATCGTTATAACGGTGACCTGGATATATTTTCCCTTTCTTGCCATAAAAAATATCCAAGTTTCTTCCACCTGTCGCTGGATTTTTTTCCATATTGCTTCCATCCCCTCGCTCGTGATATAGAAAGGCTGAAAGACATGAAAGACCCTGATGCCTCCGTCCGTAAATTTCGCTCTCGACTGCTGGGATGGTACCGTCGAAACGCTCGAGATCTTCCCTGGCGCACCAACCGCGATCCCTATGCGATATGGATCTCGGAAATCATGCTGCAGCAAACCACGGTTCAGACCGTTATTCCCTACTACGAAGCTTGGATGAAACGCTTTCCCGATATCCTGTCTCTCAGCCGGGCACCACTCCGGGAGGTTCTCAAAGCCTGGCAGGGTTTGGGTTATTATCAGCGGGCTCAAAATCTCCACCGCGCCGCCGCGATCATGGTCAATGTCCACGGCGGCCGCATTCCACGCGAGCCCTCTCTTCTGCGCAGCCTTCCCGGCTTCGGCCCCTACACCACATCCGCCGTATTGAGTCAGGCATTCGATCTTGCGTATCCGGTTGTCGACGCCAATGTCCGACGCGTCGGTATGCGGCAGCATGGTATCAAATCCGCGGCCTCCACGGCCGTAGACCGGTATCTGACACATTGGCTCGATGCGCTGATTCCCGCACGAGGCGCCGGTATTTTCAACCAAGCGATGATGGAATTGGGAGCTCTTGTCTGCCGCCCGAAAAATCCTATTTGTCTGCGATGCCCTCTCATCGATTTCTGCAAAGCGTATCAAACGGGCGAACAGGAGGTCATCCCCCCCTCGCGCCATCAGAGCACAACGAAAATCCAGGCGGTCATCGGCGTCATCTCTCATCAATCGAGGTTTCTGATTCAAAAGAGGCCTGAAAAAGGACTCCTGGCGGGCCTTTGGGAATTTCCCGGAGGAAAAATCGAATCCGGAGAAAATCGAGAAACGGCCTTGCGCCGCGAGCTCAAGGAAGAACTGGGTTTGGACCTTCGTGATTTCACGTATCTCACACGGGTGGTCCACGCATACACCCAATTCCGCGTAACTCTTCACGCCTACAGCTGCCGATTGGAGCACCGCCCCGCTCTTCCCCGGGCATCCTACCGCTGGGTGACACTGGGCGGAATGCGGCGCTTCCCCATGCCCTCGGGAAGCGTCAAGATCGTGCGTTTTCTTGAGGCTGTGCACGAGGTCCCGTCGAAAGCGAATCCTGCTTCCGGGATTTCCTCGGATTGATCTTTCAACCTGACTGAGTTATGATTCCGACGGACATTTTATTCAAATAAAACGATATTCGTCAAAGGAGTCCACAACCTATGAAACGCACATCATTGCGAATGATATTGATATTGAGCGGGGCGGTGATCCTGCTCCTCACATGCCCCGCATCTCCGAATCGGGATCTATCCAGACTGCTTCCCGGATCCACCATGAACGGCGCATGGAATCCTGAGGGCGATCCCGGTTTATGGGAAGGGGAAGATCTATATATCTACATCAACGGAGGGGCTGAGATTTTTCATGAATACGGATTTCAGCGCGTCCTCATCCAGGACTATAAAAGTCAGGAAGACAGCTCCATCTCATTGGAAATCTATGAAATGCAGGATGCGCGGGGGGCTTTCGGCATTTTTTCCTTCCAAGCTTCGGATACGGGTGAAAAGCTGGACATCGGCCAGGGCGGACAGTTTGAAGATTACTATTTGAATTTCTGGCAGGATCGATTTTTCATCACGCTTACGGGATTCGATCAGAAACCTCAGACACTCGCAGGACTGAGACACCTCGCCGAGGCGGTCGCGGACCGCTTCGGAAAGCGGGAGCAAGGTATTCCGCCTGTGCTGTTAAATCGTCTGCCGCGGGAAAATCTGCTGCCGACCGGAATGAAATACTTTCGGGGCCACCTCGGACTCTTCAACAGCTATCCCTTTTCCCAGCAGGATATATTCCAACTGCAGGAAGCCGTAAAAGGGAGATATGCAGCGGGTCATGAAATCTATCTCATCCCCTACAAAGACGCAACGACAAGACGGACTATCTTTCTCTCCGTAAAAGACGCGCTTATTTCATCTTCCGATTATCACGGCGCCGTTCCCGCCGGAAACGGTTTTTTGCTCTACGATAAGGATAACACCCTCATTCGGGTGGAACCCGTCGGAACGGACATCGTTATCGTCACCGGGTGTGCGGATCCCGCCGCAGCGGACATCGTCATCGACTCTTTCATAAAACGGATCAATACCGCCTGAATCCATCCCCCTTTCTTTCAAGGCTTCGATCGTTGTCTTCAATCCCTTCATAGACGCATGATGCGCGTATTGACGAAATAGTCGAAATCAAATGCGGTCATCCGGCCGGCTTTTTTTCCCGGCACCGGCATCAGTCTGGCTGAAAGCGGCTTGTTTAATTTGACGGCCAGCGAAGCAATATCCAAGAGAAGCGCATAGAGCTTCTTTTCCGAAACATCCCCCGGCAGCGGTATGGTATCCAGCCCCGTTCCGCATACAGCGGAATACAGCAAGAGTTCGGTCACTCCGAAACGCCCTTCACGATTCCTTCGCGCCAGGCCGTCATCCTCCAAAACCGGCAGCATCAATCCCGAATATCCGCAGCGTTTGACGGGAATTCGCCTCAGCGTGTCCGTTACCACTTTGGCCGCGGTCAGGGTTCCTGGATCCCCGAAAATTCCAAGCCCCATGTTTTCGAATCCGGTTGCGATGCTCTCATGAGGATTGACTGAACTGGCGACGGATACATCGATTCCGTCATATTGTATTCCGCTATCATGACTGACGGATTCAGCGATCTTCTCTATCTTTCGGTAAGCCCGGGTCATTATACGCTTCAGCTTACGGGAGGCCTCATCGGGCGAGCGAACGCCTGAAAAAGCATCTCCCACCAGATCGCTGTTCTCCAGGCCGATCGCGAAAGAAGTCCGGCCTCGATGATAAGCGGCCGGATAAAAAGGACTCCCCGGTTCGGTGTTGAATAAGGCGGCGAATCTTAAATTGGCAAAGCCGTCGGGATCGACACAGGATAATTTTTTAATGACTTTCACCGTTTGCTCCGCCGCTTTCAGATTGATTTTCTCCCCATCACAGATCGTGGCGGTACAAAAACCCCGGAAGGTTTCCCGAATAAGATCGTAAGTCAGCGGGATCCGATCCGGCTTGAATGTCGTACCGAGGTTAAAATAATCGATACCCACGGCTTCCGTTAAGCGGTCCATCTTCCCGGCCAGCTCCAGCATCCGCCTTTCCGAAACATAATATTTCCCCCATGGTTGGGTGGCGATCCGGACGGTTTGAACAGAGTATCCTATCTCTTCAAAAACGCCGCGGGCTTTTTTGAGAAAATCTCCCAACTTGGGGATCCGTGTTTCCATGGTCTCAGGATTCAAATTAAAACCGACGGTAATGGTTCTGATCTTCATGGCACGATTATATTCCATTTCCGCAAAAAAATCTCCGGCCTGGTTCCGTTTCTTCTATTCCACTGAAAATCGTTTTTGGAACCCTGCCCCGAAATCACTCTGCTGACGGATACCTAGGGAAAGGAACACCGGCCCTCGTCGGCTGATATCTTATCGTCCCGATTCCGTTTCAAACCGGTGACATTATTTTCTTAACCATCTTGTTTTATCGATTCGAGTATGTATAATCATTAAGGTTTATGACAGAAAACAATCCAGATGAGACATGATGGATAAAAATTTAATATTCGGCACGATTCTCATTGCGCTTTCTTTGGGTTTCATAATTTATCTCATCCAATGGAGCCGTAACACGATCGAATTTATCCATAAAAACAAGTGCTGCACGCCTCGCCGCATCATTAAAGAACTGAATGAAAAGCGATAAGCCTTCCATTTCATCCGAGTTGTCTCGGGAACTATCCCTATTCCAAATCACTATGATGGGTTTGGGAATGATGATCGGCGCCGGTGTGTTTCTGGGGATCGGAAACGCGATATATGTGGCGGGACCGGGGGGGGTTCTGCTGACATTCTCCCTTAATGGAGTGATCGCCCTTTTTACCGCCCTCTCTTATGCCGAGCTGAGCTCCGCCATCCCGCGGGCCGGGGGCGCCTACAATTTCGCGCGTCTGGCATTCGGACGCGGGACAAGTTTTACGGCCGGATGGATGGAATGGTTCGCTTCCAGTGTCGCGGGAAGCCTCTATGCCGTAACCTTTGCGATATACGCCGTCCGCTATTTTCAAGGACTGGGTTTGCTGGATTGGGTTCCCGTATCCACGTACCTCACTGAGAAAGCGGTCGCCTTGCTGGTTGCCGCCTTTTTTCTCTACATCAACTATCGCGGCGCTTCGGAGACCGGTAAAGTAGGAGCCATCTTCACGCTTGGACAAACCATGTTTCTGGTTTTCATCGGGATCATGGGGATCATCGTGGCTGTCATCGATCCCTCAAGACTGCAAAACTTATCACCCTATCTTCCCTACGGTTGGAACAAACTGCTGATAACCATGGGATTCACATACGTGGCTTTTGAGGGTTACGAAGTTATCGCCCAAGCCGGGGATGAAGCGATCGATCCCAAACGCAACCTTCCCAAGGCCATGATCTATTCGGTATCCATAGCCACGTTTACCTACGTTGCCGTCGCTTTTGCCGCCCTTATCGCCGTTAAAGCGGGCACTCCCGGGATTGAAGGTGCCCCTTGGGAATGGATCGGAAGCTTTCGCGAACGGGGATTCGGCGAGGCCGTCGCTCTATTGATGCCCTATGGTAATTTTTTTCTGACCCTGGCCGTGATCTTCGCCTCGGTGTCCGCCCTTAATGCCACGATCTACTCAGCAACCCGTGCCTCTTATGCCTTGGGGCGGGACCGCATGCTGCCTAAATTTTTCTCCTTCATCTCATCCAAACGAAAGACTCCCTGGGTTGCGCTCTTATTCACCGGCATCATCGTTATAAGCGTCGCCGTCCTGCTTCCCACTATGGATGTCGCATCGAGCGCCAGCATCATGTTTCTCTTCCTGTTTTTCCTGGTCAATATCAGCGTTATCAAAATCCGCTGGAATATGAGCGATGAACTGACATACGGATTCATTATGCCGCTTTTCCCCTGGCTGCCGCTCATCGCCATTCTTTGCCAGGGAATCCTGGCCGTCTGGCTTATCAACATGAGTTTGATTGCCTGGATCGTCGCCCCCCTGTGGATCATCGCGGGAATCCTCATTTATCATTTATATTCCAAATCACATGCGATCACGACCGCCGAAGAGATCCAGATTTTAGAAGAGGACCAATCCGACGCCGGAGATAAGTTCCGGATCATGGTCGCCGTCGCTAATCCCGAAAATGCGCTTTCCATGATCCGTACCACCTATTTCCTCAGCGAAGCGGAAAAAGCCGAAATCCAGCTGCTCCATATGGTTCCCGTGCCGGATCAGGTTCCATTGACCGATGCCGAACAATTCATGATGGAAGGGAAAGAAGGGATCATGGAGGCCATGCTCTATTTGATCCAAAAATTTCCGCTCACCACAACCATTCGATACTGCCGCAATATCGCCCGCGGCATCCTCAGCGCCCTGAAGGAAAAGCGGATCGATATGTTGATCATGGGATGGCACGGCCGCCCTCATGGGCACGGATTCAGGCTCGGAAGCACGGTCGACGTTATTATCGAAAGAGCTCCTTGCCAGGTCGTTATCCTCAAAGACTGCGGCAACAAGCGCTTCCGCCGCATCCTCGTCCCGGTGGCGGGAGGGCCCAATACCGTGTTCGCTCTCCACGTCGCAAAGATTCTGGCTGAAAAGGATGGAAGCGAAATCGTGCTGTTTTCAGTCAGGGATTCCAAGTCAAAAACCCGCGGGGAAGCCGCACCTGAATTTTTAAAAGCTCTTAAATCTCTCGAGAACGGCCGCATGACCATAAAACAGGTCGCTTCCACCAACGTCGTGGAAACGATCCTCGAAGAATCGAGGGATTATGATTTGGTGGTGTTGGGAGGCACGCACGATCCGCTGCTCAGACAAGTTACGCGCGATTCCGTATCGCACGCCATCGCACAGCGATGTCAAACCTCCCTGATCATCGCGAAAGCGTCGGGCGGCATCCGGTCCTGGATTAAACGCTGGCTCTAAATCGCTTGCTTTTCCCACAGGTCTTCATCTTTTTCCCTCTTCAATCAGCATCAACCGCAGGTCCATTACATTGGTTTTTGTCGGCCCCGTGATCAGCAGGTCATCCAAGGATTTGAATAAAGGATAAGAATCATGCCGCTCCAAGCTGGATCGAGCATCCAGGCCGCCGGCAAGAGCCCGGGATACCGTGGATCCGTCGGCGAAAGCTCCGGCTGCATCGGTGGGCCCGTCCGTACCGTCGGTACCGGCGCTTAAACCGACGATCCCGCTCCAACCTTGAAGCTCCACAGCCAGACTGAGGCTGAATTCCTGGTTGCGCCCCCCTTTCCCCGATCCGGAATGAGTGACGGTCGTTTCCCCGCCGGAAAGCACACAGGCCGGCGGCGCAAGAGGAAGCCCCGTGCATTGAATTTCCTTGGCGACGGCGGCATGCACTTTCGCGACCTCCCGGGTTTCTCCTTCTACCCGAGAAGATAGAATCATTGTCCGATAGCCAAGGTTTTCAGCGGCTTCGGCGGCCTTGCGCAGGCAAAGCTGATTGCTGCCCACGATCACGGTTCGACTGCGGCGAAAAGCAGGATCGTCCCTTCGGGCTGTTTCCGGGGCCTTTCCGAGCACCCCCAATTCCAAGTAACGGATCACTCCCGAAGGCATATCGCTTCGACAGTCATACCGCTCAAGGATATGCATGCATTCCCGGAACGTCGAAGTATCGGGCACGGTGGGGCCCGAAGCGATCACGTTCAAATCATCGCCCACGACATCCGAGAGAACCAGGGAAATCAAGGCGGCCGGATAAACGGCTTGAGCCAGACGGCCTCCCTTGATACGGGAGATGTGCTTGCGCACGCTGTTCAGCTCATGGATAACCGCCCCGCATTCCGTAAGTATCCTCGTGGTCTCCTGTTTCTCTTCCAGAGTAATCCCATCCACGGGAAGCGGCATCAAAGCGGAGCCACCCCCCGAAATCACACAGATAACGAGATCTTCTTCATGCGCCTCCCGTGCCATCCGCATAATCCGCTCCGCCCCGCGCATTCCGGAGGCGTCGGGAAACGGATGGCCGGCTTCATTGACGCTCACGCATTCGAGATCCGCCTGGTGACCGTATTTGACATTCACCCATCCTCCGGTCAGATAATCCCCCAGGATCTCTTCCAGAGCTTTCGCCATCTCCGCACCCGCTTTGCCCGCGCCCAACACAATAACACGTCGGAACCGGGAAAGATCGTACCGTTTATCCTGCACATGAAAAGTGGCGCCCGACCGTCGGCAGTGCCGCCGGATGACGTTCCCGGGCTTTACCGCGTCCAGGCCGGCGCGGAATATATCTTCAGCTTGCCGGCGCATACCGATAATATTTTCAGCCAGCATCGAGTCCCTCGCTTTCAAATCCGGGACCGCGCAGGATCATATTTTGCGGAACATCTTCTCTGCACCCGTTATTTGCTGAGATATTGGGCGATGGAAGGGATTCCGTCTTTGCGCGGCGTTTGATTCCATTTGGCTATCAGATAATATTTCTCCGATTCCATGAGCAGGCATTCATTTTCAAGGAATTCCTCGGCTTCTTTGGTATCGAGTTCTTTCGTTGCATTGATGTAACCCAAAGTCCTCAAATAATAAATCGGGATCAATGATTTCAATAGATGCGCTCGGTCATCGGATTCATCCCGAAAGGCAACGATATAATCGAAGAGGATGCGCGCCCACAAATCCGAGGGGAAAATTATTTTTTCCAGAGATTGACCGCGCATTTGGAGAAGATCTTCCAGATTGATGGGGGCGATCACTTTTTTCCACATCGCCTGAAAATCGCCGGACCCGGAAAGGAATTTTTGAAACAACGCTTTCTTATTCACGGAAATCACAGGAGGATCTTCCTTTACGCCCAAACCGAATCCAAAAATGTTGGTGGGCCGGCTTATCGCCGCATCCTTCCACAGGTACTCAAACTCCGACGTAAGCAGGAAGACCGTTCCCACGACCTGATGGAACATCGGGCCCAGGTCCGATCCCGGATCCTTGGCTCTATGAGATTTCGGAGCGCCCAGAAACGTCTGACATACCTTAAAGCCCCTTGAAATCGCAATCGTCGTCATCCAGATATCGATACCGAATTCGGCGATGTTCTCGTTCCATGTCTTTTCGGTCAGGTAGGCCCGCGCTAACCGCCCGGAAAACGCAAAATCTCCGGCGATCGGCTGCCGAAGACGCAGACCGTAAAGGATGCGCGTTAACGGATACGTAATATTATTGGTAATGGTCCCATCATATTTGTGTCTCACATAGATCGGAATCACATAGTCGTTTCCCATGGCCACGGGTTCGGCAAAATATTGTATCCATTGGGGAGTGATGCTCTTGAGGTCAGCATCCACCATCATGATCGTTCTGGCGCCTAATTCGACTCCGGCCTCAAACAGGTTGCGTACATTTCTGCCCTTGCCCTTGATCCCGGGCGGAGTGGAAATATACATCTTCGGGGTGCGGGTTTCGATATTCAAAAAAGCACTCCGGGTATCATCCGGAGAATGGTTGTCGACATTGATGATCACGGCATCTTTTCGCTCGAAATATCGAGCCAGTCCCTTGTCGACGCATTTTACCACAGAGCCGATGGAATCCGCTTCGTTATACGAAGGGATTCCAACGACGATTTCTGCCTTCCGAATGCGATCGGGATTGTCAAATACTCGATTCACGCTTCACCTCCCATAACAACCGGATTTCCTTCAGAAGCTGTTGAACGCCTCGGATTCAGAATGGTAGAAGCTGAATATTTCATCCAGGCGCGTCAACTCAAAGATGGACGCGACATCCCCTTCCACCTCACATAGCTTGATCTCACCCCGACTGCCGATCGTTTTAAGAATCGCGACCAGCACCCCCAAACCGGAGCTGTCGATGAATTTCAGTGCGGATAAATTGACAATGATATTCATATAACCGTTGCCTACGATCTCCATCATCGTCGCTTTAAACTCAAGGGCATTACTGGCATCGATCCTCATTTCCAAAGGACGGACGATGAGTATGCCGTTTTTTTCTTCAGTATCAATATCCATTCTTCTTCTCCATGATGGTCGATCTCAAACCAAAATCCCCAACCGATGACCATTCCGGCTCCTATGAATAGAATTATCCTCGGGAGCGAAAACGCCAACCATTCATGCAAGAACGTTGAAATCCCCTTCCGTAGTCGGATAATTCGAAAATCCCTTCGAGCCGGTATCCACGTTGCCTTCTTACTTAAGCATAGTTTGTTTTTCCTTGTCAAGAACAAGGTCGCCGTACCGTGTTTTCCCGCCTGTTTCAGGCTGAAGATTCAGAGCGGCGCTCTCATCACGGCATGAGTCTCATCCCCCCCCGGACATCGGTTGACAACATAAAACAGGAACCCTATAATAAAGTTTAAGGGGAAAGACAACAACCGCTTCAAGCCGGATTTCTATGAGTGTATTTACAACCGGCATCTGATTCGCTTTTCAGGGGAATGGTCCATTGAGTGAAAAGAAACGTGAAATGATCGACTTCCTTTCACTCGATGAACTCAATTCCATGCAGCGGGAACGCTTCTTCCCCCGCACTTCTCAAGAGAACCCCGTGATCACAATCGGCTATCCCGGTTTTCTGGATGAATCACAAATTCTCAAACGCGATTTATTTCCGATCATTCGGGAAACCATTCGTGAGCAAGACCTCAAAATCTATTTCGTCATGGTAAGCTGGTGGGGACGCGGTGATCAAGCCCGCTGGACTGGGGGAGAACTATTAAGCTGCTTGAAAAAGCTGCAGGACAAGGGATTCTGCGAAGTATTTCTCAGTTATCAAGAAGGTGAAGCCGGTCCCTCCTCTCTCTGCCGTTTCTGCGATCAAAATCGGATTCCCGTGTTTTATGCCGACCGCAATCGTCTTTATTCCAAACAGGATGGACGTACGGTCATCGCAAAGAAAGCCCTGGGAAAGGCTGAAAACGTCATGAAAGCGGTCAAGTGGATCGAATCCCTCGGCCGAAAAACCGGGCATGCTCCGGAAAAAACCCTTCTGCTTTTCGTCGATGACGACTACACCCAATATCATTGGATGAACTATTTTCTCCTGTTCACTCCCTGGGTCCTTTCCTTCAGGGGGGAAATCGGAGACCCCGAGATCGACGATCAGATAAAGAAATTAGGCCGCATCAGCTATATAAAGAGCGGCAGCCCCCGGATCATACTTCCTTACGAAATTCAGGAGATGATCGTGGACGGCCGGATCAAACCGATGGACTATCTGGACGTGACGATTGCGATCATCGAAATGGCAATGGTTCATCATCGCCTCGAGCTGACGGGAGAAAAAAATAAAATCGAACATCTCATCACAACCTTGAGCAAGCTCAAACGAAATCACCAGATTTTGACTCCGAAAAACCGGGAACAGTTTCTCTCGAAAGAAATGATCGATAATTTGGAAAGAATATGGCGGGAATACATTTATCGCGGCGGACGCGTCACGCAGCGCCTGGAAGGAATCTTTCGTTATCTCAGCCACCATTTTCATTACAGATGGCTTCGCCAGTTCACCTTTCTGCTGCATGGAGATCAGGGAGCTCCCATGGACGCTTGGCGAGAATATTCGCCTTTCGGAGGATATGCCTTGGAGATCAGCATGCTGATGCAGGCGGTAAGAGACAAGGTTTTCGATAACCGTCATGTCATCAATCTGATCGGTCTTCCTCATTCCCACCAGCGTTCCAAAGAATTGGCGATCTGGAAAATGCTGGACAGCATCCTCTTTTCGCTGGACATCCTGCGTGTTCTATACCGCGACTCTTCCCTGGAAGATCTGCACTCCAAATACGGCTCGGAGTGGGATTACACCATGATCAACCGCTTTGGAAATGCCGTACGGCATCAGCCAAAATACGAGGAGTTCAAAATTTACCCCCGTTTGAAGGATCTGATTCTGGGATAAGTTCACCTCCGGAGCATCCGATAGACGCCCCATGCCATAAGATGCAAATCGCCGTAAAACACAGCCGTAAAGGAGATATTCATCGTGGATTTTCAGGGATGATATGATTACTGGCGGAGAGGGTGGGATTCGAACCCACGGTACCGATTTTTGTCGGCACAATCGCTTAGCAGGCGACCCTGTTCAGCCACTCCAGCACCTCTCCGCTCGGGGCAAATAACAAGCACAGCTATTTTAACATGTGAGACAAAGGAGTCAACACTCTTGTTATTACCGGACGAGAATCACTCTCGGCAACCGTCGGTGTTTACTGGCGGAGGGAGAGGGATTCGAACCCCCGTCACGATTTCTCGTGAAGCGATTTTCAAGACCGCCGCCTTCAGCCACTCGGCCATCCCTCCGCGACGTTACGGAGAAGGTTATTTTACCACTGTCTTTTACATGGGGCAAGAAAACACCGTATCAGATCCTCTGCAAAGCGGATTGGACGAAGGATCATCACATGGAACCGCAGGTGATCCGTTCACGACCATCCATATAAGGACGCAACGCATCCGGGATCAAAACGGAACCGTCTTCCTGCTGAAAAACCTCCAGAAGCGCGCTCACCGTCCTTCCCACGGCCAACCCGGACCCGTTTAAAGTATGGACATATTCCGGTTTGGCGCCGACTTCCCGCTTGAAACGGATATTCGCCCTTCGGGCCTGAAAATCCCAACAGTTGGTGCATGATGAGATCTCCACGAAATCATTGCGCTGGGGCATCCAAATTTCAAGGTCGTAGGTTTTTGCTCCCGCGAATCCCAGATCTCCGGTGCAAAGCGCGATGACACGGTAGGGCATCCCCAATCTTTTCAGGATGTCTTCGGCATCTCCCGTAAGGCGTTCCAATTCTTCGAGCGAATGCTCCGGATGCGCAAAGCTGACCAGCTCCACCTTGTTGAATTGATGCTGCCTTATGAGGCCGCGGATATCTTTTCCGTACGATCCGGCCTCACTGCGGAAACAAGGCGTATGAGCGACAAGCCGGCGGGGAAGCTCCGAAGCATCCAGGATTTCCCCTCGGCATGTATTGGTCAGCGGGACCTCGGCCGTAGGAATCATGTACCAGTTTTTTCCCCTCAGCTTGAAGAGATCCTCCTCGAATTTGGGTAGATTTCCGGTTCCGGTCAAGCTTTCGGCATTGACAATGAAAGGCGGCAGGACTTCCAAGTAACCCTTTTCACGTGTGTGAATATCCAGCATGAAATTAATCAGTGCCCGTTCAAGCCGCGCTCCGGCTCCCATGTAAACCGCGAACCGCGCTCCCGTTATCTTGGCCGCGGTTTCAAAATCCAGTATCCCAAGGTTTTTTCCTATTTCCCAATGCGGCCGGGGAGAAAAAGAGAATTCCGGGATATCCCCCACTCTGCGTATTTCCCGGTTATCCCGTGAGTCACGGCCCATGGGAACGCTGTCATGGGGAAGATTGGGGATTTGAAGTAAACAATTCCGCAATTCTTCTTCGGCGCAGCGAAGGTCTTCCTCGAGTTTCTTGATCTTATCCGAGACCCCTTTCATCTCTACGATCAGCGCCGACGCATCTTTTCCGTCACGCTTCATCAAGCCGATTTTTTTAGAACTGGAATTCAATTGATAGCGCAGTTTTTCAAGTTCCCCCAGCAATTCCTTCCTGTTTCGCGAAAGCCCACGGTAGGACTCCAGATCGAGATCCATCCCCCGGCCCGCTAATTTTTTTATTACCTCATCCGGATGTTCATTCAGGTACTTGATATCCAACATGCCGCTGATTATAGCATACGGACGGCGTTTTTAGAATTCCCCGGTTGACGCTTCGAGGGCTTTTTCCTATAGTAAAATCAAAGCCATGAATACGTTCTATGGAAAACCGGAACAGCCGCAGAATCCTCCGACAGACGATGCTTCGGGTCGCATCCAAATATATACCGGAAACGGAAAGGGAAAAACCACGGCCGCTTTGGGACTGGCTCTCCGGGCCGCCGGGCATGGAAAAAAAACCTATATCGCTCAGTTCTGCAAAGGACAGCCATACGGCGAACTGGATGCGGTAAAAAAGCTGTCTCCTCTGATCATCATCGAGCAGTTCGGCAGGAGAGGATTCATTCACATCACCGACAATCCCGATGAAATCGACATCCGTCAGGCTCGGAAGGGATTGAGCGAGGCTCTTAAAGCCATGCACTCCCTCCGCTTCGATATCATTATCCTGGATGAGATCAACATCGCGCTCCATTTTCATCTCATCGGCGAAGACGATGTGCATTCATTTCTCGATCAGAAACCTCTCCGCACTGAAGTTGTTCTCACCGGCCGCTATGCTCCCGATTCCCTCATCAGACGCGCGGACCTGGTTACGGAGATGGCCGAAATCAAGCATTATTACGCGAAGGGGATACAAGCCCGAACGGGCATCGAGAAATAAGCAAGGCGATTCGCATGGACAGAACCCGATTCGAAGTTTTGGTGGAAGAGTCTTTACGCGGTATTCCCGCGCGCTTCAAACGTCTGCTTGCCAACATCGCCGTGGTCGTGGAGCCGGAGCCTTCAGCGGAAGTCTACCGTCAATTAGGAAAATCACCGGGCCGAGGCCTGATCCTGGGATTGTATCACGGTATCCCTTTCCCTCACCGCGGCCCATATTATGGGAACACACCGCCGGATGTCATCTCCATCTATCAACTACCGATAGAAACGATCTGCCGCAACGATGAAGAGATAAAAAATAAAGTGCGGGAGGTCGTCGTCCACGAGATCGGTCATTATTTCGGACTCACCGATGATGAAATGGAGAGGTCATAAAAAAACGCCTGAAAACATCCGTGCCGCACCCTCTCCGGCGAATCGATGCGCGGCAGCACCTATAAAATAGAGAGGAATCGAATTATTGACCGGTATATCCGGTCGATTTCAGGAAGGCTTGATTATTTCGCCAGATCAGCCATTCCTTCCAAATCAAACGCCTCCGCGATCTTTGAGAGTTCTGAAGCGTCTTCGGGGTAGTTCTCCCCATTGAACGTCATCAAGAACCGGTCCCCTATCAGAAGTACGACCTGAGCCTCACGATCCTGGTAGTCGTACTGCTCTATTCCCGTAAATCCTTTGATTTCGATCTTTTTCAAGTATTCTTCCGAAGTATCCACCTCGAAATTCATTCCCATTTTAAAACCTTGATAAACCATGGAGACATTGGCTCCATCGATGATCTCGATGTGAAGTTCCTTATCTCCCGACATGTAGCCGCGTTCCGCCTGAGAGATTTTGAATTCACCTATGGAAGTCGTACTGCCTTCCGGAGCGCCGTCTGCATCGTATCCGGGGATATCGATCAGAAAAGGAACCAACTCTCTCCAGTTGACGGGGTCGACTTTTTGTTGATCCCGATAAAAACCCGAATTCAAGCCCGCTGCCAATATGCAAACGAGCAAAAAAATCATCCTGGATTTCGGCATGCTTGTTCTCCACCTTCTTTTCATTTATAAAAAGGACCGCGCACCCGGCTCCGACCGTATTCACCCTGCGTTATCCGGACAGTTTGCTCGGGTGAGGCAAACCCACAGCACAAGACGCGTCTCTGCTGCCGCTGCTACCTTCCGGTCCTGACGGGGTTCACAGAGAGCGCTTTGCGTGGGACCCCACCGTCATCACCACTTTCCCGAACACGGGCCAGACCGAATCCGGCCTCGGCCGGGGATTCAATCCCACTCTAGCGGATTGTGGGTAACAGGGCACCGCTGGCTCCCCATCTAGCGCAGTCCATTTTTATTTCTATGGCATGTCCACGGCTAAAAACTATAGACGACTCCAGCCCTTAAAATAAATCCATCCCAGATTCCGGCTTCGGCCTTCAGATGCATATGCGGGATGATTTCGGCCTGGACACCCAGGTTCAATTGAAATATCGGCAGCACGCTTGGAATATTGAATTCGATTTCTTCCTCCAACTCCTGCAGAGTACGAATATCTTCATCGCCGATCTTATCCGTTCCCCCGTTCCATGTATAAGTGCCGTCGTAAATATAGCTGACCTTGCCGTCAAGCACTCCGACTCCCAAGCCCAAAACCAGATATGGCTTTACCCTCCATTCCGGCATCAGGTCCCAGCGGAAGCTCAAGTTGGTGGTAAACGGATTAAATTCGATCCTTCCTTCTGCGGCCGCCTCGGCGAAGGTTCCATTGCTGTACGTTTGGGTCAAATCACCTATGACGGACATACGCATGTTGGTCTTTTCGAAGGACACTCCCAAACTGAAAGCCCCTTCCCTACCCCGAGGATAGAAACGAATTTCCAGGCCGTAATTCGAACCGCCCGAATCAAACGCCAGAGTTTGCTCATAATCGCCGCGATCCAGACCGGTGTAGGTCCCCCCGATCTGAGCCGTGATCTCATCACGGATTTCATCACTGAGAGCTTTGACGAGATCTTCTTCGAACCAGCTTTTGATAAGATCAAGGGTCCATCGGGAATAATGGAAGCTGATGTCGAAACGATCCGATCTGACGGTGTTGGGAATCCCGAAAGAGACATCCCCCGACTCCGGCTCCTGAGCCGCCGCCGGAATAAAGAGCAAAAGGCTCAAAACCAGTGCGGCTCCCATGCTTTTATGCAATGTTCGATATTTCATAATAAATCCCACAAAATCCTAACGTTAACCAGACGGTTTGTCAACCTCTATTCAGCGGTATCGTACGCCGCCCTTACCGTATCCGCGGCCCTGTCCTCTGACCGGGAATCCATCTATTTACCCCATTTAGTCGTATGAAACACTTCAAATTTGGAGCAAATATGAAATCCTGCTTTATTTACTCTTCTTCGTCCTATTCCTTGTCAATCCCCTTGGTCTTTCAATGCCTTCCTTGACAGGATTTTTTGGAGATGATAAAAAGCTTTCATATATCGAGCAAGGAGGACGAATGAAACGCATCTCTTTTTGGACCATCGGACTTATTTTATTCGGTTTTTCCCTTTCGGGTTTTTCCCAGACCTCACCCAAGGCTTTTCTCGGTCACGAAGTAGGCGTGGACCGGAAGCTGGCGGATTACGATCAGATCCAGGCCTACTTTCACAAACTTGATGAAGAATCCGATAAGATTCAGGTGATAAACATCGGAAAAAGCGTCGAAGGGAAACCCATGCTCATGGCAATCATCAGTTCCACTGAAAACATGGGCAAATTGGACGAATATCGAGCCATCACCAAAAAACTTCGCGATGCCCGCGGAACGAGTCCGGAGCAAGCCGAACGATTGGCGGCTGAAGGCAAGATACTTCTGCTGATCACCTGCAGCCTGCATGCAACGGAAATCGCCGCGTCCCAAATGTCCATGGAACTCGCCTACGATCTGGTAACCGGAAACACCCCTTATGATTCCGAATCGGTTCTCAAAGACGTCATCGTTCTGCTCTGCCCCACCATCAATCCCGATGGTGAACAAATGGTAACCGAGTGGTACCGCAAATACGTTGGAACCTCTTACGAAGGAACGAGCATGCCGTGGTTGTATCAGCACTACGCCGGTCATGACAACAACCGCGATTGGTTCATGTTCAATCTTCCCGAAACCCGTGCGGTCAATAAAGTTCTGTATCACGACTGGATCCCCCAGATCCATATCGACGAACACCAGATGGGATCCACCGGCGCCCGCCTGTTTGTTCCCCCTTTCATGGACCCCCCCATCCCCACGGTTCACCCGCTGGTCTGGAGAGGCGTGGGTTTGTGCGGCATGAGCATGTCCTATGACATGCAAAAAAACGGCCACAAGGGCGTCGTGCACGGACGAAGCTTCACCGGCTGGTGGATCGGCGCCTGTGACGACACGTCCTGGCTGCACAATACGCTTGGGATCCTCAGCGAAATGGCCTCGGTAAAAACCGCTTCTCCGATCTATATCGAACCGACGGAAATCCCCAACGCCTACGTCGAAAAACGCATGCAATTCCCTGATCCATGGTTGGGAGGCTGGTGGCGATTGCGTGATATCGTCGAATACGAACTCACACTTTCAAAAAGCCTTATCAAAACAGCCGGTTTGCATAAAAATGATTTCCTGATGAATTTCTATCGCATGTGCCGGGAAGCCGTCGATATTCAATCCGAAGGACAGCCTTTCGCCTTTGTCATCCCGCCCCGCCAGCACGATCCGCTCACCATGCGAAAGATGCTTCAAATCCTCGAGATGGGCGGAGTGGAGCTTCAAAAAGCCCATGAAGATTTTTCAGCCGACGGCAAGCTCTATCCGGCCGGTTCTACGGTCGTGCTGATGTCTCAACCCTACCGACCGTATGCACAGGCCCTGCTCGAGAAGCAGAAGTATCCCGATCTCCGCCAATATCCCGGCGGCCCTCCGGTTCCTCCCTATGACAATGCGGGATGGACGCTTCCACTTCAGATGGGCGTCACGTGTGAACGGATCGACCGGCCTTTTAAGGCCAAGCTGTCTCCGCTCTCCTTAAATTCTTTCGCATCGGCGGCGGCACCGGAACCGGATGCCGCTTTTTTTCTGATCGATTCCCGCATCAATGCCGCATACACAGCTGCTTTCGCCCTGCTGAATGCCAAAGTTCAGATCCACCGCTCCCGCGAGACCGTGCACATCGATGATTATACAGCAGCCCCCGGCAGTTTCGTCATAAAGAATACACCTGAGGCCCTCTCTCTGCTGTCCGGGCTGGTAAAAAAACTCGACCTCCCCGTTCATTCGCTTCCCGATATCGAAGGACTGAAGATCACTCCTCTCAAAAGACATCGAGTGGGCGTTTACCAATCCTGGAAAGCCAACATGGATGAGGGATGGACCCGATATGTTCTGGATGATCTGGACATTCCTTTCACCACGCTGCACAACCAGGATTTTCAATCCAAGGGCAAGAATAAAATAGATCTCAAGGAAAATTTCGATGTGATCGTTTTCGCCGATGAAGCGGCGGAAATCATCAAAGATGGGAAACCGTCACCCACTTCTCCTTATGCAAGCCGTTACACGGAAGGCCCCCCCGAATATAGAGGCGGAATCGGAAAAGCCGGCATCGATGGTCTGAAGGATTTCGTTGCGCAGGGCGGAATCTGCATAACCCTCAATAATGCCTGTGGACTCATATTCAAAGAATTCAAGCCTCCCGTAACCGACTCTCTCGAACGGGTCGACCGCAGCAAATTCTTTTGCCCCACATCGATCCTGAGAATCAACGTGAACAACCGTTCTCCCATCGGATACGGAATGCCGGAGAAAGCCTCCGCGGTATTCTCCCGCAGCTTGGGTTTGAGCACCCGCATTCCTTCCGGAGATTGGGATCGGACCGTGGTTGCCAGCTATCCCAACGATGACGTTCTCGACAGCGGCTGGTTGTTGGGAGAGGAATTCATCGCCAGAAAAGCAGCGGTGGTCGACACCCGCTATAAAAAAGGGCACTTCATATTAATCGGATTTCGCTGTCAACACCGCGCTCAATCGCACGGCACCTACAAATTCCTGTTGAATGCGCTTCTCTATCCGGAAACGGATTAGGATTTCCATCACCGTATCCGTTGTTATAGCACGGATATCGGTGCAGATAGGTGCCGGCCGCCATTTTTTCCGGGGGCGGTGTCTTTCGTGG
>Ga0180431_10000191_pt1 | contig 84123 bp, 47 predicted proteins | sample SS_ome_11_FD_132459 | JGI IMG/M metagenome (GOLD analysis project Ga0180431, IMG submission 132459) | Hypersaline lake sediment archaeal communities from the Salton Sea, California, USA - SS_1_MS_1 metaG | ecosystem: Environmental > Aquatic > Non-marine Saline and Alkaline > Hypersaline >...
CGATTCGCGGCGTGTCATTTTCGTTCCGGGCGCGACCGCGGGTCTCAATCTAGTCCTGTTCGGATTACTGGACCCGGGCGATCACGTCGTCACCACCTCCATGGAACACAATGCGGTCATGCGCCCGCTCCGGTTTCTGGCCGACACTCGAGACGTAACGGTCACGGTCGTTCCCGCCTCTCCCGAGGGCCTGGTGGATCCCGACGATCTGGCTCGTGCTGTGAAGCCCGGTACGCGTCTGGCGATTGTCAATCATGCATCGAATGTCTGCGGCGCGCTCCAGCCTCTCCCGGACATTGGACGGCGGCTCGACGGGAAAGTCCCGCTCGTTGTGGACGCCGCGCAGACCGGCGGACTCGTTCCGCTCGATCTGGAAGGTCTTGGCGTGGGCGCCCTGGCGGTGAGTGGGCACAAGGGTCTCATGGGCCCCGCCGGGATCGGCGTCCTGTGTCTGGCTGACGACGTTCGGCCTCGGCCCCTGATTCACGGCGGGACCGGGAGTGCCTCGGAGTTCGACACCCAGCCGGATTTCCTGCCTGATTGCTACGAGGCGGGGACTCCCAACACCCCCGGAATCGCCGGGCTCGGGGGTGGGCTCCGGTTCCTGGAGAGGGTGGGGTCCGAGCGCGTTCTTGCCCACGAACGAACCCTGACCGCCCGATTTCTTGAGGCCCTGGACGACCTGCCAAAGGTCACGGTGTACGGACCACGCGCGATCGAAAGGCGAACCGGTACGGTCTCTCTCACCGTTCGGGGTGTCGATCCGGGGGACGTAAGCGGGCGGCTGGACCGGGAATACGGATTCTGGATCCGCTCGGGACTCCACTGCGCGCCCAACGCGCATCGAACGCTCGGAACCTTTCCCCGGGGATCGGTACGGATTTCGTTCGGGTTGTCCAACACTTCGGAGGAGGTCGATCGGTTGGCCGAAGGCCTGGCCGAGATCGCTCATGGATGAGATCTACCTGTTTCTGTACCGATCCATACACGACGTGATGCGTTGCGAGGCGACGCTGAAACGGGCCGGAATCCCCCGGCGGCTCGTGCCCGTTCCGACCTCCGTCACGAGTGACTGCGGCATGGCCGTCGCCGTGGCACCCGCGGTCGTTCGGCCCGCCCTCGAGGCACTCGCTTCAGCAGGTGCCCGCCCGCTGTCCACCTACCACAAGGATCCTTCGGGTCGGCCTCGTGAGGTCGACCCCGGTGTCTCCGAACCCGGGCCGGTGCCCCCGCGGGATGCGAGCCGGCTCAAGCGGTGACTCCGCCGGTCCGATTCTCGGTTGAGAACGTGTGCTTCCCTCGAAGGCGTTCTCCCATTGACTCTTGGGAAAAACGTGCCAGAATAGAGGTGGACGGCGGAATGCACCGCCGCCTACCGTCAAAACCGCGAGAGGCTTCGACGTGAAGAAAAAATCCTCCGGGTCGCGTCCCATACCCAAGATGCAGGCGAAGACCAGAACCGGTCCGAAGAAGAAGCCTGTGTCGTCATCCGGCAAGCCAAGCGCCCGGTCGAAGGTCTCGCCCCGGAAGGCGCGGGGCGGGAAGGGGAAGCCGACATCGAAGTCCGGCGTTTCACCCCGCACTGCGAAAGTGGAAAGATCCATCCTGCCCGAGTCAGGGTCGCTCCTCCGGTCGCTGATGTTGCACGCCCCCGATGTCATTATCATCATGGATCGCGAGGGAACCATCCTTTCCATCAATCGTACGGTGACGGAAAGAACGGTTGGGGAAGCCGTCGGCAGCAGCCTCTTCGACACCATCCGCAGCGAGTATCACCCGATTCTCCGGAGAACTCTGGATCATGTGTTTGAGAAGGCCGAGCCGTATGTCTACGAGGCGGCCGGAGCCGGTGCGGGCGGGACGATGGCCTGGTACTCAAGCCAGGTTTCGCCGATTAAGAGTGGAGACAAGGTGGTCGCCGCCCTGCTGGTGGCGAGAGACATCACCGAACGCAAGCGCACCGAGGACGCTCTTCGCCGAAGCGAAGAAACGGTGCGCGCGCTATTGAACGCAACCGAAGATCTCGTTGTGCTCATCGACATCGAGGGCACGGTTGTCGTGGCCAACGATGCCTGGATCCGGAGAATGGTCAAGAGCCCCGACCGGGCGACCGGGCATTGCATCTACGATCTCTTCTCTCCGGATGAAGCGAAGGCCCGGCGAGCGATTGTCGACGAAGTGATCCGCTCCGCTCAGCCGGTGAGATACGAAGAAGCGCTTGGGGAGGAAGTATATGCCGGCAGCGTGTACCCGCTGTTGGGTGCCGATCGGAAGGTGGAAAGGCTTGCCGTATTCGCCCGGAACGTCACGGTCCAGAAGCGCGCGGAAGAGCAGATCGGTCTTCTCTCATCGGCCGTTGAGCAGGCCCGCGAAGGGGTTGCCGTCTCGGACATGGAGGGTAACCTGCTCTTTGTGAACCCAGCCTTCGCCGATCTGCACGGATACGCCCCGGATGAACTCATCGGCAAACATCTTTCCATCTTTCACTCGGCCGACCAGCTCCCGGCCGTCGAAGCCGCCAACCGCCAGATTCAGAAAACGGGTGTCTTTGACGGTGAAATATGGCACCGGAATCGCGACGGCACCGTTTTCCCGACCCTGATGCACAACTCGCTTCTTGAAGATCGTACGGGTCATCCCGTCGGCATGATCGGTACGCTTCGCGATATCACGGAGAGAAAGCAGGCGGAAGACGCGCTGCGAAGAAGCGAGGAACGCTACCGGACCATCGTCCAGGACCAGACCGAACTGATCTGCCGGTTCCTCCCGGATACGACGCTTACGTTTGTGAACGACGCCTATGCCCGGAGTTTCGGAAGAACACCGGAGGATCTGATCGGGAGCCGCTTCCTGCCCCTGATCCCCGAGGAAGATCGGAAGAGGGTGCTCCGAGCACTGTCGGCGCTGAGTTCGGACGAGCCGGTCGCAACCCACGAGCATCGGGTTCTTCTGCCCGGTGGGAAAGTCGGCTGGCAACAGTGGACCAACCGGGTCTTTCTCGACGATGGGGGAAATGCCGTCGAATTCCAGTCGGTGGGACGCGACGTCACGGAGAGAAGACGAGCCGAGGACGCTCTTCGGGATTCGGAGGAGCGGTTTCGGGGAATCTTCGAAAACGCGATGATCGGGTTCTACCGAACCACCCCCGAGGGCCGCATTCTCATGGCGAATAGCGCGCTGGTGGGAATGCTCGGATACACTTCACCCCACGAGCTCTCGAAGCGGAATCTGGAAGACGAGGGGTACGAACCCGAATACTGCCGGCAGAAGTTCAAGAAGCAGATCGAGGAAACCGGACAAGTTCTCGGGCTGGAGTCCGTTTGGACCCGAAAGGACGGGACGCCTCTCTACGTGCGCGAGAGCGCCCGGGTTTTCCGGGACCCCGATGGAGCCGTCCTCTACTACGAAGGGACCGTCGAAGACATCACGGAACGCAGGAAGGCGGAGGAGGAACTTCGGCGGAGCGAGGAGCGATTCGGCGCGCTGGTGGCGAACACGTCCGATCTCATCAGCGTCGTGAACACCGACGGGACCATTCAGTACCTGAGTCCTTCGGTCAAGAGGATGTGCGGATATGAGCCGGAGGACGCCGTAGGCCGGAACATGTTGGAGTCTCTTCATCCGGAGGACGCGGAACGGATGCAGGCCTTGCTGGTCTCCGTGGCCGGGCAATCGGGAATGAGCGCCAGCGCAGAGTATCGCGTTCGTAGGGTCGAGGGGGATTTCGTCTGGCTCGAATCCATCCTGAGCAATCAGGTGGAGAACCGCAGCATCGACGGTATCATCATCAATTCCCGGGACATCTCCGACAGGAAACGAAGACAGGTCCTGCGCGAGCGCACCCATCGTATGGATGAATGTCTGGGTCGGGTATCCGGGCGGTTCATGCACCCCGCCGACTTTGACGACGCCCTCAACGAGACGCTCAAGAACGTGGGCGAACTCCTGAACGTGGGGCGGGTGACCCACTCCCGCCTGGGTCCGAACGGCAAGGCGATGGGCGTGATCCACCAGTGGGTGGGCGTGGGTGTGAAACGCCGCGCGTGGCGGGTGAATATTTCGTCTCTGGAATGGATGGGAACAAGACTCCGAAACAATGAGCCCGTGGTTGTCTCGAGAACCGACGATCTACCCGCGCCCGAGAAACGACTCGTGTCGGACCTGCAATGTGAAACGGTTGTGGTTCTTCCCATTCTCGTAGGCGTGGACCTCGTGGCTCTGCTGTCGGTGATGGACGGCACACCGAACCGGACGTGGGAGGCCGAAGAACTTCGGTTCCTGCGATCGGTCGCAGAATCGATTGCGCGGGCGGAGGAGCGAACCTACGCCGAAGCCGAGAAGGCTCGGCTTCGGGAACAGGTTCACGAGGCCATGAGAGCGCGATCCATTGCGATTATGGCGGGAGGCATCGCCCAGGATTTCCGCGACACCCTGTTCACGGTCATGGGAAGTGTGACTCTGTTGAAATCGGGGGTCGGTGAGGACCCGGTTCTCGCCGGGCATCTGGAGCGAATCGAGCGAGAAGCCCAGCGGATGGCCAGAATGGTGGATCAACTCTATGCCTATGGGAGAGGCATTCTGCCGGAGGCGAAGCGCATTCAGATCGCCGACTGCCTGGAGAAGGCCATCGGTCGGGTGTCGGAGTGTCTTCCACCGCGGGCCCGCATCACGCGGAACCTCTCTCCATCCACGTTCACGGTTCAGGCGGACCCGGAGAGTACCACTCAGGCCCTCGCGAATGTTCTCACGAATGCGCTTGAGGCAATTCCCGAGGGGGGCGAAGTCCGGGTGCGGATGGAGAATGCCGACAGGATTCCCTTTTCCGGCGCGACGGAGACAGGGGCCCGCGAGGGACCCTACGTCCACGTTCACATTGCGGACAATGGATGTGGGATGCCCTCGGAAACCCTCACCCGAGTATTCGAACCGTATTTCACGACGAAGCGGATCGGGCGAGGACTTGGTCTGTCCGAAACCCACGGCGTGATCAAGCATTTCGGCGGCAGTATCTTCGTGGACAGCGAAGTGGGCCGGGGCACAAACGTCCACATCTACCTCCCGGCCGAGGGTCCGCGCCCCAACCCGGAAACTTCCGGTCCGTGACGTCGAAGAGAATCCGAACTCCGCTGCTCCGGAATCTTTCAGCCGTGAACCCGGGAGCTGCGCGGGCGACACTCTTTTCTCTTGAAATCCAATACGTGGGCGGCCTACAATCCTAGAGACATATTCTTTCTTCGAACGTCCGGGGTCTGTCGTTTGATATCTCTGCCGTTTCGGTGTTCGCGTGGTCTGCGCTTCGCGGCAGGTTCCTCTCTGCTTGGTTGGTCTTCCTGAGCGGGGCGAGAATCGCCTCTGTCGATGGAGGCACGCTATGGGTGCCCGGACTCCCTCGAAAACCCGGATTGCAGTCGGCAAGGTGCGGAAAGAACCTTCTCGAGCTGGACGTTCCTCCAAACGCAAGAGCGTCGAACCTCAGAATAGTCTCGGCGCGCTCGAGGACTCCCCGGCAATCGACCTCGAGGCCCGGTACCGAGCACTCTTGCTTTCCTCTCCGGACGCCATCCTGATTGCAAGCGAGAAGGCGATTCTGGAATGTAACCCGGCGGCAAGGGATCTCTTCGAACCGTCCGGGAAGCCCATCGTGGGCAAGCCGCTTCAGCTCTATCTGCGGTCGTCCGAAGCGGGCGATTCGGATTCCCGGCATGCCGTTTCCGGTCGGATCGCATCGGCATTTCGCGGCCGGCCGCAGGCTTTCGAATGCCACTGCCGCCGCGTGGATGGAACCGCGTTCCAGGCGGATATCCATCTCACCGGTTTCGGCGCCGCGGGCCGGAGGATGCTCTGCGCCGTCATCCGGGATGTCACAGAGCGTCGCCGAACGGAGGAGACCCTCCGAGACAGCGAAACCCGTTTTCGCGAGCTCTTCACTCACATGCAGGGCGCCGTGGCCGTCTACGAGGCCAGGGACGGGGGGAGAGATTTCGTATTCGTGGATTTCAACCGGAGCGGCGAGCGCATCGATAACATCAAGAAAGAGGATATTCTTGGCAGGAGTGTTCAGGAAGCGTTCCCGGGGGTGAAGGAATTCGGGCTCTTCGATGTGTTGCAGCGAGTTTGGAAGACCGGTCAACCCGAGCGACATCCCGTATCTCTTTACAAAGACGGGCGCATTGCGGGCTGGCGGGAGAACTACGTCTACAAGCTGCCGACCGGGGAAATCGTCTCGGTCTACGACGACGTCACCGAACACATGCAGGCGATGGAAGCGCTTCGGGAGAGCGAGGAGAACTTCAAGGCCCTGGCCGAGAACGCAAATGACGGTATCTTCATCGGCGACGCCGACGGCTCTCATCTCTACGTCAACCAGCGAGCCGCGGAAATCACGGGGTACAGTGTCCCGGAATTGCTCGGCCTCACGATGAGCGACCTGGTTCACCCGGAGCACGTGGAGGAACTCCGAGAGCGCCTCCGAAACCGGCTTCGCGGCGAAAGGGTCGCGGCGCAGTACGAGACGGTCGTTGTCCATCGCAGCGGCGAACCCGTCTTTGTGGAGGTTTCCAGCGCGCGGTCGATCTGGGAAGGGCGACCCGTCTCGATTGTGATCGTTCGAGACGTTACGGAGCGCCGTCGACTCGAGGATGAGCTTCGCCAGACCCAGAAGATGGAGGCCATCGCAAGACTCGCCGCGGGCATCGCCCATGACTTCAATAACCTCCTCACCGCCATCAGAGGATACGGCGGGATGGTGTTGCACGGCCTTCCTGCCGGAGACCGGCTGCGCAAGGACGTAACGGAGATCTTGAAGGCCAGCGAGCGCGGCGCCGACCTGACCCGTCGGCTGCTGGCCTTCGGTCATCCTCAGGCCGTCGAAGTCGGACTTCTCAACCTGAACCAGGTTCTGGATGACATCGGGTCAATGCTGGCGCCTATTCTTGGAAAGGGTATTGACCTGATCTTGGAGAAGGCTCCGGGATTAGACCACGTCCGTGCGGACCCGGGACACATCGAACAGGTGATCGTGAATCTCTCGGTGAATGCGCGGGATGCCATGACGGACGGCGGGCGCCTCAGGATCCAGACGGCCAATGTCGATCTCGACCCGACATCTGCGGAACAGTACACGGGTGTGCGTCCCGGTCCCTACGTCATGCTCAACGTGTGTGACACGGGAGTGGGAATGGAAGAGGACATCAGGATGCGGGCGCTTGAACCTTACTTCACCACCAAGCGCAAGGACCGGGGAGGCGGGTTGGGTCTTTCCATCGTCTACGGGATCGTCAGAGAATACCGCGGGCACATTCAGATTCATTCGGAACTCGGGCAGGGGACCTGCGTGGAGGTCCTGCTGCCCCGAGCGGACCCGTAGGAAGAAGCGCCCTCGACGACGATCATCGCCAAAGAGACTTGCCGCGGACAGGAGAACCGGTCGGAGGTCGAATAGCGTGAGGGCCGTGCCGCAACGAAGTCCAGGCAAGCACCCGGAACCTCGCAGCAGGGATTCATGGATAATCTAGGCTAGTAGTGGGTCTGGCGCTTTCGCTGCCAGCGCTCAGAAGCGGTGAACGACACTCGCAGGCGAATGACTCTCTCCTCGACTCCGTTTTTGGATACATCCCCGATCCGCCCCACGGCCACGGCCAGGTCCAGGCGACTGGTTTTCTCCGTAAGAGAGAACCCCGTGCCCAGAGTGATCATCTGAGAAAGAACGGTTTCGCCCTCGGGCCAGTCGAAGGGTTGAGATTCGTGACGGTAGCCGATGCGGAGGGGAAGACGGGAGACCCAGGTTCCCGCCCTCCGGGTAGAGGTTTTTTCCAGACCGACGGCGAAGCCCCGGGAGAGTCGGTCCGGCAGCGGGGAGCTGTCGGCGATTCGCAAATCACCCCACGACACTCGGGATCCTTCGACGACGAACATCCATCCGGGTACCGGGTGAAAAGAAAGCCCGGCACCGTAGCTCGCCGGCAGATGAAGGGACGAATCATTCTTGAACTCTTTCCCGAACATGGGCTCCGTCGTCAGGGACCCGTCCAGATCCGCCGCCCCCTGCAGGATGAACCCGAGGGTCAGCTTCTCCGGCCACCTGAGCAGAATCGAGAAGGAGGGACGAGCTCCCGAGAAACTGCCGTCCAGAACGTCTCGGGAATCCTGGTAGTCCGCAGAATGGAAGTCCTTTTCCCAGATCTCTCGAGAATTGATCTGGACCACGTCTGCGCCGCCTGCGACGAACAACCGGTTGCGGAAACCCACGGACAGATGGCAGGGAAAAGAGAAGACTCCCCCCTCCCGCTCGTAGCGCCCCAGGAATTCTTCCGATGAGGTTTCGCCCGACCACTCTGCACTCGAGTTCATGTCTCCCCAGAGAAGGAGCCCGGCGCTCAACGCCACGCTCCGGGGGAATGGGAGGATGACTTCGACCGCGTCCAGCCGGGAGCTCCAGTTTTTGCTTGCACCTCGAAGTCCGTCGGGATAGCGCAGCTCGGGAGAGAAAACGACCGAGATCGTCAACCGGCGCAGGAGCGATGCGGACGCCGGATTCAGGAAGGAGCCGCTCACGGAATCCGCAAGAGCGATGCCCGAACCGCCCAGCGCCGTTCCCCTGGCGGTCGTGGGGCGCGAGCTCTCGCCCAGTCCCAGGGAGGAGAACACGGATTCGCCCGCGGCCGGGGCGCCGTGCCCAACCAGACACGCAAGCAACAAGACCGGAACGATCGAACGGCAAAGCACCAAGCGAGTCCTTTCCATCATTCCGCGAGCGTTCATTCTCGGAACCACGCGGGGGGCGGCATGCTGTATTCGACGATCAGGCTCGGGGTCAGGGAACCGGGACCCGACAGGTCGAAGAATCTTACGAAATCAACGTTGTCCGTTTCTCCGTAGCACTTCAGAAGAAGACCGTCGTTGTCGTCCAGGCCGCCCGTCCACATTTGCACGAGTGTCGTCACATTGACCACAGCCGAATCGATGTCGGGAAACACCCAACCCAATCCGAGGGCCGTGGAATGAAACGCTGTTTCCGCACCCATCCACTCGCCGTCCACGCCGTGAGTTACCACCTGAAGCGTGTCGAAGGCGCTTTGGGATGCGTCGACGCGGAGAATCAACTGCGCCCGGTTGATCGTCGCCTCGGCGGGAATCGCGCCGACATCCGCCTTCAGCAGCGACCGTGTGGCGAACCCCTTGCCGATCGTGAGACGGCCCTCCGCGACGGACAGGGAATCGACTTCGGGGTCCCACCAGAGGAAATAGGTATCGTTTTGCGGTTCCGAGTAGCGGAAAGTGACGGTCGTGTCTCCCTTCGGTCGCTGGTAGATGAACACCGTCGGGCGAACGGACGCCGTATCCGAATAGGACACCGACTCGTAGGAGTGAAACACCGCGAAGGAAGGCCCGGGATCATGAGATGCAAGAACCAATCCTCTCATGCTGTCCGTCGTGCGCCAGTCGGCCACCACCTCGGTCAGGTCGATTCGGAGCCCGTCGTCGGCGTAGGTGAAGCTCGCCGGCAGCGGCGTTGCATCGAACGCGAGACTGTCGCCGTAGAACACCTGGCTCTCGATCAGAGTGTCCACCAGGGCGTGAATGGTCAGATCCATCGGCGGGCCTTCCAGGGCTCGCGCCGCCCTGAGACGCACCCAGGCCGAGTCGACCACGACGCTCGTGTCAACGGCCACGCCCTCAAAGGAGAGCGCTATCCGCGCGCGGTATCCGTATCCGGATCCCAGCACCAGCGCCGCGCTCCCTCCCGGACCTCGCTCACACGCTTCGTCGGAACAGGGGTAGTGAAACTGGAAGGAGGTCGCCTCGGTAATCGCACACTCGAGCAGGCTGTCCGAGCGGGACAGCAGACCGGCATCGACGAGGCCCTCGCCCATGGGGTTTTCCTTCTCCCCGCAGGAGAGGCCGAGCGCGATGACCGCCAGCCCGAGCCAGAATGTGAGATGGTTGCGCATGGAATCCCCGTGGACTTCCTAAGCTAAAGCAAATTCAAGCGCTACGCTACCGTCAATTCTGTGTAGTGTCAAGTGAAATGGGAGATTTGAGTTGACAACGCCCGATTTCTTGCCTAGCCTACGGTTGTTCGATCGAAGATATGCGAGGCCTTCTTTTCTTCCAGGGGCGGTGTAGCTCAGCTGGTCAGAGCAGGAGAATCATAATCTCTGTGTCCGGGGTTCGAATCCCTGCACCGCCACTCCCATCTTCTTCTGTCTCTTTACGTCCGGGCATTCCCTTGGAGAATACGGCCCTGGTTCAGAGGGTCCGGGAAACCATCCTGGACCATCGTATGATTGACTCGGGTAATCTCGTTCTCGCGGCCGTGTCCGGCGGGCCCGATTCGATCGCCTTGTTGTACGCTCTCCATACACTCGCCGGGGACCTGGGGTTCCGCCTGCATGTGGCTCACTTCAACCACGAGCTTCGGGGATCCGAGTCTCGACTCGATGAGGAATTCGTCGTCGAGACGGCGAATGCTCTCGCTCTTCCTGTGGAGGTGGGGTCGGCGGGCGATCGTTTGAGACAACGGCCCCGGGACGTTTCCCTGGAAGAAGCGGGCCGTCTGCTCCGGTACGAGTTCCTCGAAGCGGCCGCCCGGCGTCTGGGCGCACAGAAGGCCGCGACGGCCCACACGATGGACGATCAGGCGGAGACCGTCTTGATGCGGATCATTCAGGGTACGGGACCGGGCGGACTGGCGGGCATCCGGCCGGTGCGGGATGGATTCATCATCCGCCCCCTCCTGCGATGCCGCAGCCGCGACGTGGGTGACTTCCTTCGGGACATTCGAGTCGCCGCCCGAATCGATGCCAGCAATCAGGATCCGGCCTTTCTCCGGAACCGCATCCGGCATGACCTTCTCCCAATTCTAGAGAAAGGTTTCAACCCGAAGATCGTGGAGGCATTGACCCGAATCTCCTCCGTCGAACGGGAGGTGGACCGATCCCTTCGGACCCGGGCAGAAAACGCCCTGGAGGAATGCGCGGAGTGGTCGGCGGGCAAAATGAGACTTGCGTTGGACCGATTTGGGGACTACGATGTAGCGTTGCAGTCCTATATGTTGCGGGCGGCGATCGGCGAGATGCGGGGGCGGTTGACGGACATCTCGTTCAAGCACCTGCAACTGCTTCTCGACCTGACCCGTCGTGAGGAAACGCCCTTCAAACAGGTGAGTCTCCCCGGGTCCCTGGTTGCCTATCGGGACCACGGCGGACTGGTGTTGACGCGGGAAACATCTCACGGGAAGGAGCGTTCGGAGGAGATCGCGGTTCCGGGAATCACTTCGCTTCCGGATTTCGGACTGGAGATTCGTACGTCCCTTCTTGTCGGTCGAGATCCGGGACATCTCGGAGCGGTGAATTCGGGTGAGATGCTCTTTGACTGGGACGCCGTGCGCCCACCCCTGCGGGTCCGTTGTTGGCGGCCGGGCGATCGGTTTCGCCCCGCCGGGATGCAGGGAAGCAAGAAGATCCAGGATTTCTTCGTCGACGAGAAGGTTCCTCGATGGATTCGGCACCGCACGCCGCTTCTGGTCGATCGGAGAGCCATCCATTGGATCATCGGATACCGAACCAGCGAGCTGTCGAAGGTTCGGGATTGCACAACCCGCGTCCTGCGGGTGGAGGCGATCCCATCGACGGAGTGATGGAGGAAGCGATGTCCAGCCCCGAAGGCGGTGAGCGAGACGGCGCTTTTCGCGTCCTGATCCCCGCCGAGGAGATCCAGAAGCGGATTCGAGAGATGGGAAGGCAAATCACCGAGGACTACCAGGGTCGCCGAATCGTCCTCATCAGCGTTCTCAAGGGAGGGTTCATCTTCCTGGCGGATCTCATCCGCCACATCGCGCTTCCCCTGGACGTCGATTTCATCGCCGCGTCCAGCTATCCCACTTCATCGACCTCCACGGGAACCGTACGATTTGTGATGGACGCCGAAATCGAGATCCAGGGCCGGGACGTTCTGATCGTCGAGGATATCGTGGACAGCGGTCTCACGCTGGAAATGATTTGCGGGCGTCTGATGACTCGACGGCCCGCGAGTCTCAAGGTGTGCACACTTCTGAATAAGTCCTCGAGACGGGTTGCACAGGTTTCGGTGGAGTACTCCGGCTTCGACATCGAGGACTACTTTGTGATCGGGTACGGGCTTGACTATGCCGAAAGATTTAGGAACCTCCCCGACATCGGAATCGTGGATGATCTTGAAGAATCTCTGAAGCGAGACCTGGAAAAGGAACGGGTCTGTGTCTAACGAACAGAAAGAATCGCGGCGGGAAACCCCGCCGGAACAACAGCAGAGAAAGCCGAGCGGTTCCTCGCGCGGCCGGGACCGACCGCCCAAGGAAGGCGAATCGGGTCGGTCGTCGCGCACCCTCCGGAATCTGTCCCTGTGGGTGATCATCGTGCTTCTCGTTCTCTTTGGCTTCCAGCTGTACACGGGCAGGAGCCGGGATCAGCGAGAGGTGTCCTACACGTGGTTCCTGGAGCAGATCGAAGCGTCCAACATCAAGGAAGTCACCCTCGACGAGCGCGAGATTCGTGGCGAGCTCATCCGTCCCGCGACGGTTCGAGTCGACGGGTCGACCGTCGAGACCACCCAATTCCGGCTCTGGGTCCCGACCCCCGATCCGGAACTTGCGGACCGGATCCTTGAGCACAGCCCGGGAGCCGAGGTCCGGGGAAAACCGGCCCGCACCAACTGGATCACGGCCCTTGTTTCATGGCTCCCGCTTCTGGTGTTTCTGGGGATCTGGATCTTCTTCATGCGGCAGATGCAGTCGGGCGGGAACCGGGCTTTCTCCTTCGGCAAGAGCCGAGCGCGCCTCCTTTCGGGAAATCAGCCCAAGGTGACCTTCCGGGACGTGGCGGGCGCGACGGAAGCCAAAGAAGAGCTCCGGGAAATCATTGAATTTCTCCGGGACCCCAGGAAGTTCCAACGTCTCGGCGGCAAGATTCCCAAGGGCGCGCTTCTTCTCGGAGCGCCGGGAACGGGCAAGACGCTCCTGGCCAAGGCCGTGGCCGGTGAAGCGGGTGTGCCTTTCTTCAGCATGAGCGGGTCCGATTTCGTGGAGATGTTCGTGGGCGTGGGAGCCTCCCGCGTGCGCGATCTGTTTGAGCAGGGGAAGAAGAACGCCCCGTGTATCATTTTCATCGATGAGATTGATGCCGTCGGCCGCCACCGGGGAGCCGGGCTGGGGGGGGGACACGACGAGCGCGAGCAAACCCTGAATCAACTCCTCGTGGAGATGGACGGTTTCGAGGCCAACGAAGGCGTGATCCTGATTGCGGCGACCAACCGGCCCGACGTGCTGGATCCGGCGCTCCTGAGGCCCGGGCGGTTCGACCGCCAGATCGTCGTCGACATGCCGGACGTCCGCGGCCGGGAGGGAATTCTGAAGGTGCATACGCGGAAGATTCCGCTGGGCAAGCATGTGGACCTCGAGATTCTGGCGCGCGGGACACCGGGATTCTCCGGAGCCGACCTGGCCAACCTGGTCAACGAAGCGGCGCTGCTCGCCGCCCGACGGGACCGCAAGCGGGTGACCATGCAGGATCTGGAGGATGCCAAGGACAAGGTCATGATGGGCGCCGAACGGCGAAGTCTGATCCTGACCGACGAAGAGCGGACGAGCATTGCCTACCATGAGGCCGGGCACGCCCTGGTGGCCGCCCGGTTGTCCACGGCGGATCCCCTCCACAAGGTGACCATCATACCCAGGGGACGGTCGCTGGGTTCGACGCTTCAGTTGCCGGAGAAGGACAAATACAAGCTCACGAAGCAGTACTTGCAGGACCGGATCGTGGTGCTCCTGGCGGGGCGCGTGGCGGACATTCTCGTCGGCAATGAACCGAGTACGGGGGCCAGCGATGACATCGACAAGGCGAGTACCCTGGCCCGCCGAATGGTGTGCGAGTGGGGAATGAGCGAGAAACTGGGGCCTCTGGCCTATGGCCAGAAGGAGGAGCAGATCTTCCTCGGCCGCGAGATTGCGCAGCATCGCGACTACAGCGAACAGACCGCCATTGCCATCGATGAAGAAGTCCGGAGCATCATCGAATCGGCCGAAACCCGCGCCAGGGAGATTCTCGAGAAAGAAACCGAGGTTCTCCACCGGTTGGCGGAGGTCCTTCTAGAGCGGGAAGTGTTGGATCGTACGGAAATCGCCGCCGTTCTCGAGGGCCGGGAACCGCCCCCGCTTCGCGATCGCCGAAAGAACAAGACCCAGGAGGCCGGGGAGGGGGAGGCGTCTTCCCCCGACGCCGGACCGCCCTCGAGCTCCGACCCGGGAGGCGCTCCGGGCAATGGGGCCGTCGAAGAGCCGGTCCGGGATCGCGCCGCCGGCACGGTCGTTGACGACGAGGGGAGAGAGAATCTTTCCGGTGAGACGTCCCGCCCGGAGGTGGAGCGCGAGGAAGAGTGAGATGGATCAGGACAAGATCAAGACCGCCGTTCGCATGCTTCTCGAGGCAATCGGCGAAGACCCGGATCGGGAAGGGCTGAAGGAGACGCCGCGCCGCATCGCCGAGCTTTTCGAGGATCTCTACGGCGGTCTGGCCCGAGATCCCGCCGGCGTTCTGAAAATCTATCCGACCGGGGCGGAACACGAGATCATCCTCGCCAAGAAGATCGTTTTCTACTCGGTTTGCGAACATCATCTCCTTCCGTTTCTCGGAGTGGCCAACGTTGCCTACGTTCCGAGCGAAGGTCGTGTTGCCGGGCTTTCTCAGCTGGTGAAGGTCGTCGAAATCCTGGCCCATCGACCCCAGATTCAGGAACGCTTGACCAATCAGATCGCCGATGTTCTCGAACGTACGCTGCAACCGAAGGGCGTTCTGGTGGTCCTCGAAGCTGAACACCTCTGCATGACGCTTCGGGGGGTGAGGAAACCGGGTTCGCGCATTGTGACCACGGCGTCGAGGGGCATGCTCAGGGACGGCGCGCCGCGGGCGGAAGTGTTTTCCCAGATTCAGGACTGAGAAGTCCGGTCGATTGCTCATGACACGGTCGCCGTCATTCCGGGTTCAGGGTTCCTCCCGGCGCGCGCTCATCTGCGGGGACAGGGTGCTGCCGCTGGGGGAGCGCACGCTGGTGATCGGGGTTCTGAACGTAACCCCGGATTCGTTCTTCGACGGCGGGCGGTATCTGGATCCGGAGGCTGCAGTCGCTCGGGCGAGACGCATGGTGGACGACGGCGCCGACATCCTCGATATCGTTGGACAGTCCTCTCGCCCTTTCTCGGACCCCATACCCGCACGGGAAGAGTTGAATCGAGTTCGTCCCGTGTTCGACAGACTGGAGGGATCGATGGACGTTCCTCTGTCCATCGACACGGCCCATGCCGAGGTGGCCCGGTATGCCATCTCTCGGGGCGCGTGCATGGTCAACGATATCTCCGCCCTCACCCGGGACCCCGATATGTTGCCCGTGGTGGCTGAGGAGAAGGTGGGGGTCGTCCTGATGCACATGCGCGGTACTCCGAAGACGATGCAAGAGGACACGCGCTATGACGATCTTCTCCATGTGGTGAAGTCGTTCCTGGCGCTCCGCGCCGAGGCGGCCGTGGCCGGAGGAGTTCGCCCCGAGGGAATCGTGGTCGATCCCGGAATCGGTTTCGGGAAATCGGTGGAGGGGAATCTGGCTCTCCTCGGCGGGCTTCGGGAGCTCGCCGAACTGGGCTATCCCGTTCTTGTGGGAGCGTCGCGGAAGTCTTTCATCGGGCGCCTGAGCCACCTTCCGGAGGAGGAACGGCTGGAGGGGAGTCTGGGCGCCGCGGCCGCGGCCGTGATGCGGGGGGCGGATATCCTCCGGGTGCATGACGTTCGGGAAACAGTCCGCATGCTCCAGGTGGTGGACGCCGTCCGGCGGGGAGGGGATGGAAGATGCCTTCATTGAGCTCCTGGTTGTTGGCCGCTCTGGACATCCTGATTGTCGCCTTCATCTTCTATAAACTGCTCGTGCTTGCCAAGGGGACCCGGGGAGCCCAGATGTTTCTGGGATTCCTGGTGATCATCGTTGCTTCAATCGCAGCGGAGTCCCTTCACCTAGTCGAGCTCAACTGGATCATTTCCAGCTTGAAGACGGTATGGGTGGTGGCCTTTGTGATTCTCTTTCAGCCCGAGCTGCGAAGGGGGCTGGCCCAGCTCGGCCAGAACCGCTTCATGCGCTTCTTCATCCGATTCACCGAGCCCGGCGCGATCGGGGAAATCGTGAAGGCGGCCCGGGACATGTCGGCATCCAGGATCGGGGCCCTCATCGTCATGACGCAGAATGCCACGCTCAGAAACTACGTCGAGACCGGGACTCGAATCGAGGGAAAGGTAACCGCCGAGCTTCTTGGGACGGTTTTCACGCCTCACTCTCCGCTGCACGACGGCGCCGTCATCATTCAGGGCGATCAGGTCGTGGCCGCCGGTTGTATTCTTCCCCTCTCGCAAAATCCCCACCTGGCCCAGACGCTGGGGACCCGCCATCGAGCGGCGCTGGGTCTTACCGAGGAAACCGACGCCGTGGTGGTCGTGGTGTCCGAGGAGACGGGCGCCATGTCGGTGGCCAACAAGGGCCGCCTGAGGCGAAACGTCGACGGCAACACGCTCAGGAAAGAGCTGGCGCAGGCGTTTTCGGCCCAGTAGCGAAGCAGCTTCCGGGTGCCCCGCGAAATGCCCGATTTCCGAGTTTCCAGTCCCGTCCCTTGTCACTTGCTCTTCGCCCTAGAACTCAGAGAATCCAGAGACCCGGTGACCGTACATGTCGGTCGTTTGCATGCCTCAGACGGCGAGATCGGCCCGCGTATTGATCCTGCGCCTGGAGCGCCGGCCACCACCCGGAACCGAAAGCCTCTGCGGCATCCCGAACGCTGCACGCCGGATCCGAAATGGACAATGGGTCCCGGAGAAGGGCGTCGGAGCAACCCAAACGGAGACTCGTCGATTTATCCCCGTTCCTTGCAAGAGGGTGTTTGAACTTCGATTGTCAGGCCCTGTGCGAACCGGTATCTTGTAGGAAACGGGTCGTGGAGCGATTGGTGGAGAGCGGCAGTAGGCCACGGTTCCCCTGCTTGGTTTCATCGTGGGGATCATCCTCATGATCCGTGTGCGGCCGGCCGATTTCTAGTCGTACGGGTGGTGTATCGGAGGAACCTTGAATCTCGGTAACGGCATTCAGGCGAGTACGGTCCGGACGACGATTCTCTCCGGAGCACTGGCCGGGCTCCTGGTCGGCGGTCTCGGCGGTCACGGCATGGCCACCCGTGCGGTGGTGCTGAACGTCATCGGGATGACCGGAGACAGCGTTCTCCTGGGACTCTACCTCGTGGTCATCTACGGAATCGTCGGGGCGGTTGCCGGGCTCCTCATCGGCGGAGGGCTCTCCCTGTTCGGTCTTCAGGGCCGACGGATGGGAGGGCGAACGGTGTTCGCAGTGTCCCTCGGAGTCCTCGCGGCCCTGTATCTGTTCCTGTCGGGGATGCGGCTGTACAATCGAGATCTCTACTTCTACGATTACTCCTTCATCCATTCTCTGACCGCAATGCGCGTGTTTTTTGCGGCCCGGACAGTCGCCATGGCGGCCGCTGCGGTGGCCGCGGGGTACGCGCTCTTTCGACTCTCCCGCCGCGCCCCGAGCTTCACAGCTCTAGGTTTGATCGTCGTGGTGGGGGCCTTGGGGCTGGTTCTCAATCTGACCGGCAGGGAACCGGAGAGGATCACGACGTCGCGGCTCCCCGTCGTGGAGCGCGACGCAGGGATTCCCAAAATCCTTCTCATCGGTTGGGACGGGGCGACCTGGACGGTGATGAATCGGCTTCTGGACGCGGGCGCCATGCCCAACACGCGGCGGCTTACGGAGCGCGGCACGTTCGGAAATTTGAAGTCCCCCTCGGGTACCGTGTCCGCCGATATCTGGACGCGGATCTACACGGGGAAGGACAAATCCAAGCACGGGATCTACGGATTCGACTACTACCGGGTGCCGGGACTGTCACGGCCGATCGTCCCGCCGTGGAGGGGCCTGGGCGTCGCGAGGCTCCTGAGTTTCCTCCGCCGGGAGCGATGGATCGAGACGGTGATCGCCAACCGAACACTCTGCCGGGCGACGCCCGTCTGGAGAATCATGAACGACATGGGCCGGACGGCAGGCGTGGTGGGCCCCCTCATCAGCTGGCCGGCGGAAGCCGTCGAACCTTTCCTGATCAGCAGTACGGCGGGAGACATTGCGGAGAGGGTGAGGGAGGATGCCACGGACCTCGAAGCGTTTTTGGGTTCGGACCTCTACTACCCATCGAATCTGGATGACGATATCGTGAGCTCGATCCTGAAAGCCGCCCGCTGGAGAGACGAAGTCGGCGTTCCCCTCTATCGCACATACCGGCCGGATTTCTTCACGATCTATTTCGAGGAGCCCGACCGGACCCAACATTTCCGGTGGAAGTGGATGGAACCCCGGTACTACTCGGGAGTCACGGAAGAGGATCTCGCGAGGTACGGGGGCGCCATTGAAAGGGAATACGTGCTCGCCGACAGCCTTCTGGGCGAGTTCCTGAGGATCGCCGGCGACAGCACGACCATACTGGTGACCTCGGATCATGGGTTCAGCCCGACCTATCGAGGGGGGCCCCAACAGGCGGGCCATTACGGGGGTCCGGACGGGATCCTGATCGCCGCTGGGCCTGCGGTGCGGCAGGGTGCGCGGTTGATCGACGCCCATGTTCGAGACATCGCCCCGACGCTTCTGGCACTCGGCGGGCTTCCCGTGGCGGACGATATGGACGGGCGCGTTCTCGTGGAGATCATTGCCCCGGATTTCCTCGAAATGTATCCGGTGCAGAGGACGCCCACGTACGAAACCGGAACGCTGGCCACCACCGTTCGGCGATCGGGTGCGACCGACGGGCTCTACGAGAAACTGAGGGCGCTGGGGTACGTGGGGGGGTAAAAAGGCGTTCGAGCCGTGAGGCGGGGGTGCACCCCTTTTCCCCACGCCCGGCCCCGCTATGAGGAGCGAAGTCCCCCGTCTACGCTTCCGTCCACCGGCGGCGTCTCGTGAGGCGATTCCCTCTTCCATTTCGAGAGGTGATGAATCTTGAGGACGTGCTCGATCTCGTTCCTCGTCACGCCCCGGGCGGCCATCTCTTCGTTCGATAACCCGCACTCCATCCCGTCCAACACCATGTCGGTCCGAGCGTAGGGAATTCCCACGGCGAATTCGTCGGTGACTCCCTTCAACATGTCCGGCGTCGGAATCTGCTCGCGAATCACCGCCGGAAGTTCGAGGTGCGCTGCGAGCTGCCGGACCTGTGTTTTGTAAAGCCCCATGATGGGGGAGATGGGGAGATCGTCGATCCCGTCCTTCACGAACCATCCCACCATGCACTCGGAACGATTGGCCGCCCCCAGGAGGATCCAGTTGTGTTCCTTTGCCCTTGCTTCCAGGATTTCCCGACGGTACATGTGGCGAGCGTTGAAGGCGGTCTCGATGTGGCCGACGGTGCGGCGATACACGACGGCCTTGAGCCAATTCCTCCCGAACTCTCCGCGGCGAAGGCTGGATACAAAAGGGCGTTCTCGAAACAGGAGGCTGTACAGATCGAGGAAGAAGCGATTCAGAGCTCGCGAGACGCCGCCCCCTCGCATGGCAAACGGGGAGTATACCCCGTGCTCCCGCATCGCGGGCTCGATGCTCTCGGTCGGTAGTTCCAGCCCCAGCGAGTCAGCAAGCAACCGGGCATTGCGTTCGGAGGATTCCTCGGTGTCCCGATCCGGCAGAAACACAACGTGCACTCGGTCTTTCCCCAGCGCGCGAACCGCCAACGTGACGAGAACGGCCGAATCCAACCCGCCGCTGAGACCGATCAGAACGCCGTCAGCCGAGTGTTCTTCCACCAGGGAACGAAGATAGGTTTCGGCCCGTCGTGCAGCCTCGTCGGCGCGAATGCTCAATTGTTGATCTGCCCGCTCCATCCTCCACCTCCTTCGAAAACGCGATCAGAAGGGCTGCCTCAGTAGAGCCATTCTCTTCGTCTCGGTTTGCCCATTCCAGCTAATTCGGCAAAAACACACGCGGCTTGCGACCGCCACACCGTTGTCATCGCTGCCGTCCCAGATCACACGGTAGAGTCCCGGTGCCCGGCCCGCATCCACAAGGGTCCGGACACTCCGATCGAGGGCGTCGATGCGGCTCATCTGGAACGGGAACAAATATGTGTGTAACGTCATATTCTGTAATGCGTTGAGCGGTCATCAAGGGACAGGGTCGCTGAATCTCCCGCGGATGCCGGCGAGCGGGGAGTAGGGATGGCCCAAGGGGTGTGGAGACCATAATCTGTTGTAAAAAAGACAGATAGTTGCTGTTTGATGGTCTAGAACACGATATCTACAACTTTTGGTCTAGACATGCTCAGACCTTAGTGGTAGAATAATCGGTCTTTGGCTGGGGCGAGGGTTTGCCTGAGCCAAAGAGGGATCGCAGAATCACTCAGCCTAGTTCGGACGATTGGACTCCATGCACCCGCATCCTTGTCAGAACGAAACCTGCCCGGATTTCTCGACCGGGACGTTTGTCCCCTCGCGAAGTCACGCTTGGGCACCTCGGGAAACTTGCTCGATCCAGAGCACCCGCTATTGTTCAGATCCTCGGCGCCGCGCTCGGCGTGGGGATTCACCGCAGAGGGTGCCCCCCCCCAATCCGGCTGCTTTTCGATCGGTCGCCGTCGAATCCGATAACTTCGAGTTCCTGGAATACGGATGGGGTTTCCCGGGTGGAAAACCTGTCCTCATGCTTTTGTTTGATTCGGTCCGAGAGACACAGGGAACCTGAAAACCCACGGGAGTAGCGATGGAACAGGCACGGTTGATACCCATCCACATCATGGGCACGACGTACGAAGTGCCGGATACGCTCACCATCCTCAAGGCAATGGAGTACGCGGGATTCCAGCTGGTGAGAGGATGCGGCTGCAGGGGCGGAATCTGCGGCGCGTGCGGTACCGTGTACCGTTTTCCGAACAGCCACAAGATCGAGATCGGACTGGCGTGTCAGACGCTGGTTCAGCCCGACATGTACCTGGCCCAGCTGCCGTTCTTCCCGGCCAAGAGGTCGGTCTTTGACAAGAAGACGGTGCAGGCCTCGGTGGCGACTTTCCAGGCCCTTTATCCCGAGCTCTTCAAGTGCGTGAGCTGCAACACGTGCACGAAGTCCTGCCCGATGGAGATCGAGGTCATGGACTACGTCAACGCAATCATGCGGGGAGATATCAAGAAGGCGGCCGAGCTCTCGTTCGACTGCATCATGTGCGGGTTGTGTACGTCGCGGTGCCCGGCCGAGATTTCGCACTACAACGCCGCCATTCTGGCAAGGAGGCTCTACGGTCGCTTTCTGGCTCCTCGGGCGAAACATCTTCACAAGCAGGTCGAGGCTGTGACGAACGGACAGTATACGGGTCCGATCATGCAACTCATGGAAATGGACCGAGGGCAGCTGAAGAAGCTGTATGTGGAACGGGAAGTGGAACCCAACATGGCCGATGAGATGTGGGAACCCCAGAGCAAGGAACACCTCCTAGGAGTCAGCTAAATGCCGTACACACCGGAACTGAAGGAGCTGATCAAGAAGGTCGAAGCCACCCGGCCCGAGAGAGTCCGGCGGAAGAGGGAGGGGTACGAGTTCCCCGAGATGTCGCTGGAGGAGCGAACCGAGCTTCTACGGGCGCACCATCCCGACCACAAGGCTGGTTCCAGGAGGCCGATCCGGATTGGAGTGAATAAGGGGTACGAGATCTCACCCGAGATTGTCGACCTTCTGGAAGCCAGAAGCAGGGTCCGCCCCGATCTCGTGGATCTCATGAATCCCGCCTATGAGACGGACGTTCTCGTGGTCGGTGGCGGAGGAGCGGGGGCCTCTGCGGCGCTCATGGCCCGCAAGGAGGGGGCCAGGGTCATCATCACCACGAAGCTGCGCATGGGCGATGCGAATACGATGATGGCCGAGGGCGGAATCCAGGCCGCCTCAAAGGGAGAAAAGGACTCGCCCTACTACCACTACCTGGACGTCATCGGCGGAGGACATTTCGAGAACGTTCCCGAACTCGTCGAAGCCCTGGTGATGGATGCCCCGGAGACCATGGCATGGCTGGAGAACCTCGGCTGCATGTTCACCAAGTTTCCCGACGGGCGGCTCCAGAGTATGCATGGGGGGGGCACGAGCCGCAAGCGGATGCACTTCGCTTCTGACATCACGGGCGCGGAGATCATGCGGACCCTCCGGGATGAAGTGAAGAATTATCCGGACGACATTCGAATCGTCGAATTCTCCTCGGCGGTGGAGCTCGTGCTCAGCGAACACGGCGAGTGCGCCGGCGCTGTCGTGTTCAATCACGAGACCGAGGAATACCAGGTAATCAAGGCCAAAGCGGTAGTCATGGCCACGGGCGGATCCGGGAGACTCCACGTTCAGAACTTCATGACCACGAATCACTACGGTGCCACCGGCGACGGTCTGGTGATGGGGTACCGGGCGGGCGTGGAGCTCTCATTCCTTCATACCGTTCAGTTTCACCCCACGGGCGCGGTGTTCCCGGAACAACTGGAGGGACTTCTGTTGACGGAGAAATTCCGGGGGATCGGCGCCAACATCGTCAACGTCCACGGTGAGCAATTTGTGTTTGAGCGGGAGCCTCGAGACGTAGAGGCCGCCGCGTTCATTCGCGAATGCGCGGAGAGGGGCAACGGAGTTCCCGTCCCCGGAGGACGTTCCGGTGTCTGGGTGGATTCGCCGATGATCGACGATCTGCTGGGTGAAGGAACCGTGGAGCGCGAATTCCTGGGCAAACTCAAGGTGTACAGAAGGCACGACATCGATATCTCGAAGGAGCCGATGCTCGTGTATCCAACGCTCCACTACCAGAACGGCGGGTTGAACATCGACGCGTACTGTCAGACGAGCGTTCCCGGGTTCTACGCGGCCGGGGAGGTAGCGGGCGGCATCCATGGGGAGAATCGTCTCATGGGGAATTCGCTTCTGGACGTGTGCGTCTTTGGCAAGAGGGCGGGCAAACACGCTGCCCGCTATGCCACGTCCGAGGCCAAGGACGGGAAACTCAGCCTGGAACACGTGAAGAAGTACAACGAAGAGATTGACCGCGAGGGAGTGCGCACGGACCGTGTGTCCCCGATGCTGTTGCCGGACTACTCGAACCCCGATGTTCGAAAGCGGCAGCTGTCGAAGGACTACTGTGGCACCGTGGGGTTGAAGGAAACATACTCGTAGAACCGTGCGACGGTTATCCACCGGGATTCCGGAACTGAATCCCAATCTCTGACGGGAGAGTACGATGGGTCGATTTCCCCTCACGCTACGGTCCGTGGAGAGCGACGATACCATCCATCCACACACCCGATCGCGCCACGCCGGGCTCCTTGAGAAAATTCGGGAGATCAGCGGAATCGACGTATTTCGGTGCATTCAGTGTGGTTGCTGCGCGGCCGGGTGTCCGACGTCCGACTACATGGACTACACGCCCGCGCAGTGGATGAAGCTGCTTCAGATCGGTTGTTTTTCCGAGATTGCCGAGTCCAGAGGGGTCTGGACCTGTGCGTCGTGTTTTGCCTGCCTGGCCCGATGTCCGCGAGGAATCGACCTGGCAAAAGTCGCCGAGGCGGTGCGCCAGATTCATCTGAGAAAAGGACTCGACCAACAGGATCCGGCGAGGATTCCCGAGGAGACCTTGAGGCGGGTGCCCCAGATTGCGGTGATCAGCTGCTTCCGCAAGTTCTCCTCCTAACTGCCGGAGCAGGGTGCTCCGAGGAACCGGAGCAGGGTGCTCCGAAGAACTGGAGCAGGCTGCTCGGAAGAAACAGAGCAGGGTGCGCAATGAGAGACATTCCCTACTACCCAGGCTGCACGTTGACCACAACGGCTCTGAATCTCGACGAGTCCGCCCGTGCGGCCATGAAGAAGCTGGACGTGAATCTGGCGGAACTGCCGCGCTGGAATTGCTGCGGTACGGTGGCCGGTCTCTCCTCCGACAACCTGATGCATCACGTGGGCCCCATTCGCGTGCTGGTTCGGACGCAGGAGATGGGGAGCTCCCGGCTGGTGACCCTCTGCACCATGTGCTTTCACACGCTCAGGATGAGCAACCAGCTTGTGCAGAACGATCCGGATCGTCTGGAGAAGATCAACAGCTTCATGGATCGTGAGGAGGACTATCGGGGGAGGGTGAAGGTCCTTCACCTGCTCGAGATTCTCCGGGACGACATCGGTTTTGAGGGCATACGAGGTCACGTGGATACATCGCTGGATGGGGTGAAGCTGGTTTCCTACTACGGCTGTCTGTTGACGAGACCCAAGGAAGTGGCGATCGACAGCGTGGAGTCGCCGACGGTTCTGGACGATCTTCTCAGAAGTCTGGGGGCCGACACACCCTATGAACCGTACGCGACGGAGTGCTGTGGCTCCTACCACACGGTGGGCGAGCCGGAGATTGTCGACGACCTGGCGTATAAGATTTGCGAGTCCTCGCACCGGCGGGGAGCGGATGGGATCGTCACCAGCTGTCCCCTGTGCCACTTCAATCTCGATGAGAGCCAGAAACGGTTCTCGGCGCGAGGCAACTCGATACCCGAAATCCCGATTCTCTATTTCACCCAACTGATGGCCCTTGCGCTGGGTCTGGGCGAGGAGGTCTGTCATTTCGACGATCATCATGTGGATCCCCGGCCCATGCTGAGGGAGAAAGGACTCATCGGATAGCGAAAGGGTGGATGGGCGAATGGGCGAGAGAGGAAAGGCAGGGCAGAACCTTGCCCGGAGGGGCTCGTCGTCTATTCCCGGAATCGGTTCTATGCCACAGCGGAAGCAACTGTGCAGCTAAGGGAGTCTGAGATGGAACGAATTGGCGTCTTTGTTTGCTGGTGTGGATCGAACATCGCCGACACGGTGGATGTGGAAGGGGTTACGGAAGCCATTTCCAAACACCCGGCCGTGGTCCACACCGAGAACTACAAGTACATGTGCTCGGACCCGGGACAGAACCGGATCCAAGATGCCATCGAGGACAAGAAACTGACGGGGATCGTCGTAGCCGCGTGCTCACCCACGCTGCACGAAGTGACCTTCCGTAAGGCGGCCGAGCGGGCAGGTCTCAACGGGTACAAGGTGGAGATCGCCAACATTCGCGAGCAGTGTAGCTGGGTCCACGAAGACAAGGAACTGGCGACCCGGAAAGCGCTTCGAATCATCCGGACCATGGTGGAGAAGTCGGTGGGCGACGAGGCCCTGGACGCCATCCGAGTGGATGTAACCCGGCGGGCGCTCGTGATCGGCGGCGGAATCGCCGGGATCCAGTCGGCACTCGATATCGCCAACAGCGGCTACGAGGTGATTCTGGTGGAGCGGGACCCGTCCATCGGTGGGCACATGGCACAGCTGTCCGAGACCTTTCCCACGCTGGACTGTTCTCAGTGCATTCTGACGCCCAAGATGGTGGAAGTCAGCAAGCATCCCCGAATCCAACTGCGCACGTACGCGGAGGTTGACGAGGTCTCTGGATATGTCGGGAACTTCAACGTCAAGATCCGCCAGAAGGCGGCCTACGTGGATCGGGAGAAATGCACGGGTTGCGGGATGTGCATCGAGAAATGCCCGAGCAAGAAGACGCCCAGCGAGTTCGAACGAGGGCTCGCCACTCGGCCCGCGATCTACGTACCCTTCCCCCAGGCGGTTCCCAACAAACCGGTGATCGATCGTGAGGCGTGCATCTACTTCCAGAAGGAGAAATGCAAGGCGTGCGAGAAGCATTGCCCGGTGGGGGCCATCGATTTCGATCAGCAGGATGAGATCATCGAGGAGGAGATCGGCGCCATCGTGATCGCCACCGGCTATGAAACTCTCGAGAAAGAACATTTCGGGGAATACGGTCAGGGGACCATTCCCGACGTGATCGATGGGCTCCAGTTCGAGCGGATGCTGTCGGCGTCGGGGCCCACGGAAGGCAAGATTCGAAGACCCTCCGACGGGCAGGAGCCCAAGGACATCGTGTTTGTTCAATGTGCCGGCTCCCGGGATCCGGAGAACGCCTATCCGTACTGCTCGAAGATCTGCTGCATGTACACGGCGAAGCACGCCAAGCTGTACAAACACGCGGTCCACGACGGCAATACCTACGTTTTCTACATCGATGTTCGTTCGGCCGGCAAGAAGTACGAGGAATTCGTGCAGCAGGCCATCGAGGAGGAGCACATCACTTACATGCGTGGCAAGGTGTCGCGCGTCTTCCAGGACGGCGACAAGGTTATGGTCTGGGGCGAGGATACGACCATCGGCAAGAAGGTGGCCGTTGCCGCAGATCTCGTGGTCCTGGCCACGGCCATCAAGGCGCAACCCGGAACGAAAGCCCTGGCGCAGAAGCTGAAGATCCAGGTGGATGAGGACGACTGGTTCAGCGAAGCACATCCCAAGCTGAGACCCGTGGAGAGCAACACGAGCGGGTTCTATCTCGCCGGAGCCGCCCATGCGCCCAAGGACATTCCCGAAGCCGTGGCACAGGCGAGTGGCGCGGCCGCCAAGGTCGTGGGTCTCTTCAGCGGCGACTGCCTGGAGCTCGAGCCCATCGTGGCCGTGGTCGATGAGGAACAGTGCTGCGCGTGCAAGATCTGTGTGCCGGCCTGTCCGTACGAGGCCCGCACATATGACGAAGAGAAGAAGATCGTGACCGTCAACGAGGTACTCTGCGAAGGCTGTGGTGCCTGTATCGCTGCTTGTGCAGCCGGAGCCGCACAGCAGCGAAACTACACGGATACCCAATACTTCGAGATGATCACTGCTGCGTTGGAGGAAGCGCATGTATGAGCCGAAGATAATCTGTTTCTACTGCAAATGGTGCACGTACACCGGCGCCGACCTCGCGGGGACGAGCCGCATGAAATACGTCCCTAACGGCGTGGTGATCAAAGCCATGTGCTCCAGCCGTGTGGATCCGCAGCATATTCTGGACGCGTTCAGCAAGGGAGCGGATGGGGTGCTCATCGGAGGGTGCCATCCGGGGGATTGCCATTACGTAACGGGGAATCAACTGACGTACAAGCGGATCGAGATGCTCAAGCGAATTCTTCCGGAGTTCGGTGTCGATCCCAAGCGGCTTCGGCTCGAGTGGATATCCGCAGCCGAAGGCCGTAAGCTGGTGAACGTCATGAATGAGTTCACCGATGATCTCAAGGAACTGGGACCGGCCCGTCAGGCTGTCGCAGAGGAGGTGTAAGTCTTGGCAAAGCTCAAACTCGGAGTCTACTGGGCCGCGACATGTGGCGGGTGCGACGTCTCAATTCTTGATACGCACGAGAGGGTTCTGGAGATCGTCGAGGCCGCGGACATACATTTCTGGCCCTGCGCAACGGACTTCAAGGTCAAGGATGTCGAAGCGATGGACGACGGGTTCCTGGATGTAACGCTCTTCAACGGGGCGATTCGGAATTCCGAGAACGAACACATGGCCCGGCTTCTCCGCAGGAAAACCAAGGTCATGGTAGCCTACGGCTCTTGCTCGGCTTTCGGGGGCATCCCGAGTCTGGCCAATTTCACGACCCGAGAAGCAATTCTCAAGAAGGCCTACGAGACCACCGACTCGACGGTGAATCCCGAAGGCGTGCGGCCCCAGACCTCGACCGAGGTCGAGGAAGGAAATCTGACGCTGCCCCGGTTCTACGATCACGTCTACAAGTTGTCGGACATCGTGCCGGTGGAGTACATCATTCCCGGCTGCCCGCCGCCCTCGGATCTTCTCATGACGGCGGTGGAGGCCATCGTCTCCGGGAACCTGCCTCCTCCGGGGAGCACGATTGCGGGGAAGAAGACCCTCTGTGATGAGTGCCCGCTGGAGAAATCGGACCATCCGAAGATCTCCACGTTCAAGCGGCGCTTCGAAGTGATTCCCGACGGCAAGACCTGTTTCCTGGAACAGGGCCTGGTGTGCATGGGGCCCGCCACGCGGAGCGGGTGCGGTAACGCCTGCATCAACGCCAACATGCCCTGCCGGGGTTGCTTCGGACCGGCCGAAGGCGTGAAGGATCAGGGAGCGAAGATGCTCTCCGCTCTGGCGAGTATCGTGGAATTCGACGATGAAGATCAGGCCAGGGATCTCTTGGCCGAGCTGGCGGACCCCGCCGGCACTTTCTATCGGTTCGGAGCCTCCGACGGTCTTCTGAGTCCGAAGTATAAGCAGGGAAGCGAGGAAGAAGCCAAAGCTGAAGGAGCGAAGGTATCATGAGCAAGCGAATCACGATCGATCCCATTACCCGGCTCGAGGGCCATGGGAAGATTGAGATCTTCCTCGATGAGGAAGGCAACGCCACGAATGCGTATTTCCAGATTCCCGAGCTCCGGGGATTTGAGCAGTTCTGCATCGGACGCCCCGTGGAGGAGCTGCCCAGGATCACCACCCGACTCTGCGGTGTCTGACCCGAGGCACACCACATGGCCTCGGGTAAGGCCGTAGATGCAGTATTCAAGGCGAAGATCCCGTCGGCGGCGAGAAAGCTGAGGGAGCTGTTCTACAACGCTCAGATGACGCATTCGCACATCGCGCATTTCTACGCTCTGGGCGCCCCCGACTTCATCGTGGGTCCCGACGCCGATCCGGCGAAGCGGAACATTCTCGGCGTGATCGAGACAGTCGGCCTGGAGATCGGGGCCGAAGTCATCAAGCACCGGGCCTACGCGCAGAAGATTCAGGAGACGTTGGGCGGGAAGGCCACGCACCCCGTTTGTGCACTGCCCGGAGGGATGAGCCGGCCGCTCAAGGAAGAAGAGCGGGAGACGATCGAGCCGTGGACGGATTCCATCGTGGACTTCTGCTCGTTCACCTTCAAGGCGTTCGAAGACATCGTGCTGAAGAACCAGAGCTACGTCGATCTGATCCTGAGCGATGTTTATGCGCTCCGGACGTATGACATCGGCCTGGTGGATGAGAACGATCATCCGAACTTCTACGATGGGACGGTCAAAGTCACGGATCCGGACGGAAACGAGTTCCTCCGGTTCAAAGAGAACGAGTATCTCGAGCACATCGGCGAGCACGTGGAGCCGTGGACGTATCTCAAGTTCCCGTTCCTGAAGAAGATCGGATGGAAGGGCCTGGTCGACGGCCCGGAGAGTGGTCTGATGCGGGCTGCGCCACTGGCCCGCCTGAACGTGGCCAGTGGGATGGCGACGCCGAAGGCCCAGGAAGAGTACGAGAAGATGTACAAAACCCTGGGCGGGAAACCGGTCCGGCATACGCTGGCCATGCACTGGGCGCGGATCATCGAACTCATGCAGGCGGCCGAGACGATGCAGCGGCTCATCCGGGACCCGGAGATCACGAGCACCCACGTGCGAGACATTCCACACGAAACACCCGAGGAAGGCGTAGGGATCATCGAGGCTCCGAGAGGGACCCTGATCCATCACTACAAGACGGACAAGAACGGGATCGTGACGGATGTGAACCTGATCGTGGCGACGGTCTTCAACAACGGATGCATGTGCATGGACATCCGGAGCGCCGCCCAGAAGCTGATCAAGGCCGGGAACGTCAACGACGGCATTTTGAACATGGTTGAAATGGCTTTCCGGGCCTACGACCCGTGCTTCGCCTGTTCGACCAACGCTCTCCCGGGCGAGATGCCGCTCATCGTGAAGATGTACGATCACGAGCGGAGTGTGGTGGGGGAGTGGCGGAGAGACTAGTGCCCATATTCCCGAATGGGCGAATGGTCGGAAGGGCGATAAGACCAAGACGAGCGCTGGCAGCTGGAAACCTGTCAGCGCTTTTCTCTACCCAATCGGCGAAAACCTGCGTAGTCTGTGGTCACACTTCCGGGGTTTGATGATGAGCAACGAGAAACGAAGACTCCTGATTCTAGGGCTGGGCAATCCGATCGTATCGGATGACGCGCTGGGGTTCGTCGTTCTGGATGAGCTCGAGAAGCGGATCAATCGTCCCGAGGTCACGCTTGTGGCCACCCAGACCGGGGGACTTTCCTTTATCGACCTCGTGGCGGGCTATGACGTCCTGATCATCATCGATGCCATCAAGACGGGGAAGCACGAGCCGGGCACGATCGTCGAATTCTCCCCGGAGGAGTACGCCGTCAGTCCCCGTGGGGCGGCCGTCCACGACGTCTCCTTCTTCCAGGCCCTCGAACTCGGCCGCCGCATGAATTTCAAGATCCCCGAGAACATCCACATCATTGCCGTCGAAGTGGTTGATACGGTGAACATCCGGGAGGAGATGACCCCGGCGGTGGAGAGGGCCGTGCCTGCGGTGGTGGAGAAGGTGACGAGACTGGCGAGCGACCTCGGGTTTGGAGTCTGACCGCGCACAGGGGACGACACAGCGCTCGGGCACCCGGGCGACAAGGCGGACAAATCTGAACCTACAGGAGACGAATCTCTTCGCCGATGGTCATCCCCAATCGCGCTCTCGGCCGGGCACCGCCGAACTCTTCTTGCGGCATAACGCCCGCGCGGCAAACGCAGCCGGACTACTTCAGCAGCACCATCCGCTTCGTCTCGCTCTTCTCCATCCATGTAACCCGATAGAAGTACACGCCGCTGGCGACCGCCACCCCGTTGTGATCGCGTCCATCCCAGGTAACCTGGTAGATTCCCGGCGCCTGGTCCGCATCCACGAGCGTCCAGACATTCCGGCCGAGGACGTCGTAGACATTCATCCGGACGCGGGACGCGCCGTCACTCACCGGGATGCCGTAGCTGATCTCGGTCACGGGATTGAACGGATTCGGCACCGCCGGCCCGAGGAAAAAGACAACGGGCGTTCGCTGGCCGGGCTCGACTACACCTGTCATTGCCACGAGTGTGATCGTATATGTCGAATCCGCTTCATCCAGCCGGAATTCGTAGTTGCCGGTTGAGGGGAAATCGATCTGACCGAGAGCCGTCTCTGGCTGGTCCACCAGACACACCTGGCCGGCAAGACCCACGCTGCACGTCGTATCCTGCCCTGTGCATGTCCCGTAGTCCGGCGGATACGCCCATGCGTTGTCCGTCCGGAACTTCATGTAGTGACATCCCGCATCGACCGCAAGGGTGTCCACCCACACCCGCGGCTCCTCTTCCGTCATACCGGGCGTGCCTTCATCCCACCCATTGAAATCACCCACCACCTGGATCGTCGTGAAATCGGCCGCGCACCCGACGGACTGTGCTCCGACGAGTCCGCACGAGGGGTTGTTGTCAGATGCACAGGGGGAAATACCCTGAAGCGTGAAGTCGGCGCTGTCCGCCTCGCAGAACATGGGATCTGCTGAGAAGTTGTGGTCGGTGGAGTCCTGTCCGGCAATGCACCCGACCCAGTCACCGCCCGCGTTGCCGTGGATGTTACAGCAGACGAGTACCGGATTCGAGGTCCCCGCGCAATCCACGGCGGCCCCCGACACGCTGGAGGCGATGATCGTATTCACGAGCGTCGGCGAGGAGTCTTTCAGGCGAAGACCGCCGGCATGCCCGTCATCCTCGTTTCCGAAGAACGTGCAGTTTGTGAACGTCGGCGATGAGCTCAGGCAGTATACGGCTCCGCCGTATCCACCCGCAGTCATCGAGCGCACCGCCAGGTTATCTGTGAATGTACACCAGGACCAGGCGGGAGATCCGCCCCCACAATAGGCGCCGCCGCCGAAGCCGCCCCAGATGAGATCAGAGGCAGTATTGGCGGTCAACAGGCAACGAGTGATATTCACGTAGGACTGCGAGCAATACACTCCGCCGCCGGCACTTTCCGATCCACCCGTGATCGTGAATCCCACAATGTGCGCCGTGCTGTCCACATCGTTGCAGTAAATGATCCGCCCCAGTCCCTGGGCATCGATCGTCACACAATCGGGTTCACCGGTTTCACTGACCACCGTGACCCCGGACTTCATCTCGATGTCATGCTCGTAGTAGGTCCCGCAGGCGACCACCACGGAATCGCCCGTAATACTCGAATCCACGGCAGCCCGAATGGTCGGGAACTCGGACGGCACATGGAGGACGCCCGGCGGACGGAGACACCCCACGGCCCGGGCCCCGATCCGCCCACATGTCGGATTGTGCCCGGCCGCGCAGGGCGAGTCGTTTCGCAAAGCGAAATCACCCGCGAGCGTGTCGCAGAAGATCGGATCCGCTTCGAAATTGCCGTTGGTCCCCGCTTGTCCGGCAATGTTTCCGACCCAGTCACCGCCCGCGTTTCCGAATACGTCACAGCAGGCCAGCGTAACGTCGCCGACGCTGTCGCAGGCCACGGCCTCGCCGATCTTTGAGAAGGCAATGATGCAGTTGAACAGGTCTGCATGAGCATCTCCCGACACGCTCAACGCGCCCCCGTCTCCCTGTCCTCGGACAGAGTTCTGAGAAAACGTGCAGCGTTCAAACAGGGGATGCGCGGCCCAGCCCGAGACCCACACGGCTCCACCCCAGCCGGTCGTATCTCCAGCAACATTCTTGTGGAAGACACAGTCGGTGAGTACCGGGGAACACATCGACACGAACATGGCCCCGCCCGACCCGGATTGATAGTCTGTGATGGCATGATTGCCGGTGAATACGCAGTTGTGGATCCGCGGATCCGCACTCCAACAGTACAGCCCGGGGCCTGCCCCGCACCGACCGCCGGTGAACGTGATCCCCCTGATCGAAGACAGGCTGTCCGCATAGTAGTAGTAGCCGCAGCTCATCACCTCTCCCAGCCCTCCGGCGTCGATCAAAACACACTCCGGATCACCGGTTTCACTTCTGAGGCAAATGGGCAGATCGAAGTCGAGATCGTGCTCGTAGTAGGTACCGCACGCGACCTCAACGGTATCTCCGGCCGCGGCCGAATCGAGCCCGGCCGCGATGGTCGGGGCGTCGGCCGGGACATGCCAGATCCGCGGCGCGCAGCCGACGCCGAGTGCCCCCATGATCCCACACGGGGCCGTGGCACAGGGGGAGCTGGCGTTCAGGTGATAGTCACCTGCTTCGCGGTCACAGAAGCGGGGTGGCGCGCTCATGTTCCCGTTGATGTCGCCCTGACCCTCCAGACAATAGCCCCAGTCGGGCGAGAGGCCGGTTCCGTTCTGGTGGACATCGCAGCATGTGAGCGACGCCGTTGCTTCGCCTCCGCATCGGAAAGCCTGCATCCCGTCGCTGTAGACCACGATGCAGTGACTCATTCGCACATGGGCGCTCCCGAAGACATACAGAGTGGAAAAGGTAGGATGGTTGTCTACTATGGTGCAATGCGAGACGATAGGGCTGCTGTCCGAGCAGTTCAATGCCGGGCCGCGAAGAGACGTGTTCTCGGCCATGACGCAGTACGTGATCGTGGGGGATGACCCGTTCGAGCATTCGAAAGCGGCGCCTGTATAGGTGTCCATGTAGGCGTTCCGGATCGTAAAGCCCATCACAACGGATGTCGAGTCCTCTCCCGAGTTGAAGAGAAAACCCCGATGCTCATCTAGCTCACTTCCGTCGCAATCGATGATGCAGGTACTGGGATCTCCGGTCTCCGACCGGACAACGATCGCCTTACCGCCGAAGTCAAGATCCCGGTTGCCGGTACCCGTGTACGTCCCGTCGGCCACAAGGATCGTGTCGCCGTCGCAGGCCAGATCGATGGCCGCCTGAATGGTGGCGACCTCGGCGGGAACGCTCCAGGCCCGCACACAATCTCCCAGCCCGAGTGCGCCGACCAGCCCGCACCCCGGCGCGTTCAGACAGGGCGAGGCGCAGTGGAGGCGATAGTCTCCACCCTCCGCATCACAGAACAAGGGGTCGGACGAGAAATTATCGCGCACGGATCCCTGGGTGGCGACGCAACTTACGTAATCGCCCCCGTCATTTCCGTACACGTTACAGCAGGAGAGTGTGATCCGACCCTCGTCCCAGCAGTCGAAGATCGGCCAATCGCCGCTGAAGGCGACAATCGTGTTCTCGGCGGTTACATCGGCCCATCCATTCGCATAGATCGCCCCGCCGACCGTCGCGGAGTTGTCGGCGAGAGTGCATCCCGTAATCGTGGGGTCGGAGTCGTGGCAGAACAGGATTCCCATGGTGGCACTGTTGCCGGCAATGACGCAGTGTTCCAGCGTCGGTGCCCCGGAGTCCATGTAGATCGGGCCCATCACACACGAGTTGTTCGTGACGATGCAGCCGGAGAGGGTGAAGGACGATGACAGTCCGCTGACGGCACTCCCCTCGTTGCCCTGGTTGCCTGTGAGGATGCAGTTGGAAATCACTGGCGAGGCCCAGCTGCATCGGATCGCTGCACCGGTCAAGTTGTCCGCGTTCGTGATCGTGAATCCGTCCAGCACGGACCCGGGACCTTCGCTGCTGACGAACCGGAATCCTCGGTGAGGGTACCCGCCGCAATTGATGACGCAGAGGGTTGGATCGCCGCTTGCGGATTGTACCGTGACGCCCTTGCCGAGATAGCTGATATCCCGATTTCCGTCACCGGTGTAGATCCCATTGGCCACACGCACCGTGTCTCCGCTGGCGGCCGAGTCAATACCTGCCTGAATCGTGGGACATTCGAGCGGGACCTCCCAGACAGCGGCCTGTCCGGTGGAAGGAAGCAAGACAATCACCACGAACAGGGATGCAATCACGATGTGTTTGGTCATGGGTGCACTCTCCTATGATGCTCTTCTCCGAGAACGAACCACGAATATCGAACCACGAACCACGTTACTTCAACAGCACCATCCTGTTCGTCTCACTCTTTCCATTCCACGTGACCCTATAGAAGTACACTCCACTCGCCACCGCCACCCCACGGTCGTCACAGCCATCCCAGGTGACTCGATAGATTCCCGGCGCCTGGTCCGCATCCACGAGCGTGCGGACATTCCGGCCGAGGACGTCGTAGACATTCATCCGGACGCGGGACGCGCCGTCACTCATCGGGATGCCGTAGCTGATCTCTGTGACAGGGTTGAACGGGTTGGGTACGGCCGGGCCGAGATAGAAGGCGGTCGGGAGTCGCACGTCTCGGGATTCCGCCACACCCGTGATGTCGCACGCCACACTGTCGGCGCCGATGAGACCGCAGCCCGGCGGGGCGTTATCCGGCGCACAGGGCGATTGCATCCCAAGCGTCAGGTCTCCGCCGAACCGCCCACAGAAGAGAGGGTCTTCGGAGAAGTTGCCGTTCGCTCCGTACAGGCCGGAGATGCACCCGACCCAGTCGCCCCCCGCGTTCCCGTAGATGTCAGAGCAGGTGATGGTCACGGTGTCCGACGGGGCATAATTGCAGAAGATGGCTTCGCCGTACTCACTGAAAGCCAGAATCGTGTGATCCAGGCTGATGGACACATTTGTGTCGAGGTAGATCGCTCCGCCTTTGTGTTCGCCGTACAGATTGGACGCCGCGGAATTACCGCTGAAAGTGCACCCGGTGAGTGCCGCCGTCGACCGAGATGCGCAGTAGAGGCCGCCCCCGCCCCAGTAATCTCCGTATTCAATGTCACACGAGTTTCTGTCGAAGATGCAATTCATGAACGTCGCCGACGCATCTCTTCCGCAGAGCACCCCACCTCCGCCTCCCTCGCCACCCTGCGTCAGGTCGGCCGAGTTCTGGCGAAACACGCAGTCTGTGAAGACGGCAGAACCGAAATCAGCGTACGCTCCGCCTCCGCCCCCCGACGTGCAGTTGCCGCTGTTGATGAAGTTCCCCGTAAAGGAGCAACCGCTCACCTCCAACACGCTGAAGCTCGAGAGGAGTCCACCCCCGCCGCCCAAATCGCCACAGCCTGAGGCGTTGTCATGGAATTCCGTGTCGATGATGGTAAACGAGCTATCTCTTGAGCTGTAGACACCGCCACCATGAGCGCTCACGTTCTCCGTGAAGTCGCAATCGATGAGAATGGGCGACGAACCGTAGGAAGCAAACCCACCCCCCGCGCCGTCAAACAGCGCAGAGTTTCCCGAGAACGTGCAGCGAGTCAGAGTCGGGGAGCAGTAGCCAATGACGGACATTCCACCGCCGTAGCCCAGACCATCCGCCACATTGTTGAAGAAGCCACAGTCGGTGAGCGTTGGAGAGGAGTGATCGTAGCAGGACATCCCGCCGCCGCTGCCCATAAGCTGTGATGAGTTCTCTGTGAAGGTGCACTCGAACAGTGACGGCGAGGAATCAAATTCGCATCGCAGTCCACCGCCTCCGGACCCCCAGTTCCTCAAGAACGCCAGGCGGATTAACCGGGGTGATGCGCCCGAACACCAGATGCCACCGCCGCCAAAGGAATCATCCGGCCAGCCCTCTGTGTACGTGAATCCTTCGATACAGGTGGTACTGTCCGCATTGAAGCAGAACATCACCCGGCCGAGCGAGTCGGCTTCAATCGTCACACAGTCGGGTAGTCCGGTTTCACTTCTGAGATAGACGCCGGGCTTCATCCAGATGCTGTGCTCATGGTACGTTCCGCAGGCAACGATGACTGTGTCTCCCGCGAAGGCAGTGTTCAGTCCCGCCTGAATCGTGAGCTCATCCGCCGGCACATGTACGATGTTGTGGAGATAGCAGCCGACGCCCTTCGCTCCGATTGTGCCACAAGACCAAGCGTTTGCCGCCTCGCAGGGCGAATGACTGTAGAGGGTGAAATCGCCGCCTCCGGCATCGCAGAACAGGGGATCTACCGAGAGGTTGTGGTGGAGCGAGTCCTGGCCCGCAATGCATCCGACCCAATCGCCGCCTGCATTGCCGAAGATGTCACAGCAGTTCACGGTTGGATCCGTACCGGTGCCGGTGCAATAGACGGCCTCGCCCTCGCTACTGAAGGCGATGATGGAGTTGCCCAGATACACGGAAGCGGACCCGGTTACAAACAACCCGGCCCCTTCGCCGCTCTGGGCGGCGTTCCCGTAAACCGTGCAGTTGACGACCGACATTGTATCGCCCGCCGCGTAGATGGCCCCGCCGTGCCCGGCCCCCTCGGCGATGTTGTTCGAGAACACGCAGCCGGACAGATGGACATCGCCACCCGCGAAGATGCCGGCCGCGTAGCTGTTTCCGCCCAGACTCTGCCCCCTGTTGTCTGTGAAGTGGCAGTTCGAGATTCGAAGAGTGCAATCGTCCGTAAACATGGCCCCGCCGCTGTAGAAGAGGCCTCCCGTCAGCGTGAGACCCACAATCTCGGTGATGTCCGAGAAATCCTGGGCATAGAAGATGGTGCCCTGTTGTTCGGCGTCGATGGTGACGCAGTCGTACGTCCCGGTCTCACTGCGAAGGACGATTCCTCCCTTGAGGATGATGCTGTGCTCGTTGTAGGTACCACAGGCGACGACCACCGTGTCGCCACAGGCGGCCGAATCGATGCCGGCTTGGATTGTGAGTGCTTCGGCAGGAACATGCCAGACTCGCTCACAGCCGCCCGATCCCAGAGCGCCCACCTGACCACAGCCGTCCACGTTCAGACAGGGAGAGCAGATCCGGAGATGGTAGTTGCCATCCTCTGCGCCGCAGAAGATGGGGTCGGCAGAGAAGTTGTTGTCAAGTGTATCCTGGCCGGCGATGCATCCGACCCAATCGCCGCCCGCGTTTCCGAAGACGTCAGAACAGGCAAGTGCAGGATTCGAATAGGTCCAGCAGAGGATAGCCTCGCCCTCGGCGTTCATCGCGAGAATCGACCGGGTGATGATGGGATTCGACACGTCACTGCAGAGGAGGGCCGCGCCCGCCCCTGCTGCGTTCCCGGCGATTGTGCAGCGGGCGATGTCCGGACTGGACGAGCCGAGACAGGAGATCCCGCCGCCGTAGTCGGCGGAGTTGTCGGAGATGAGACAATCGGTAATCTCCGGCGAGGCGCTTGAGTTACAGCAGATACCGGCGCCGTGCGTTCCGGGCCCGCGGGCCGTGGCGTTGTCTCGGACGATGCAGCCGGTGATTGTTGGAGATGACCCGTAGCACAGAATGCCGGCCCCGTAGAGGCCATGGTAGGCGTTGGTGATGGTCACATCCTGGAGCACGGACGTGGAATCTTCACCGTTCTGGAAGATGAATCCCCGGTGAGGATTGAGCGAATCCGCCTGGCAATCGATGACGCAGAGGTCGGCGTTTCCACTCTCCGACCTGACCGTCAGGGCCTTGCCGCCGAAATCGACATCCCGATTTCCCTCACCCGCGTAGGTGCCGTCGGCGATGAGTACTGTGCCGCCCGAGCAGGCCGAATCGATGCCCGCCTGGATCGTCGGACACTGCGAGGGAACGTACCACGTCCTCGGGCAATCGCCTTCGCCCAATGCGCCCATGCCATCGCAGCTGGGCTCGGCGGGATCCAGGCAGGGCGATGTACACCGGAGGGTGTAGTCTCCTCCCGTGAGATCACAGAATCGGGGATCCTCGGAGATGTTGCCGATATTCCCCGCCTGGTCGGCGATACAGCCGACCCAGTCTCCGCCGGAGTTCCCGAAGACATCGCTGCAGTAGAGACGGGCGTCGGCGGAGGGTTCGCCGCACTCCACAGTCTGGCTTCCCGTATTGAACGCGAGGATCGTCCTGTTGAAATAGAGGTCCGCTTGGTAGGACAGGTAGGCCGCGCTGCCTTCGGTTCCATGGTTGTCTACAATGGTGCAGTCGAAGTACGAGCCCCCACCGTAGGCCGCGTAGATCGCTCCACCGCGATCGGCCGTGTTTCCGGACATCACGCAGCCATGGAAGTACCCGTTTCCCATACAGACGACGGCCCCACCGTATTCGGCTGTGTTATTCATGAAGATGCAGTCGTAGAAGATCGTGGAGCCACTATAGCTCGTGGTGGCATATACGGCTCCACCCGTACTCACGCAGTTGTTATCTGTGAACATGCAGTCCCGGAACACCACATCCGAGTCCTGGCATTTGATTGCGCCGCCGGAGTAGTCGGAATAGCCCCCGGTGAATGTGATCCCTTCGAAATCGACATCCCCGAAGCTGCTGATTGTGAATGCCCGGTGATACTCCTCAGCGGTCCCCTGGACATCGATGATGCAGGCCGTGGGGTCACCAGTCTGTGATCGGATCGTTAACTTCTTCCACGTCGAGATATCCCGATTCCCGTCGCCCGTGTAGATGCCGTCACAGAGTTCGATGGTGTCCTGCTCGGCCGCAGCGCTGACGGCTTCCTGGATCGTCGTGAAATCCCCGGATCCGTCCGGACAGACCAGCCAGGTTCTCCAGGCGTAGCATCCGATGCCTATGCCCCCGATGGCTCCGCAGCCGGGATGCATCAGGCACGGCGAGTCACTTCGAACCCAGAAATCGTTGCTGTCGGGATTGCAGTAGATGGGGTCGGCCGAGAAGTTGTTGTCCGCTCCCTCCTCACCGGCGATGCAGCCGACGTAATCCCCTCCGGCGTTTCCGTATACATTCGAGCAGTTGAGACTCACGGCTCCGCCCGTCTCACAGGCGACGGCCGGGCCGGTCGCATCGAACGTGATATTGGTGTGGGTCAAGTCGATCAAGGAGTTCTGGCGAGCGAGGACACTGCCTCCGGAACTCGAGTTGTGGGAGATCGTGAAGCTCTCGAAATCCGGGTAGCAGTTTCCGTGGCAGAAGACACCGCTTCCGCCGACGCCGGCCTGGTTGTGGGCAATGTCACAGCCGCGGCCATCACCGCTCGAGTAGTTGGCATATCCGATTCCGCCCCCGGCGTCGGTGGCGGAGTTTCCGAAGACATTGCAGTAGTGGATAAAGGGTTGGCAATGGGAGTTGAAGTAGAACCCTCCGCCGTTGTCTCCGGCCGTGTTATCCACCGCTTCGCAATTCAGTACGCGCGGCGAGCTGTAATTCGTGCAGTACACGGCCCCGCCGTCATCTGAGGCGGTGTTACTCAAGAAGACCAGGCTGGACAATTCCGGGGAGCTGTGATCACAGTTGACGGCTCCGCCCTGTGTTGCATAGCCACCGGTGATCGTCAGGGCTCTCACGACCGTCGTGGAATCCTCCTCGCTCTGGAAAATGAATCCCCGGTGCGGATCCCCCACACTTCCCCCGACGTCGAGTACATAAAGGGAAGGCTGGTAAGAGTCACCCCTGAGAAGAATCCCCTTGCCTCCGAAGTCAATGTCCCGATTCCCGTCGCCCGTATAGGTTCCGGCGGCGACGCGCACGGTGTCGCCCGAACAGGCAAGATCGATAGCGGCCTGGATCGTGGGCGCGTCCGCCGGCACATACCAGGTGCGCGAGGGGCAGTCGCCGAATCCGAGAGATCCCACCTGTCCGCAGCCGGGCGCGTTCAGACAGGGCTAGCATGACCGCAGGAGATAGTTGCCATTGTCGGCATCACAGAAGAGAGGATTGGCGGAAAGATTGTCGCGGAGGGTCTCCTGCCCGCCAATGCATCCCGTCCAGTCGCCCCCCGCATTGCCGTACACATCGCAGCAGGAGAGTACGGGGCTGGATCCCGAACAGTAGAAGGGTGCGTTGTCGGTATTCAGTGCGATGATCGTGTTGTTGAGGATCGCGCTGGATCCGACCAGCCCCAGTGCGGCGCCCTGGTCCGGTGCATGGTTCCCGGCAATCGTACAATTCGTGAAGGTCGGCGTGGCGTTGTAACAGTAGACGGCACCTCCGTCGTCTGAGGCGGTGTTGTCAATGAGCGTGCAACCCGTCAGCTGGACATCGGAGGTGTCACGGCATCCGAAGCCCCCGCCGTCGTCTCCCGCGGCATTATTGGACAGCACACAATCTGTGAGGGTTGGAGTGGACGTGGACCGGCAGAAGACCGCGCCACCATCGTACTGGCTGGAGTTGCCGGTGAAGACGCAGCCCTCCATCGTGGGCGAGGATCCATCACAAAGAATCGCTCCGCCGTAATCGCCGTAGCCGCCCGTGATGGTCAGGTCTTTGAGTACCGCCAGCGGGCCTTCTCCATCGAAGAACACGCCTCGATGAGGTTCGCCCGGTGTCCCTTCACAATCGATGATGCAGGCCGAAGGATCGCCGCTCTCGGAACGAACCGTGATGTCCTTCCCCTGGAAATCCAGATCTCGGTTTCCATCTCCCGCGTAGGTCCCATCGGCGAGGAGGATCTGGTTGCCGCTGACGGACGAATCGATAGCGGCCTGGATGGTGGGGAAATCTCCGCTGGGAACGAAAAGGACGCTGTCCGCTTCCACCACGCCGATGCGGATATTGTCAAAAAGAGGACTGAAGTTCGACGGGATAGCGCATGAACAGAATGTACCGTTGTAGAAGTCACAGGCGTTCAGGAACTGGAGAACGACGCGACAGGATTCCGCGTCTGCCGGAATGTAGGTGACCTGCTCCTCAACGTGTCGGCCGAACCGACGGAGCTGGAAACAACCGGGCTCTTCGGTGGATCCTGTGTATTCGTACTGGGTGGTCATCTGGGGCGGAGACCACATGGACCCGCCAGGAGGACAGTCGTACGGGTAGTAGGTCCAGCCGTAGCGCCAGAAGTCACACTGGGCGTGGATCGGCAGGTCCTCGTACACGTCGAGCTCGACGAAGATTGTGAAGGGGCCGGAACCGATATCGCTAAGAGGGACGGAAGGTGAAACGATATTGATCGTGCTGTCATCCGGATGGCCCCAGCTCTCATCATGGAAAGACACGACGTTCCCATCCAGGTTGCAGTCCGGCTCGGTCAGTCCGTACGGGCCCACCGGATTGATCGCCGAGAAATCCCCGAGTCCCGGAAAGAAGGATGTGGTGAACCCCTCGTCGCCCGTTTCGAAATCGAAGAACTGGTCCCCCTCCACGACGTTGTTCGCAATGGTGATGCTGTCTACGCCAAAGGCCCCGTATGTGCTGTTGAACTGCCCATCTTCGTCGCACCAGCCCGCATCCGAGTTAAACTCAAAGACCAGGGCGAACGGCGTGGGCTGACCTCCGCTCAGCGTCTCGACATCGACCGTCTCGGAGAAAGGCGTCGGCGCTGAAGGGGATCCGTGCGGTCCTTCGAAGAAGTCCAGGGTCACCGTCGTGTCAAGAGCGGGGAAGCTCACCAGGACGGTGGTACCGTCGTAGTCCGGTTCACAGTCGCTGAAGTACAGGAATGAGATCCGGACAGAGTCGCTTCCGTCGTACGTGAAACTCGGGCTGATCAGCCGTTGCTGGCGCCAGTTGATTCCATAGCCGAGACCGTTCCTCCAGCAGAGGCTGTCCGCCCTGTCTTCGAAGAAGCCGACCCAATAGCTCGCCGTTCCCTGGAGAAGAGGCGCCGGTATGGCATTGTCGTGCCCCGCCCAGGAGGCTTCGGTGATTCGTTTCCAGGCGGTGAAGTCGTTCCCGGTCATATCTTCCGAGACCCATCCTTCGAAAGGATCCGCCGCGCCATGATCGAACGTCCAGGTCTCATCCGGGACCGCCGTGCCCGTACCGGGATCATAGAACCCGAACCAGTGGATGTTCGAATCCTTGACATCACCCGAAGGAATGGAGGATGCAGAGCCGGCGCGATCCAGGCCCAGCGCCTCTCGCGGGTCTTGTGCAGGGCGCTCCCTCTGGGCGACGGCATCCATCGCCGATACGAGGACCGCCAGGATGATGAACATCGGTAACCAGGAGCGCATGATCAAACCTCCTCGGGATGTCGGGTTCTCTACAATGCCCTTCTCCGAGAACGAATATCGAACCACGAACCACGTCACTTTCTATTTCAGAAGCACCATCCGCTTCGTTTCACTCCGTTCCATCCATGTAATCCGATAGAAATAGACCCCGCTTGCCACAGGGGATCCGTCGCGGTCCGTGCCGTTCCAGGTGACGGAGTGGGAGCCCGGGGCGCGGTCTTCATCCACCAGCGTGGCAACGCGGCGCCCGAGGGCGTCGTAGATGTTAAGAGTGACGCGTGACGGTCCGTTGCCCGCAGGGACCCCATAGGTGATCTCCGTAACCGGATTGAACGGATTAGGGACGGCCGATCCCAAAGTCAGTGTCCTCGGCAGTGAGCGGCTCGTCTGATCCGCCACCGTCGAGAGCCCGCAACCGAGGGTGTCCGCTCCAACCAGTCCGCAGGCCGGGTTGTTGTCGGGCAGGCAGAGGGACGATGCGTCGAGCGAGTAATCCCCGCTGGCGGCATTACAGAAGAGAGGATCATCCGAGAAGTTTCCGTCGACACCGCTCTGGCCCGCCAGGCATCCGGTGTAGTCCCCGCCGGCGTTTCCGTAGACATCGCAACAGGTGAGCGCGGCGTTGCTCGAGACGCAGGCAATCGCTTCGCCGTCCGTATTGAATGCGACGATCGTGTTTTCGAGCGTGGCGGAGCCACCGTTGTTCATACAGAGAGCGGAACCGAGATCCGGAGTGTGATTTCCCGTGATGGTGCAGTTATAGAAACTTGGAGATGCAATGTATCCGTAGAGTGCACCGCCATCATCGTTCGCCGAATTGTCGGCCAGAGTGCAGCCGTAGAGGATGGGGTTGGAAGAGTCGCGGAATCCGAGGGCGCCGCCGTCGTCTCCGGCCGTGTTGTTGGAGAAGACACAGTCGGTCAGGGTAGGGGAGGACGCGTTTCGGCAAAACATGCCTCCGCCGTCATACTGGCTGGAATTGTCGGAGAACCAGCAGTCCTCAATCGTCGGCGAAGCATTGTCGCAGAGGATGCCGCCACCGTAATCTCCCAAGCCGCCGGTCAGGGTCAGTCCGGTGATCAACGTGGAGCCGTCGAGATTCGCGCAGTAGAGTACCCGCCCCAGGCCCTGGGCATCAATGACGGTGCCGCCCGCCTTGCAGGATTCCCCGATGAGAAGAACACCGGACGGAACCTGGATGTCGTGCTCGTAGTGAGTGCCGCATTCCACAAATACGGTATCACCGGGAATGGCCACGGCTACGGCTTCTTCGACTGTCGGGGCGTCACTGGGCACTCTGATCTTCTGGCCGCAGCCGACCATGCGTGCTCCGATCAGTCCGCAGTCGAGGGGCGAGTTGTCCGGCGCGCATTCGGAGTCGTTGCGGATTGTGAACTCAGCCTCCTCCGGAACACAGAACATAGGGTCCGAGGAGATGTTCCCGTTGGCGCCCGACTGGCCCGCGATGCAGCCGACCCAGTCTCCGCCCGTATTGCCCCACACGTCACAGCAGCTGAGGGTGGGATACGAATACGTATAGCAGAGAACGGCTTCTTCCGTGTTCGAAGCGATAATACAGTTGATCACGTCCGGGGAGCAGCTGCCGTTACACAGCAGTCCGCCTCCGCCGTCGGTCGCCGAGTTGTCATAGAAAGTGCAGTTCTGAATCGTCGGAGCAGAACTGTCCTGACAGGACATCCCGGCGCCGTAGCCGGCGGAGTTTCCGTAGAAGACGCAGTTGATGATAGTGGGGGAAGAGCCGGTTAGACATTCGAGACCGCCGCCAACTCCGCCGCCCTCGGGCGCCGCCGCATTGCCGGTGAAGATACAGTCCTGAATGGTGGGGGAGGATTGGAAACAAATGAGCCCTCCGCCCCGGAGGGTCTGATACCCGCCGGTGATTGTTACACCTTCAAGAACCGACTGCGAATCCTCCCCGGACTGGAAGATGAACCCACGGTGAGGGTCACCGGAGCTCCCCTCGCAATCGATGATACAGTCCTCCGGATTCCTGCTCTGGGATCTGACGGTGATAACCTTGCCCAGGAAATCGACATCGCGATTCCCGGCGCCCCGGAAAGTCCCATCGGTGAGCTCGATCACGTCTCCATAGTACGCGGCATCGATGGCGGCCTGGATCGTGGCGTAGTCACCGGTTCCGGCCGGGTTCACGACGAACGTGAAAGGCCCGGGGTTCCACCGGGCGATGTTCACCGAGCTCTTCCCGCCGGCAATCCGGAAATCCCCTCCGACCCAGAGAGCGCCTTCGTGCACGGCCAGTGCCGAGGCGCCACCGCCCATCATGCCGGAGCCGAGATCGCTCCAGGCTGCGCCGTCCCATTCGAAGATGAGGGGATCGACACCACCGGCCGCGATCAGGTTGCCGCGATACAGGGTCAGTCCGCGACCGCTACACAGAACAGGGGGTCCCCCGCCGAGGTCACTCCAGTGGATCCCGTCCCACCGGGCGATTCCGATGGCCGGAACGCCGCCGGCGGAGTCGAACATCCCGGCCGCAATCAGGTCGCCATCGTACACGTCAAGATCGTAAACCCACCCTACATTGCTCCCGTTGAGCACGCCGGATCCCAGGGGATACCAGGAGGAACCGTTCCATCCCGCAATCCCGTCCCCCGGCGCGCCGTCGCCCGTCTCGAAGATGCCGGCGGCGATTAAATCCCCGTCGTACTCAGCCAGGGCCAGCACGCTGCCTCCGAGAAAACCGGTGCCGATTCCGGAACCCAGAGCGTACCAGTTGGACCCGTCCCAGCGAGCTACCTTGTCGGCAGAGACTCCGCCTGCGGAGAGGAAGTCGCCCCCGGCAACGAGATCCCCGTCGTAGATCGCCAGGGCCGATACCACGTTGTCGCATCCGGATCCCAGCGGATACCAGGCGGACCCGGTCCAGCGCGCAATGTTGGCGGCCGCCACGCCGCCGGCCTCCATGAACTCACCGGCGACGATGAGGTCCCCGCCGTATACGATCAGAGCTTCGGCATATCCCGGCTGCGGGCCGTTGACCAGGCCGGGGTTGACGTCTGTCCAGGAAACCCCATCCCACAATGTGAGGCCGCCGGAAATGGTCTCGTCCCCAGCCTGCATCGGTCCTGCCGCGACGAGATTCCCCTCGAAGCTCGCAAGCGCCGACGCATACTCCCACACACCCTGCCCGTCACCCATCTTGTTCCATGTAGCGCCGTCCCAGCTGCCGACGTAGCGGAGGAAAGTCCCGTCTTCCGCGTATGTGAATCCCCCGACGGCAATCAGATCGCCGCCATACTCGCAGATGCCTTGAACTGTATTGTCCACGCCGGAGCCGACGTCGCTCCACGAACTTCCATTCCATCGGGCAATGTTCTCGGCAGGAGTTCCACCAGCCGTATCGAAATGGCCACCGGCGATGAGATCCGGCCCAACCACGGCAAGGGTGTAGACCTGCGGGTCCGACGGGCTGTGGCTCATACCGGAACCCAGGGGGTACCAGCTGAGGCCGTCCCATCGGGCGATTGCGTTGGCGGCGACCCCTCCTGCATACTCGAAGTGTCCGCCGACAATCACATCGCCGTCGTAGACGGTCACGGCCCAATTCCAGCTGTCGGTTCCGGAACCCAGCGCGTACCAGTCGACGCCGTCCCAGCGCGCGATGTTGTTCGCCGGATTGCCGCCCGCGTGTGTGAACTCGCCTGCCGCAACCAGGTCCGTACCCCAAACGGCGAGGCCCTGAACATCGGTGTACGTACCGCCGGTAATCCCCGTATCCAGTGGGTACCAGCTGGCGCCGTCCCAGCGGGCAATGCCGTTGGCGGATGCTCCCCCGGCCGTCGTGAACACTCCGCCGACGACAAGATCACCATCATAGGTGGCGAAGCAAAGGACATTGTCGTCCGTTCCCTGTCCCAGTTTGTACCACCGGGTGCCGTCCCACCGGGCGACATGGCGCGCAATGCCGTTGGAGGCCATCATCAAAAACGGTCCGCCGACGTAGAGCGATCCGTCGTGTACGATCAGCGCCGTCATGGGATACCAGTCGATGTCCCATCCCGGGAAGCTGTTCCATGAGGCGCCGTCCCAGCGCGCGAGTCCCTCTACGCCGTGGTCTCCGGCGAAGTCGAACCATCCCGCGACGACCAGCTCCCCGTCGTAAACGGCGACGGCGTAGATGTCCTTGTCCACGCCCGGTAATCCGAAGCCTTCGGCCCAATATTCATCCCCGGGATCCCGCGACCGCTTGCCGGCCCGGGGTACGAACACCGGCTCGCCCGTTCTGCGGTCGGGTAGTGTTTTGAATCCCGAAACATCCAGGGTGCCCTCAAACCCCTGCCCGCGAGCGGCCTCGAGATCAAACTTGCCGTCGGGTTTCAGGAATCGCTCGACACCGGGGTTGTGACCCGGCTGGACGGCTCTCATCTTGGATCGAGCGGCAACACTTTCAACGAAACAGGTGGCAATCATGCAAACAGAAACCAAAACAACCGAGTACCAGCGCATAAGTGCTCTCCTGGAGAGAGGATGGACCAAAAAACAACAAACAATGGTAAATAGTATCACATTTTATACACTATTTCAAGATCTATCGTAATCCAGCCTTCAGCTTGAACTACCGATCAGAAACCCGAAAAGTTGGAGACTAATCCCGCCGGAAAGGTGTGAAGGGGGCGCCACGGGTATCGCCCCCCTCACTCGCGTGTCGGCAGGTGAGGCTCACTTGAGGAGGATCATCCTTTTGGTTTCTCTCCTGCCGTCCCACGTGATCTGATAGAAGTACACGCCGCTGGCAGCGGGGGAGCCGTCCCGGTCGGTTCCGTCCCAGGCCACGGCATAGGCACCGGCGGATTGGATCCGGTCTACGAGTGTCCGGACTCTCCGTCCGAGCGTGTCGTAAACGTTAAGCGTGACGCGTGATGCCCCATGTCCGGCGGGGATCGCGTAGCCAATCTCCGTGATCGGGTTGAAGGGGTTGGGGACAGCGTTCGCCAGATGGAATGCTCTTGGCAGCCCGCCCCACGGGTTCTCTTCGACGCCCGTCACGGTGCAGGCGACGTCGTGCGCCCCGATAAGATTACATCCGGCCGGCGAATTGTCCGGCGCGCAGGGTGACGCATCGGCGAGAGAGAAATCACCGCTGTCCGGATTGCAGAACATCGGAATGGCGGAGAAGTTGCCGTTGGTTCCGTTCTGGCCCGTGATGCAACCGACCCAGTCTCCACCGGCGTTGCCGTAAATGTCGCAGCAGGCCAGGCTGGTTGCCGCCGCCGTGTCACAGACGACCGCGCCATCGCCGATTCCTCCAGCCAGGATACAATGATCCAGGGACGCGGAGGAGAACCCGTTCACGTATACGCTCGAGCCCTCTCCCAATTCGGCCTGGTTACCGTAGAAGGTGCAGTGGTCGAAGGTGGGGTGGGACCAGGTGGGGACAGATCCGCCACAGTAGACGGCTCCACCCTGACCCAGACTGTCGCCCACATTGCCGACGAAGGTGCAGTAGCTGATTGCCGGGGATGCACGATGCAGGTAGATCGCGCCTCCCCGCCCGTGCCATTCGTTGGCTTCATTGGCTCTGCCGACGTTATCGACAAACGTGCAGTTCCGGATCACGGGTGAAGAGATCCGGCAGTAGATCGCCCCTCCGTAGCCGGAGGTTCCTCCGGTCAGCGTGAATCCGTCAATGACCGTATCGCTGCCGGCGTCGTCGATGTAGAAGAGCTTCTGCCCGTTCTGGGCATCGATCGTGACGTCGCCCGCCTTCGCGGATTGGGCGAGTAGCACCACTCCGGTGGGCATGGTGATATTGGACTCGTAGTAGGTGCCTGCAGCGACGGATACACTGTCTCCGGCGAACGCGCGGCTGAGGGTGTATTCGATGGTGCCGAAGGGATCTCCCTGAGTGCCGTCTCCGATATCGTCATCACCATCGGTTGCGACGTACCAGGTTCTCGTGTGGCAATCCACTCCGTGCGCGCCGATCTGGCCGCACGTTCCCGGTGAGTTGGCAGGCGCGCATGGAGAGGTCTCGTGGAGGGTATAGATCCTGTCTGCCCGCGCGCAATAGAGAGGATCAGCCGAGAGGTTGTCGTTGATCGCATCCTGTCCGTCCAGGCATCCGACCCAGTCTCCGGTCTCATTGCCGTAGACGTCGGAACACATCATATCGACAGTGCTGCCGTCATAGCTCATGGCGGCCTGGCCACCGGTATTGAAGGCGACAATGGATGTCACGATGTCGATGTCGGATAAGTGGTTGGCAACGATCGCTCCGCTGGCATTCCCAGCGTGGTTGTCGGCAACCGTACAACCGCTGAGGATTATGGACGCGTTGTAGATGTAGAACGCGCCGCCGTCACCGGTCGATGCGTTGTCGACGATCGTGCAATTCATCAGCCACGGATTGGACCCGTCCCGGCATCCGATGGCCCCTGCGTCGTCACCGGCCCAGTTGTAGATGAACCGCGAGTCTTCCACCAGTGGGCCCGCGGCATTCCTGCACCATACGGCGGCGCCGTCGTACTGGCTGTTGTTGCTGGTGAAGACGCAGTCGCTCACATGTGGTGACGCGCCATCGCAGAGGATCGCTCCGCCGTAGTCTGCGTAGCCGTCTATGAGGGTTACGCTTTCAAGATCGGAGTTGTGGTCTTCGCCACTGTAAAAGTGGAAGCAGCGATGCGGATCCGCGCTACTTCCCTGGGCATTGATGATGCATGCCCCGCGGTTTCCGCTCTGCGAGCGAATCGTGATCGCTCTTCCGCCGTAGTCCAGGTCCCGGTTGCCCGTGCCGGAATAGATCCCATCGCAGAGTTCAATGATATCGCCGTCCGAGGAAGCGTCGATGGCCGCCTGGACCGTCGTGAAGTCTCCCGATCCATCCAGGCAAACCAGCAATCGATTCTGTGTACTGATCTTTGCCAGGAATCCATCGGAGCTTCCCCCCACCGTCTGGTCATGGGCTCCGGGCGTGGTTGGGAAATCCGGACCCGTATACCCGGCAACGACGGGATACCCGGATTCATCCAGCGCAATTGCGTAAGGGTAGTCATGGCCGCTACCGCCCAGGAAGGTGCCCCACAGCAGAGTGCTCCCTGACGCGTCGATTCTCGCGACATACCCGTCGCTCTGGCCGTTGTGCGTGTCGTCATAGGCCCCCGGAGTGACGGGAAACTCGGGCGAATAGGCATGTCCGGTGATGAACAGGTCACCGTTTGCATCTTCCATAACCTGGGCCACCCCGTCGAGCTCCGTCCCCCCCAGGAATGTCCCCCAGAGGAGGGCGTCCCCCGAAGCGCTCAGCTTCGCCAGATAGCCGTCCTCGAATCCGTTGAATGTCTCGTCGAATGCGCCTGCCGTGGTCGGACCATCCGACGACTTCGTGTATCCCACAACGATCGCATTCCCCGAGCCGTCGAGCTTCAGGTCCCTGACGCCATCTGTATCGCTTCCCCCAATAAACGTGCTCCAGGCCAGGACGCTCCCCGTAGGGTCGAGCTTGGAGAGGAAGATGTCGTAAGATCCGCCGTTGTACGTTTCATCATACGCTCCGGCTGTTGTGGGGAAATCGCTGGAGGTCGTGCTTCCGGCTACGACGACGGAATCGGATGCGCCCAGAGCGACGGCGTTGCAGAATTCGTTGTTGTAGATGCCTCCGAGAAATGTGCTCCACAACAGCGCACTGCCGGTAGAGTTCAACTTGGTGATGAAACAATCGTAAGCATTGTTGTGCGTTTCATCATAGGCGCCGGGCGTGCTGGGAAAGTCGCTCGACACGGTGGAACCCACGACGATGACATTGTTCGAGGCATCGAGCGCCACCCCACGGGCCACCTCGTCTCCGGTTCCTCCCAGATACGTGCTCCACAGAAGGCTGCTTCCGGACGCGTCGAGCTTCGCGGCAAAGCCGTCATCGCCGCCGCTATAAGACGAGTCGTATGCCCCTGGCGTCGTCGGGAAGTCTGTGGACGATGTAGCTCCGGTGACAGTCGGATTGCCCGAAGGGTCGAGCGTGAGGGCCCAGCCGCCGTCCGAACTACTCCCTCCGAGGAAGGTCGCCCACAGAAGGCTGCTCCCGGCTGCATTGAGCTTCGCAACGTAAACGTCGTAGCTGCCGTTGTGCGCTTCGTCGTAGCTGCCCGGTGTTGTGGGGAAATCCGTGGATCCAGTTGTCCCGGTGGCGAGCGGGTTACCGGAGGAATCCAGGACCATGTCCCTGAGATTCTCATAGTCGGAGCCTCCGAGATACGTGCTCCACAGGAGTGCATCCGGATTGTCCTTGAAGGCGGATCCCGCCGGCATCTCGGCATACTCTGCTCCCATCGAGAGCGATCCCCGGTTCCCGTCTGTTCCCGGCATCGCATGCGTCACGCTGCCGATGGGCGTATCGATCACCTGCCGGCTGCCGGTTTCCGTGAGGACGTTCTCGGCCCCTTCGATGGTGAACCGCACGAGGTTCCGGTCCGCCTTGGACTCCGACAGGATTTCATAATGGACCCCGCGGGCGTCTGCCATGATGCGGAGATCCACGCCCGGCCACGCGTCGCGGTAGAGGATCTCGGAGTAGATCGGAACTTCCGCCTGCCAGCGGCTCTCGTCCTTGCCCAGGAAGTAGTTGTGATGGGCAGCCAGCTCATGGCGAGGCTCGATTGTCGGTGTGGGATTGGCACCCTCAAATCGGAGATAGACGGCGCATCGTTTGCGCGGGGCACGAGCGGATTCCTCGGATCCCATTTCCATCTCATGCATTCCGTCCTTCATGTCTTCCATCGGCTCCATGAGATCGAGAACCAAGGCGTCATGCGTGAAGTAGACGGTGGCCCCCGGTCTCGACAGGTAGTACTGGACCGATTCGTTCACCTGGCCGCGATTCTCGACAAAACCCGGGACGAGGGAGGCAAACGACAAGGAAGGAACTGCGGCCATCATGCCGATCGCCACAACCAGAAACACTGCCGGTACTGCTTTCATGACTCCACCTCCGTCAAAGAGAAACCATGTGGTCCGGGGGCCGCATGTCACGGGGGTCCCCGGCTCCTCCTCATTGGGCGTTCATCTGGAACTAGCGGCGAGGGTGGGAAAGGTTGGGCGAAAACGAGATTGAGCCGCCTCACAATGATCTGGCAACTGGGACAAGGGTGTGATAGCATTGTGGATACAGAATCCACAGACGAGCAGGACCCCGAACCCTCGGAATCCCATGAAGACGGAACTCAGAAGAGAGATCGCCGCCCTGGACGAACTGTTCGCATGGGTGGATCAGTTCGCTGCGTCTGCCGGCCTCCGAGAGAAGGACGTCTTCGATGCCAAGCTGGCCGCCGAGGAACTCTTCACGAACATGGTGAAGCACAATCCCCGGGGGCGGGATCGGATCACGGTCAGCCTGGACCGGGATGGAGATCGGCTGGTTCTCCGCGTCCGGGACGATGACGTGGACCGTTTTGACGGGTCCCTGGTTACACCCGTGGATCTGAAGCATCATCTGGGCAATCACGAGATCGGGGGACTCGGCCTCCATCTCGTGAGGAGTGTGATGGACCGTTTGTCCTTTGAGCATGAGGCGGGAGTTCTTTCCGTCACAGCGGTTAAGGAACTGGAGGGAGAGGATGTTTAGCATCCGGAGCGAGAGTGGTGATCGCATTCGGCTGTCCGGGAGGCTGGACGCTTCCCAGGCGGACAAGGCGCGGGATGTTCTCGAAAAGATCACCGGCTCCTGCACCCTCGATCTGAGCGAGTTGGAATACATCTCCAGCGCGGGACTCCGTGTTCTCCTGGAAACTCAGAAGCGGCTGAAGGATTCGGGCAAGGAGCTGAAGCTCATCCGCCTCCAGGATCGGATTCTCGATCTTTTCCGCGTTGCGGGATTCGACTATGTCTTTGATATCGAATAGGGGGCGAGACTGACGGGACCTTTCGCGTCTTTCTCCAGAAAGCCCATCAACTTCTCTGGGAACCGCTGGTAGTTATGTCGAACACCGATCTGGAACTGGTACAGCGAGTTGTACAGGGCGACAGCGGAGCCTTCGAAGTGATTCTGGAGAAGTACGAGAAGCCCATCTTCAACGTCACGTACCGGATTGTCCGCAATACGGACGACGCCCAGGATATTACGCAGACCGTCTTCATCAAAGTCTACGAGAGACTCGATCGCTACAACCCTGCCCATAAACTCTTCAGCTGGCTCTGCAAGATTGCCGTGAATGAGTCGCTGAACCATATCAGCAGGGGGAAACGCACGGTCGATTTCGAGGACAACATGGCTTCGGGAGGCAAGAGCCCTGAGGAGCAGGCGGCCGCTGGCGAGAAGAGTTACCATCTGGAGTGCGCGCTGGCCGACCTGAACCTGGACTACCGGATCGTCATCATTCTCAAGTATTTCATGGAGCTCTCGTACAGCGACATCGGTGGCATTCTGGATATCCCCGAGAAGACGGTGAAGTCGAGGCTCTACACCGGACGACAGATCCTGAAAGACACGCTCCGCAGCCGGGGGTTCATGAATTGATTGAAGAACGCCATATCGAACTCATGAATCAGGAAATCGACGGCGTGAATTCTCCGGAGGAGAGCCGCGAGTTGCAGCGGCTTCTCGACACGTCGCCGGAGGCGAAACGCTATTATGAAGAACTCCTCCGTCTGGGAGACGCGTTCGGGGAGATCGAGGACCTGGATCCTCCGTCAGGCATGAGAGGAGCGATCCTCTCCGCCGTCGATGCGAAGAAGCGACCGGGTCAGGTCGAATCCGATTCGGTCTCGTGGTTCGAGGCGCTTCGCTCGGTGTTGAGCCCCCGGGTGGCCTACGGGTTTGCGGCCGGCTTGGTGCTCGGGATCGGGCTCTATGCCGTCCTATCGAATGTGACGCCCGCCGGAGATCGGGATGCCCTGGTGGGGGCCATGGTCGAGGCGGATTCGGGCGTAACAGTTGATCCGGTGGTCATCGACCACCCGGAAGTGTCCGGGTCACTCCTCGTTCGCTATTCGGACGATCTGATCCTGGCATTGCTTGAGCTCTCGGGCGAAGCGGAGATTCGGGTCGTGATCGAGTGCGTTGGGGACACGGGGGCCTGTTATGAAGGGTATCGTTTGCTGGAGGGGGAGGACCACGCTGTCCGGGTGGCGGAGGACCGAGTCGAACTTCTGCATACGGGTCACCACAAGGTCCTGATCACTTTCCGAGATCCTTCTCGCTCTCATCCTGCGGTTCACATTCAGGCCTTCTCTGCCGGGAAGTTGCTCTTCGAGGAGGACGTCCGGGTAGAGTAGAGCGAGGGTCCACATGCCCGCACCCCTGTTGACGGTTTTCGCCACGGCGGAGTTCCTTCGAATGGCCGTCAGCATTCTGCCTGTCGCCGTGCTGCTCCTCATGCTCGTCTTTCTCGACAGCTACAAACTCATCCGGCCCACCTCCGTTGTTGGATCCGTACTCTTCGGATCGGCCATCGCGCTTATCAGCCTCGTTGTCAACAACGGCCTGCTCTCTCTTCTTGGCTGGGACCCGGCCATCTACGCCCGCTACGGAGCGCCCTTCCCGGAGGAGATCCTGAAGGCCGCCGGACTCGTGTATCTGATTCGATCCCGCCGTGTCGGATTCATGGTGGACGCGGCCATATATGGATTCGCTATCGGGACGGGGTTTGCCCTGAGCGAGAATGTCTACTATCTCCGGGCCCACCCGGATCTTGGGGTCGCGGCCTGCGTTCTGAGAGGGCTTGGAACCGCGCTCATGCACGGGGGAACGGCCGGACTCTTCGGCATCCTGTCGGCAGGCACTTCTGAGCGTCGTGCATCAGGCTGGTGTCGGACGTTCGTCCCCGGACTCATTGTCGCGATTCTCGTTCACTCCCTCTTCAACCATTTCCTTGTCTCACCCGTGCTGTCCGCCGTAGGGCTCGTTGTTGGATTGCCGCTCATCATGATGATCGCATTTCGACAGAGTGAGCGTGCCCTCCGGAGATGGCTTGGGCTCAGTTTTGACACGGATGCCGAGTTGCTTCTGATGATGACCACGGGGCGGACGTCGCAGACCCCGATCGGTGAGTACCTCGCGTCCCTGAGAAAGCATTTCCCCGGGGATGTCGTCGTAGATCTGCAGTGCTTCATCCGGCTGCATGTGGAGCTCTCCATTCGGGCCAAGGGAACGCTTCTCATGCGGCAGGCCGGATTTGAGGTTCCGGCGGATTCCGAGGTTGGGGAAAAGTTCAAGGAGATCCGGTACCTCATGCGGAGCATCGGCAGGACCGGGCGGCTGGCCGTCGCCCCGGTTCTCCGATGGAGCGAGCGGGATCTCTGGCAACTGCATATGGCAAAGGGATAGGAGGGTACCGTACCGAGGTAGATCCCAGGGGTTTGGAGGAAGGCGCCCCCGGGCAGTCCCTCGATACACGGCGATAGATAGCCTTCGGCGGGATGCGCCGCACTCGGGACGAACGGTATGATTAGCATGGCACGGAGATGGGGACGAACTCCGTTCGTCCCGAGTGGTCCCGTCGCAGAGCGACGGGACTATATCGAGGGGTCAGCGGAAGCTTTCTCCATCTCCACGTCCAACATTCGGACCGGATTCCTGTAGTTCTCTCAAAGGGACAGGGTGGGGCTGGGAAACCCTGTTCCCCGGAATCCGGTTGGAAACGCACGGTTCTCTTCTGGATTCAGCCGGCGCGCCGGCACTGGATGGACATCATGAAACATAGACGAGTGGTCCTCAGCGTCCTGTGTCTTCTGGTGCTGGGCCTGGTCTCCTGTGGAGACAAAAAGAAACCCACCGCGCCCGGAGACGAACGGACGGCCAGTCGTTTCATAACGTTCACGGGTGGAGGCACCATCGATCTGGAGGGAGTCTCCCTCAGAATCCCGGCGTACGCGCTGGCCGTCAGCGCCAATGTCGTCTTGTCGCTGGAGACGTCTCCGAATCTCGATTTTGCAGACACCCGACCGCTGGGGCCCGTCTGCCGCCTGGATCTCGGGGGACCCCTCAGAAGCCCCGTGTACGTGGATCTTCATGACGTGAGTTCTCCCGCGGGGGGCGAAGTCTTCGCCTTCTTCGATAACGGAGAGACCCTGGGAATGGGCCGGCAGAGTTTCTCGGGTGGCAGGCTGACGTTGGCCTATGTGGGGTTGGATCCGGGGGGCGCGGGGGATGACGACGGCGGAGTCGTAATCTGGGCCGGGGAGAGAGAGGACCTCTCCGACGTCGGAGAGCCTCTCCACCCAGACTGGCTTGGAATCCACCACTTCGGCCGACGCGTTCATGACGGCGAGGAGCTATATCTTCTGATCCATGGAATCTCCTCCTCGCACGAGGGCGCCTGGCAACAGGAGACCCCAGCAGGGGTCACATTCCAGGAGTTCGTTGAAGGCCTCGCGGGGGAAAACGGGATTGTCTGGGGCTTTCAATACGATCCGTACCGGACCATCGAGACATCTTCGGATCTGCTGTACTCGTCGCTCATTGCCCTTCTGGGGGAAGTGAAGCCTCGGCTCACGATCATTGCCCACTCCATGGGCGGAATCGTGGCGCGCCACTTTCTCAAGAACCACGCGGACGACTTTGAGGTCGGACATCTGGTTCTTCTGGGTTCGCCCCACGGCGGGATGGTCTCCGACAGTTGCCGCGTGTGGGAAGACTACCTAGGCCGTTTCTCGGAGTTCGTTCAGCTCGAGCGCTCGCTCGTCGATTCACCCGGGGCCAAACCCACCGGGCTCCTCGGCCCGGGGGCACGGCAGCTGGTAAAAGGAAGCGCGTTTCTCGAGGATCTTAACCAGGGCTGGACGGAGCCATACGACATCAACGCCCTCCTGATCGCCGGAGAGCAAGAAGGCCGCCTCAGCGCCTGCATCGAGGGCCCGGACGATGGCCTGGTGTCGGTCGAAAGCGCCGTCATGGGGTTCGAACCGCACGAAACCTACTCGGCGGCCGAGACGACTCTGGTCGCCGCACGGCACGAAGATCTGACCCGAGACGCGAGCGTCCTGACGGCCGTCCAGCAGTTTCTGGGAGCCGCCGCCGAAGCCTGTGTTCCCGAGCCGATCTCGCCGAAACCCGCTACGGTGATGGCCAACAACTGCCACGACTGGCCGGACAGCGCGGTCTGGGAATTCGAGTGGCACTCGTGTCCGGGGGCGGAACGATACCACCTTCAGGTGGATCAGCCGGACGCTGACATTCCGGAATTCGAAGTGAACGCGTCGGATCTGTCCGACACCTCCTACCAGATGAAGGCGTCCTCGGGCTGGGTCGAGGACGCGTACCGGTTCGACTGGTCCTGGAGAGTCCGGGCGATGACGGGTGGCATCTGGGGCGAGTGGTCGACGTCTCGAGAGTTTGCCGTCAAGACGTCGCAGGCGGAGTGCCCCTATTGCGAGGATCTGTCGGCGCCGTCCCTGTTCATCACCGGGACGGAGGAACTCGAGCGGGATGGAGAACCCTGGACCCGGTGGCGTCTTTCCATCACCAACTACCGGAGCTACAGGCGGGAGCTGTTTTCCGCCGCCCCGCATCTGGAGCCATGCGGGGAAGACGATATTGCCTCCCGCGTGAAGGTTGGCATCTACGGCAACACGGGCGAGATCCTCGGCGAGCTGTGCCACTTCACGGACCGGGACCAGCTCTATGACGGCATCTGGTTCGACCTTCCGGCGAAGAAGTCGCCTCCTGACTCCATCTACGTTGTTCTGACGGATAGGTACTGTGGCGTCACGGCAACTTCGAACCGGGCCTCAACGGACTACGGCCGGTGCTATCCGGACATGCCTGCCCCGGAACTCGGTCTTCTGAATGTTCGTGCGCGCTCGGGAAGAATCGAGTTCGAGCTCACCGTCACGAATCTGGATGAAATCCCGCCCGAACTCTTTGCCCCCGCTACGGATCTGCCGCCCTGTGGGATGAATACGAGCAGCTCGCGCACCTGGGTGGATGTCTACGCACAGCGGTCGTGGGGCCTCAACAGCTACTGCGGGCTTGGTCTTGAGGACTTCGAGTCCATCACGGTGAGCCACGCGGATCACCTGGGGCCGGTCGAATATCTCTACATGATCTGGACGGATCGTCGATGCAATGATCGGATCTTCACGACCACCGTCCACGTGGATTGGGATGAGTGGGATGTTTACAAAGAACCATAGGTCATACAGGTCCTATGGGACCGATGGAAAGAAGGAACCGCGGCGACCGACCGCGGTTTCTCCCGCCGTGACAGCGCTTGCGCTCGTGCTCCTGCTCGCCTCGGCTCCGCCCGCGCGCGCCACCTGGCAGACCTTCGACAAATCCGACGGTCTCTTTCACTATGACGGGAAGCCACTCTTCGAGGACCGGGACGGCAACCTCTGGTTCCCTACGGGGGCAGGCGCCACGCGCTTTGACGGTCTGACCTGGGCGACCCTGACAGAAGAGGACGGGTTGGCCTTCGACATCGTTTTCGCGGTTCATGAAGATCGGAACGGCGACCTCTGGTTTGGCACGTTTCGTGGTCTCAGCCGCTACGACGGCACTGCCTGGACCACCTACACGGTCCCCGACGTCCTGCCGTGGTACAGTGTCAACTCCATCCTGGAAGACAGCCAGGGCGGTCTGTGGTTCCCCACAGGCAACGGTGTGGCCCACTACGACGGAACCAGCTGGTACTCTTTCCGGGAAGAGAGTGGCCTGGCGGACGACGAGGTGATCATGATGCTCGAAGACCACTTCGGCCACCTTTGGTTCGCAACCGGATCCGGAGTCAGTCGCTACGACGGAGTGACCTGGCAGACCTACACGGAAGAAGATGGGCTGGTGAATAATGTCGTCCGTGGCATGGACGAGGACCGGGACGGGAATCTGTGGTTCGGCACTTCGTACGGAGTGAGCCGTTTCGATGGAACGAACTGGACGACTTTCACGAAGGAGGACGGGCTCGGAAGCAACTCCGTACTGTCGATCCTCGCGGATCGGGACGGAAACCTCTGGTTCGGGACCTACGGCGGGGGGGTGACCCGCTTCGATGGGTTGAGTTGGCGCACTTTCACGCCGGGCGACGGACTCGCAAGTTCCATCGTGCGGTCGATTCTTGAGGACCGGGCGGGGAATCTATGGTTCGGTCATTCCGATCGCGTGAGCCGCTACGACCGGCAGAGCTGGACGCACTACACGGATCAGAACGTGCTCGTCAACGATTCCATGTTGGATATCTTTCAGGACAGGGACGGAGATGTCTGGCTTTCCAACTCGATGGGGCTGGACCGTTACGATTGGCGGGATTGGACCCACTACGGTCCCACGGATGTGTTTCCGGACTACTTTGTTCAGTGCATCGGCCAGTCCTCGACGGGAGACCTGTGGTTCGGAACCGACCGCGCGGGTGTCGTGCAGTTCGACGGCGAAACCTGGGACATCTTCTCTCCTTCAGATGGGCTGCCGGACAGCGTCTTCTTCTCGTTTTATGAGGACCGGAGGGGAGATCTCTGGTTCGGGACCTACCGGGGAGCCGTCCAGTACGACGGCCAGACCTGGACCAAGCTCGAAATCGAAGCAGAGATGGTTTGGCAGAGCGCCGTATACGCGATCCTCGAAGACCATTCCGGAGATCTCTGGTTCGCCACGAGTCTCGCCGGGGTGCATCGCTACGACGGGCAGAGCTGGACCCACTACACGAGCGACGACGTTCTCCCGGGAAACAACTGCCGGGACATGATGGAGGACCCATCCGGGAACATCTGGATTGCCATACGCAACGCAGGGGTGGCCCGGTTCGACGGCTCGGAGTGGACGGCCTGGACCGTGGCGGACGGCCTGCCCGACAAGGACGCCTCCGGCCTCGTCATGGATACGGACGGGAATCTCTGGGTAGGTTTCGATGGAGGCGGGATTGCGCGCTTTGACGGGGAGACCTGGGCGAATCTCACGATCGCCGACGGGCTCGGAAGCAACAGGATCCGCGACATCATTCAGGATCACGCCGGGAACTTCTGGATTGAGACGTACTACTACGGAGTCTCGGTGCTCGAACCGGATCGCGTCTATCCCCAGACACGTCTTCTGCTTGGGCCGGCATCCCTCTCGCCGTCCAATCAGGTGACGTTCGCGTATGGGGCGGCGTTTGACGAACCCGACATCGAATTCTCCTGTTCGTTTAACGGGGAGCCTTGGTCGTCCTGGTCGACGCTGAACGGGTACAGTCGCTCGGGCGTGGCCGACGGCATACACACCTTTCAAGTGCGGGCGCGCGATCGGTACTTCAACGTTGAGCCGGACCCGGCGAGCTGGACCTTCGAAGTTGATGCCACGCAGCCCGTACCCATGATCTCCTCACCGTCGCTGGGAGAGGTGATCCGTGGCGAAGTGTTCGTAAAGGGAACGGCGGCCGACCCTCGATTCAGGCGCTATCGGGTGCTGGTCCGTTCTCCGGGAGAGGGGAGCTGGGATCCGCCCTCGGCCACGGTCCTGGTTGATTCCGAGTATCCGGTGGTTGACGGCACACTGGCCTGGTGGAACACGCAAGACTTCCCGGACGGGGCGTACGAGCTGCGGGTTGAGGAGAGTGATACGCTCGGGCTCACGGGGGCGCACCACGTGGAGCTGATCATTGACAACGTGGCTCCGTGGATCGGCAAGACGTCACCCGTGACCGTTCAGGCGTCATTGGGAGGAGACGTCTTCACTCCCGGAAGAGAGATTCATCTCTATTTCCCGCCGGGGGCGTTCGTTCGGGAGGCGGTGGTCGCGCTCGATCCTGTGGCGGAGGAGGATGTGCCGGATTCACTGTCGAATGGAGCGGCGAGGATCTTCGCTGGCTATGACATCTCGTGGGGAGGGGGGGCACTCAGCAAACCGGCTACGCTGGAGATGGCCCTTGGCGAACAAGGGGGACAATGGGGACAGACACCAATTTCAAAAGGCCGAAATTGGAACCCGTCCCCATTTTCCGACGAAATTGGAGCCGGTCCCCTTTTTCCTGCGCTGTACGTTCTTGTAGAGGGTAACGAGTGGGAGCGGGTCGGTGGAACCGTCGATGACGCTGCCGGGGTGATGGCAGCAGCCGTCACCCGGGAAGGCCGGTACGCGCTCTTCGCCGAAGCCGCCGCGCCGGTCACAGGGACGGGCCTGTCTGCAATCTCCATGTCTCCCCGCGTGTTCTCGCCTTCCGGTACATATGGCAACGACGAAGTCGCCATTAGCTTCAGCATCGGTCGATCAGGTCCGGTGACCGTCAAGGTCTACAACCGCGCGGGGCGTATGGTGAAGCGAATCGCCGCCGCAAGCCGGATGGGTGCCGGTGCCAACCTCGTTCGGTGGAACGGCCGAGACGAGAGCGGCCGCCAGGTTCCGGATGGATTCTACCTGGTGACCGTTGAATCGCTGGGAGCGAAGCAGGTCAACACCCTTGCGGTGGTGAGATGAAGATGCGAGCTGGAATCATCATATCGGTTTTGCTGGTCACCATCCTTCTCCCGACGTCGGGAGCTTCCGGTGCATGGCAGAGCTACGATGCGGCGGACGGTCTGCTCCCCGGCGAGGTGTGGAGAATCTACGAAGACCGGGCCGGGTATCTCTGGTTTCTTACCAGACCCGGCGCCACTCGCTTCGACGGGTTGACCTGGATCCCGTTCACGGAAGAGGACGGCCTGGCGGGCGACGGCGCAAGTTCGATTCTTGAGGACAGCGCCGGGGATCTCTGGATCGGAACGAACGACGGCTTGAGCCGGTTCACCGGAACCACGTGGACGACGTACAGGCAGGGTGAAACCCTTCCCTCGGACGACGTGACCACTATCTACGAAGACCGGGCGGGAATCCTGTGGTTCGGAACGAAGCGTGGGCTGGTGCGCTACGATGGCGAGACCTGGAGAACCTACGGCGAGGACGGCGGCCTCATCGACGAATGGGTAACGGCCATCTGTGAAGATGCCGCCGGAAGCCTATGGTTCGCTACCCGGGGGGGCGTGGCGCGCTTCGACGGCGTCACATGGTCCGCGTTCACAGAGGAGGATGGACTGGTCTATGACAAAACGACCTCGATCCTGGCGGATTCATCCGGCGCCATATGGATCGGGACATATGGTGGCGTGAGTCGGTTCGACGGAGAGACCTGGGACCTCTACACGGAAGAGAATGGACTGCCCAGCGATGCCGTCTACGCGATGATCTACGACCGAAGCGGAAACCTCTGGTTCGGGACAAGCAAGGGAGTCGCTCGTTTCGATGGACGCCAGTGGAGGACATTCACGAAGGAAGATGGCCTGATCTGGAATGTTGTCTATTCACTCGAAGAAGACAGCACCGGAAATCTCTGGTTCGGAGGACCCGCGGGAGTGAGCCGGTTCGACCAGGAACAGTGGACAACCTACACGGAGGAAGACGCTCTACCCCATCACAAGGTGCGGGAGGTGTTCATCGACAGCTCGGGAGATCTCTGGTTCGCTACCAGCGGCGGCGTCCTGCACTACGACTGGAATGTCTGGACCCCTTTCACGGTGGCCGACGGTCTGGGGGACGATGTCGTTCGAGCGATCGAGGAAGACCTCGCGGGCAATCTCTGGGCCGCCACCTGGGAGGGAGTGAGCCGGTTCGACGGAGAGAGTTGGACAACGTTCACGACCGACGACGGTCTGGCGCACAACACCGTGTGGGACGTCGCGCTGGATCACGCCGGCAACCTGTGGTTTGCGACGGGCGGCGGGGCCACGCGCTATGACGGCACAACGTGGACGACCTACACAACAGCGGACGGACTGGTGGATAACGAGGTCTTCGTGATCCTGGAGGATCGGACCCACACCCTTTGGTTCGGCACGATATACGACGGTCTGAGTCGCTACGACGGCCAGAGTTGGGTCACCTACACGAGCGGGGACGGTCTTCCCAGCAACTGCATCACGGACATCCTCGAAGACGCCTCGGGCAATCTTTGGTTCGGAACCTATGGAGGGGTCGGCCGCTACGACGGAGAGGTGTGGACCACCTTTGACGAAGACGATGGACTCGCAGAGGACCTCATTTCTTCGATCGTGGAGGACCTGGACGGCAACTTCTGGGTCGGGACTCAGCACTCAGGCCTGGCTCGCTATGACGGCGAGCGGTGGCTCACCTTCACGCAAGCGGACGGGCTGGTCCACAATACGGTCTGGGATATCGTCCTGGATCATGGTGCAAGTCTCTGGATCGGGACGGAATATGGTCTCTCCGTCCATGAGCCCGATCGGGTGTCGCCCAGGAGTCGGTTTCTCCTGGAGCCTACGGCCGTGTCTCCGACGCCCCAGGTGGAAGTCGCGTTTACCGCCGCATTCCGGGAGCCGGATATCGAGTTCTCGTATTCACTGGACGGCGAGCCGTGGTCCCCGTGGTCCCGAGTCAACAGCTTCAGTCGGCCGGGCTTGGCGGACGGAACGCATGAGTTCCGGGTGCAGTCCCGCGACCGGCTTTTCAACCTGGAGCCGAGTCCGCTCCGCCTGGTATTTGAGATCGACACGACGCCCCCCGCGCCGCAGATCATCTCTCCCGCCTACGGGGATGTCGTGCAGGGCGAGACCTATGTCAAGGGTACGGCCGATGATCCTCGATTCAGTCACTACCGTCTGCTGGTTCGCCCCGCCGGGGAAGAAGATTGGGGCACGCCGGCCGCCACAGTGCTCCTGGAATCCGAGTATCCCGTTTCGGACGGCGTTCTCGCGTGGTGGAATACGTCGCTTCTTGAGGATGGGGAATATGATTTGAGACTCGAAGTCAACGACACGCTGTCGCTCACGGGCCTCCGGCAGATCCGGGTGATCGTTGACAACGAATTCCCATGGGTCAGTCAGACGGCGCCTGCCGTGGTAAGTGTATCCGACGGTGGGCATGTATACACCACCGGCGGCGAGCTTCATCTCTATTTCCCGCCCCACACTTTCGGGGAAGAAGTTACCGTTACGGCTGCGGCCGTCGAGGATGGGGCGATCCTGGACACGCTGGCGACGGGGGGCACGTTCCTGGGGCCGGCCTACGACATTTCCTGGGAGAGTGCGGGTCTTTCGAAGGTAGTCACTCTTGACCTGTTGCTCGCCGCCAAGGTTGGTGCTGCGACGCCGGTCGTGTATCGGCAGACAGGGCCGGATGAATGGGAGCGCGCGGGCGGAAGTCTTGATTCAGATTCAGAGACGATCTCAACAGTGATCTCCGCAGAAGGCCGCTACGCGGTGTTCGCGGAGACCCATTCGATGGACAGCGGAACGGGCCTGTCGGTACTCGCGATGTCTCCACGGATCTTCTCGCCGACGGGAGGGTTTGCCGACGACGAGGTGGCGATCAGCTTTTCCTTGGGTCGCTCCGGACCCGTAACAGTGAAGATCTACAATCGGGCAGGACGTCTGGTGGACGAGGTGGTTGCCGGGAAGACGATGAAAGCGGGCGCGAACCTGGTTCGGTGGGACGGGAGGGATCTGGACGGATCCGCCGTACCGGACGGGCTCTACCTGGTATCCGTCGAGGCACTGGGAGAGAAACGGATTAAGACACTTGCAGTCGTGAGGTAATGAGATGAAGGTCACCATCTTCACTCTGCTGCTGTCATCGGTAATTGCTTTTTCGGCGGGAGATGCCGCATCGGAGTGGCAGACCTTTGATACATCGGATGGACTGGTCCATAACCATGTCACATCCGTCCTTGAAGATCGCGATGGCAACATCTGGATTGGCACCTCCAGCAACCTTAGTTGCTACGACGGGATTATGTGGACCACCTACACGGAAGCCGACGGTCTGGTCGATGACGACGTGAAAGCGATTGTCGAAGACAGCGAAGGCAATCTTTGGTTCGCCACGGACAAGGGCGTGAGCCGCTTCGATGGATCAGGTTGGATTGTGTACCAGGAGGCGGACGGCTTGGCGGACGAGGACGTGAGGGCTATCATCGAGGATCGCCAAGGGAATTTCTGGTTTGCGACGTGGGGAGGTGGGGTCAGCCGCTTTGACGGAACGACGTGGACGACTTACTCGGAAAGCGATGGTCTGGCGGAAGATGATCTGCGGGCCATAGTGCAGGACAGCGTCGGAGACTTCTGGTTCGGTACTCGGAACAGTGGACTGTCACGCTTCGACGGTACAACCTGGACAACCTACACAAAAGACGACGTCTTGCCTGACGACACTGTGCTGGATGTCATGGCGGACAGCCGTGGACATGTCTGGGTAGCGACCGGCGGAGGTGCCACACGCTTTGACGGAGAAACCTGGACCACTTTCACCACGGACGATGGTCTTTCCGACGACTGGGTCTATTCCATGCACGAGGACCGGGACGGGAATCTCTGGTTCGGGACGATGTTCGGAGGCGTGAGCCGCTTCGATGGAACGAACTGGAGAACGTTCACGATCGACGACGGCCTGGTGAGCAATAATTATGTAGAAGCCATTGCAGAGGACCGCGCCGGCAACCTTTGGTTCGGAACGCGTCTCGGTGTCAGCCGCTACGACCGGGAGGACTGGTCGACTTTCACAGAAGACGATGGATTGGCCGGCCGGCGGGTGGAATCTCTTCTCGAGGACGCGGCCGGAGATCTGTGGGTCGGCACGTGGACGGGACTGACGCGGTTTGATGGGAAGACCTGGGTGAGCTATGGAGTGGAAGACGGGTTGCCGGACGAGACGATAAAGACCATTCTGGAGGATCAAGACGGCGGACTTTGGTTCGGGACGTTGACAGGTGGGGTGGCGCATTTCGACGGTACGAACTGGACAACCTATTCCGAAGATCACGGCCTGGCATACAACGGTGTCCTGGCGATCGTGGAGGACCATGGCGGGGGCCTGTGGTTTGGAACCAACGGCGGGGGTGTCAGCCACTTCGACGGAGATACCTGGACGACCTTTACCACCGAGCACGGTCTCGCGGACAACCATGTTCGCGCCGGTCTCGCGGATGAGATCGGGGATATCTGGTTCATGACCTGGGAAGGGGTCAATCGCTTTGACGGAGAGACCTGGACGACGTTTATGCCTTACGACAGCGTGAACATCTGCCATGGAACAGCCATGTTTGAGGACAGCGATGGGAATCTCTGGTTCGATGTGGGCGGGGGGGCGGGTCGTTGGGACGGGGAGCACTGGACGGAATTCACGGTGGACGACGGACTTGCCGGCGACCAGGTGCAGCACATCCTTGAAGATCGCGTCGGGAACCTGTGGTTCTCGACAGAAGCGGGAGTGAGCCGCTACAACGGAGAGAACTGGACGACCTTCACGCCAAGTGACGGGATCGCCAACTTCTCCAGCTACGCGATTGAGGAAGACTACGCCGGGAACCTCTGGTTCGGCACGTTGACCGGGCTTTCAAAGTACGAGGCCGACAGGGTGCATCCGCAGACCCACTTTCGGGCTGAACCCGCCGCACTTTCCGCGAACCGGCAGGTGGGTGCGTTCTTCGAGGCTGCGCATGGTGAGTCGCACATCGAGTTTTCATACTCGTTTGATGAGGGACCGTGGTCCTCGTGGTCGGCGCTCGGTAGCTTCAGTCAAAGTGAAGTCTACGACGGAGTTCACACGCTAAGGGTCCGTTCCCGCGATCGGTTGTTCAATGTCGAACCCACGCCCGCCCGGATCTCCTTTGAGATCGATGCAACTCCACCGGCCCCGGTGATTTCCTCGCCGTCCTATGGAGGCGCTGCACGCGGAGCCATCACGGTATCGGGAACAGCGTCGGATCTCCGGTTTGAGGCTCTGCAGCTCAAGGCTCGACCGGCCTCGGCGTCTTCCTGGGAATCGCCGGATGCGACCGTCATCGTGGAGTCCTCCTCTCCGGTGGAGGCCGGAGTGATCGGCGACTGGGAAGTGACGGGGCTGCCGGATGGATTGTACGAATTGCGTTTGGAGGTGGCGGATACCCTGGGGCTCGTGGGGACGGACCTGGTTGAGGTGATTGTGGACAATGAAGCGCCCTGGGCAACCGAGACAACACCCGCGGTGGTAAGCGCTTCATCCGGCGGGGGCGTCTACACGACAGAGGGAGACGTGCGTCTCTACTTCTCCCCGCGATGCTTCTCACAGGATGTAGTTGTCGTGGTCGAAGCGGTGGACGCTTCCACCGTTCCGGACTCTCTTCCCGATGGCCCGGTGAATGTGTCACCGGGATACGACATCTCGTGGGGAGGGGCATTTCTGGCAAAGCCTGCGACGCTGAAGTTGGAGATAGGAGAAGAGAAGAACAACGTCTCGCTGTACGTGCTCCCCGAGGGCGGTGACTGGGAGCGGGTCGGCGGGACGATCGATTCGAGCGCCGGCACAATCTCGGCTGCCGTCACGCGGGAAGGTCGGTACTCGCTCTTCGTGGACAGCGGAGGTGCGGGAACAGGTGAGGGGCTCTCATCCATATCCTTCTCTCCCCGCGTGTTTTCTCCGACGGGCGCGTTTGCGAATGAAGAGGTCTCGATCAGTTTCTCTCTCGGCCGGTCGGGTCCGGTGACGGTGAAGATCTACAATCGGGCAGGACGTCTGGTGGATGAGGTGGTTGCCGGGACGACACTGAACGCGGGCGCGAACCTGGTCCGCTGGGATGGACGGGACCGGGGCGGATCCATCGTACCCGACGGGCTCTACCTGGTGGCCGTCGAAGCATTGGGCGAGAAACAGGTCAAGACCCTGGCGGTGGTGAGATGAGGACCGGAACAGATAGCGGTTGGCGAAGGAAGGGGCTCGGAGTGTTTCTGATGGTCGTCCTCGGCGCCGCATGCCCGGCGGAGGCCGGCTGGCAGACTTTCGTGCCGGCGGACGGTCTCATCGCATCCAACGTTCAGAGTGTCTTTGAAGACTCGAACGGCAATCTCTGGTTCGGGGCAGCATCCGGCGGGGCTTGTCGATACGACGGCCGGAACTGGTCGAATCTTACAGGGGAGGAAGGTCTGCACCTGGACAGGGTGTCGGATATTCTGGAGGACCAGAATGGCCGCATGTGGTTCACCAGCCAAACAGGCCCTCCCACCGGTTATTCGGTCGCCGGATTTGACGGAGAAGGTTGGGAGTACTTCTCATGGAACAACGAGCTCCCGCATTTCATGGTCACGGGAATGATGGAAGATGATTCCGGCGATCTATGGTTTGCCACGGTCGGCGGTGTCGCCCGCTTTGACGGGAATACGTGGGAGACGTACAGAACCGAGGATGGGCTTGCGGACAACTGGGTGCACTGCCTGATGGAGGATTCCCAGGGGGCATTCTGGTTCGGGACGAGCTCCGGGGTGAGTCGCTTCGATGGGACCACCTGGTCTACACTGACGACCGCCGAGGGTCTCGGCGAAGATGGGATCTATGCGATTCACGAGGACCGTTCGGGGAATCTCTGGTTTGCGGGAAGGGCCGTCTCTCGCTTTGACGGAGACACGTGGACGGTCTTCAGCGAACCGGTCGACTATCATCCCGGGGCCAGTTTCACGGAGATCGCGGAAGATGACATGGGCTATCTGTGGTTCGCCGTCTGCGAGCACGGGGTTCTTCGATACGACGGAGTGGTCTGGACACGGTTTGGCCTTGACGATGGTCTTCCCAACACGTGCCCGATGGATATCACGGTGGATACCCGGGGCAACGTCTGGATTGCCACGCCTGCAGGCGCCGCTCGCTTTGATGCAGACTCATGGGACTACGTGACCCCCAACGGTGGAATCACCAGTCATCGGATTCACGACATCCTGGAGGCCTCACCCGGGAGCGTCTGGATTGCGACCCTGGATGGTCTGAATCTCTACGAGCAAGGAACAGGCACGACCTTCACCGATCAGCCCGCGATCACAACCTACACAACCCGAGATGGTCTAATCTCCGACTACATTCTCAGTCTTGAGCTGGATCAACAGGGAAGCCTGTGGGTAGGAACGCAGGCCGGTGTCAGCGTATTCGACGGATCTGTCTGGACATCCTATCCCGCCGTTGGTGTGGTCGACGTTTTCCAGAGCCGCTCGGGGGATATGTGGCTGGCAATGGATGGCTCCGGATTGATCCGCATTCGCGATTCAGTATGGGAGACGTTCGATGAGTCCGACGGGCTTCCGACTCTGCATTTCACCGCAGTTGCCGAGGATGATCTATCGAGGATCTGGGTCGCGGGTTTGAGCTACGGAGTGGGGCGGTTCGACGGAAACTCATGGACGTGGTGGACAGAGGCCGAGGGGCTCGCGTCCACAGCCGTTGTGGATCTTGTCGTGGCCGGCGACGGCGACGTGTGGGTGGCGACCACCCTGGGAGTCAGCCGGTTCGATGGTGAGAACTGGATGACGTACACCTCCGTCGATGGCCTGGCGGCAGACTATGTGTCGACCCTCTACGAGGACACAGAAGGCAACATCTGGTGCGGGACGGGCGTCGGGGTCAGCCGCTTCGATGGAGAATTTTGGACGACCATCACGGAGAGTGACGGTCTCCTCCTGGGTGGGATCGCAGCCATCACGCAAGATAGCCGGGGGCGGATCTGGGTCGGCGGTGCATACTCGGGGCCGGGCGATGATCTCGGGGTGAGCATCTACAGCGTGGATCGAGTTCCGCCGAAGACGCTATTTTATCCGGAGCCGGCGGGCATCTCGGCAAGTCGGCGCCACACGCTGACCTTCGAGGCCGCGTACCGGGAGACGAGAGGAATCGAGTTCTCCTATTCGCTGGATCGCTCCGCTTGGTCTTCACCATCCCCTTCTGCTTTCTGGACGATTGACGGCCTGGGCGACGGGAGTCATGTGTTCTCTGTCCGCTCCAGGGATCGTCTGGGCAATGTGGATCCTTATCCTGCAAGCGTGACGATAGAGATTGATGCGACTCCTCCTGTCCCGGTACTTCATTCCCCGGCAGCCGGCGAAGTGGTGAGAGGCTCGTGTCCCGTGCAGGGGACGGCGGATGATGCCCGTCTTGATCTGTATCGTCTGCTTGCCCGTCCGTCCGGCGCGGCGGACTGGGGCTCTCCACCGGCAACCGTGCTGGCGGAGTCCGACACGCCTCTGTCCGAAGCAACGCTGGCGTCATGGGACACAACGCTCTTTCCCGACGGAAGCTATGAACTCCGCCTGGAGGTTGCGGATACGCTGGGACTCACGGGCGCAGCGCTCGCAACGGTAGTCGTGGACAATGAAGCGCCATGGGCGGAAGAGACTTCTCCGGCCAAGGTCGCTGTTTCGTCCGGCGGTGATGTCTTCACGACGAATGGGAAGGTCCATCTCTACTTCGTTCCTCGCGCCTTCTCGGAAGAAGCGTCCGTTGTTATTGCTGCGGTCGAGGACGGGTCCGTTCCGGACACGCTCTCGAGCGGAGCGGTGAATGTATCACCCGGCTATGACATTTCGTGGGAAGGGGTCACTCTGGCGAAGCCTGCGACGCTTGAGATGGCGCTGGGGGGGAAATGGGGACAGGTGCCAATTTCAAGGGAAGAAGGGGACAGACATCTGCTTCAAGAACCCGAAATCGGAGTCAGTCCCCTTGTCCCTGCGCTGTACTTGACGGTGGATGGACAGAACTGGCAGCGCGTTGGAGGAACGATTGATGCCACTACTGGGATCATCTCTGCCGCGATTACCCGGGAGGGGCGGTACTCGCTCTTCGCGGACGATGGAGCCGTCGGAGTGGGAGAGGGACTCACATCGATTTCGTTCTCCCCCCGTGTGTTTTCCCCGACCGGTGCATTCGCGAAAAATGATGTTTCGATCAGTTTCAGCCTGAGCCGCTCCGGCCCTGTGTCCGTGAAGATCTACAACCGCGCGGGGCGGCTCGTGAGTGAAATCATAGAGGGGAAGTCCCTGAGCGCGGGCGCGAACCTGGTCCGCTGGGATGGACGGGACCGGGGCGGATCCATCGTACCCGACGGGCTCTACCTGGTGTCCGTCGAGGCACTGGGAGAGAAACAGGTGAAGACACTCGCCGTCGTGAGGTGATGACATGAGCTTCTGGAGGAAGACCGTCAACAGCCATGACCGGTATGATCCGGAAGGGGTGATTTCGATGCTTGGGAGAGGCAGACCGTTGATAGGGAGTCTATGTGTTCTATCGGTTCTGGCCGTTTCGGCTGGAGCGGGCGCCGTGAATCCGTCGTACCAGGTCCCGGTCGGGCCGCGCGCCCTTGCAATGGGAGGAGCGTTCACGTCCATTGCCAACGACGCGTCGGCCATTTTCTGGAACCCGGCAGGTCTCTCTCGAATCGGGAATCAAGAGATTGCCGCTACCCATGCCGATCTGTTCGGGCTCGGCATCAAGGACAACTTCGCGGCATTCGTTCTTCCGCTGAGCCCGCGCCAGGCGATCGGCGTCGACTGGTATCACTCCGGATTCGATGATGATGAGCTCGGTTTCGGAGAGAACCGATTCGATCTGTCCTACGGAATCCGCCTCAACCGGTGGTTCTCGCTGGGAAGCACGGTCAAGTATCTCACCCGCAACACGGACCTGGACGGCGTCGAGGTCACAAGCGGGAGCGGCACGGGGCTGGACCTGGGGCTCCTTCTGACCCCCTGGAAGGGCCTGCGTTTTGGCTGGGTAGGACAGGATCTCTTCGACACGGAGGTTGACTTCGACGGCACGTCGAGCGTGGCCTTTCCGCAGAACTCTCGCTTCGCCACAGCCTACGCGTTTGGATCTCGCGGAGTTGTAGCGATGGACATCGATGACCGAATTCATCTTGGTGGAGAACTTCGGCTTGTTGACGCGCTTGCCCTGCGTGCCGGCATGGAACAAGATCGGAGCGGGCCGGAGGACTGGCAATTCACGTACGGCGCCGGGTTTGAGCTGGGCGTCTTTCACTTCGACTACGCCTTCGTCGACCATCCGGTTCTGGAGGCCACCCACCATGTCGGGCTGTCTCTGGCCTTCAACTTCAACCCGTCCCGTGTCCGTATCGAGCAGGTGAAGCCCCGGGAGGTGTACGCATCGCTGTACAAGTCATACGTGGACGAGCCGATCGGGTCCGTCGTCGTCCGGAACTTGGAAGACGAGGCGCTTCCGACCCGGATTCGCACATTCGTTCCCGGATTGATGGACACCCCTACGGAGCAGGAGATTCTGCTGAGGCCTCAGGCGGTGCAGGAGGTTCCCATCACGGCCGTCTTCTCCGAACGCATCATGCGGCAATCCGGGGATCGTCCGGTCCAGGTCCAGGTAGAGGTGTCCTACCAGAGCCAGCGGTTGCCTCGCGCCGAGAAGCGATCTGGAAAAGGTGTAGCCTACGGACCGGGGGCGATCGACTGGAGCCGCGGGCTCGAGCAGGCGGCTGCGTTCGTAACTCCCAGAGATCCTGCGGTAGACGGGCTCGCCCGCCAGGCGGTCCATTCCCTGAGCCCGAATGCCGAAGCGAAACTCCCGAGCCGGAACATCCGGTACGCGGCCGCCATGTTCAACGCCGTCCGCGCCATGGATATCGCGTATGTCCCCGATCCGCACAACCCATATTCGGCCATTTCGGAGACGCCCCGTGCGGTCGATACCATCCATTACCCGCGGGAGACTCTGGAAACCCGGTCCGGCGACTGCGATGATACATCGGTGCTGATGGCATCGCTGTTGGCGAACGTGGGTGTCCGCACACAGTTCGTGGATGTCCCCGGCCACCTGTTCCTGCTCGTGGACACGGGGATTCACGAACGGAACCGACTGATGCTGGGCCTGGATGAAGACATGTACGTCGTCAGCGGTGACGGTATCTGGGTGCCTCTCGAGACCACGGCCCTCGGCCAGGGATTCTCTGAAGCCTGGCGCCGGGGCGCTGAGGAATATCGAGGCTGGGAATCAAGGGGCCGGCTGGCGCTGGTGGACGTGAGCGCGGCCCAGAGCCGCTATGCCCCGGCCGAGTTCGTCGATCCGATGGACGTGGCGTCCCTGGATCAGGGTCGGGTTGGGAACCTGGTTTCTCGAGATGTGGAGACAATCTCTACCTGGCGCGATGAATTCATGACGGCCCGCTATGGGGCGGTTCAGCGTGATCTGGCCTCATCACCCGAGGCGCTGAGTGAGATCGCTCACGTGTACTTCCTCGGGGGCCATCCGGGGGAAGCCAGGGAAACCCTGGAACGGATTCTCCGGGAGGATCCGGAGTCGGCTCTGGCGCACAACAACCTGGCGGTTCTCTCCGCCGCGGCCGGCGACATGGAGACAGCCGTCGAGCACCTGCGGGCAGCACTTGACGGCGCGTCCCAGGATGCGGGAGTCTGGTTGAACCTCGGCGTCGTGCGATATGCGGGTGGCGATCGTGCGGGGGCGGAACGCGCCATAGCGGAAGGACTCGGCCGGGCGGGGGATTTCGAGGACGCCTGTCGTCTCCTCGGACTCGAGGTTTCGGATTCAGGATCCAGGGCTGCCGTCGAGAGATTGTCCGCCGAAGAGCTTCGGCTTTTGCTGGAAGCCGTTCTCGAGAAGCTGCCGGCGGCCGAGGTGGTTGTGGATCCGAACCGGCCAGGAGGGGTGGATCTGGACGCGGTCGGGGAACCCGAGCATGTGAAAGTACCCCCAGAGCCGATCCGGCTGAGAATTGCCGCCTCTCGCGCCGCTGATCAGATGGAGATCGCAAATCATCTCTATTGGAAGGTACAATAACCGACGGTGAGGAGAATCCCATGAAATATGCAGTGAGAGCCATGATTCTCGCAGGTTTGATGATCTGGCCGCCGGGTGCAGTAGTCGCTTTCGATGAAGAGGGCCGGGCGCCCGAGGATATGATGCTCCGGGCCGAGTACGGGATCGCTATGGCGTTAAGTGGCGACGCACGCATAGCGGAACGGGTGTTTGTTTCCCTCCTCTCCGACTCCCCGGGAAACGCGATGGCCCTGACGAATCTCGGAAACCTTCACCTGATGCGGGGGCAAGCAGCCGTTGCCCTGGTTTTCTACGAACGCGCCGGGCAGGCGGACTCAACGGACGCAGGAATCATACTGAACCGATCGCTGACGCGGATGCTCATGGGAGACGAGAGGGGCGCCAGGGAAGATGCCTCGGTTGCTCTGGATCTCGCCGGGAGCGCGAGGGAAGCCCTCTCCCTCCTGGGACTCTGCCGACGAGGATTGCCCGGCGAGGAAGACAAGGCCCGGGATGCACCGGTTCTCAGTGAGGAGGAGGTTCGCGCTCTTCTGGAGGCGGCCGCATCCTCGGTTCCGATCGATTCGTTGACTGCGGCCGGCGCGGACACGGCCGGATCTTCCGTGGATAGCTCGGCTACGGATCCTTCACACAGGAAGGCGCCCTCGAGAATCTGGCGTTCCGCGGGGCTCCGCGCCGCTGATCAAAGGGATCTAGCCACCACGTTGTATTGGAAGCGGTAGGAGAGAGCATTGGCTCAACTTCAGTCCAAAGCCAGACGACTGGGCATCCGGCGGGGCATCCTGATCGCCTTTCTGTGCTTCCTTGTGGTTTCCGTGCTGCAAACCTCCGGGGTGCTGTCCAGTGTGGATCTGAAGCTGCTGGATCTCGGGTTTCGATTCCGGGGACAGCGGGACGCGTCCGGTCGGATCGCGCTGGTCGAAGTGGACGATGCCACCATCCGTGCCTACGGGCAATGGCCGATTCCCCGGGATTCGTACGCACTCCTGATTTCTGCGATTGCCGAATCGGGCGCGCGAGCAATCGGTGTGGATCTCCTCTTCCTGGGCCCCGATGCACACGATCCAACGGCGGACCTTCTGCTGGCCGGTGTCACGGCAAAGTACCCCAATGTCGTCCATGCGATCTCGTTCCTGTCTGAGCCCGAGCGCCCGGGAACGGAACAAACCGAATCGGCGAAGATGCCGGATCTCCTACGGACCCATGGTGTGCGCGGGCGCGGCGTGAGGGCCCCGCTGGCAGGATCGGTGTCCCTGCCGCATCCTTCCATTTTCGAAGCGTCCTCCGCCGTCGGCCATGCGACGGTGGCTGTAGACGAGGATGGCGGCATCCGGCGGTTGCCGCTGTTCGTGCGATATCGAGGGCTGCTCTATCCCGCGCTGGGCGTTCGGGTGGCCGGTGTGGCGGAAGGTCACGATGCTCCCCCCGAGGTCGAGGCCACGAGGGAGGGGATGACCATCGTCTGGCCGAGTGGCCGGCGGCTTCAGGTTCCGCTCGACGACGAAGGAGCGACCGCCATCGATTTCGCTGGGAACCACGCCGCGTTTCCGCACGCTTTCTCGATGCTGGACGTTCTCGGCATGTACCGGGATGGGAAACACGACGCACTGTCGGCCGCTTTCGAGGGCCGTACCGTTCTCATCGGGAATACGGCGGTGGGAGAAGCCGCGACCGATGTGGGCGCCACCCCGTTCTCCGTGGCTACGCCCCTTGTGTATATCCATGCCAACGTGGTCGATGCCATCCAGAACGGTCGCTTCCTTCGCGCATTGCCTCGGGCGTTCTATCTCTCCATGCTGGGTGCCCTGAGTCTTCTCCTCGGATGGCTGTTCGTCCGGCTGGCTCTTCCGGTGGCCGCCGGAATCATGGGGGGATCCACGGTGCTCATTACCTTTGTCGGGTACGGTGTCTTCGCTCTCTGGGGCATCTGCGCTCCGGCGACGGCGACCCTGGCCCTACCTCCCCTGGTGTACGCGGCCGTGGCCAGCTACCGCTTCGTCTTTCTGGAGAGGAAGGCTCGCGAGGACGAGAAGGAAATGGAAGTCGCACGCCAGGTACAGCAGAATCTCTTCCCGCGCTCGTTGCCGGAGCCGAAGGGCTGGGAGTTCGCCGGCACGTGTCGGCCGTCGATGGTGGTGTCCGGGGATTACTACGACATCTTCGAGCCGGCGCCGGGCAAGGTTCTCTTCGCACTGGGGGATGTGTCGGGAAAGGGAATGGGCGCCTCGCTTCTCATGGCCAGCGTACACGCGACCATTCGCAGCCGGTGTCTCCTGTCTCTGGACGATCCCCGGCAACTGGTCACGGACTTGAATCGTCACCTTCTGTCTTCCACCGACGTCGGGAACTTCGTGACCCTGTTTCTGGGCGTCGTGGATCTGGAGACGGCCCGGGTCCGGTACGTGAACGCCGGGCATCCTCCCGCGCTGGTGACTGGTTCGGATGGGTCGGTGCGGGAAGAGCTGGGAGAGGGTGGCCCGGTCCTCGGGATCATGGATGCCGATGTCTACGCAAGCGGCGAGGTTCATCTGAACGAGGGCGATTCGGTGGTGGTCGTGAGCGACGGCGTGACCGAAGCCACGAATGAAAAGAAGAGAATGTACGAGGAAGAAGGCATTCTTATCGAAACGCTTGGATCTGCGGCCGGAAGTCGTGCGAAGGACCTGATGGATCAGGTTGTCCGGTCCGTCGACCGGTTCCGTGGTTCCTGCGAGCTGGGGGACGATCTCTCCGTGGTCGTTATTCGACGATCTCCGGCTTCACAACCAGGAACTCAGCCGCCTTCGTAGTACCCTCTGCGCAATAATGGCGAAGTCGGTCCCCGAGGCAACTCTCATACCGCTATCGTTCCTGCATTCCGTACGGCCGAGTGGAATCCCGCGTGCCTGAGACCGTGGACGAGCGCGGCCAATCGGCGCCTCTGTGTCTCACCGGCATTGTGACCTGCATGTACGAACTGTCGGACACGACCAGACTATTGCCGACTCCATGTTCGGCTTATCGAGAATAGCCAGACGCAGGAAACGTGTACTCGGGAATCCCAGGCGGCAGCGTCTCGATGAGCAGATTCGGTCCGTCCTTCTGCTTGACCAGATCGAAGGCGTCGTACAGATCCCCCGTAACCGTCATTGAGCGGTAGTTCAGCGTATCCGCGGTCACATCGACGACCTGGTAGAGCTGCACGTTCTCGCCGGCGCGATCCATCCAACGCTCCGACGTGAGGTCGTACATCTTGGGCCCGCTGACCGACACGATGTACATCGTGCCGCACCCGCCGACTTCATCCGGTCTCTCCGGAAGATTCCGCCCACGCCCATAGTTGTGATCATGACCCTGAAGGACCAGATCTACACCGTACCGGTCAAAGAGCGGCTTCCACGATTCTCTCAGTTCCCGGTTGTCCCGGCCTCTGGCAGAGGAGAACACCGGATGGTGGAAGATGACGACGGTCCAGCGACTGGGGTTGTTCTTGAGAATACCCTCGAGCCATGCGGCCTGATCCTCGATCTTCTCGTTGGAATTGAGGGAGATCACACGGACGCCCTGATAGTCGACGAAGTAACACTGCTCTTCGAGTCCCGGAACCCCGTTCTCCGGCAATGTGAAGATCGTCCGCCAGAACGGCGTCAGGTTAACGTGGTCCCTGTCATACTCGTGGTTCCCCGGCGTAGCCAGGGTCGGAGTCATGCCGAGAATCCAGCCGCCGGCATCGAACCACTCTGCCCAGTGTGCGTCACCGACACCGTTCGTGACCAGATCGCCGGCGTAGATCATGAATCGGGCATTCGGCGCATCGGTGTAGGCGGCGCGGATCACTCTCGACCAGTACGGGAGAATGGCGTCCTGCGGGTCGCCGAAGTAGAGGAAAGAAAACGGTTCCGGATCCGCGCTCGCCGTCCTGAAGTGGAACCACTCGCTCCAGGCCTCATCGCTGCCCACGCGATACGCGTACAGGGTGTTGGGGTTGAGGTCCGTGAACTTCACGGAGTGATAGTGTGCGGGACCCACGTCCGCATCGAGACGCCCGGTCTTTGCAGGGATCCGGCGTGTATCTGCGGCGAAGTCCGAGGAGACACCCGCAAGGGCGATCAAAGCACAGGCGTCCTGAACGGACAGATCCGTCCGCCAGGTCACGGCTTGAGTCGTCGAAGGGTCTCCCGCCCAGGTCAGAATCACCCGGTCCGGGACCGGTGAGGGCGGATCCTCTTTGGGGTTCTCGTCTCTCCATGGCGCACGGGCCAAAGCATCGGCGGAACAGGCGACCACGAGTGCAATCAGAATACCCCAGGCAAGACATCCCCTCATGTTCATCGATTTTCCTCTCGCATTGAGTCATCGACTCGTCTCAGCAAGTTTCGTCATTCGTCAACAGGACGGCGGCCCCCCGGATCTTCCCATTCCTAAGCCGCTCCAGCGCATCGTTCGCTTGCTCGAGCGGAAAGGTCTCTACATGTGTTCGCACGGGCACCCTGGGCGCGATTTCGAGGAAGTCGATGCCATCCTGCCGCGTTAGATTGGCCACGGACTTGATGGATCGTTCTTCCCAAAGAAGTGCATAATCGAAGGCCGGGATCTCGCTCATGTGGATGCCCGCGCAGACGACGATACCGCCCCTATCCACCGCCCTCAATGCAGCCGGAACGAGAGAGCCCACCGGGGCGAAGATGATGGCGGCGTCCAGGGGCTCCGGTGGAAGGGTCTCGGAATCCCCGGCCCAGATCGCCGCCAGCTCTCGGGCAAACGCCTGCCCCGCAAGATCCCCGGGCCTCGTGAAAGCGTATACCTCCCGGCCCTGGTAGGCGGCGACCTGTGCAACGATATGAGCGGCGGCGCCGAAACCGTAGAGGCCCAGGCGTCGCGCGTCCCCGGTCATCCTGAGCGATCGATACCCGATCAGCCCGGCACAGAGAAGAGGCGCGGCCTCCGCATCCGAGTATTGCGCCGGAATGGGAAAACAGTACCGGTGGTCCGCCACGGTGGCCTCGGCGTATCCGCCGTCGATCTGGTATCCCGTGTACCGAGCCAGATCGCACAGATTTTCCCGCCCCGAAGCACAGAAGGAGCACGTGCCGCAGCTGGCGCCCAGCCAGGGAACACCGACCCGCTGCCCGGCCGTCAAGTCCTCTACGCCGGGACCGATCTTCTGAATCGTTCCCACGATCTCATGGCCGAGCACCAGAGGCAGCTTGGGGTTCTTGAGATCGCCGTCGATGACGTGCAGGTCGGTCCGGCATACGGCACACGCATGGATCTTGATCTGCACCTGTCCTTCGACAGGTTCCGGGACGGGCAAATCCCGGAGGACGAGCGGTTGACCCATTTGATCGAGAACCATGGCTCTCATCTCTGATTTCCCCTCCAGTGCGGGAGTTTTACACGTGACTTGCATGATACACCGGTCAGGGCGACACGGCAAGCACGGGGCAGCATGGCGAGACGGCGGGGAATCCAAGAGGGAGCGAGTGGGCAGGTGCGCGACGTCCCCACCCCTGAAACAATGTTGGCTGCCTGAGCGTATACCCCTGTGTGCGGGTCAACACCCGTTCGGATGTGTATGGGTCTGCCAGGATGCCGTGGCTTGAGGCTGTCGCGCCCTTGCCTCCATCAAGGGAGGGTATCATGAGGAAACGGAACATGCTCGTACTGGGGTTGCTCATTTTCTGTATAGCCTGCAGCCTTGGCTGTACGGTCTGCGGGGAAGAGAAGGTTCGTGGGCGGGGGGCCGTCATCAGCGAAACCTACGACGTGGAGGATTTCACGGGGGTGAAGCTGGCTACGTTCGGGGACCTTCACATCGAGATCGGCGATCGAGAGAGTCTGCGCATTGTGGCGCAGGAGAACCTGCAGCGCTATTTCGAGGTGGATGTCTCCGGTAAGATGCTGAAGATCGACATCCGAAGGCGGGTGTCTTTACGACCCAGCAAACCGGTGAACTTCTACCTGACCGTGAAGAGCCTGGATACGATTCATGTCTCGGGCAGTGGGGACGTTTTCGCCCCGAATCTCGAAGCCGACGAGTTCTCGGTAAAGGTGAGCGGTTCCGGTGACGTCGAAATCGGCACAGTTGAGGCCGACGAGATTGTCGCAAAAGTGAGCGGTTCGGGGAACGTAGAACTCGCCGGGGCCGAGGCTGAAACACAGAGGGTTTCCGTGAGCGGTTCCGGGGAGGTCCGGATTCGAGATCTGGATGCACGATCGCTCGATGTTCGAATTACGGGCTCGGGGGACGTAGCCGTGTCGGACGGCCGCGTCGAGAGACAGCGCGTCGTCGTCAGTGGTTCGGGCGACTACGGGGCTAGGCGCATGGAATGCTCCGAGGCGGAAGTCGAGGTGAGCGGCTGCGGGTCGGTGACCGTTCATGTGGAAGATCGTCTGGAAGCACAGGTGAGCGGCAGCGGCGACGTGCGATTTGCCGGGAGACCCAGGGTCTCGCAGAGGGTAACCGGATCGGGCAGGGTCCGGGAAATCTGAAGTCTTTGTTCTGTAGTGAGATGTACCGGAGGCCCCCACTTTCGTGGGGGCTTTTCCGCACTATCTCCAGTTCGGGTCTTGCGCCGCGGGGAGAACTCGGCGTGGCTTGGCCGCAGCCGCAATTCGGAGAGTTGAGAGTCGATCGTTGAGAATTCAGAACAGCGACACATGAAATGGCGGGTGCCGACTTTCCACTCTCGACTTTCAACTTTCTGAAGTTCCGCGGCCGGCCCGGGGTTGGTGTGTTCCGGCTTTAGGCTCTCGGCTTTAGGCTCTCGGCCTTCGGTTCTCTGCCTTACGGGCCTTTTGCCGCGGCAAAGGTCCGGCGTCTCTTGGCCGCAGCGTGAATGGGGGATGATGGTCGCCGTGGAAGGTGGGCCCTTTGTGCGTTGAAACACCCCACGCTGCGGCTTTCGATCCGGCGGACCTTCACCGCGGCCGGCCCTGGGTTGGGGGTGTTCGACTCTCAACTTTCGACTGTCAGCCTTCCGGGTATGGGCCTTGCGCTCCGGGAAAGGTTCGGCGTCGTCCGGGCCACGACGGAAGGGGGGATTGCGCTTGTGGAGGAAGGCGGCGACTTCCTGCGTTGAAACACACTCGTCGTGACCCGTCCTCCGGCGAACCCTCCCCGTCGCCGGCCCGGGTTGGTGTGTTCCGACTTTCGGCTCTCGGCTTTCGGTCTTGTGCTCCATCTTCGTCACCTTGCCGGGCCACTCTCCGGAATCCGTGGAATCCGTGGCTGCAGGGTTTTCGACTTTCAACTTTCAACTCTCGACTCTCTGCGGTATGGGGGCGGCCGATCTGCGGACCATGGCTCTTGGATTTGAATCCGTCGCGGAATCCGTGTAATCTGTGGCTGAAGGACCGTGCTCGCGTTGTAATGGTGGGAACGCATATCTTGGGGAGCGTCGGGAATGACTGCAGGGAAAGAGGAACAACGCGGCGGCGATGATTTTGAAGCTCTCAAGCACCAGGTAGGAAATCTCTTCAATGCCGGTCGCCCGGAGGAGGCCGTCGTTCTTCTAGAGAAGGAGAAGAATCGATTCCCGGAGAACCTGTACGACATCATCTTCAGCCTGGCGTACGGTTACCTCATCACGGACAACCGGGGTCGTGCACTGGATGTCTTGGAAGAGGGGGTCGAGAGGGATCTGTGGTTCACGTTTCCACTGGAGGCTCCCGCGATCCGGTCCCTGGTCGGCGATTCGAGATTCGAGAGAATCCTCGCCTTCAGCGATGCTCGCCGGAGAGAGGCGCAAGCCGCCGCCGGGCCGGGGGTTGAAGTCGTCTTGCCGAACGGAACCGCCAAGGGCAGACCATATCCACTCTTCATTGCCCTCCACGGCTGGGGCGACGGCCTTGAGGAAATGATGGAGCACTGGAAATCGCCCATCCTGGAGGGGGAGTTCCTCACCGCCTTCTTTCAATCCTCACAGGTTGTGAAGATGGATGGCGGACGCGGGTGGGACGACGCGGCGCTCGGGCGCGAAGAAATTTCCCGCCTGTACCACGAGATCGCAGAGCGCTATCCCATCCGAACAGACCACATCCTCATCGGCGGTTTTTCACAGGGCGGCCGGATGGCCATCGACGTGATGATCAACGAGGTCCTTCCCATTGCCGGGTTCGTCGTGCTCTGCCCGGGAGGCGGCATTCCCGGGGGGGTTGATCTCACGAGTGCAAAGCGGGCGGTCGACCGGGGAGTTCGAGGGACAATTCTCACCGGAGACAAGGACCCGGATCTCTCGGATCAGAAGCGGATGGCGGCTGTTTTCGAGAAGGCGGGGCTCGACTTCTCCCTCGTGATCAACGAAGGCCTCGGACACTGGTTCCCCGAGGATTTCGACCTGCAGTTGGATCGCGCGATTTCACAGATTCCCATCGAATAGCTCCGGGCATCAGGTGTAGCACGTCGGGAGGCGTCCGCTGTCTCACACGAGGGACTCTGGAGCCCATGTTGCCCGACGGTGTTACCCACTGCCTTTGTAGCAGTTAAGTCCGAGCCGTGCACCGGACTGCACATTGCGCTGGCGGGTCGACCCGGGGAATGCTATGGTTCGGGACTTTGAGAGTACCCGAGAATCACCCCCAGCTTCAATCAGGAGGTCTGGCATGCTCGCAAGACGCGTTGGATTTGCAGTCGTCGTCGTTTCTCTGCTCCTCTCCGGCGCCCCGGCCGGGGCCGATGAGGGCATGTGGCCCCTCTACGATCTCAAGAAACTCGACTTCAAGGAACTGAAAGCGAGGGGACTGGAGCTCGATCGGAAGGATATCTACAACACGAAGGACGGGGGCCTGGCCCGGGCCGTTTTCGATATCGGCGGTGGCACGGGGTCCTTCATCTCGCGCGATGGACTGATCATCACCAATCACCACGTCGCCTTCGGCGCCATCCAGCGGCAGAGCACGGTCGAGGCCAACTACATTCGGGACGGATTCTACGCGATGACCCGGCAGGAGGAAATCCCCGCCATCGGTTACAGCCTCTTCGTAACCCTCGCGTCGAAAGATGTAACGGATCGTATTCTTGCGGACGTGAAGGACGACATGGATGATCTGGAGCGCTACAAGGCCATCGATGCGGCCCGAAAGGAGATCATCAAGAAGTCCGAAGAAGGCCGCGACGTCAAGTGCACCGTCGCCACGATGTTCGGGGGCACGCAGTACATCCTCTATACTCGTTTCAAGGTTCGTGACATCCGCATCGTCTACATCCCGCCGGCCCCCATCGGGCAGTTTGGAGGAGATATCGACAACTGGATGTGGCCGCGGCACACGGGGGATTTTTCCTTCCTCCGGGCCTACGTGGCGCCTGACGGGTCCTCGGCGGAGTACGCGGAGGAGAACGTTCCCTATCACCCTGAAGTGTTTCTTCCGATCTCTTCCGAGGGCGTCAAGGAGAATGACTTCGCCATGGTCATCGGTTTTCCCGGATATACGGACCGTTACGCCAGTTCATTTTCGGCCGAGCTTCTGATCGAGCACCGGTATCCTGTGATCATCGACGTGCTGGAGGACGCGCTCGGCATTCTGGACGAGGCGTCCGCGCGGGACTCCTCCGTTGCCATTCGCGTTGCCTCGAAGAGCGAGGGGCTCAACAACTTCCTCAAGAACAGCTACGGCATGATGGAAGGTTTTCGGAAAGTCGATCTCGTGGGGGAGAAGCGGGAGACCGAGCGGAAGCTGACGGCGTTCCTCAAACAGAATCGCAAGCTCGAGAAGGAATACGGCAATGTCCTCCCGGGTCTGGAGGCCCTGTACAGGGAAATCATGGCCGCCGAGAGAAAAGACTTCATGATGAGGTTGATGCGATTCGGGAGCGACTATCTGGATCTGTCCTTATCGGTTTACAAGTGGGCCGTTGAACGGGAAAAGGAAGATCTGGAGAGGGAACGCGGTTATCAGGATCGCGATTCTACGGCCATGCGGGAGGGATTGGAGGACGCCCAGATCAATCTGGTGCCCTCCGTGGACAGAACGACACTCGAGTACTTCATGGAGAAAGCGTTGGCTCTACCCGACGGGCAGAAGATTGAGGCCGTCGAGAGGATCTTGAATGGCCGGCGGGGCCAAGATCGGGAGACCGCCATTGACGAGTATCTGGAGATGCTCTACGGGAAGACGGGAATCGGCGATCTCGACAGGCGCATGAAGATGTTCAAGATGAGCAAGACCCAACTCGACGCGCTTGGAGATCCCTTCATCGATCTGGCCGCCGCGCTCACGCCCGAAAACGAGGAGCGGATTGAACGGAGCAAGAAATTCAGGGGAGCACTGACCCGGCTGGAGCCCCGGTTGATCGCGGCCTATGCCGAGTGGAGGGGGGGAGACCTCTATCCCGACGCCAACGGCACCAAACGTTTGAACTACGGTACCGTTAAAGGATACAACCCTCGCGACGCCGTGCAGTATGATTACATGACGACCCTCACGGGGGTAATGGAAAAAGAGACGGGAGAGGATCCTTTCATCGTCCCGGCGGAGCTGAAGAGGGCCTGGAAGCAGAAGAACTACGGCCCTTACGCGGATACCGCTGTTGCCGATCTTCCCGTGGATTTCCTCACAACGAACGACAGCACCGGTGGCAACTCGGGGAGCCCTCTGCTCAACGGCAGGGGTGAGGTCGTCGGGCTGCTCTTTGACGGCAATTATGAAGCCATCGTCGCCGACTACGTGTTCCTTCCCGGGCTGACGCGCTGCATCAACGTTGACATCCGCTACGTGCTTTTCGTGGTGGACAAGGTGTACGGATTGAAAGAACTGATGAACGAAATGACGGTGCACTAGCGCAGGGAACGATCCGTCGAATCGACACAGGGGCCGTCCGTACGGACGGCCCCTGTGTCGTAATCGGCCCGATAGATCAAAGAGCCAGCATGGCGCTGTCGCTACTTCAACAAGACCATCCGCTGCGAACGCATCTGCCCGTCCCACCGCAGAACGCAGAAGTAGACGCCGCTGGCGACTTCCGCGCCCCGATGGTTGGCGCCGTCCCACACCGCGCGGTGGAGACCCCCGGTTTGATCCTGGTCGACCAGGGTGCGAACGCGCTGTCCCATGGCGTTGTAGATGGTTAGAGTGACTCTCGAGGGTGCGGACCCCGCCGGGATGGCATAGGCGATCTCCGTCGACGGATTAAACGGATTCGGCCGGGCCGGTTCGAG
>Ga0180431_10000193_pt1 | contig 83845 bp, 85 predicted proteins | sample SS_ome_11_FD_132459 | JGI IMG/M metagenome (GOLD analysis project Ga0180431, IMG submission 132459) | Hypersaline lake sediment archaeal communities from the Salton Sea, California, USA - SS_1_MS_1 metaG | ecosystem: Environmental > Aquatic > Non-marine Saline and Alkaline > Hypersaline >...
CCAGCTAGTCACCCCTGAAAAACTAAGTTTTTCAGGGGCCCCACATTTATCCATCGGTATTTACGGGGTCCCCATGAAAAAGCAAAGCAAATTTTTCATGGGGTATTAGCTAAAATAAATAGTCTTTTTGGTTACTTCAAATCCAAGCAGAGCCGGAAACTAAGGCCCTAAACATCTCAATTGCTGGAGCAGCCACTCCCCACCGTACACTATGGCGAAGCCGATGGCAAGGCAAATCAAGACTATGATTGGGCCTCTGAGGAAGAATTTCTTTATCATAGCAGGCATCTGGCTTTAACTTGACTGCTTATGGGCTTTCGTGGCATTGGCTCTCTTGGATGTAGCGTCCTTATATACCCTTGCCAGGCTCTTGCCATGCTGGGGTATTTTAGCCTTTTCCCTTGCTCGCCGTCTTTCCCTTCGCTCTTGCTTGGTTTCCTTGGCGAGCTGGCCCTGGTCTGTAAGCTGCTCGTCTACCACTTAATTTCATATGAGCCGAGGACAAAATCGATGTCTCCCTGAAAAGCGGAGAGCTGTTCCTGGGGGAGAAGAGTTTCATTTATGTCAAGGAGCATTTTTGCTTCGTCTTGGGGTGAGCCTATGATATGTACACTGCCGCACTCTTTCTGGTCTTTCTCCTGCTTGGCCGGCGTTTTTAATGCCAACGTGGTACGCGATTGCGTCGCACCGCTGGGAAGGCCATATGTCTGTGATTCCGTCTCGACAACTACAATCCCTTGTTTCTCCAGCAAGCCTCGGACCTCGTCGCAGAGCATCTCGGGATTTAAGCCTCTATAAGTCTTCTTAATCTGGATTGCCATCTCTCCTCCTAAAAATATTATAGCATTTTTCCTTACTTTCCTAATTTCAACGTTCACATGATATAATTGGAATCTGAAATGAAAAAAGAATTAATGCGAATCTTAGCCTGCCCCGTATGTAAAGGGGATTTGCAGCTCAAAGTGGATGAGGAAGATGGGGAAGAAATAATCACCGGCTCCCTTTACTGCTCTGCCTGCGACTATTCCTACCCCATTGTGGACACGATTCCCAATTTACTGCCCCCAGAGGAAGCGAACTTAGCTTAAGGACTGTAAGTCACCCCTGTTGTGGGCGATTCCCAAACCTCTATATTCACTAATTTCACCGGAGACCCGGAAAAACAGGGCTGGAGCGCATCATATATAGTGACAGCGATATTCTCGCTGGAGGGCCCAAGCTTATCAAGGGGGGACACATCATTCAGGCAAGTATGGTCGAATCGGGCTATAATTTCCCTCAGGTGCTGCTTTAGCTGGGCGAAATCATAAGCCATGCCAGACTCATCGACCTTGGCTGCTTCTAAACGAGCAACCACTTTAAAGCGGTGGCCATGCAGGTTTTCACACTTACCATGATAGTTCGGCAGATAGTGTGCAGCATCAAAGTGCTCTTCCACAAATAGCTGATACATCGAATCCTCCTGTCAATTTTCGCACTCCATTTTGTCCTTTAACATTTTTAGCCAATTCGGCAATGCCCTTGTCCAGCTTAGGATGAACTAAGTCGGGGGCGATTTCAGCCAATGGTATAAGAACGAAAGCCCGTTCTTGCAAGCGGGGGTGCGGGATAGTTAAGTTCTGGGTTTTAACAATCTTGTTGTCATAGAAAAGGATATCTATATCGATAGGACGGGGTGAATTGGGAAAGCTGGGAACCCTGCCCATTTTGGCTTCAATTTCTTTGGCCAGATGAAGAAGCTCTTCAGGACGCAGCTTGGTTGTAATCCGGCAAACTAAGTTAAGAAATGATGGCTGTTCTTTGTAGCCTACAGGCTCGGTCTCATAAACGGATGAGATATCCTCGAGGTTCACTTCTTGAGAAAGCAGTGTTAAAGCCTGGCACAGGTTTTCTTCCCGCTCCCCCATGTTCGAGCCCAGACAAAGATAGGCAGTAGCCAATTCGCTTACACGCCCCTGATAATGGCGTCGCTCATCTTGCATACTCGTATCATTTCCTCAACGTCGTGTACCCGAACGATATCGGCTCCTTTAGCAATGCCGATAGCTATGGTGGCTGCCGTTCCCTCTAACCGCTGGTCGCTTGGTGGAACGAATGCCACTCCCCTGGTCCTTTGTTCAGGAGTTAAATCAAGCACCCAGCCTATAAATGACTTCCGTGAGCTACCCAGAAGGATAGGACTGCCCAGCGCCTTCAGTTCTTCCAAGCGCCGTAAAATTTCCAGATTCTGCTCCTGTGTTTTACCGAAGCCTATGCCGGGGTCGATAATGATATTCTCCCGGGGTACTCCTGCGCTTAACGCTTGCTCTATCGCTCTTTTTAAATCGGAAACAACTGCAGAGACGATGTCCTGGCAGGGAGCTGAAGCACGTTGATTACTCATTAAGGCAATCGGCACTCCCTTTTGAGCTGCTAACTCGGCCAGCTTCAGCTCCTTCTGTAGTCCCCAGATGTCGTTTATCATACTGGCTCCGACATTCAAAGCTTGACGGGCCACTTCCAGCTTATAGGTATCCACACTTAATGGCACTGATATCTCATGGGCCAGTTTTTCCACGACAGGAATCACCCGCTGTAATTCTTCGTCGGTTGAAATTGGAGTTGAGCCAGGACGAGTGGACTCTCCGCCGATGTCAATTATGTCTGCTCCTTCGGAGGCTAATCGTTTTGCCCTGGCTATAGCTCCCTCAACGTCTGCCAGCCCATCGCCAGAAAAGGAATCCGGGGAAACATTTATCACGCCCATGACATAAGTTCGCTTGCCCCAGTAGAAGATGCTTCTGCCACATTGAGTAGACCCTGGCTCGCTTGACTTGTAATCGGGCATGTTATTGATTATACACACAATTATATCAAACCGATGAATAACAGATTAAGACGCTAGATGAAGTCTATAATGAACTCCACTTTTAGGCACGAAGACCTAATCATAACTTTAGGAAACATGCCTCCCGACATAGAGACCAAATTGCCAGGTCAGTGAAGTTTGAGGATAGCTTGAGTTACTATGGTCTGGGATATAATGGTTTGGTTGCTGCAATCCCAGCATCAAGGAAAGCAAGGTTGTACAAAAATACTCAGTGACGGATGTTATCAAGAGATGTAAGAAATTAGGTGCTAAGATTGTTGCTGGTGGCTCTCTTTTCACTGCTGGACATGAAGAATTTGACAAATTATTGGGGGTCTGTCAGATTAAAGGTGCCCCAAGTAGTCAATGAATAACCTGGTTGCCAACGAACCAACTACTGAGTAGGCAAACTCTGAAAGGTGCTGGGAGGCAAAAGCTCAACACAAGGTAGGTCGGAGCTGAAGGCAGGATGGGAGGAAACTAGGAGAGAAGTAAGGCTAAGGTTACTCGGGGCAATTTCTTATGCCACTCGCTAGGTCAGTGAGGTTTGAGGATAGGTTGGGGCTTTGCCAGAGGATTAAACAAGTTTTAAGAAGGGATTTGGCTGGTACGCCACTCCTCACTGTTCTATCTTAAACTCCCACTGGCAGCAGCAATCGCTATAGTCTGTCCTCGGCGGCACCTTTAGTGCCCGCACCTGAATTTCGGGGTTGAAGAAGTCTGCCTGCATTCTGAATAATTGAAGCCCCAACTGTTGGCAAATTCTCTCTTCTCTTCCCTCCCCCTCCCTTTCTAAAGCTAGCAAGGTTGGACAGTGGGTGAAAGTCAACACGCCGTGATTTGGACTCTTCAGCTCTATACTGCTTCTGTAGACCGTGTTCCAGGGGCTCATTTGGAAGGCTTTCAGCAGGGCAGCCACGTCGTGGCCCTTGATTTTATACAAGTTACAGGTCATTTCTAAATCCACAGCGTACATCTTCTCCCAAACTTTGGTATCGCAGGCGAAAGCTTCATCATCGCCTCTTCTATTCTTGACTATAAGATACCAGAACCCGTCCAGTTTACGGATATAATCGGAATAGAACTGCAGGAGCTTGATGAGCAAGTCTTTGGAAAAGTCCTCATACTTGATATTGAGGTCAAACTCACTGCTGTAGTCGGTTAGCTCTTTCATTCTTGTCCCACCTCTCTAACCCCAATTATACCCCTGACCACCCTCAAACAGAAGACATTCTGAACATCTCAGGCAGAAGAAGTCATGAATTGCTAGGTCAGTGAAGTTTGAGGATAGCTTTGAGTTGTATTAAATCTATGGCATTGGTATCTGTAATGCCTTGCCAATAAGAACGGATAGTTTCAGATGTGCCTGTATAGCCTTTTGCACTACAATGTCGTCACTAGACATCATTCCGAGTAACTTGGACAACTCGGCAATCTGTGTAAGAATATCTGTCCTCATACGCTCATCACTTTGTGGTTGTTCCATTCCAACCTCCTCATCCAATTATACCACTCACTTCAGTGAGGTTTGAGGGTAGCTCCAAATCCGCTGGCTGGGCTACTCATCAAGTACCCCAGTCATCGTATTGATTATAGCAGAGGAGAACATTAAAATAGGAATATCAAAATGCAGAAGAAAAATGATTGAGCAAAATGTGACAAGCCCTAAGCACGAAATTCGAAATCCTAAACAGTATCAAAGCACTAATTACCAAAATTCAAAACAAAATGAGTTTTGGTATCTAAATTTGGAATTTTGGATTTGTTTAGAGTTTAGAAATTAGGATTTAGAGCTTAGCATTTAGGAGCCATATATGGGTAAGACATTAGCCGAAAAGATTCTAGGCCTTAAATCGCACAGCGATGCCAAAGCTGGGGACATCGTCATTGCTGATGTGGATTTAGCTTTTGTCCAGGATACTACTGGCCCCCTGACCATAAGACAGTTCAAGGAAAGCGGTTTCCAGGTTCTGGCTAAGCCGCAACAAACGGTTATATTTCTGGACCATGCTGCTCCTAGTCCCAGTGCGCAGCTTTCTAATGACCATATTCTTCTGCGCCGCTTCGCTAAGGAAACTGGTTGCTGTATATATGATGTAGGCGAAGGTATATGCCATCAACTAATAGCGGAGCAATTTGCCAACCCGGGAGACGTTATCGTCGGCTCAGACTCTCATACTGTTACTGCCGGTGCTTTGGGAGCTTTTGCCACCGGCATGGGCTCCAGCGATGTTGCCGTGGCCTTAGCCCTGGGTAAGACCTGGTTTCGCGTGCCGGAAAGTTTTCTCATTAATCTCACGGGCATCTTCCCCCGGGGAGTTTATGCCAAAGACTTAATCCTGTACATCATTGGCCAAATCGGTGCCGATGGTGCTAATTACAAGGCTTTAGAATTTGGGGGTGAGGTTCTGGCTCAGATGACTATGCCGCAGCGGCTAACCATAGCCAATATGGCTGTGGAAGCCGGGGCCAAGGTTGGCCTATTTCCCAGTGATAAAATCACCCAGGACTTTCTCATAGAGCATGGTCGGGGCGACGGCTATAAGCCACTATATCCCGATGCCGAGGCAAATTATGAACGGGTCATATCCGTGAATCTCAGCCAGCTTGAGCCAATGCTCTCTCTTCCTCACGCTGTGGATAATGTCCGTCCAGTGAGTAAGGTAAAAGGGGTCAAAATCCAGCAGGCGTTTATTGGCACCTGCACCAACGGACGTCTGGAAGATCTGGCTGTGGCTGCTGAGATTCTCCGGGGCAGAAAGAGACACCCCGATACCAGATTGCTCATAGCACCAGCCTCACGGCAGGTGCTTATCCAAGCTATAGGGAAAGGTTATGTCCAGAGCTTAATTGAGGCTGGGGCGGCTATTCTACCACCGGGTTGTGCTGCCTGCCTCGGTATCCACCAGGGAGTGTTGGGAGATGGCGAGCTTTGCCTTTCCACCGCCAATCGTAATTTTAAGGGAAGAATGGGCAATCCAGAAGCTATGGTATACCTGGCCAGCCCGGCAACTGCCGCTGCCTCAGCCATAAGGGGCGAGATTACTGACCCCAGGGACATTATGTAATGTAAAATTCAAAATGTAAAATGCAAAAATACAGAGCAAAAATTAAAAATGAAATCCCTTTGCATAATGATTCACTATTTTGTTTTTTATCTTTGACTTTTAATTTTTAGGAGGGATGGTGATGCCTGATTTGGTGCTCAAGGGTAAAACCATTAAACTGGGCGATAATATCTCCACGGACGATATCATTCCCGGCAGATTTGCCCACCTCAGGAGCAACTTGCCTGAGCTTGCCAAGCATGTCCTGGAGGATACTGTGCCCGGATTCGCCTCAAGAGTAAAGTCGGGTGATTTTATCGTGGCGGGCAAAAACTTCGGTTTGGGTTCCAGCCGGGAACATGCTTCGGTAGTAATCAAAATGTCGGGAGCAAGTGCTATTCTGGCTGAGTCAGTAGCCCGCATCTTTTTCCGGAACGCCATAAATGAGGGATTGCCTGTCCTGCTCTGCGACACCGAAAAAATTGGCGATGGCGATGAGCTGGAGATAAATTTGACCAGTGGCATGATTGCCAATTTGACTTCTGGTATTACATTGAACTGTAGTAAAATTCCACCGATGATGTCTGCCATTCTTGAGGAGGGTGGGCTTATCCCGTACATAAAAAAGCATAAAGACTTCAAGCTATGAAAGCATTACAAGCATGCGGGTTTTGAATTTAGGGCATTTGTATTTTGGATTTGTTTAGAGTTTAGAAATTAGCATTTAGGGTTTATTGCTATGCAATACAGAGTAACTTTTATCCCCGGCGATGGCATAGGGCCTGAAGTGGCTGAAGCAACACGGCGGGTACTGGAAGCTACGGGGGTCGAGTTCCAATGGGATACTGTTGTCATAGGCAGCCAGGCCCAAGATAAGTTTGGCACACCTCTTCTCGACCAGGCCCTCCAGTCCATCAGGAAGAACAAAGTCGCCCTCAAGGGACCGGTGACCACACCTGTGGGCAGCGGGTTCCGAAGCGTCAACGTCGCTTTGAGGCAGACGTTAGACCTTTATGCCTGTCTTCGTCCTTATAGGGTTTACCCCGGCATGAATACGCCGTTCCAGAATGTGGATATAGTGGTTGTCAGGTAGAATACCGAAGACCTCTATGCTGGCATCGAATTTGCCAGGGGTGATTCAGGAACAAAGAGGTTGCTGGAGTTCGTCTTTGATGCCACTGGAAAAGAGATAAGGAAAGATTCTGCCGTAAGCTTGAAGTTAATATCTCAAACAGCCAGCAGGCGGATTGTCAAATTTGCCTTTGAATATGCCAGGCAGAACGGCAGAAAAAAGGTTACCGCGGTTCACAAAGCTAACATACTCAAATTCTCCGACGGACTTTTTCTGGATACGGCCCGCGAGGTCGCCAAAGAGTATAACGACATAGAATTCGGCGACATGCTCCTGGACACAACCTGCATGGAATTAGTCAGGAAGCCTCATATGTTTGACGTCCTCGTGCTGCCAAATTTGTACGGCGACATAATTTCGGACCTTTGCGCCGGGCTGGTTGGCAGCATGGGTATAGCGCCTGGAGCTAACATCGGTGATGATATAGCTGTCTTTGAACCCACTCATGGAAGCGCCCCTAAATATGCCGGACAGAATAAGGCCAATCCCATGGCCATGATGCTCTCCGGGGTAATGATGCTGCGTTATCTGGGAGAGAAGGATAGCTCCGATAAGCTGGAAAGCGCTATAGCTGGAGTCATAGCCGAAGGCAAGGATGTCACCTATGATTTGAAGCTCGACCCCGCCACCGCGGCAGGCACCAGCCAGGTAGCCGACGCTGTGATAGAGAAGCTGAAGCCCTGAGCCGAACTGGGCAGTCGTGGCAAAATTTCTTATGGCAAGGACATGATAGGAAACATCATCATTGCAGTGGGTAAATCGGATTAGACAAACTCAGAGTTCGTATACACCGGTGTTATATGAGATTGCCTATCGCCCCAAAAAGCAAAAACTAGAATTTAAAAATGGGAGAGGAGAATGTTGAATACGCGGCGAGAGACAAAAGACAATGTTTTAATGGTTATTTTAGGAATTGCTTTCTTTCTGAATATCATTATCATGAATTTATTTCCCCCAACTATCAAAGAATTGGTGCCCGTAGGATATACAATATTAGGGGTCGGAGCGTTATTTTTCGTTCTATCTGTATTTACGCTTCGCAGAAAGGGCACCAGTAATGTCGTTGATAGCGGAACTTATGGTGTTGTTCGGCATCCAATGTATCTAGGAGGGATAGTGATGTTCTTTTCCCATATTCTCTTAGGTCAAAATTGGATAGTTGCAATTAGTACTATTGTAGGTATCGCTTGCTGCTACCTAATTATCCTATCAGAAGACCAGCGAAATATTGAGAGGTTTGGCGATGAGTACCGACTCTACATGAAATCTGTGCCGAGGATGAATCTCTTGTTGGGAGTCATACGGCTTCAGCGACGTAAAAAGAGAGAATGAAAACGATGGATAATAGAGTTCGGAGTTTATCGAAAACAGCGATTTTAACGAATGGGCGAAGGGCAACTCTGCGTCGCTGTCACTCCCTGCCCCGCCTTCGGCTCGGTCATATAACGCGGATAAGCGATTCGCCTATGCTCACCCAAATTCCTCCTTCGGAGGAACTTCGTTTATTTCGGAAACGTTATGCAGAAGCCTGAACTGCTTAAACAAAGCTATAAGTTTTTGGCTACAAGATTATATGAGATATGAATATATGGAAAGAGTAGAGATAATCGATACAAATTCCGACAATATTCTTGAATACGGGGTTTGCGGGTACAAAAACATTAAGAGAGAAGGATACCCGGAAAAGGTTGAGTGGCTAAAAGACCGTTTCCCGGAAGGTATGAAAATCAAGACATTATACTCGGCTGAGGATGGGAATCAGGGCATGATTGAATACATCCCAGGTGAATACTGCTGGAGACCGGTTGAGGCAAGTGGATATATGTTCATTCACTGCATCTTTGTTGGCTTTAAACGTGCCTATAAGGGGAAGGGCTATGGGTCACTTGTATTGGATGAATGTTTAAAAGATGCCGTAAAGGAAAATATGCAGGGGGTTGCTGTGGTAACTCGTAGAGGTTCATTTATGGCAGGGAAGGAATTGTTTATAAAAAATGGTTTTGAGGTTGTGGATAAAGCCTCTCCTGATTTTGAGCTGCTCGTGAAAAAATTGAATGAAAAGGCATTATCCCCGAAATTCAAAGGGGACTGGGAAAAGAGGTTAAGTCAGTATAGCAAAGGCCTGACGATAATCAGGGCAGACCAGTGTCCCTACACAGTGAAAAATGTTAAAGAAATAAATGAGGCTGCGGAGAAAATATACGGCATAAAAGCAAATATAATCGAGCTGAAAAATTGTCAGGAGGCTCAAAACAGTCCATGTCCGTTCGGAACCTTTTGTATAGTGTATAACGGAAAAGTTGTTGCTGAGGCTCCAATCAGCAATACACGGTTCCAGAACATTATGAATAGACAGGTGAAGTAATGTGTTGCTAGATTTGAATAAGAAAAGCGTTGATATTGAAAGCATAGCTAAAAAGGCATTAGAGGATGAGGAGACACTTTCCGAATTGCTGGAAGGCCTCTTATCTAATAAGGATACGATAAGGTACAACAGCTTCAAGGTATTAGAGCACTTGAGCCAGATGAAGCCCGAACTGCTGTATCTCTACTGGGACAAATTCGTTGAAAAATTGAATAGCGATAACAGTTTTCAAAGGTATCACGGGGTCTTCATCATAGCAAACCTTACCAGTGTTGATAATGAAAAGAAGTTCGAAAAAATATTTGATAAATACTGTGGGCTGGTCGAAGATAGGAGCTTTATCGTCGCTGTAAACGTAGTAGGCAACCTGGGAAAGATCGCCAGGGCAAAACCCAATTTGCAGGCAAAGATAACAAGCATTCTGTTAGATGTTGGTAGGACCAGTCATAAGCACAAAGACTTAATGAAAAGTGGCTCAATACAATCATTTGCCGAATACTTTGATGAGACTGAGAATAAAGAAAAGATACTTGAATTCGTTAGGAAGCAATTGGATTGCGAGAGTCCAAAGACTAGAAAGCTGGCAAAGGAATTCATAGAGAAATGGGGAGAATGAATTGCCTTGGGCAACTTATTTCATCCGCAAAGCGTTATCGGGAATTTTAATAGCATATTCACAGGAGATTTATAAAAGGCCTTTAAGGTAGCTTATAACACTGGGAGGCAGCAGGTCTTTTTAACCAGCCGTCGAGAATTCATTCAACTTTTTTGACTTGCGCGGGAATTACAAGCTACCATATCAAAATGAGTATAGAAACTCCGTCTAAGTTACCCCTTTTCCCTTTAACCACTGAGGTAAGTGAAGAAGGCCATCTCTGCATCGGCGGCTGTAATGTTGTCGAGCTGGTCAAGGAATTCGGTACGCCACTTTACCTTTTCGATGAATTCACCCTCCGCAATAAGTGCCGTGAATTTAAAGATGAGTTCCGTAAATATCATCCTGATACCTTGGTCATTTATGCCTCTAAGGCCTTTCTGAACAGAGCTTTGGCTCTTATCCTTCAGGGAGAAGGCCTGGGACTCGATGTTGTATCCGGGGGAGAACTTAGTATTGCTCATTCGGTAAGTTTCCCTTTGGATAAGGTCTATTTCCATGGCAACAACAAGACGCCAGAGGAGCTAAATCTTGCCCTGGATTTGGGAATTGGCAGAGTCGTGGTGGACAATTCTCATGAGCTTGAGCTACTTAATAGGCTGGCCAAGGAGAGGGGGATTAGCCAGAATATTTTGCTTCGACTCACCCCAGGGGTTGACCCTCACACTCACCAACACACCACCACGGGAACCTTAGAGAGCAAATTTGGCTTTCCCTTGACTACCGGGCAAGCCGAAGAGGCGGTAAAACAAGCCATGTCAGCCTCCAACCTTAACCTTTTGGGCTTCCACTTCCATCTCGGCTCCCCGGTGCCCGAGATTCAGCCTTATGAGCTGGCTATGGAGATTGTTCTTCGCTTTGCCCAGGAAGTGAGCGAAAAAACTGGCTTCAAACTCAGTGAACTCGATATCGGTGGCGGCTTTGCTATTCCATATACTGTGGACTCCAGATTTCCCACAATAGCTGATTATGCCAGGGCTCTAACAGGCAAGCTGAATAGTCTTATTTCGGGACTGGGATTAAGTCGCCCTCGGCTCATTATCGAGCCGGGAAGGGCAATCGTCGGGCAGGCAGGCGTGGCATTATACAGGGTCGGAGCAATAAAAGAAATACATGGCACAAAGAAATATGTCTGTGTCGATGGCGGCATAAGCGACAATATCCGTCCGGCTCTGTATGGAGCTAAATATGAGGCTTTGGTGGCTAACAGAGCTTTAGAGGCGGAAGGAGAGATGGTTACCATTGCTGGTAAGCTCTGCGAGTCCGGTGATATTTTAGTAAAGGATAGCAATTTGGCTTCAGTGCATCCCGGTGACATCATAGCTATTCCGGTTTGCGGTGCCTATTCAATACCCATGTCGAGCAACTATAATGCTATGCCCAGGCCGGCTATAACCATGGTGAAAGAAGGCAGCGTGCGTCTTATTCGGCGCCGGGAAACTTACCAGGACTTGGTGAACCTGGACCAGATTTAACATGTGGCAAGTTATAGGACAAGATAAAATTCTGTCTTTGCTGGACTACAGCCTCAAAACCAATACTGTAGCCCACGCCTATCTTCTGGTAGGGCCACGACATGTGGGCAAAGGAACTCTAGCCTTCAATCTGGCTCAAGCCCTAAATTGCGATGGGCCTGAGCCGCCTTGCGGTCAATGTCGCTCCTGCCAGCGAATACTAGAGGGCAAGCACGCTGATGTTATTTCTATTAGTCTGGATCCCAGAATAGAGTCTGCCGTCACCTCTAATAGTCTAGAGCATAAAACGGAGATAGGTATCAAGGATATGCTGGAGCTTCAACGGATGGCCAGCTTGCCACCGTATGAGGGTAAGTACAAAGTGTTTATCATTGATGACGCTGAATATTTATCCACCGAGGCAGCTAATGCCTTGCTAAAGATATTGGAAGAGCCACCACAAAGGGTGGTTTGGCTTTTGCTGGCTGCTGAGGAGGAGCACCTTCTGCCTACAGTTATTTCGCGCTGCCAGCGGCTGGAATTGAAGCCTGTACCATCAAAGCAGGTGCAAGAAATGCTCATCAAATCATATAGCGTTGACGCTGAAAAGGCGGAGCTTTTGACTCAATTGTGCCATGGTCGCCCCGGCTGGGCATTATCTGCCGTGGCAAACGAGGATATATTAGAGCAACGGTCCCAAAGGATAGCCAAGCTATTCTCTTTACTAACCGCTACTTTAGAGCAGAGGTTTACCTTTGCCCAAGAGCTAGCGAGCCAATTTAGCCGGAAACGGAGAGCCGGAGCAGAAATAATGGAGATTTGGCTTGACTGGTGGCGTGATTTGATGCTCATTAAAGGTGGCTGCAAAGAGGCCATCACCAATCTGGATTATGAGATAGCTTTGGAAAAACAAGCTAGGGCATTAAATCTGAGCGAGATTAAGGAATTCCTTGCCAATCTTTGCTCGTTACAGGAAGAGGTTTCTAAGAATGTTAATCCCCGTTTAGCATTAGAATCGTTGATGCTAAATTTACCCAGAAAAACTGACCTAAATAAGAATGGCATTGCGAAAGTTTAGAAATTGGAATTTAGGGTTTATAATACATTTCAATGGCTAACATGATTGGAGTTCGTTTCCGTTCGAGAGGTAAATTAGTCCGCTGTGATGCTGGTGAGCTATCCTTGCAAGTGAACGACTATGCAGTAGTGGATACTGGTCATGGTCTAGACGTGGCTAAAGTCATCACCATTGAAGACCTACCTCAACCAAGTGAGGAGAGCGAGCAATTAATGATGGTAGCACGCCAGGCCCAAGCGGAGGATTTAGAGGAAGCCAGGCGGAACATGGAAAAGGAAGCCTTGACTAAGTGCAATGAAATGGCAGCCAAACTTGGTTTAAGTATGAAGCCCCTGGTAGTCCGCTATGATCTCGGGAGCGAGCAACTAACTATATTCTTCAGCGCTCAGGAAAGGGTAGACTTCCGAGGGTTGGTTCGGAAACTGAGCCATGTTCTTGAAACACGGGTTGAATTAAGGCAAGTAGGAACAAGAGACGAAGCTAAACTATTGGGTAGCATAGGCAAATGTGGCTATCCTTTATGTTGCCAAAATTTCCTCACCAGCTTTGCGTCAGTATCCATTAAGATGGCCAAGGAACAAAACTTAGCCTTGAATCCTATGAAGATATCGGGCATCTGTGGAAGACTCCTTTGCTGCTTGGCATATGAAAACAAAGAATACGCAGCTACGAGAAAGAAGATGCCTCAGCCGAACCAGGAAATACCGACACCCTGGGGTAAAGCCACGGTAATCAGCACTAACTTATTAAAGGAAACGGTAACAGTGAAATTGGAAGATGAGGAAATTAGAGAGCTACCCCTGGATCAATTAATTCAAGGAGGGTAGATATTTTTGCCATTCACTGTGACTATGGACAATGTGATAGGGAATGTAGAAGCCATCATTACGAGGAGAATATGGCTGACGCAACAGTTTCATCCTTGCTTCATCCGGCGTACGTCCGCCTTTGTGCCGGTTGCAAGGAATGCAAGCACTAACCACATTATCCCAGACGTGCTTCCCACCCTGCCCCCGCGGAATAACATGGTCTAGGGTAAGCTCCCTGGTTTGCCGACCACAATACTGACAAGTATATTTGTCCCGATTAAATACCTCGAACCTGCTCAATTTTTTCTGATGACGCGGACGCGTAACCATGTAGACGAGTCGGATTACCGAAGGTATCTCAAATGCGTGGTTAACAGAGTGAAGTTCACCTCTGCTATTTTCCACCACTTCAGCTTTGCCACGAAAGACTAGCACTATAGCCCGACGCGTGCGGCACAAATTGAGGGGCTCATAACTCTGATTAAGGACTAAGACCGGGGAATCTATCATAACCACAACCCGATTATTAGCGATTTAGCTATTTTAGCAAGCCTTTCTCGCCAGTGCAATAACTTAAATTGTGGGTCAAGATGCTCTGATAAGTTCTTTATGCTTTTCGCCTACTTTGCTCAAGTCCATTTCTCTTCCACAACATTGCAGCCACTTCCGGCTGGTTGCAATCGCTTTGTATCGTCAGTTTACAAATCAATAATCCTTGCTGCCATCTCCTCTCCACTATTTACTAGCTAGCCCAAATCCTCATCTTAACAAACAAAGCTATGAACATCGTTGAGCTTGTCAGGCAAATCATATGCCGGCCTCGGAGGCATTTTCTTAACCTTGGGGGCCAGCTTAGGATACTCCATTTTCCGCCGAGCTAGGAGCAAAGAGCCGTCATGAAATGCCCGAATCAGTGGCGTCTAACTTGCCGTGTAGGCTTTACATCGCCACGATAATCAGGAGCGATGATGTTAAATACCAAGCTGAGTCTTGGATCCACCATTCTTGAACTGATTCGTGTTTCAATCTCGTCCAAAGAGAGACATGTGGTGACCACCATTGGCAATCTAGCGTTATAACGGTAATTGATCAATTGATATAGCTTCTCCTGGGCCCACAATGTAGCTGATTGCTCCCCAAAGTCATCGAGTATCAGCAGCGGGGTTTCCTTGATCTTCTCAAAAAATTCATCATAGGATATTTTGCTATCCGGACTGAATGTGGAACGTAAATGATCAAGAAGATCAGCGACGACTACAAAAAAGACTGGTTTTCCTTGCGCCAGCCGATAATTAGCGATAGCTGCTGCCAGGTGAGTCTTACCACAACCATTAACGCCTTGAAATATTAGCCAACCCTCTGGCAAGCGAGCAAATTCCACTGCTAAGTTAAAAGCTTGGTGCAGATTTTGACGCTGTTCTAGAGGAAGTTCCAGTCTCTTATGGTCAAAATTATCGAAAGTCATACTTCGTAATAGCTCTAATTTTAAGCCACCCTGGGATTCCAGGGGCGATGCTGGTTCAATCATCCATACCTGGCAGGATTCATTATCGGCAAGATGGCCGCGTAGGCGTTCATCAACTTTTTCTAGCGGTATATCGGTGGTAATTACCGTGGCAAGCCTGGTATTGAAGCGGTGATTTAGGAGCTGCTCTAACTTCTCTTTAGCCCAGGTAGTAGCGCTTTCCAAAGTAAGATCATCAAGCACTAGCAGAGGCACATTCTTTACCTGCTCAAATAGTTCGTCATAAGTGGTGTCGCTTGTGGGGCTGAAAGCGGAGCGGAGGTGGTCCAGGAGATCAGCAGCACCGATATAAAATACGGGCTCTCCTAAGCTAAGACGCTGATTAGCTATAGCACAAGCCAAGTGTGTCTTGCCAGAGCCGCTAGGACCCAAAAATACCAGCCAGCCCTCGGGAGCCTCAGAAAAGGCTTTGGCAGCTTGGTAAATCTGCGCAAAGTGACCTTGGGAAATGGCATTCGCCGCCCTTCCTTTAGGGGATAAACCGTCAAAGGTAAGTTGCGCCAGGGAGCCCAAATTGCTATATCTCTGAAGATATTCTGTTTTCTTTTTTCTTAGCTCCCCTTTACTACATCTGCAGGGTACCACCCGACTGAAATCCGCTTGCCCTGAATCTAAAACAGGATGAACGAAGCCAGCCCCTTTGCAGATAGGACAGATTTCACCCTCATCCTCTTCCATCGAGGGCAAGGGCGCGTTACCTTTGGACCAGGTGTCCGTATTTGCCTTTGATATACTTGTCTGGCCCAGCCTTTTTAGCGTTTCCCCTATACTCTCCACTGTCTTTACCTTCGCTAGCCCACCTCTCGAGTATGCGAGCGATATATTTCCAACTGCGTTTATTCAACGTAACTGCTTCCCTAAAAGCTCCTTCAATCCACTGGGGTGGATAAAGCTTCTCAGCTTCCTTAAGTTCTTCGGCAATCATCGGCGTTATCATGCCTATATTCTGCTCGTAGAGAGCAAAAATATTGACAGTCGGCGGCTGATGGCTATCAGCGGTCAGGGAGTACACGTCCTCGAGCACTCCATTTATATTTAAGGTCGAGTGTAACAGAACGCCATGCTCTACAGCCGAGTTTAAAGCCTGGCCAAGTATTTCCTCGCCCATTGCAGCCATTAGTTCGTGGGATAGTAATCCCTTATAGGTGACAAAATAAGGCCGTTCCTGTTTTCGCAGAATAAGATAGGAGACATATAAAACTGTCTTAAGTTCAGCCAAGTCTTGAATTTTAGGCATCGCCTGGGTAAAGAAAGAGTCCGGCAAAGGGATAAAATCTGCTTTCATCCGCGAGCTTGATAATTGATGGTCAGGCATCTCTTTACCCTTAAGAGGTGGCAATCGGCTCGGCCTCTAAATTATCAAATCTGGCAATTTTGCCCAGGAAGCGCAGCTTAATTTGTCCTACAGGACCATTGCGGTGTTTGGCTATGATGATATCAGCGAGGCCACGGGGATAAGGTTCCTTTTCAATATCATGCACCTTGCTCCAATCCTCGGGGGAAAAATACATGTCATCTCGATAGATAAAAAGAACGACATCAGCATCTTGCTCGATACTGCCACTTTCGCGCAGGTCAGCAAGCTGAGGTATATGAGAGGCCCGCCACTCTACAGCTCGGCTGAGTTGTGACACCGTCAGTACGGGCACGTTTAGCTCCCTAGCCAGGGTTTTTAAGGCACGGGTTATGTTGCTAATTTCCTGAACTCGGGTTTCATTTTTGCCATTACCTTGTATAAGTTGTAGATAATCGATGATAATCAGGTCGATATTGTGCTCGAAGTGAAGGCGCCGCGCTTTGCTTCTTATATCTAAAGAACGAAGTTGAGGCGAATCATCAATATAAATCAGCGCTTCGGACAGGATTCCACTGGCTTCCATGATTTTTATCTCATCCTGTTCACTAAAGCTCCCAAGACGGACCTTTTTAGAGTCCACCCCGGATTCATTAGCTAGGAGCCTCTGTACCACCGCTTCCCTGGACATCTCTAAACTGAATAACGCAACACAAGCCTTTTGGTTAATGGCGGAGCTTCTGGCAATATTTAAGGCCAAGCTTGTTTTGCCCACGCTAGGCCTGGCAGCTAAGACAATCAAGTCGGACCTTTGTAACCCTCCCAAAAAGTCATCTAACGCAGTAAAACTAGTCAGAATATGAGGTATTTCCCCTTCCCGCAGATCACTAGGCGGCCCAGCCTCTTCAAAGTACTGGCCCAAAAGCTCGCGAATTGGAACGAAATCCCGGGGACTCTGCCTCATCCGCACTTGAAACAGCATATCTTCAGCTTTATTGAGGCTACCTTCGGTATCGGGGCTGGCTTCGTAGCCAAGGGCCTCAATCTGCCTGGCCGCGGCGATTAGTCGCCGCATCACTGCTGTATTAGATACTATCTGAGCATAATATTCCACATGGAGTGATGTGGGCACATTACTTATTAAATGGCTTAAAAAAGCGGCACCACCAATTTGTTCCAAGCTGTTCTGACGCATCAGCTCATGAGCCACCGTAATCTGGTTTATAACTTCATTAGGACGTTGGTAAAGAGAAAGACAAGCTTGGTAAATCACCCGATTTGTTTCTGAAAAAAAATCCTCGGGCTTAAGGGAAATGGCAATTTTCAATATTGCCTCAGGGTCAATAAGCAGAGACCCGATTACAGCCTCCTCAGCCTCGATATCATGAGGGGGTGATTTTTCCTCTGCCATGCCTAATCTTTCTCCTCTTCGACAACCACTGTAATTTGTGGCTTAAGGTCGCTGGCTACCTTAACGGTTACTTCATAACTACCTGCTTGACGTAAAGGTCTCTCTATGTCTACCTTCTTTTTATCAATAATAGAACCTATAGCCCCACTTAATTCTTTAGCTATATCGGCAGCAGTAATAGAGCCGAATAGGCGCTCTCCGGTACCTGCACGAGCTTTAAGGTGAATTTCCCTTCCCTCGATTTGCTGAGCCAGTTCAACTAGTTTATCCCGATTAAGAATTTCCTCCTTTCTTTCCTTTTGCAGCCTGGACTCCACTTGACTCATGACCACAGGGGTGGCTACTAAAGCTAAACCCTGAGGCAAAAGGAAATTCTTGGCATAGCCTTTGCTGACCTCCTTTATCTCCCCAGCCCTTCCCTTTCCAGGTAGATCCTCTAATAAAACGACTCTCATGATATTCCTCCGCTTCGCTTAGATTGACAGAAATATCTCTGCCGAAATAGCAGCAGTAGCACCATCCCCAGTAGCAGTTATCGCCTGCCTGGCTGAATTATGGCGGATATCTCCGGCAGCAAATATTCCTGGAATCTGTGTTTCCATCAATTCGTTGGTGATTATGTAGCCCCCCTCATCCAAAGGCAAAAATTCCTGCCACTGAGCGCTATTGGGCTCCGCGCCGATAGCCACAAAAATACCTGCCAACTCTAATATTGATATTTTAGCATCTTTGGTGTTTTTCAGCCTGAGTTGCTTAACCAGGCCATCGCCCTCAATTTGGGTTACTACAGCATCCCAAATAAACTCTATCTTTGGGTCGGCCATAGCTTTTTCCTGCAATATCTTGCTGGCCCGAAGCTGGCTGCGACGATGGATGACTTTAACCGAGGAAGCAAATCTACTCAGGTAGAGAGCCTCAGTGATGGCGGCATCGCCGCCGCCTGCTACGGCTACTGTTTTACCTTTGAGCAAAGGACCGTCACATGTAGCGCAGTAGGAAACTCCCCTGCCCACAAATTCATCTTCCCCGGGCACTCCTAGTTTGCGGAATTGCGAGCCAGAGGCAATGATTATCGACTCAGCTACAAAATCGCCTTCGCTGGTGCTGACCAGATTGCGCCTCTGGCTGGGCTTTGCTTTAATAACCTCGGCGAGCAGGGTTTCCAATCCGTGCTTAGTGGCCTGCTCATGGATAAGCTGTCCTAACTTTATGCCCGAAATACCCTGGGGAAAGCCAGGGTAGTTTTCCACATGCTCGGCGTTGGTTATTTGCCCGCCAATTATTCCCTTTTCGATAAGCAAACTATTAAGCCTCGAGCGGGCACAATATAACCCGGCAGTGAGTCCAGCAGGTCCACCACCAATGACGACTACCTGGTAATTTTTGCCCATAGCCTAAGCTGCAGCTGCTCTCTCCCAGAGGTCACAGCGTCCTCCCCACCTGGCTAGAACCTTGCCCTCCACAGATATCTGGGCAATCTCGCATAAGTTGGGACAGGCTTTACATATGAAGGAAGAAACCGTGAAGTCTGTTTGGCCAACCTCGAATCCCTTAAACTTTGTCTCATAGTTATTATTTCCAATCTCTTCGCGTAGCAAAAGAGCTGCTCCAATAGCGCCCATGAGTTCATGATGAGGAGGAACAAGGACCTCGACATCCAGAGCTTCTTCGAGCGCCTTGATTATTCCTTGATTGAAGGCAACGCCGCCTTGGAATACCACTTGAGGTAAGACTTCCTTGCCTAAAGCCACGTTATTAAGGTAGTTTCGCACTAAAGCTTCACATAAACCATAAACGATGTCTTCGGTTTTATGCCCTATTTGCTGCTTATGAATCATGTCCGATTCAGCAAAAACGGTGCATCGTCCAGCAATGCGTACTGGTGCCGTACTCTTTAAAGCTTGTTCCCCAAATTCCTCAATGTTCAAACTTAACCTTGAGGCTTGGTGGTCGAGAAAACTGCCAGTACCAGCAGCACACACCGTGTTCATACCAAAATCGACAACCACACTATCGCGAATCAAGATGATTTTGCTATCCTGTCCCCCGATTTCAACAACGGTTTGTACTTCGGGTATGTAGTGCATAGCAGCAACAGCATGGCTGGTAATTTCATTTTTTATTAAATCGGCGCCCAGGACAACGCCGGCAAGATAACGAGCACTTCCCGTAGTAGCTACCCCACAAATTTCAGCCTGAGGTGGCATTTGCTCTCTTATCTCCTCAAGTCCCTTCTGGATGATACCGATCGGTTTGCCTTGAGTTCGCAAGTAGGTAGAGGCTACAAGCTGTTCCTGGTCATCAAGCAGACCCAGTTTGGTAGTGACCGAGCCAACGTCGACGCCGAGATAGGTTTTCACGTTCTCCTTCGTTTCCTCCTGAACTTCAGTAAATCAACGAAAGCCTCCACCCTGGTTATCATCCCTGGCCTAGCCATCTGTTCATCGCAAAGGATAGTAAGCACAGGGATATCCTCCTTAGTCGAGGGCATAATATTCTGAGCCACTATCTCAGGCATGCACGTGAAAGGTGCCAAGTGAACCATGCCATCATATCCCTCTCGGGCACGAACCACTTTCTCACCCACCGATTCCCAGCCATCGCCACCAACATCGCGTTTAAGATAGGGCATGGCCGCCTTATGAACCTCCTTCCACTCATTTATGCCTAGATGATTTAGAAAAAGGCTATACTTTGCCCATCGAGAAAGGCTCATAGTCCGCTCTACTTCCACTCCCAATTTGCCTAGTTCCATTTCTATATCCATGTTGGCGAATGGGTCGAGAACAACGAAAATCTCACCGACAATGCCTACTTTAACTGGATCGGCGGTCGGGGCTTTAGGCACCTGGCTCAACCTCTTAATATATTCCCTGGTGGTTTTCTTAACCTCCCTGTCCGTCCTTGCCTCACTGATAGCCTTAATAGCTTCTCGGTGGATTTGGTTAGTCCTTCCCTTCTCAACTTCTACCGCCCGCATCTTGTGAACTATTTTATCTATTTTGTCTAAAGCGAATAGTTTACCCATGGCGAAGAAAAAGGCTGAGATAACTTTAGGCCATGGGGCATTGTTACTCAAATCCTTTATGAGGCGCATTATGCTCCTGAATTTGTGTTGAGATACATCTAGGGTAAAGAAGTGGGCGTCATAGCCCAAGTCACGTATGATTTGTTCTTGTCCCTTAACGTAGTAGCCTAATCGACAAAGGCCAGTACCCCTTGCGTGAATTAGAGTATCGGCTCCCAATTCACAGGCCTCGATTAAGTTACCTAAAGTAAGCTTGAAGGGCAAACAAGCTTCCACTGGTGAGTATTTGACTCCGAGGTCTAAGGTTCGTTGACTGGTTGGAGGTGGGATTACTAGGTCGTTCTCACCACCACCCAGCTTCTGAGCCAGCGCTTCTACCGTAAGGTAAGCATGGCCACAATGGGGTATACCTATGCGCATACCCTTTTCCTCCTTTTGACCATATCGAGAAAAGCCTCCAAACGAGTAACCAATCCTCCATCACTTGTGTGCTCATCTAAACTGATGTGTAAAAAGGGGATTTTGCACTCCCTTGCCCGATGACGTACAATGTCTATCATCATAGAGTCTGGTCCGCAGCCAAAAACAGCCACACTAATTATACCATCGACTTTTGCCTCTAGATAGTGTTCTCCTGCACCGATTATATCGGCTTCGAAGGACCAATGGGGGTTGCCCACCAGCTTTGTTACAGCGAAATCAAGGCCTTCCTGAGCTGTCATCTCCGGAGTAAGTACTTTGGCTCCCATATCCCTCAGCCGAGAAATGAATCGATGGTTAACATAATCATCATAGATAACATATTGATGCCCGATAACAGCAATGGACAAGACAGCAGCATCGAGTTTCAAGTCTGATTCCTCCTCACTTGGGCATAGCTCATCCAAGGCTTGTACAGGTGTAATTCCTCTATCGGACATTTCACTTCGATAGGCCAAATGGGCTTTCTGCCTCCTCAACTGCTGTTTCAATTCTTACTTTGTCAGAGCTAAAATGACGCCCCAGGGAGTGGATAGTGTGTCGCAGTCTGTGACGCCCTTCAGTCAAATCTACCTCTGGGTCAAGAATAGGAGGACACTCTGGCACTAAGGCCTTGGTCATATCAGGCAAGCCGACAAATTTGGAGCAATGGTATGCTTTCCCTCCCAAGCTGCGCATTACTGGAATAAACATATAGTCACATTTATCCGCGAGGGAAATAACATGCCCGAAAAAGAGCTTCACTGGCAGACAAGTCTCCGCAACTGCTCGTGAATTCCCTGCAGCAAATATAGCTTTGTTAGTTGGCGGAGATACCACTGTTTCTGCGCCCATGGCTTCAAAAAAAGTCTTCCAGCCGGGGTAATATTGATAGTAAAGTAAGGCTCTTGGAATGCCTACTCTAATCATGACAAAAACTCCTGCTTAATCCTATCAAGCATCCCCGGCTGGAGGACATCAGCTACAGTCATAGCCATTGTCTTAGCTGCATCCATTAAGCCTTCGTGTCCAGCTTCCGAGGCAGCTGCAGAGGCAAACTCCGGCGTATGTATCAACACCTCAGAGGGAGCAATGGCTATCGTAGGATGTATGCTTGGTACCAATTGACTAACGTTTCCCATATCTGTGCTGCCAAAACCAAAACGGGGGTCGAAGGCTTCCACACAGCGTCCAAGAGATTCTAGATTTTGCCTAAATAGCTGAGCTAAAGTTGCATTGTTTTTCATAGGAGCATAAGTCCTACCTCTCCAGTTATATTCTAATCTTGCCCCACTAGCTACCGATGCTCCTATAAAACAGTTTAAAACCTTATCCTTCAATTCATCAAGATAATCACCTTCTGGAGCACGTATTAGAAATACAGCAGCACTATGGGCGGGGACTATGTTAGGTGCTTCACCTCCATCGGTGATTACACCATGGATGCGTGCCTCTCCTCTTATGTGTTGTCTCAATGAATTTATAGAAGTGAAGGCTAAAATCATAGCTTCAAGGGCATTTATACCCTTGTGGGGTTGGGCTGCAGCATGAGCTGGCTCGCCAAAAAACTCCACTTCCAAGGAGCTACAGGCAAGCGCCTGTATGGTTACCATGTTCCGCATATTGGGATGTACTATCATAGCCACGTCTATATCCTTAAAGGCTCCTGCTTCCACCATGTCTATCTTCCCACCAAGGGATTCCTCCCCAGGAGTGCCCAGAACCACAATGCTACCTCCTAACTGGTCAATGATAGATTTACCAGCAACAGCAGCCCCTACTGCTGAAGCAGCTATTATATTATGCCCACAGCCATGTCCTATTTTGGGTAAAGCATCATATTCAGCAAGCAAGGCAATCATTGGACTACCTTGGCCATATGTCGCTCGAAAGGCTGTAGCTAAGCCAGCAATGCCTCGCTCTACATGAAATCCCCTAGCTCGGAGATAGCTAGTAAGCCAAGCCGACGCGTTCTCCTCCTTAAGGCCCAACTCAGGGTTATCATGGATATTCAGGCTCAACTGGATAAGCTGCTGCCCTTGCAGTTCGACATCATCTTTTGCCTTTAGCTTCAGCTTTTCTATTTCCAATACTTGAACCCCCTGCGGATAGCTATTATACTTTGTGCTCGACTTAAATTTCTAGGCTATGACAGATGGAAAAGATTGAAGGCGAACTTCTCAGGGCTTTGGTAAATGTGGCTCAGTTGCTGAAAGAGCCTGTTGGGTCTAGCCGAAGCTATGATATAAATGGGATAATCAAAGAGCAAGTTGAAGCTTCTGTTGAAGGGAAAATAGTATTGATTCGTAGCGGGCAGGGTATTCTAATTCAAGGTGAATTAGCTGCGGAGATGAAACTCACATGCAGTCGCTGCCTCGACAACTTCCTATGTCCCGTAAGTTTTACTGTGGAAGAAGAAGTTCTTCCTGTCGACGATGTGTCTCGAGATTTAGTAATTTCTTTGACGGAAAAAGCAGATGGGTTCACTATTGATATTAACGGCATACTTGACCTAGGCGAGCTAATACGGCAATATACTCTGTTGAATTTGCCCATGAAACCCTTATGCGGACCTGAGTGTGCAGGAATAAAGGAGAAGAATTCATATGGCACTACCTAAGAAGAAACACAGCAAAGCGAGCCAAGGAAAAAGGCGCAGCCACCTTAAACTAACCTTGCCTACCATGGATGTATGCCCACATTGTCACAGTCCTAAGTTAGCTCACCATGTTTGCCCTACTTGTGGCTGGTACAATGATCGAGAGACAATTGAGGTTAAACCCTCCAAAAAATAAATCAGCATGGCTGAGTTATCCAGGGTAGCTTATGTTTTCCCAGGTCAGGGTGCCCAAAGCACAGGCATGGGACTGGATCTGTATAACAGCTATCCCTCAGCCAAGAAAGTCTTTGATGAAGCTGATGTTTCTTTAGGCTTTTCCCTCTCTCGTTTATGCTTTGAAGGTCCGGATGATGAACTGACAAAGACGCATAACGTCCAGCCAGCGATACTAGTCGTCAGTATTGCCTGCCTTAAAGCGCTTGAAGAGGCAGCCATAGCTGATTTCCCCTCTCCCACTTTTGTTGCTGGACATAGTTTGGGCGAATATACTGCTCTCGTTACTGCTGGTGTACTTGGCCTGGCTGATGCTGTTTTGCTTGTTAGGGAAAGGGGTAGACTAATGTACGAAGCTGGGCTAAAAAATCCCGGGAGTATGCTGGCTGTAATAGGGATGGATGAAGAAACAGTTAAAGATATATGCTTTCATAGTGGAACCGAAATCTCCAATATAAATTGTCCTGGGCAGATTGTAATCAGTGGTGCTACCCAAGCTTTGGCCGAAGCTAATAAATTAGCCAAGATAAAGGGCACTCGCGTTCTTATTCCCTTGAGGGTTAGTGGGGCTTTTCATTCCGTCTTAATGGAGCCAGTTATGGCTGAATTCAGTGAAATCGTCTCAAGCTTCATGTTTCACCCCCCAGCTATTCCTGTAGTATCTAATGTGACCGCTCGGCCGTTAACCGACGTTGATTCGATAAAAGAAGAGTTAGTGAAGCAGCTTCGTAATTGCATCCAATGGCAGGGCTCTGTTGAATATATGATGCATAATGGCGTGACCACCTTTTATGAGATAGGTCCAGGGAGAGTGCTTAGCGGTTTGCTTAAGCGAATCAATTCAGAACTTCAAATTTTCAATATATCAGGAATTGAGGACATGGCACAGATAGTACACAAAGGGAGTCCACCTAACTAATGGCTGGCATCAGGCGACAGGCAAGAACTGCTGCTCTACAAGCACTTTATGAGCTCGATTGCACAAAGCATAAGGCGGAGGAAGCCTTGGCTCATTCAGGAACAGGGAAAAAGTTGCCTGAAGAGGCGATCAGCTTCAGTAAGGAGCTTGTCAAAGGAGTACTCCAAAACAAAGCTGAACTCGATGATCTTATCGAAAAATTTGCTCCGGCCTTTCCTATAGAGCAAATGTCGATCATCGATAGGAATATTCTACGCCTGGCTATTTTCGAAATTTTATTTAATAGGACTCCAATCAAAGTGATTATAAATGAGGCTATAGAGTTAGCTAAGGAATTCGGAAGCGTTTCTTCCCCGCGGTTAATCAATGGAGTATTGGGCTCAATAACAACCGAACGTGACGTATAGCAATGAAACTCCACTGAAGGACGTGAGAGCCCTGTCCCCCCAGTAATCGCTTGAGTGGTAGTGATATCCCACGGAAGATAAATTTTCTTGACGGTATAGCTTCATTTAGTGTAAAATATTTATACAATGGGCAGCATGGAGACTCAACAAGCACAATCCTTGCAAACGCGGCAAGAGTTTAAATTGATTGCCCGACTTGAACAGGCCAATTTACTGGAAATGCCTGAAGAGGAGTTCAACAAGCTCATCGCTGAAGCAGAAAGCAACCCCTTGTTCAAAAAGTTATACCAGAAGGAGAAAATAATCCGCTATCAAAGATATCCTAAGACGGATATTTCTTCCCGCTTTTATCAACTTAATGAAGAGATTGCCGCCGGCACGGGCAATCTTGATATTGAATCCCTTTTATCTGGTAAAGAAGAGGTAATTCGGCAGATACAAAAAATGGGGCTAGAAAAATTTAAGCGATATTTCTTATGTCCTGAACCGGAGGTAAGTGTAGAAGAGGTCGCTAAAGAGTGCAATTTGAAGCTTCCAGAGGTTGAGAAGATAAATAGCTTCATTAACGAATTCTCCATTATGAGCGAGTTTTACAACCCTTCTGCTCTTAGTTCCGAACATGGAATTTACTACTCCAAGGTCGCTTCGGTAGAAAGGAGGCCAGAGGGATTTATCATTGGCTATCTCTCACCTTCTTATGTACGGGGGAGATATTTGATTAACTATGAAAGGTTTGAGGAATTAAGGGGAAATAGAACTATCAGTAGAGATGAGGTGAGGGAAATCCGGCGGCTATTCAAGAAGCTAGAGCTAATCAACAGCCGTAAGGACACGACAACACTGATATTGCAAAATATAGTGGAGAAGCAAGCGCCCTATTTCGAATCCCACGATCCCAAGGCCCTCCTACCCTTCAGCCAAAAGGAGTTAGCCAAAAGAATCGGACTCGTTCCAAGCTCAATTAGCCGCGCTATCAGGGGCAGAAGCCTTGATACACCTTGGAGCGAAGAGAAAGCCCTTAAGGATTTCTTCCCCCGGCCGAGAAGGTTTAAGAAGGAACTAGTCAGGCAACTCCTTGAAAGCCAGGAGGGACTTCGCTCCGACGAAAAGATTAGAAGGCAACTTGAGCAAAAATTCGGTGTTTCTATTTCCCGTCGCTCGGTAGCAAGCCTGAGGAAGGAACTAAAGATAACTCCAACATGGAAGAAAAAATAAGCTCTAATTCAGCCAAGGAAACCAGGGATAGTATCTTCATGCCAAAGAGTACGTGGCATCGCTGGAAAGATAGATTTGCAATAAAAATAATTAACAGGTTGCCAGAGAGCCAGGTATCCGAAGGTGTGCGAAGCCATCATTTCTGGATAATTGCTGCGATAATAGCGGTTCTGGTGCTCTTTTACTATGCGGGGCATACTCCCCTAGCCCATTTCGGAGGATTTTTCACCGATGCTTTTCCTCACGACATACATCGGACTTTGTTTTTGATCCCCATAGTCTACGCCGCTCTAACTTATAGGGTTTGGGGGGCCCTAGGTGCTTCGTTTGTTCTCTTGTGTGTTGTATTGCCACGTGCCTTTCACTCCCCATACGCTGATCCGCTGATTAGGCCTCTTCTCTTTGTCCTGTTTACCACTCTCATCGGGGTGTTAACCGCGATGCTGATAGATCGAGTTAAAAAGGAAGAAAGGGTTCGTATTAATCTAAACACAGCTTACCAAGAGGTCGTTCGGCGTCTAAGGGAAAACGAGGAGCAACTCATTCAGGCAGAGAAGCTGACATCTTTGGGGCAGATGGCTGCATCCATCGCCCACGAAATCAATAATCCTCTGGCTGGTGTTCTGGTCTACACCCAGTTGTTATCAAAAAAGGTAGCTGGCGGCACGTTCAAGAAAGATGAGGCTTTAGATTACCTTTCAAAGATGGAATCAGAGGTAAGCCGTTGCTCCAGGATAATACGAAACCTCCTGGATTTTGCTCGACAAACGAAGCCAACATTTAGGCTGGCGGATATTAACCGGGTCCTGGAACAAGTCTTGTCCATGATAAGCTATCAAGCTCAGCTTCAAAACGTTGAGGTTGTAAAAGAGTTTAGCCCTTCCTTACCTAATGTTATGGCCGATCCTGATCAGCTTCAACAGGTATTTACTAATCTCACTCTGAATGCCATACAGGCAATGCCTAATGGGGGCAGGTTGACCCTCTGCAGCTCGGTGATAGATACTGAGGTCAGGGTTGATGTCCAGGATACGGGCTGTGGTATCCCCCAAGAGAACCTAGCCAAGCTTTTCACGCCCTTCTTCACCACCAAGGAAAAAGGAAAGGGTGTGGGCTTGGGATTGGCTGTAGTTCATGGGATTATTGAGAGACACAGGGGAAGGATCAAAGTACAGAGTGAGGTAGGGAAGGGAACCACCTTCAGCGTCTACCTAGGAGTCCCCAGCGATGAAAAAGGTTAAAATACTTGTCGTTGATGATGAGGCTATTGTCCGTGAGTCTCTACATGACTGGCTCACCGATGCTGGCTATCAGGTGCTCACCGCTGAAAACGGCCCTAAAGCCTTAGAGATTATCGGGAGGGAGAGGCTGAGGATTGTCATCGCCGATCTGGTGATGCCGGGAATGGATGGGATTGAGTTGATGAAGAAGGCTAAAGAGATTCAGCCCAACATTGAGGTGATCATCATCACGGCCTATGGCAGCGTCCCCACAGCCATCGCTGCCATGAAGGAGGGGGCTTATGATTACATCGAGAAGCCCTTTTGCCCTGAGAGGGCTGAATTATTAGTCAGGAAATTAGCTGAACATCAGGAACTAGTTGAGGAGAATCTCTCCCTGCGTCAGAGACTAGAAGACCGTTACCGCTTTGAAAATATCATCGCCAAAAGCTCTAAGATGCAGCGGGTGATTGAGGTAATAAAGGTCGTGGCTAAGAGCAACGCCACCATATTAATCACAGGCGAGAGCGGTACAGGGAAGGAGTTGGTGGCACGCGCCATTCAATCCCAGAGCCATCGCCGGAGCAAGCCTTTTGTCGCTGTTAGTTGTGCTGCTTTGCCTGAAAGCCTCCTGGAAAGTGAGCTGTTTGGTCATGAGAAGGGTTCCTTCACCGGAGCTTATGCTCAAAAGAAAGGGAAATTCGAGTTCGCCAATGGTGGAACACTTTTTTTGGACGAGGTCGGCGAGATGAGCGCCAATATCCAAGTCCACCTATTAAGGGTCTTAGAGGAGAAGGAATTTACTCGTGTCGGTGGCAATGAGTCAATCAGGGTTGATGTAAGAGTTATTTCGGCGACTAATAAGGACTTAAGAAGGGCGATAGAAAAGCAGGAATTCCGTGAAGACCTTTATTATCGGCTCAATGTAGTTACCATCGAGTTACCTCCCTTGAGAGAAAGAAAGGAGGATGTCCCTCTATTAGCTGAGCATTTCTTGCATAAATTTGCCCAGGAAAACCACAAAGAGATTACTGGATTTTCACACGAGGCAGCGGAGTTTCTGCTTGATTATGACTGGCCGGGAAACGTCCGTGAGCTGGAAAACGTTATTGAAAGGGCAATCATCCTAGCCAAAGGAGGCCTTGTCACAATTGCCGATCTTCCGCATGAAAATCTGTCGCTAACTCGTTCAGCCTTAACGGGAAAAAACCTTAAAGAAGTGGAGAAAAGCCATATTTTCAACGTCCTCTCTGAAACTGGTGGAAATTATAGCGAGGCGGCCAGAATATTAGGAATCACTAGGATGACACTCTACAACAAGGCGAGAGAGTATGGTTTCGATGTAAAGAAAATAGGCAATAGGTGAATAATTTTTTTACAGGTCGTGAAAATACAATAAATTATTAGTCCTGCTGGGCGACAAAAGCTACCCAAAATTTTCTGGGTAGTTTTTTTATTTTGGCAAGAAAATTGCACCTCAATAAAGTAGGAGGCAGCTTAAAAAGGGAAATTTGAGTCGGCACAAAAATTGCGTTACTAGAGTATGAAGGAGGTGGAAAATGAATAGACAAACAAGCCCAACAAAACAAGAAATGGAGGTGAAGGAAATGAAACCAGTATTAATCGTCGAAGATGAAGCCATTATGCGAGAGTCGCTCCGAGACTGGCTCAGGGATGAAGGCTATGAGGTGGACACTGCTGAGGAGGGCGAAGAGGCATTGGAGAAGATTGGGGAGAAAGAATTTGGTGTTGCGGTTCTCGATCTGAGGCTGCCAGGAAGAGATGGACTTGAGGTGTTAAGGGAAGCCACGGCGCAAAATCCAAAGCTTAAGGGGATCATCATCACCGCTTATCCCTCGGTGGAGACGGCAGTGGAGGCGATGAAAATGGGGGCGGTGGATTACATGGTCAAACCCTTTGCCCCCGACGCCCTAGAGAAAGCGATTCAGGAGATCCTCGGCCCCGTCCAGGTGAAGATAAAGCCCCAGGAGAGCAAGGTTGAGACAGCCATAGCAAAAGCTCCATTAATCGAAGAAGAGCAGGTTGAGGAAATCATAGCCATAAGCGAGGAGGAAATCCCCATCCACCTTGAGCGAGGCAAGGCTTACTTCAACGCTGGTCACTATGGAGAGGCTTTGAGAGAATTCCAGTCCATCCTCCGTGTCGCCCCAGGACACATAGAAACCCGAGTTTGGATCCGAAGGGCGAAGGAAGAACTGGCGAAACCAAGCACCGAGGTAGCCAAAGCTGAGGCTGGTATTGAGGAGGCGTCGAAGATCAACCAATGTGTCTGGGCAAAGGTGGGGGTAGTCTCTTATAGGTTCTGCCTCAAGAATTATGACTGCGCTAACTGTGAGTTTGACCAGATGATGCAAGATAAAATAGCCGCAGGCGAGACACCGGAGCTCGAAGAGGCTCTGGAGAGACTCAAGGAGCTGCCGAGGATTCAGGAGGTTTGCCATTATGCTTTCAAAGACAATGCTTTTAATCGACTTCATGCTCCTCTATTTCAATGCGCAAATTGTGAATTTGACCAAACCATGCAGGATGCCCTGGAGCAAAGGCTAGCCGAAGTAGCTTCTCGTCGGGAAGCCTCGCGCCAAAAGGAGTAAAAGGCCAGGGCATAGCCAAGTGCTTAGAATTGTATTAAAAGGGTCACCCAAAACTTGTTTAACCACAAGATGAAACTGGGTATCTGTAAAACAGATACCAAACCTTTTCTGTTTATCGGAAAAATATAGTGCTAAGGTTTACTCTCTGTAAAAATTTTTTCAAGGTGTTTGTTCTTTTTTGAAAACTTTGCTATCATGTGGGGCTGCATTGCAATTCTTTCTAGGGCTCTGGTGGTAGCTATAAGGTTGTCGTAGCTATCCTTTTTGCTCTGCAATATTTGAGAAAGTGAGGTTATAGCAAAATGGAAGTGCTAAGTCCTTACAAAGAGGCCACAGATGTGATACTCGAGGCTGGTGGTGAACCTCTCAAATTGTGTTACCAGTGTGGTCTTTGCACTGGTATTTGTCCTTGGAATTTGGTTCGAAGCTTCCTTGTTCGCCGCATCATGCATCAAGCCCAACTTGGGGCAACAGATTTTGGCAGCGAGGATGTTTGGACTTGCGTCACTTGTCGAGCTTGTGTTCAGCGTTGTCCTCGAGGTGTCGACATAATCGATGTTATGAGGGCCGTGCGCCGAGCTGTGGCTAGTCTGGGGATCGGCGTTGTCCCTGACGCCCTGAGAATTTCAGCTAAGAACATCGCCGGCGTAGGCAATCCCTTTGGTGAGGAGCCAGAAAAGCGAAATGACTGGGCTAAAGATCTTAAGGTGAAAGATTTTGCTTCGGGCACTGAAATACTTTATTTCCCTTGCTGTGTTCCTTCCTATGATCCTGATGTGAAAACAGTGGCCCGGTCTACTGCCACAATCTTCAACAAGCTTGGGATTGATTACGGCCTTATAAGCACCGAGGCAAGATGCTGTGGCGAATCAATTAGAAAGGCTGGTCATGAAGATACGTTTCAAAGTCTGGCCCAAAATAATATTAGTCTCTTTAGCAATAACGGTGTTGAAACTGTGGTAGTTTCTTCACCACACTGCTACCACACCTTTAAAAATGAGTATCCCGAGCTTGGAGCCAAGTTCGAGGTGATTCATATCACTCAATATCTAGCTTCACTTCTCAAACAGGGGAAATTGAAGCTCTCCAAAGAGATAAACAAGAAAGTAATCTATTCCGACCCTTGCTATTTGGGGAGACACAATGATATCTACGATGAGCCAAGGGAGATCCTGCAAAGCATTCCCGGCCTGGAATTAATAGAGTTTCCCGATGCCCGTGAGGAGGCTCTTTGCTGTGGCGGTGGTGGTGGTAGAATCTGGATGGATACGCCGAAAGGAGAAAGGTTCTCTGACATAAGGGTAGAGCAAGCTGTTGAAAAAGGCGCTGATATCATAGCTCTGGCATGTCCTTACTGCTTCCTCAACTACAGGGATAGTGTGCTCTCTATGGGCAAGGGAGAGGCTATTCAGGTTAAAGACATCACCGAGCTAGTTGCTGAGGCAATGTAATAATGGAGGAATAAAATGGAAGAGGTAAAAATTGGTGTTTACGTTTGCCACTGTGGAACAAACATAGCTGGCACAGTTGATGTGGAAGAGGTAGCCAAATATGCTGAGATCTTGCCCCACGTGGTGGTTTCTCGTCACTACCCATATACTTGTTCTGACCCAGGTCAAGACCTCATCAAAAATGATATTAAAGAGCTGGGGATCAACCGGGTTGTAGTGGCCTCCTGTTCTCCTCGCCTTCACGAGAAGACCTTCCAAGGAGCGCTCCGTGAGGCTGGGTTAAATCCTTATCTATTCCAGATGGCTAATATTCGGGAGCACTGTTCCTGGCTTCATGAGCCGGGGCCCGAGCTTACCGAGAAGGCCAAGAGGATGGTTAAGGCAGCGGTGAACAGGGTGGCTCATCATCAACCCTTAGAGATCCGAGCGGTGCCAATATTCCCCGCCACTCTTGTTGTTGGCGGTGGCATTACTGGTATGCAGGCTGCCCTGGAGATTGCCAACTCAAACCACATGGTCTATATCGTAGAGCGAGAACCTAGCATCGGGGGGCATATGGCGCAGTTTGACAAAACCTTCCCCACATTGGATTGCGCCGCTTGCATTCTTACACCAAAGATGACTGAGGTTGCCCGTCACCCGTTCATCAGAATTCTACCCTATAGTGAGGTTGATGAGATTTCTGGCTTCGTAGGCAACTTCAGGGTCAAAATTAGAAGAAAGCCACGCTATGTTGATGAAGGTAAATGCATTGGTTGTCTCGTCTGCCAGGAGAAATGCCCCTGGACAGCATTAAGCGAATTTGATGCCGGTACAAGCAAGCGCAAGGCAATTTACACGCCGTTTGCTCAGGCAGTGCCCAACATTCCGGTTATTGATGCAGAGCATTGTGCTTACTTTCTCAAAGGAAAATGCCGTGCTTGTGAGAAATTCTGTGATGCCGATGCAATTAATTTCGAGCAGAGTGAGCTCATTTTTGAGTTGGATGTGGGCAATATCATTCTCGCTACAGGATTTGATACTTTTGACGCTTCCGCTATCCCCCAGTACGGCTATGGGCACTATCCCAATGTTTTCACCAGTCTTGAATTTGAGAGGCTGTGTAGCCCAACTGGCCCTACTGAAGGACATATAATGCTTGCCGATGGCCGGCAGCCTGATAGCGTAGCAATCGTCCACTGTGTTGGCAGCCGGGATAAGAACTACCATGAGTATTGCTCACGTGTTTGCTGTATGCATGCTCTCAAGTATTCCCACTTGATTAAGGAGAAAACCGGTGCTGACGTTTATCAGATGTATATTGACATGCGCTGTTTCGGCAAAGGTTACGAAGAGTTCTACGACCGCATCCAGGATGAGGGTGTTAACTTCATTCGGGGAAAAGTGGCCAAAGTCACTGATGAAGCCATAAGTGAAGAAGAGAAGGGGAAACTGATTGTCCTTGTTGAGGATACCCTACTAGGAAACATGCTCCGTGTTCCCGTGGATATGGTTATTCTCTGCGTTGCGCTGGAGCCGCGCAAAGATGCCGGCGAGGTAGCCCGGCTTTTCCATCTCGGACGGAGCGCCGACGGCTTCTTCCTGGAGAGACATCCCAAGCTTGATCCTGCGGCAACAATGTCCGAAGGCATCCTCATCGCCGGCTGCTGCCAAGGGCCCAAGGATATCCCAGACAGCGTAGCTCAGGCTTCAGCAGCAGCAGCGCGGGCTTTGGCAATGATCGCTCGGGGGAAGATAGAGGTTCCAGCAATAACAGCCTCTATTGATGAAACCAAATGCTCTGGGTGCAAAATCTGCAACCATCTCTGCCCATATGAGGCTATATTCTTTGACGATGAGGCCAAGGTATCACGAGTCAACCAAGTCCTGTGCCAGGGCTGTGGTGTTTGTGCTGCTGCCTGTCCCAGCGGTGCCATTACTCATAACTATTTCACCGCCGCGGAGATTACGGCGGAGATAGAAGGAGTGTTGGCATGAGTTTCGAACCTAAGATTGTCGGCTTTCTATGTAACTGGTGCTCTTATGCCGGTGCTGACCTTGCTGGCACTTCTAGAATGCAGTACTCTCCTAATGTAAGGATAATCAGGGTGATGTGCACCGGCAGGGTAAATCCCCTTTTTGTGCTTAAGGCACTTAGCCTCGGTGCTGATGGCGTTTTGGTATCTGGCTGCCATCCTGGAGATTGCCACTATATCAAGGGCAACTTGAGTGCTAGGAGAAGATTTGTGGGAATGAAGCCTTTCTTGGAAGCCATGGGGATTGAACCAGAAAGGGTAAGGTTGGAATGGATAGGGGCATCTGAGGGGGCAAAGTTTGTCGAGGCGGTTAATAGCTTTGTCCAAACGATTAAAGAGCTTGGCCCCAGTCCGCTTGATGGGAGGCACAATTGCTCCGGTGCCCAAATTTGCTAGTTACATTGCCCTGCGAACTAGACACTACCCTGCTTATTAATGACGCCAATCCGGTTTAGAACCTAACCATATTCTTTGCCTGCTTCATTGACCCAATATCTCCTACAGATCATGATGGCTTTCTACACCGCTCTACTCTGCCACAGTAAGTCCTAGCTGATGCTCTTGCTTCAGTTTGTAGAAGACAGGTCGACAGGGATAAGCAGCTTTTCTATATTATCGCTGACACAGATATGACAGGCAATAGATTGAGAAATATCTCCTGCCTTTCCTTCAAGTCAATCAGTGTCGTGAAGATGTGCCTTACCCCAGATGGCAATAGCCTGTGCTAAAGATTAAACATCGGCACACTCAGGCAATTTTTCATCTTTGAAGCAAATCTTCATGTAATTTTTCAGTATGAGACCACCAACTCCCTCAATAGCTGAGCGTACTGCACCTAACTGAGTAATAACGCTTTCGCAGTCACGTCCGCTCTCACTCAGCTTCTGGATACCGCGGATTTGCCCCTCGATCCTTTTCAATCGCTTCAATAAGACTTCCTTAGAGAGCACCTCGTCAGCCATGATATCCTCCAAGAAATTACTGTTGACATACCCTACCCTTCTAGTGTATAATGCTGCGCTGTTGCAACCCCTAATTGGTTGGGATTTTAATTATATGCTTGTCAAGATTGCAGACTGGTTACAAAATTGCCAAGGGGACATCAGGAACAAACTTGAACCGGAGATAGTTAGTTCATTTTGCAGCTCGTATGTCCATACCGGAGCTAATTGTGTTGCTACTTTTGGAATACAACATCTACCTAGCACAATGGTAACAGAAGTTACGAAGAGGCATCTAGGGAATGGAGTGCTTAGTCCTCTTCTAACTATAAGGAAAAAATAAAAGGAAAGGAGAATAAGTATGGCTCAGGTGGCAATCACGGTTAATGGTTCCGAAACAGGCAGTGCTTTCCCAGCTATGATTTTGGGATCGGCGGCAGCAGCCTGCGGGCATGACGTAACCTTATTTTTCACCCCAGGTGGCTCACCTCTTATGGTGAAAGGCGAGTTGGAGAAAATAAGGGGCAAGAATATTAAAGGCATGCCAGACATCGTAGAACTTTACGATGGTTTATGCGTTTTAGGTGGCAAAATTATGGTCTGTGAATTATGCCTGACGGCTAAGGACCTTAAGGCTGAGGACATGAGAGAGGAAGTGGAGATTGTAGGAGCAACTACATTTTTGAGCTCATTACCAGACAATACTATAACGTTTTCTTTTTGAAGTAATAAAAAAGGAGGAGAATATGGCAACACACACATTGGATGTCTTGGGGCTTAAGTGCCCACAACCGGTACTAAAATTAGCGGCGATGGCTAAAGAGATCCCTGCTGGCGATGTTGTAGAGGTTTTGGCTGACTGTCCATCTTTCCCCAGAGATACCGAAGCATGGTGTGCCAAGACCAAGAAGACATTGCTCTTCTGCATGGACGAGGGCGGGGGGAAATGGAAGGCGCAGATACAATTCTAGTTTGAGAACATATACATGGGAGAAGAATTCACACCCAGAATAGTCGGATTCCTCTGTAATTGGTGTTCCTATGCCGGTGCTGACCTTGCCGGGGCAACAAAACAAAAAATCCCTTCATCTCTTTCAGTCATTAAGGTTATGTGTTCTGGTAGGGTAGAGCCAGCCCTAATTGCCACCGCATATTTGCGAGGGGCTGATGGTGTACTACTTGCCGGGTGCCACCCCGGCGATTGCCACTATCGAGAGGGGAATTACTATGCTCGTCGGAGGTTTGCCCTTCTAGAAAAGACTATGGAAACGCTGGGGCTGGAACCGGAAAGGCTCATGCTCGCCTGGGTCTCAGCATCGGAAGGGCAAAGATTTGGCGAGGTAACCAACCTGTTCACCGAACAGATAAGGCAAATGGGCCCAAGTCCCTTAAAGAAGGCTTTACTATAATTGGGGGAAGAAATGGAAAATTATGGAAACAGCACCTCGGTGTTGGTAATCGGAGCCGGCGTTGCTGGTATCGAAGCAAGTTTGCTCTTAGCCAATTCAGGAGCCAAAGTATATCTTGTCGAAAAAGCTTCCTACTTCGGTGGTAACGTAATAAAGTGGGAAGAGGTATTCCCCAACATGGAGTGTGCCACCTGTATGATAGCGCCAAAGCAACAGGAACTCTTACAGAATGAGAACATTAAACTGCTAACACTTAGCCAGATTGAGGCCGTGGAAGGCTCTGTCGGTGATTTTAGTGTAAAGGTAAAGAAAAAGGCGAGGTATGTTGACCTCGAGAACTGTATCGGATGTAATGAATGTTTTGAGCCTTGTCCAGTGGAAGTGGATAATGAATTTGAAGAGGGGCTCAGCAAAAGAAAGGCAATATACATCCCCTGTGCCGGAGCTCTGCCCAACGCCCCCATTATTGATACTGATAATTGTCTGCGCTTCAAGGGAGAAGATTGCCAACTTTGCCAAGAAGCATGCATGTTCGAGGCCATTGACTACACCCAGCAGGATGAAGAACTCCAGCTTAATGTTGGAGCTATCATAGTAGCCACTGGATTTAAAACCTTCGATCTCACCCAGGCTCCTCAATATGGATACAAGAAATTAAACAACGTTTACTCTATCGTAGAGGTTGAACGAATATGTGCCTCGAATGGGCCTACTGAGGGGCAAATCGTTCTCCAAAACGGCGAAGCACCCAAATCCGTAGCCATCATCCACTGTGTAGGGCGCGAAGAGAAAGGCTATTGCTCATCAGTATGCTGCATGGCTTCTATTAAGCAGGCACACTTTTTAAAGAACAAGCTGCCCACAGTAAAGGTATCGCAATTGTACTCCGACCTCTGTGTTCCTGGTAGAGTCTATCAAAAGTTTTACGAAGAGGTGAAGGAAAGCGGCGTCGATTTTATTCGCGCCACAGTAAGTGAAGTCACACAGCAAGGAACAGGCCTGGCCATCAAATATAAGACTGAAGATGGTGAGGAAAATACCCTGAACGTGGATATGCTAATCCTGGCACCGGCGATTGAGCCTGAAATCGGCTCATCGAAACTGGCTGAGGTCTTGGCTATTCCCCAGGATGAGTATGGATTTTTCAGTGAGGAAAAGCCGGATCTTGATTCTGTGGGTACTTCCCGAGAGGGTATATTCATTGCTGGGTGCGCCCAATCGCCCAAAGACATTCCGGACACGGTAGCCGAGGCAGAGGCCACGGTAGGGAAAATACTCTCATTGTCGAGATAGAGGTTATAAGATGGCGAAAAAGATAGGCGTATATGTATGTGAATGCGGCAATAACATAGCCGATAATGTGGACATAGATAGAGTAATCGAGGCAATTTCCCCTCTTCGTGATGTGGCAGTTGTCGAGAAACACCGACTGTTATGTTCCGAGGATGGAAAGGAATTCCTGAAACAAAGCATAAAGGACCACGAACTTACTCATTTAGTGGTCGCGGCTTGTTCTCCCAAGCAACATGAACATACCTTCATGAGCGTGTGTGAAGCGGCAAATTTTAACCCATACCTGTTCCAGATGGCTAATATCAGGGAACAATGTGCCTGGGTCACGCAAGACAAGGAAGAAGCCACGGACAAGGCGATAAGACAGATAGCCGCTGCTATCGCCAGAGTTGCCTATCATGAGGCGCTGGAGAAGAAAGATATGGACGTTTCTCCCGACGTGCTCGTAATCGGTGGTGGTATTGCAGGAATTAAAGCTACCCAGGTGCTTGCTGCTCCAGACAGAAAGGTCTATCTAGTTGAGAAGGGCTCCTCACTGGGAGGCAAGGTAAAGGGGTTTGACAAGCTGTTTACCAAGATGGAATCTGGCTCCGTATTGATTGAAAACGAGCTAAAGAAGCTGCAGGAAGATGAAAATATCGAGGTGTTCACTAACAGTGAGGTTGAGCAGATTTTGGGGTTCTTCGGCAATTTCGAAATAAAGGTAGTAAGGAAAGCAGCAAACGAAGAACTAAACTTTAATGTTGGAGCGGTGGTATTAGCCACTGGATTTGACCTGATGGACCCCAAGGGACTTACTCAATATGGGCATGGCAAACTAGACGATGTCTATACAAGTCTGGAATTTGAAGAAATGAATTTTTCCACAGGAAAGGTCCTTCTCAAAAACGGCAAGCCTCCTGAATCTGTTGCCATTATCCATTGTGTGGGGCGGGAGGACAAGGGCTACTGCTCTAAAGTATGCTGCATGTATTCCCTTAAGTTTGCCAGAATGCTGAAGGCCCAACTTCCCAAAGTAAAGGTATCCCAACTCTACTCAGACCTCTGTATTCCAGGGAAGGCCTATCAAAAGTTCTACGAGGAAACAAAAGGCTTGGGAGTTGAGTTTATCCGCGCTGAAAAAACTAATGTTACTCAAAATGGCAAGGGTATGACCTTGAAATATGAGAGTGAAAGTGGCACGAAAGGCGACCTGGCTGTAGATATGGTAATCCTTGTCCCAGCAATGGAGCCAAGTAGTGACACTGATAAGTTTGCAGAAATGCTCGGAATCCCCATGGACGACGAAGGATTCCCTGCCCAAGAGCATCAGAAGTTGGCTCCAGTAGCATCTTCGGTGGAGGGGATATTTGTTGTTGGCTGTGCCCAAGGACCAAAGAATATTTCAGAGTCGATAGTTCAATCGGAGGCAGCAGCAGGAAAGATACTCTCATCATTGGTTCCAGGTAGAAAATTGGAGCTTGAAGTAAAGACCTCCGAAATCTCCGAAACTTTCTGCACTGGATGCAAGACCTGCATCTCCGTCTGCCCCTACTCAGCTATCAGCTTTGACGATTTCAAAAAGATCTCGGTGGTAAACGAGGCTCTGTGCCACGGATGTGGAGTCTGTGCTGCAGCCTGTCCTTCCGGTGCAGCCAGCGTGAAAAATTTTGCCTTTACGCAGATCTATCAAGAAGTCGAAGCGCTACTAAAATAAACGAAGGGAGATATAAAATGCCAAGAAAGGTGGGTAGAAAATGAAAAGGATTATTCTACTCGTTTTGGGAATCATTCTGCTTGTACTCATACCAGTATTAGCTGGAGCCACCCCAGCGGCACCTACAGTATCACAGTTTGATGTTATAGCTACTGCCGCAGATGAGTACCTGAATGATCCCAATCCAGAACTTAATATATCGTCAAAAGACTTACTGGCTGCAATGCTTGCCGATGGACCATATATCATCAGCCTCAGGAAGCCTGAAGATTATGCTACAGGGCATATCCCCGGAGCGGTTAACCTACCGGAATCTATCCTGTTCAAGCCTGAGAATCTGGCCAAGTTACCCAAAGACAGTAAGATTGTGCCCTACTGCTATACAGGACACAGCGGAAGCCAAGTTACCGCTATGCTTAGCATGTGTGGCTATGATGCCACCAATCTCCTCTGGGGAATAATGGGCTGGACCAAAGACCAGAACGTCGCCAACAAGCAGTTTTCCAATCCAAGCACAGATTTGCCAACTGAGACTACAGCCAATCAACTTACTGGAACATACAGCCTCCCCACAATCGACGTAACTTCTTCAACCAACAAGCTAGAGATTATCCGGATTGCCTGTGATAACTATGCAACTGCTGGCTTGAAGAATATTGCGGCGGGCGACCTGAATACGCTGATTACCGATGGTGACCCAAATAATGACCCTCTTATCATCAGCGTTCGCAAGGCAGAGGACTATGCCAAGGGCCATATCCCCGGTGCAGTCAACATAGCTTTCACGAGCATAGCGAAGAGGGAAAACTTACAGAAGCTTGATCCTGATAAGGAAATCGTAGTCTATTGTTACACTGGCCGCACTGGAAGCCAGGCAACGGCGATCCTGAATGTGTTGGGTTACAACGCAAAGAACCTTTTGTGGGGAATGAGCGGCTGGACCAAAGACCCCGTAGTGGCAGACAAGAGATTTGATCCAGACACCAGTCCTGATTATCCATTCGCAACTGGTGCTGGAGAGGCGGTTTCAGTACCAAGTGGAGACAGTGGCGGCGGTTGCGGATAAGGCAGGTAACTGACCTGGCTTTAGCCAGGCTAAAGTAGAATTCGCAAATTAAGTATTAAGAAAGGAGACAAAATGGCAGAAGAGATTAAACCCGACGAGACTCTTGATGTAAGGGGCGAAATCTGTCCCAATCCCGATGTTAAGACGATGGTGAAGCTCAAGAAGATGGAAAAGGGGCAAATCCTGGAGGTCCTGGTTGATTATCCACTTTCAGTAGAACGTATTCCGGGCAATGCTGAAAAGAACGGACACAAGGTACTGAAAGTGGAGCGTGTTGATGGTCCCAACCATAAAATATATATAGAAGCTCAGGGAGGACAAAAATGAACCCATTGATTCTCCTAGGCATTCCCATTGGCTTAGCCTTTGGGTTTGCCTTGCAGAGGGGCAGGTTCTGTATGAACTCTGCTTTTAGGGACATTATCGTACTGAAAGAGTACGCACTCCTGAAGGCGGTGGGGCTTGCGATTCTTATCCAGATGGTGGCATTTGCAGCCCTGGACATGGCAGGGGTGATTACTATAAGCCCCCTCACGTTCTTCTGGGGTGCCAATATGCTTGGCGGCTTTGTCTTTGGAATTGGCATGGTAGTGGCGGGGGGATGTGCCAGCGGGATAACTTACCGCTTCGGAGAAGGCATGGTAGGTGCAATGTCAGCAGTACTTGGTTTAATACTCGTGGGACTGATGACTACAATGGGTGCGTTCCACCCATTAGTTGTTGCTCTCAGGGGTGCAACAACGGTGACCTTGGCGGATGGGGCAAACCTCACGTTAGCCAACATATTCGGCATTCCTCATTATATGTTAGCTTTTGGCATAGCAGGTGTCGCCCTTATTGTTTGGGCTATCCGCTCTATGCGAGGTAAGGAATCTCCTAAAAAAGAAGAGGAAAGTGTCTCTTTAGGCACCAAGATATTCAAGAAGGGCTGGGGATGGCAGGCAACAGCGATTGTCATAGCCATTATAGGAATCCTGGCTTTTATCGCCTCAACTGCTGCCGGTAGGAGCTATGGTCTGGCCATTTGCGGTGGATACTGGACAACCATTCAAAGTCTACTCCTGGGCCAAAACCTCATCGGCTGGCTATCTGTAATGCTGCTCTGCACTATACTCGGTTCCTTTATAGCAGCCAAAATCGCCGGGGAAGCTAAGTTACGGGCACCGGCACCAAAGGTGTTGATCCAGACCTTCTTTGGTGGCTGCTTGATGGGTTTTGGAGCGGCTCTCGGTGGGGGTTGTAACATAACCCATATTCTTACTGGAGTACCTCAGCTTGCCCTGAGTTCCATACTTAATGGGGCCTTTATCATATTCGGATGCTGGACACTAGCGTACTTCTGGTTTGTCAGACCTATGCAGAACCTATGAGGAACTAGTCATATATATATAGAAATGACTGATAGTAATTGATATAGAGAGGGGTGAGTGATGCAGTGAAGCTAATGTCTTCAACTGATTTTCACTCACTCCCCACAGAAAAAACCATAGAGAATACTTTATAGAGGTATTTCAGGACTGATAAGGAGTTAGCATGGTTATTACTCAAAAAGGGGCAATTTTGGCGGCAGAGGAGGGCACGGAAAAAGCTATCCTCAATTTCATAAAGCAGGCACTGAGTCAAGGTTGTTTTGATGCTGTCCTTATTCCCGCTAGAGTGCCAACGGGTGATTCGTTTGCCTACTTTTTGGCTCAAAATGAGGCATTTCTTGAAGGAGCGTCTCCGTTGTCCCCAATTATGCCAGTCCAGGGAGCCAGAGTTATTTCCAGCCTTGCAAGACGTGGAAAGGGGAAGAAAAGAATAGCTGCTATCATGCGGCCCTGTGAGGTGAGGGCGACAATTGAGCTGGCCAAACTTGGGCAAGTAGAGCTCGAAAATATGATACTTATCACTGTGGATTGCCCCGGTGTGATACCTCTGTCTGATTATTTTGAAGATCCAACAAAGGGTGATGAAGTATTCAAAGATGCCTCTCAAAATTGGAATAGCAAGCCAATGAGGCCGGTGTGCCGAATATGTGATAAGTTTTCAGCCAGCGGTGGAGAGGACTTACATGTAGGCACACTAGGAACAAATAGCGGCAATATTCTCCTTATTCCCCATGGCTCCAAAGGTGAAGATATCCTGAACAAACTAGGCATCCCGCTTGAAGAGGATATATCTGGTTGGGAAGCCAAAGTGAAAAAGTTGACCGAAGAGAGAAAGAAGGAAAGAAAGCAGGCTAACGACGCATTAAGAGAGGACATTGAAGGAATAGACAGACTGGTAGAAACCTTCAGCGCATGCATAAATTGCCATAACTGTATGAGGGTTTGTCCCATATGCTACTGCCAGCAGTGTAATTTCGATTCGGATAATATGAAATTCACTTTTGAGGATTACATCACGAGGGCAAAAGCAAGAGGTAGACTGATGATTCCTACTGACACTTTATTGTTTCATATCGGACGGATGCTGCATATGTCCCTCTCTTGTGTATCATGCGGTATGTGTGAGGATGCCTGCCCTATGGCTATCCCGGTAGCGCAAATCTTCACCGTGGTTGGTGATAAAAATCAGGAAGCGTTTGACTATGTCCCTGGTAGGACTATAGATGAACTTCTTCCGCTGACGACTTTTGAGGAGCAAGAGTTCCTGGAGGTAGAACAGTCGTATGCAGGAGTCTCTGCCAAACAGGAGGACCAGGATGACTAAGGCATTAAGGATAGATAAAAGCTCCGAGGAAGGGCTGAAAGAGCTACTCAAGTTTCTTTTAGAAAACGGTAAGGTAAAAGGCGTTTTGACGCTGAGAAAGATGGGCGAATATGGCGCTATCTCTTATTCACTCATTACCAATCCTGACGATATCGACTCTACCTTGCCCCTATTCCCTTTGATGCCAGTGAATCTGGGTAAACAGCTTTCTCGTCTCACATTAATGGAACCTGCTACTGACCCTATCGCTGTGGTTTTAAGGCCTTGCGAACTGAGGGCATTTGTAGAACTTGTGAAACGAAATCAAGGTAGCCTGGACAATTTTCTGTTCATAGGTTCAACCTGCGGTGGAGTCTATCCACTGGAAATGGCTGTGGCGGGGGATATCGAGGGACAGCTAGCTCAATATTGGGAAGCAGTTGAACAAGGTGAGCTTATTCCTGATGTGAGGCCTGCCTGTAAAGCTTGTACGTATTTTGTGCCGTACAACTCCGACATTACCATATCGTTACTTGGAAATAAGGAAATCGACAAACAGAGTGTGCTATTCCTGAACACGGAAAAAGCAGAAGGTTTTGTCGAAGGTATACCGGGACATTACAGCGAAGAAGAACCCGACTCGGCGACGATGGAACAGATAAGGAAGGAGCGGGAAGCTGAGAAGCAGAAACTTTCTGACGAAGTCGAAACGAAAACCCTGGGTATTGACGACCTGACAAAGACGTTTAGTAGATGTATAGAATGCCATAATTGCAGCAAAGTCTGTCCCATTTGTTATTGCCATCTATGCTTTTTCGACAGTAAGGACAGCGAACATGGGTCAGATTATTATGAAACAGAACTGGATAAAAAAGGATGTGTGAGCATGCTTTCCGACACGACATTCTACCACTTGGTAAGATTGTTCCACATAAGCACATCTTGTGTAGGATGTGGCCAATGTGCCGATGTGTGTCCTGCCAATATTCCACTATGGGCTATTTCTTTGAAGATGGGCGAAGCAGTTCAGAGAGCTTTTGATTATCTACCAGGGAAAGATATAGAGGAAGGTCTTCCCCTTGCCACATTTACACCAGAAGAATTTGCCGAAATCGAATAGCGTATGGAAAGAAAGCTTTTGCAATCAGCAAGATCTTAAGCAATCGGCTGGGCTAGTTGTCTTGGCCCGAACTTCGTCCTAGCTAAGGCGGTGTAGATATTCGAAAATTTCTGGAAATGAGGAACCTGGAGCCGAAAGTGCTCATTTGTGCTTTTTCATAAATTGGCAATAAGGAGTGCGCTAACTGAAACTATCAGATAATCAGCCAAAGTTTGCCCTTAAAATAGACGAGGAAGCATGCAGTAGCTGTGCTATGTGTTTCTCCGCCTGCCCTTTTGAAGCGATAAAGAGAGACCCTGAAACAGGTAAATTGTTTCTCGAGATAGAAAAGTGTCAGGTGTGTGCAATTTGCTACTCTGGCTGCCCTGCCAAAGCAATAGATATTATCTACTATGATATGAATTCCCTAACCAGATATCTGGAAAACGCAAAAGAGGAATATAGGTCTGATTCGTTAGTTATTTTGTGTAAAGGAAGTGCCCCTGACTTTCAAGATGTAGAGAAGCTGTTTGGAATTTCGAAATTTATTCCCTTATCCGTCCCCTGTGTCGGGCGTATCCCACCGGAGCTTCTTTTGAGAGCCCTATTCCCCCTGGGAATAAAGAAAATTTATATTCTCGCCTGCGATGAGGATTACTGCCGATTTGAAAGGGGAAGCTCGATCACAGGGCGTAGAATCACAGCGCTCAATGTTCTTCTGGAACAATCTGGCTATGGTAAAGAGCTAATCAAGCTCAAGCGAAATAGTCTGAAGGTCAAAGCAGATAGGAACAAATGTATCAGTTGCGGCAACTGCGTGTTCTACTGCCCTTACGATGCTGCTAAACTGGATAATGGAGCAGCTATCTTCAATCTAGAATTATGCCGCGGCTGTGGTTTATGTGTAACTCTATGTCCCGCCTTTGCTTTGGATTTGGATCACTGGGAAGAGGACCGAATATCGGCCTTAATATCCGAGTTACCCAAGGAGAAGAAGAAAGCGAATATTTTAGTGCTGCGCTGTCAGTGGTCAGTTTTCCCAAAACTTGATGAGGAATTTGATTCCAACGTTCACATCATAGATATGCCCTGTGCTGCCAGAGTCGACCCTCTGCACATCTTGGAAGCTTTCCGACAAGGAATAGACGGCATTTTGATAGCCGCTTGCCCCGAAGAAGATTGTAAGTCGAAGACAGGAAGTACGGAAGCTCGAAGGTCAGCCACAGCGTTAAAGAAGACTTTGAGCCAAATTGGGCTTGAAGAAAGGCTTCATTTTTGCTCCGTAGCCCCAAGATATCCTGAAGCTTTCCGCGAAGAGCTAAAGCAGTTCAAGGTAATGATAGAAATCGCCTGTTCAAAGGAGGTCAGACAGTGATAATAACAGCTCAGAAACCTTTGGATGAAATTCTGGATATTCTATCTCCTTACAATTCTATTTTAATTGCGGGCTGCGATGGGTGTACCCAGCCACCAAGAGGCTTGAGAGAAGCCAGGACTCTGGCTCAATTGCTTGAGCTTGGCGGAAAGTTGAGAAGTAAGAATTTCAACCTGAGGGTAACTACATTACCCAAGCAATGCGACTCTTACCTGACACTAACTACGCTTCAGGCCCAAATAGAAGGCATAGAGGCTATTCTATCTTTAGCTTGTGGTCTGGGAGTGCAAACTATAACTCAAGTTCTGCCCGATATCCCCACCTTCCCATCTCAAAACACCCTATTTATCGGGGCAGAGATTAGAGAAGACAGCACTATTGAGGAAAGATGTGCTGCTTGCGGAGACTGCATGCTGGCTATAACCGGTGGTATTTGTCCCATCGCCAGATGCGCCAAATCTTTGCTTAATGGTCCCTGCGGAGGCTCACAACATGGCAAATGCGAGATTGACCCTGAGAAGGACTGCGCCTGGGATTTGGTTATTAAACGCCTGGAAAAGCTAGGCAGGCTATCTGCCCTGGATGAAATTCGAGCCCCCAGGAATTTTGGGCAGGTGGTCAGACCCGGGAGGATTAGAGTATAAATTTGTGCCAGGGGAATTCCTTATGCACAGAGCGATTCCAGATGTGGTTCCCCAAATAAATAGCGCCATTCAACCCTTGCCTGGGCGAATGCTGCGGCAGAAACCATCCCCGACCTGGAACCTCACTTAGCAAGAAGTTTAAACCACACCACTTAGTGAGAATCGAGCAAAAACCTTGATTTCAGTATGAAAAAATTCCATTCTCTCTGGACCTGCCTTGACAAGGCATACTATTTCAGGCTAAATTATATGCGTTGATACGCATATAGTTAGTGGTTCTTTACATGCAGGCTACATTTAAGTTATTTAAGGCTCTCTCAGATGAAACGAGACTCAGAATTGTAAATTTACTTCTGGAGCGAGAATGCTGCGTCTGCGAAGTAATGCAAGCGATGAAAATATCGCAGACACGCGCCTCCAGGGGTTTGACTACGCTCTACAATACTGGAATTTTAAAAGCAAGGCGTGATGGCTTATGGGTGCTATATTCAATTGATGCGGAAGGGATAGAAGGATCCTACGATTGTCTGGTTCAGATTATTAGGAGTACTCTTAAGGGCAATGAAGTTGCAGACGTCGACCGAGAACGTTTGAAGAGCGCAGTGAGAGAAAGTCCATGTACGGAACGTGCGAACCTTCTAAATCGTTAACCGCTAAGAAATATATGCCAACATCGAGCGAGTAAATATGATGGAGGTTATAATGCATAATTTCGAACCAAAGATTGTCGGCTTTCTGTGTAACTGGTGTTCTTACGCTGGAGCTGATCTGGCAGGAGTTTCACGACTTAAATGTGCCCCCAATGTCCATATTATTCGCACGATGTGCAGTGGTGGACTGAGCCCATTCTTTATTTTCAAAGCGTTGGAAGCAGGGGCTGATGGCGTGCTCATCTGTGGGTGCAGCCCTGGTGACTGCCACTATAGAGAAGGCAATTACAAAACAATACGGCGTATGACCTTGCTCAAAAAGGTACTGGAGCAGCTCGGTATTGAGCAGGAAAGAGTACAGTTGCACTGGATATGTGCCTCTTGCGGTGACCGGTTTGTCGATGTGGTCAATAAGATGACTGCCGAAATAAAAGAACTGGGACCGCTGCGGGCTGGGGAGAAGGTAGGGATTTGACTAGACGGGAAAAAGGCTGTAAACTTACTGCGAAATTGAGGAAAAAACGAAAAGGAGGATAAGATGCCGAAGTGGCAGTGTGTAGAATGTGGATATTTCGTTCAAGAAGCAAATAGACCGCCAGATGTTTGTCCCAGTTGTTCATTGAGGTGCAGCTTTACCGATGTCACCTGTTATCGACCGGAATGTGGCGGACCAGTCAATCCCGATCCTGCAGTAATGAAAACAGTCACCAGCAAAGGTATAACACCACCAATTCGTCCAACCGCGGCACAAAAAGAGGCTCCTGAAGAAGAGGCTCCTGAAGCTGAGGTTGTTTATGGGGAAAAGGCGAGGATGGCTACTCTATTTCATGGGGTTAGTGAAGAAGCGATGCAGAAGATACTAAGCATCGGTGAGCCAATGGTGTCTGAGCCGGGCACTGTCCTATTTAGAGAACAGGATGATGCTACGACAATGTATTTCGTTCAATCGGGGAGGGTAGCTATTCGAGTCAAGGAAGACAATAAGGAAAGGACTGTTTATACGGCCACCGAAGGCGATGTCCTTGGCTGGTCAACGGTAGTGCTTCCCTATCAGCGAACTGCGACGGCTGTTGTGGTGGAAAAAGCTAAAGTCATCGCGATTGATACCAAAAAGTTCCAGGATTACTGTGACGAAAATGCAGCTATGTGCTACAGGGTAGCGCAGAATGTTAACCGAGCTGTGATCGCCAGGCTGAGATTTGCCAAAGCTCGGGAAATTGAAGAGGTGTATGGATAAAGGCTATTAAGGAGGTTATTACACAGCTTTCATCAATAAGCCGAGGGGCAGCTAAGGAAGGATTAGGAGCTGCCTCTTTTTATGCCCTTTTGGACATTGTCAAATCTTGAGATTTATGGTTCATAATATGCGGACTAGGAAAAATGCCAGGGCAGCGTTGAAGAACGCCGACCTTCAAAAAAAGCGCGAGCAAATGAAACGCTGTTGAATATGGTTGACACTGAGGGTGATATGAAATGGAAGAAATAAAGACCGGAGTTTATATCTGTCACTGCGGATTGAATATCGCGGGCACAGTCGATGTGGAGGAGGTAGCCAAATATGCCCAAGGGTTACCATCGGTAGTGGTAGCTCGTGATTATCGCTATATGTGCTCTGACCCCGGGCAAGCCCTTATTAAGGATGACATTAAGAACTTTGGTCTTAATCGGGTGGTGGTCGCCTCCTGTTCGCCTCGAATGCATGAGCCCACTTTTCGCCGAGCCTGCCAGGATGCTGGATTAAATCCCTATCTCTACGAGCATGCCAATATTAGAGAGCATTGCTCTTGGGTCCATGACGACAGGCAAATAGCCACCGAGAAGGCCAAGGATTTGGTCCGCGCCGCGGTAAGGAGAGTCCATTATCAGGAGCCGCTGGAGGTTAAAGAGATACCGCTTAATCCCAATGTCATGGTTGTTGGTGGTGGCATCGCCGGCATACAGGCCGCATTGGACATAGCCAATGGTGAGCATAGGGTTTATCTGGTAGAAAAGGACCCGTCGATTGGTGGTCATATGGCCCAGCTTGACAGGACATTTCCCACCCTGGATTGCTCTGAGTGTATTCTCACCCCGAAGATGACCGAAGTAGGTCAACATCCATTCATCACACTTCTGGCCTATAGTGAGGTAGAAGAGGTTTCCGGCTCGGTAGGCAATTTTAAGGTTAGAGTGAGAAAGAAAGCTCGCTATGTGGATGAGGAAAAATGTACGGGCTGCGGCGTCTGTGAGGAGAAATGTCCATGGAAGGTGGACAGTGAGTTTGAGATGGGTTTGGGGAAGAGGGGAGTAATCTATATCCCCTTTGCCCAGGCCATTCCCAATGTGGCTACTATTGATAGAGAACGCTGTGTCTACTTCCTGAAGGGTAAATGCCGGGCTTGCGAGAAATTCTGCGATGCCGGCGCTATTGATTTTGAGCAGGAGGATGAAATTATCGAGCTAGAGGTAGGCTCGATTATCCTTACCACTGGATACGACCTTTTCGATGCCGGGCGCATAGTGCAATATGGTTATGGAAGATATGATAATGTCCTGACGGGGCTTGAGTTTGAGAGAATGACCTGCGCTGGAGGCCCAACCGGGGGCAAACTCCTCCTTAAGGATGGCCGACAGCCTGAGAGTGTGGCGATTGTCCACTGCGTTGGCAGCCGGGACGAGAACTATCACGAATATTGCTCGCGGGTTTGCTGCATGTATGCTCTCAAATATGCCCACCTCATAAAAGAGCTTACCAAGGCCGAAGTATATCAAATGTATATTGACATGCGTTGCTTCGGGGAAGGATTTGAGGAGTTCTACCGCCGTGTTTGCGATGAAGGTGTCAACTTTATTCGAGGCAAGGTAGCTAAAGTCACCGACGTGGCGCTAACTGATGAGGAACGAGGGAAATTGGTTGTCGTCACTGAAGACACGCTTTTGGGTGGAATAATCCGCGTCCCTGTAGACATGGTAATTTTGTGCCCGGCTTTGGAGCCTCGCTTTGATGCTGAGGGTGTTGCCAAGATATTCACCATCAACCGCCGGGCGGACGGCTTCTTTATGGAAAAGCATGTGAAACTTGACCCGGTGGCTACAGCTACAGATGGAGTGTTCATCGCTGGTTGTTGTGAAGGGCCCAAAGATATTCCTGATACCGTGGCTCAGGCTTCAGCCGCTGCCGCTAAAGCTCTCTCAGTGATAAGTAGAGGCCGGATTGTAATCGAGCCTACCATAGCTGAGGTGGATGAGGCCTTATGCCAGGCTTGTGGACGCTGCGAGGAGATTTGCGATTTTCATGCTCCCAAGGTTATCAGTAAGGATGGGGTCAGGGTGTCAAGCGTTGATGCGGCGTTATGCAAGGGATGTGGTGCGTGTGCCGTTGTCTGTCCCACCGGGGCTATGTCAATAAGGCATTTCACCCGGAAGCAACTAAACAGCATGGTCGAGGCTTTATTAGAGGTATGAAATGGCTGAATTTGAACCTAGGATTATAGCTTTCGCCTGCAACTGGTGCACTTACGCTGCCGCTGACATCGCAGGGACAAGCCGTATTCATTACCCGGCTAACGTGCGTATTGTCAGGGTGATGTGCAGCGGAATGGTAGATCCGATATATGTTTTGAAAGCCTTTGAAATGGGTGCTGACGGCGTTTTAGTTGCCGGCTGTCATGAAATAGATTGCCATTATCTTAACGGTCCGCTGAAGTGTGATGCCATGTTTGAAAAGTTGAGGAAAGTAGTCAATACGCTTGGCTTAGAGGGTGAGCGTCTGAGGCGGGAAATGATATCCACTTCTGAGTCGCCAATATTTGCCCAGGTAATCGAGGAGATGGTTGAACAGATTAAGAAATTGGGTCCTTCGCCTCTCCGGGAAAGGGTTAAGGTTTGAATCTCGAAGATATTATCAAGGAGACAAAGACATACTACTGCCTGGAATGTGGCAAATGCACGAGCCTCTGCCCAGTTGCAAGGCATAATTCCAATTTTTCACCAAGGCTTATGCTGGAAAGAGCCCTGATGGGTTTTGGAAATGAGTTAATTCATGACCGGGAACTATTTTCCTGTCTTACCTGCTACGCTTGCTCGGATCTCTGCCCGGCGGACGTTGATTATCCCGTATTTACGCAGAAAGTGAGGAACCTAGCTGCTGTTGAGGGTGAGCATGGTGATTGTGCTCATTCAGGAACTCTTTTTTCCTTAATGAGACTTATGTCCCGCCCCGATATCAGGCAGAGACGGCTGGAATGGCTTGACGGCTGCCGTACCTCAGAGAAGAGCGAGGTATTGTACTTTGTGGGCTGCGCCCCTTATTTCCAGCCAATTTTTGAAGACATTGAGGTCAATCCGGTGAATATTGCCAGAAATAGTATTAAAATACTTAACGCCTTAGGAATAGAGCCTATGGTGCTTCCTGATGAGAGATGCTGTGGACATGACCTCTTGTGGACTGGAGATGTGGAGGCATTCAAGAAGCTGGCGCAGTTCAATGCTCAAATGATAAAGGAATCTGGCGCCAAAAAGATAGTTTTTTCCTGTCCCGAGGGCTACCGGACGTTCAAGCTTGATTATCCTCGGTATGTGGAGCTTGATTGCGAGCTAATGCATATCACCGAGCTTTTGGCTCAAGGTCTTAAGAGCAATGAGCTTGGTCTTAAGAAAATCGCCAAACAGGTAACTTATCAGGACCCCTGCAGGCTAGGAAGACACCTGGGGATTTATGAACCGCCGAGGGAAATAATAAAGGCTATACCGGGGATAAAGCTAGTTGAGATGGAGCACCAAGGCGAGGGTAGTATATGCTGTGGCACCAGTGCCTGGACTAACTGTGGCTCTTACTCCAAGGAGATAAGAGTGGAGCGGTTACTTGAGGCTAAGGCTACTGGCGCAGAGGTGCTGGTTACCGCCTGCCCCAAATGTCAGATTCATTTCAAGTGTGCTATGGTGGACAAAGGTGCCGAGAAAGGTTCCAACGTAAGAATGGAAGTCATGGATATCGTGACCCTGGTAGCCAATGCTCTAGGAGGTAAGAGTCGTGAATAAGTCCGTTTTAGTCATCGGCGGTGGCATAGCCGGGATTCAAGCCTCTCTCGACCTAGCTAACACGGGCTTCAAGGTATATTTAGTGGATAAGCTGCCCAGCATCGGAGGGCGGATGGCGCAGCTTGACAAAACCTTCCCTACCAATGACTGTGCCATGTGCATTCTGGCACCAAAAATGATTGAGGCAAGCTCCAATAGTAACATAGAACTTTTGACTTATTCTGAAGTGGAAAATGTCTCCGGAGAAGTAGGTAATTTCAGGGTCAAGATAAGAAAAAAAGCTACTTTTGTTGATTGGAATAAATGCACTGGCTGTGGCCTCTGCATAGAGGGATGTCCTGTTATCATACAAAATGAATTTGATAATGGGATTGGAAAGAGAAAGGCTATATATATGCTCTTCCCTCAGGCTGTTCCCAAGAAATGTGTTATAGACAAGAGGGAAGAGCGCCCTTGCAAAGCGGCCTGTATGGATGCTTGCCCCGTCCATACTAATGTGCCCGGGTACATCAAGCTTATTGCAGAAGGGCATTTCAAAGAGGCTTATAGGCTTATAAGAGAGACAAACCCCCTGCCTGCATGTGTTGGGCGGGTATGCTATGCCCCCTGCGAGGAAGCCTGCAATCGCGGGCAAATAGATGAGCCACTTTGTATCCGCGACCTCAAGAGGGTCCCCGCGGACCAATGGAATATAGAGGAACTTGAAGTCCCGGCTGTCGCGAAAACGGATAAGAAGGTGGCAATCATAGGCTCTGGCCCTGCAGGCCTTGCTGCTGCCAATGACCTTGCCCTACAGGGGCACAATGTAACTATCTTTGAAGCCCTTCCTGAACCAGGAGGCATGCTTCGTGTAGGCATACCCGAATATCGCCTTCCCAAGGAAATTTTACGCCAGGAGATAGGCTACATCCAGAAGCTTGGCGTGGAGATAAAAACGGGCGTCCAGGTCGGGAAAGATATTAGCCTCGAAAAATTGAAAGAAAACTACGATGCCATTTTCGTCGCTGTTGGAGCACACGGTGGTATGAAGCTCAGAGTGGAGGGTGAAGATATTCCCGGAGTAACGGAGGGAGTAGGATTTCTCCGCGCTACAAGTCTCGGGGAGAAAGTGAAAGTAGGAAAGAAAGTGGCGGTGATTGGTGGAGGTAATACAGCTATCGATTGTGCCCGCACAGCGAAGCGGCTAGGAGCAAAAGAGGTAACCATTGTTTATCGTCGTTCTCGCGCTGAGATGCCAGCTTCCGAGGAAGAAGTAACAGCAGCAGAGGAAGAGGGTATAAAGATCGAGTTCCTGACCACTCCAATCCGCTTCTCCGCCGAGAACAAAAAGCTTGCCAAAATGGAGTGTGTGCGGATGAAGCTCGGGGAGCCGGATGCTAGCGGGCGCCCTCGACCTATCCCTATTGAAGGTTCTGAATTTACTACCTTGTTGGATACGGTGATTGCTGCATTGGGACAGGTCCCGGAAACAGAGTTTGTTAGGGAATTAGAAATCTCGCTCTCTAAGAGAGGAACGATACAAATCGATTCAAAGACTGGAGCAACTAACGTTGAGGGCGTATTTTCCGGAGGCGATGTGGTTACCGGGCCCGCTTTTGTGATTGATGCCATTGCGGCGGGAAGAAAGGCAGCTCGCTCTATCAGTCAATATTTAGATGGACAACCTCTCGAGGCTGAGGAACCCTGGAAGGAAGCAGAGAAGTTCTCCCCGGAGGAGATAGAGGACCGAAAAAAACGCTTTCCTTCCAGAAACAAGGTAGAGATGAGAGAGGAGCCTGTTAAGGAGAGGGTGCAAGACTTTCGTGAAGTGGCTTTGGGATATTCCCTAGAGGAAGCCGCAGAGGAGAGTTCGCGTTGTCTTGCAGGGCAGATAGAAGGGTGCATTGAATGTCATGAGTGTGAGCGGCGATGTGAGCCAAAAGCCATAGTTTATACGATGCAGGACGAAGACATCGAAGTCAATGTAGGTGCAATAATCCTTGCTTCAGGTCTTGGCTTGTACGATATTTCATCGCTAACAGAATATGGCTACGGAAAAATAAAGAACGTGATTACTGCCATGGAATTTGAGAGGTTGACTGCTGCCTCCGGACCCACTATGGGAGAACTTAAGCGTCCTTCGGACGGCAGGATACCTGAGAATATAGCCTTTATCCAATGTGTCGGCTCCCGCGATTTTAGGAATAAAGCTTATTGCTCCAGTGTCTGCTGCATGCATGCCACTAAGGAGGCGATGCTGGCATTTGAGCATCATCCAGGGACAAAATCCACCATCTTCTACATGGATATGAGAGCCGTAGGCAAAAGATTCCAGGAATACATTGCCAGGGCTAAAAAAGAATACAATGCCACTTATATCAGAGCGCGTCCGGGGAGGATCGAAGTAGACTCTGAGAATGACAACCCCATTATTTGGTATGAGGAAACCACCAGCGGAGCGATAAAGAGTTTTGAGGCGGAACTGGTGGTTCTTGCCCAAGCCATGGTTCCTCAGATTACCAAGGAGTTGGCGGAAATACTAGGCATAGAGTTGGACGAAGACGGCTTTGTAAAGACTGTGGATAAGTTGCTACAACCGCTAGATACTACGAGGGGAGGTGTTTTTGCCTGTGGTTATGTTCATAGCCCGCGGGATATCCCGGATTCGGTAACTCAGGCGTCGGGGGCAGCAGGCAGAGCGGCTGAAGCTATAGCGGGAGGCAAGTAATATGGAAGAGCCTCGTATCGGCGTTTTTGTTTGTCATTGTGGTATAAATATCGGGGCATATGTCAACGTACCAGAAGTTGTTGACTACGTTAAACAGCTACCAAATGTAGTACATGCCGAGCGTAATTTGTTTACTTGCTCCGAGGAGGGGATTTCAGCAATTAAGAAGGGTATAAAGGAACACAACCTAAATCGGGTTATAGTGGCTTCCTGTACTCCCCGGAGCCATGAGCCACTTTTCCGAGCTGCTTGTGAGGAGGCGGGGTTGAACAAATATCTCTTCGAGTTTGTCAATATAAGAGACCAATGTTCCTGGGTTCATATGCGTGAGCCTGAGAAAGCTACGGAAAAGGCTAAAGATCTTGTAAGGATGGGAATAGCCAAAGCCAGGTTTCTTGAGCCGCTGGAGGAGATTGAGATCAAGGTAGCTCCTTCGGCCTTGGTGATTGGTGGGGGGGTTGTAGGGATGGTGGCAGCCTTAAATTTGGCCAGGCAAGGTTTTGATGTTCATCTGGTGGAAAAGGAAGCAAAACTTGGTGGAAAACTCAACAGTGTCCATAAACTTTTCCCCACGAATCAAGAAGCAACAAAGTTAATCAATCCACTTATCGAACAAATTGAGACCCATCCCAAGATCAAGACTCATATCTCGTCCAAAGTAAAACAGGTAACTGGATTTATAGGCAACTTCGATGTCAATTTAGACCAGAAGGGAGAAGAGGACACGTTCAATGTAGGTACTATTATAGTAGCCGTTGGAGCTGAGGCGCTTAAACCGACTGGACAATATGGCTATGGTGAGATGACTAACGTCCTCACTCAACTGGAGCTAGAGGAGCGGATGAAGAGTGGGGAGCCTGTGGGTCAGAACATTGTAATGGTCAATTGTGTTGGGGCTCGGGTTCCCGAGAGGACTTATTGCAGCAGGATTTGCTGTATGACGGCAATCAAAAATGCTTTCCTTATTAAGGAAGCGAACCCAAAGGCGAATGTGTGGATATTACACAGAGACATTATGGCTTATGGGGTGGATTTCGAGAGCTATTATCGAAGGGCCATGGAGCTGGGGGTGAGATTTATTAGATACAGTTTGGAGAGACCTCCTGAAATCATTGGGGATGGGAAAGCTGAGAGGATAAAGGTGTACCACGAACTTTGGAGAAGGGAAATAGAACTCCCCTGCGACATGCTTGTTCTGACCACACCCCTTACCCCTGGTGAAGATAACCAAGATATCTCCAAGATGCTGAAAGTCTCCTTGGATGAGTTTGGCTTCTTTCTGGAAGCACACTTGAAGCTCCGACCTGTGGAATTTGCCATGGATGGGATCTACATTTGTGGTTCAGCACGCTGGCCCACAGACGTAGCTGAAGGAATCTCTCAAGCCTACGCTGCTGCTTCAAAAGCGGCAGGTCCCATGAGAACGGGCTATATCAAGGCTGAGGCGATAAACGCTTTGGTTGATGAAGATAAGTGTTCGGGATGTGGGATCTGCGAACTTTTGTGTCCCTTTCAAGCTATTGAGCTACAGACTAGAGATGATAAGAGAGTGTCCCACATCAGTGAAGCTGTATGCAAGGGTTGTGGCACCTGTGGCGCTGCCTGTCCTTCAGGGGCAATCACTATGCACCACTTCACAGATGAGCAAATTTTAGCCCAAGTCGAAGCTTTGTTTGGCTGAGGAGATCAGGGCTAAGTGTTTAGAATCATTCTTCGAGAGACTTTAGGGACGAAAATCCATTTATTCAAAATTGAAGCCCCGGCAGTTGTCAGTAAAGCACAGCCGGGGCAGTTTGTTATTGTAAGGGTGGATGAGAAAGGGGAGCGCATTCCCTTAACAATCGCTGACTGGGACAGCAGTGAAGGTAGCATTACCCTGGTTTTTATGGAGGTAGGCACTGAAACCACTATCCTGGCGACCAAGGGAGTTGGGGAATTTATTGCTGATTTGGCTGGTCCTCTGGGCATGCCCAGTGAGATTGACAATTTCGGAACTGTAGTCTGTGTCGGTGGAGGAATAGGCATCGCACCGATAGTGCCTATTGCCCGAGCCCTGAAACAGGCAGGTAATCGGGTTATCTCCATAATCGGCGCCCGAAGCAAAGACCTTCTTTTCTGGGAAGAAAAGGTAGCCAGTGTTAGTGACAAGCTAATAGTGACTACAAATGATGGCTCTTATGCTCGCAAGGCGCTGGTTACTGAGCCACTTAATGAGCTACTCCAGCAGGGGACTATTAATCGGGTTATTGTCATTGGCCCTGCCATAATGATGAGAGTGTGCTGTGAGACTACAAAGCCATTTGGCGTCAAGACAATAGTCAGCCTCAATCCCATCATGGTTGATGGCACCGGGATGTGTGGCTGCTGCCGGGTAGCTGTTGGTGGCGTGACCAAATTCGCCTGTGTTGATGGTCCAGAATTTGACGGACATGAAGTTGACTGGCCACTGCTGATGATTCGCCAGGGCAGTTATCACCATAAGGAAAGTGAATCCTTTCACTTGTGGAAGGAAATTTTAGATTCGCGTGAGGTAGCATCGTATGCCAAAGCTGGACCTGAATCGGGTCCCCATGCCCAAGCAAACACCCGAAGACAGGGTAAAAAACTTCGATGAGGTGGCGCAGGGTTATCCACCAGACTGGGCTCTCGGCGAAGCCAGCCGCTGCATTCAATGCCCTAAGCAGCCCTGTGTTACTGGCTGCCCCGTAGAAGTGGATATCCCAGGGTTCATTCGAGCAATATGCGAGCTTGACCTGCCTGAGGCGGTAAGAATATTAAAGAGCAAGAATAGCCTGCCTGGTATTTGTGGGCGAGTTTGTCCTCAAGAAACGCAATGCGAAGCTATGTGTACCTTGGCCAAAAAGGGGGCTCCCCTAGCTGTCGGACGGCTAGAGCGCTTCGTTGCTGATTGGGAGTTGGTTCATAAGTCATCGGTGGGGGCGGAAAGTCCACTGGCTAAACGTCGGGGCAAAAAGGTAGCGGTAGTCGGCTCAGGCCCGGCTGGGCTAGTCTGTGCTGCTGACCTAGCTAAACTGGGATATCAGGTTACTATCTTTGAAGCATTGCATGCCGCTGGTGGCGTTCTAATGTATGGCATTCCTGAATTTAGGTTACCCAAACGCATTGTTCAGGCTGAGGTTGATTATGTAAAGTCTCTGGGCGTGGATACCAAACTCGACTGGGTGGTGGGTAGGATAATCAGTGTTGATGAACTTTTGCATGATGGTTTTGCTGCTGTTTTCCTGGGTACAGGGGCAGGCTCGCCAATGTTCTTAAACATCCCCGGGGAGAATCTTAGCGGCATTTATTCAGCTAATGAATTTTTGACACGGGTTAACCTGATGAAAGCTTATCTCTTCCCAGAATACCGTACTCCAATAAATATCGGAAAAGTAGTAGTAGTGATCGGTGGTGGCAATGTCGCTGTGGATGCAGCACGCTGTGCTTTGAGACTCAGAGCTAAAGAAGTTCGTGTCATCTATAGGCGTTCGAGAGCCGAGATGCCCGCCCGACAGGAAGAAATCGAGAACGCTACTGCCGAGGGGATTGATTTTAGGCTCCTCGTCAACCCCAAGAGATTCATTGGCGATGAAATGGGTAATGTAACCGGCATCGAATGTTATGAAATGGGGCTTGGTGCGCCTGACGAAACCGGTAGACCCCGCCCGGTTATTAAGCCGGGTAGCGAGTTCATCGTACCTGCCGATACGGTAATTGTGGCCCTGGGAACAACACCAAACCCGCTTATTTCTCAGACTACTGAAGACCTCAAGATTGCCAAACAGGGGACTATCATTGCTGATGGAAGAACGGGGCAGACCAGCAAGAGGGGAGTCTGGGCGGGAGGTGATATTACCACGGGGGCAGCTACAGTTATTAGCGCCATGGGAGCAGGACGACGGGCTGCCACTGCCATTGATACCTGGTTGAGAGATTTTAGGTGACTTGGACGCATCGTAAGGTTTCTGGGCTGTAAATGTCTGGTAATTGAGGGTTGATAGAGGATGAAGGACTCTGTAAAATCCTGGCCAACCGATTACCCGGATCAGATAGATGGGATGGATTGTCTTTTTTTTGAAAAATATGCTACCATTGTGAGCTTGTGTTATAAAGCTGATAAGTAAGGGTCGATTAATTACTACACTTTCCCTTTGCTAAGGAGAGAGATGGATAGATTTGACCCCAAAATAGTAGCTTTTTGCTGTAACTGGTGCTCTTATGCCGGTGCTGACCTTGCTGGCACTTCTAGAATGCAGTACTCTCCTAATATAAGGATAATCAGGGTGATGTGTAGCGGCAGGGTAAATCCCCTTTTTGTGCTTAAGGCATTTAGCCTCGGTGCTGATGGCGTGTTAATTCTTGGCTGCCATCCCGGTGATTGCCACTATATTGAAGGAAATTACAAGACATTACGCCGCATTCCGCTGCTTAAGAAGATGTTGAAGCAGCTTGGGGTAGAAGAAGAAAGAGTTCAACTGGAGTGGGTTTCTGCATCTGAGGGAGCAAGATTTGCAGAGGTGGCTGATAGTTTCACCCAAGCCGTAAAAAACCTTGGGCCAAGTCTATTACATCCTTCCAAACAGGATTCTGAGGAGGAAAAAGATGGCTAAACTTAAAGTGGCTCTTTACTGGGCAGCAAGTTGTGGCGGCTGTGACATTGCTACTCTAGCAATAGGCGACAAAATTTTGAAGCTAGCCGAAGCTGCCGACATCGTGTTCTGGCCTGTAGGCTTAGATTTCAAGTACGCTGATGTGGAGAAGATGCCAGATAAGAGTATTGACGCCTGTCTCTTTAATGGCGCTATTCGAACTTCGGAGAATGAGCATATTGCCAAGCTCTTACGAGCCAAATCTAAAATAATGATTGCCTATGGCTCTTGTTCTTATGAAGGCTGTATTCCAGGACTGTCTAATTTTTATGATCGACAGACGACGTTCGAACGAGCCTATATCGAGACCCCAACGACTGATAATCCTGAGAAAATCCTTCCTCAGACAAAAGTTAAGGTGCCCGAAGGCGAACTCGAGCTTCCTGAGTTCTATGATACGGTTAAGACTCTAGCTCAAACCGTGGACGTGGATTATTTCGTCCCTGGTTGTCCCCCGGAAGAAAAGACTACCTGGCTTGCCCTTGAAGCTTTGATTGAAGGCAAGCTACCACCTAAAGGCACTGTCATAAGTCACTCTGCGAAGGCTCTTTGCGATGAGTGTCCTCGTATTAGAGAAGAGAAGAAGGTCAAAAAGTTCTATAGGCCTTACGAGATAATCCCTGACCCGGAAAAGTGTCTACTTGAGCAGGGGTTACTATGCTATGGCATAGCTACTCGAGGCGGCTGTGGCGCTCTCTGCCCTCAGGCTAACATGCCTTGCACCGGCTGTTACGGACCAGTAGAAGGAGTAGTTGACCAGGGAGCTCACTTTTTGAGTGCTCTGGCCTCTATCATTGATTCCAACGACCCCGAGGAGATTCAAAGGATAATTGATGATATTCCTGACCCAGCAGGTACTTTTTACCGCTACAGTCTGCCAGATTCATTACTCAGGAGGGCGAGGATAAAATGAAAAAAATAATGATAGACCCTGTTACCCGTCTTGAGGGACATGGCAAGATTGCCATCTTCCTCAATGACGATGGCGGGGTAGCCAATGTTTATTTCCAGGTTCCCGAGCTCAGGGGTTTCGAGAAATTTTCCGAGGGGCGCCCGGCCGAGGATATGCCTCAGATAACTCAGCGTATCTGCGGTGTCTGCCCTGAAGCCCACCACATGGCATCGACCAAAACCCTAGATGCCCTGTTTCATGTTGAACCAACCAGCGCAGCCAAAAAGCTTCGAGAGCTTCTTTATAGCGCGTTCTACGTAACTGACCATACCACCCACTTCTATATTCTTGCTGGCCCTGATTTCGTTATGGGGCCGGATGCTCCACCTGCTGAGCGCAACATTCTCGGGGTAATCGCTAAGGTGGGGCTGGAGCTGGGAGGTGCCGTAATCAAAACCCGCCACGACAATCACTGGGTTATCCAGACAATTGGTGGCCGCCCAATACACCCTTGCTTCGGATTGCCCGGCGGTGTAAGCAAAGCCATAAATGAAGAGGAAAGAGCAAAGATAGAAGAAATAGCCAAATCGTCGGTGGAGTTCGGCAAGTTATCACTCAAAGTCTTTGACGATGTTGTTCTCAAAAATAAAGACTACCTGGATATGGTCCTGAGCGATACCTTCACCCACCGAACTTACTCTATGGGGCTGGTTGATGAAAATAATAAGGTTAACTTTTATGATGGTAAGGTTCGGGTGGTTGACCCTGAAGGCAAGGAATTTATCAAGTACGCCCCTCGGGACTATGTGGAGCACTTGGCGGAACATGTTGAGCCCTGGACATATCTTAAGTTTCCTTATCTTAAGAAAGTTGGGTGGAAGGGTTTTGTTGACGGCAAAGATAGTGGAGTCTATCGAGCTACACCTCTATCCCGGCTAAACGCTGCCGATGGCATGGCAACTCCCCTGGCCCAGGAAGAATATGAACGGATGTATTCCACTCTCGGTGGCAAGCCAGCGCACTATACCCTGGCAACCCACTGGGCACGCCTCGTTGAGATTGTTTACGCCGCCGAAAGGATGCTGGAGCTTGTTCAAGATCCGGAGATAACCAGCACGGATATTCGCAACATACCGAAGGCAACTCCTGATGAAGGAGTAGGCATCGTGGAGGCACCGAGGGGTACCCTTACCCATCATTACATTACTGACGAAAGAGGGGTCATAAAGAAGTGTAACCTGATCGTGGGCACTACCAATAATTATGCCGCCTTTTATATGTCGGTTAAGAAGGCAGCTGAGGACCTGATAAAACCTGGTAAAGAGATAACCGAAGGTTTACTTAACCGCATTGAGATGGCTTGGCGCCCTTACGACCTCTGCCTTGCCTGTGCCACCCACTCTCTCCCTGGGCAAATGCCTCTGGAAGTGACCATTTATGATGCCCAAGGCAATGAGCTCAAAAAATTGAGCCAAGGCATCTAATAACAAGTTTTCGCCAATCGCAATGAAAACCCTGGTTTTAGGAATAGGAAATCCTATTCTTTCCGATGACGGAGTGGGGATTAGGGTGGCGCAAGGAGTAGGGAAAGAGCTCAACGACCCCCAAATAACTGTATCTGAAACCAGTGCAGCTGGCCTTAGCCTTTTAGATTCTATTATAGGTTATGATGAAGTCATTATCATCGATGCTATCCAAACCCAAAAGGGGAAAGCAGGCCAGATATATCGTATGGGGCCTGGAGATTTCTCCTTCGCCAAACATATTTCCTCACCTCATCAAATAAACTTGGTTACTGCCCTGGAATTAGGGAAGGTGCTCGACTTAGCGATGCCCCAGAAAATCACTATATTTGCAGTGGAGGCCAAGGACATTACCAACTTTGGTGAGATATGCACTCCCGAGGTAGAGAGAGCGATTCCTGAAGCGGTTAAGATGGTGCTGGAAGAGTTGAAATTCCAAACATCTCCCTGAGAGCCAATCATGATAAATCATAGGGCTCGTTGTGCAGGCCGAGTCCTTAAGCAATCTCAGATAGTGGAAATGAGATTGCCTTCGCCCGCATAAGAGATAAACAAGTGAGGTTTGAAGGGTGCCATCACAACACATCTTAATGGCCGTAGGAGCGGTTATCGGGGATGATAGGGATAGAATCCTTCTGGTGAAGCATAAGAAAGAGAGGGATGACTACTAGCAAGGAAAATGGATTTGCCATGGAGGAGTACTCGAGTTTGGCGAGGAAATTGAGGAAGGGATTAAAAGAGAGGTTCAAGAGGAGACAAACCTGGAGATAGAACTGGTCAGACCTTTGGTTCCCTTTGACAGGATTGTCAAATTGGGTGAGAAAACTAGCTTGCATGTTATCTACATCGACTATATTGCCAAGCTACTTGGTGGGGAGCTTAAAATAGGTAGTGATGCTGGTGAAGCTTTGTGGGTCGAAAAGAAAAACCTTCCCAAGATGTGGCCAGAGCTACACGAGTATACCCAAAGGTTGCTCAAGATAGCTGGAATCGCCAAAGCTTAAACGCTTAGACATACCTTTTCCGGTGGATTCAGGATTTGCATCAATTAGGATTACCTTGTCAGCTATAATGCTTTTCAAGCGAGATGAGGGGCTAGTGGCATTTTCTCCCCTAATCTTCTGATTTCAGGTGTAGCCAAGCTCTGCGTTCCCTTCAGCCTCATTATCCAATCAAGTACCTGCCCTAGTACTAAATTCTGCCCTACTACAGGACTAAATTCCCATTGATTCCTATTGCACGTCAAAAAGCACCAGTGCATACTTGAATATAGCTGTAACTATATAACACTACCTATGGCTATTTACAATTTAGGGAGGATAACAATGCAAACAGAAAATCACGAAAATGGATTGTCTGAAAGGATGCTGAGTGTAAAACAAGTTGCCTTTGGTCTCAGTGTTCATCCTAGTACAGTTAGGCGCTGGGAGAAGAACGGACTGCTGAAGGCGTATAGAATTGGACCTCGCCAGAACATCAGATTTGCTAAAGACGATATTGTTGATTTCGTTTATAAAACTAGACAGGAGGTGTTTATGAAGCAGGGATAAATAGCAGCTTAGAGCAAAGTATAAACCAAGCCAGAAAGGAGGTTATAAGGAAATGAAAAGGAAAATATTGTTTAGCATAATGACTATTGCATTGGTAGGTGCTCTGATCGGTGGAGGCATCTATGCCTACTTCAGCGACGTCGAGACCAGCACGGGGAACACCTTTACCACCGGTACACTGAACCTTAAGGTTGGGGATGATGACCCGACGGCTGTATCCATTAACATTACTGATCTAAAGCCCACCGACACTGGCACTGCAGCTACCTGGCTCACCAAAAATATTGGCTCGATTAGCGGTACTCTTGATGTGGGTATTGGCTCAATATTCAATAACGAGAACACTTTGACGGAGCCAGAAGATGCTGCTGGAGACACGACTAGCGGTGCCACTCAAGGCGAGCTGGGTAGCTTGCTGAAGGTGGCCATCTGGCTAGATATTGACGAAAGTGACGCCTGGAATTCGGGGGACATTGCGCTTAAGTCAGACGGTAGCACCCTTACCAATGGTGGCAGTGACACGCTGCCCTACGATTATCTCGATAATTATGGTGGAGATAGCTATAGCAGCGTAGTCACAATGACTGGGGATGACTCTGGTGCCGGCGGGACAGATGAGTTTCAATTTATAGTTGACTATGACTTCCCAACTGATGCCAATGATGACCGTGCCCAGAGCGATAGCGCTGTCTTCAACATCACGTTCACATTGAACCAGGCATAGCCGTATATGTGGGGTGGGGAAAGGCTCCGCCACCTTAGGCGGGATTGCTTGAAAGCCATATGAGAGGGGTGGCAGGGCTTTTTTGCCCTGAACCAGCAAAGGAACCTGATATGAAAAAAACGGCTGAGAATTTTGGCTCCGTCGTGATAATTCTGCTCATGACGGCAGCCGCGCTCACGTTTTTGGCACCGCGCTTTGGCTGGAGCGTGGATGCCATCGTCTCGGGCAGTATGGAACCCGAGCTTAAGGTAGGAGCTGTGGTAATAACTCGCCCTGTGGATGCAGAGGAGATCAGGGTGGGGGACATTATCACCTTTTACTCCCCGCTGAGTGAGAAAATGACAAGCCACAGGGTCATAGCGACAGAAGGTGGCTCACCGTTTCATTTTCAGACTAAGGGGGATGCCAACGAGGATGCCGACCCTTTTAGCGTGCCTGCTGAGAATGTAGTGGGGGAGGTCTGCTTTCACATTCCTTACCTTGGCTATGTCGCCCAATTTGTCAAAACCCCCTTGGGCTTTCTGTTGACCCTATGCCTACCTGGGCTCATCATTATTGTGATGGAACTGAGGAATACCTGGCACACGCTTACCGGAGACGAGATTGAGAGGGAATACAGGATAAAGCGAGCAGATGAAAGGTAAAAAGTGGCTTGTTTTGTCGGTAGGCTTGGCAATAGTCCTCCTGGCAAGCAGCGTTGGGGGAACCATGGCTTCCTTCGTTGACCTGGAAAGCTCCGGCAGCAACACCTTTGAGGCCTGGACCTCTGTTCTGTGGCAGCAAACTTCCCAGTCGGATTTTGAAGCTGGCGTTCTAAATAATGTAGATACTTCCTCAAGTGCTGGGGATGTGAAACTCGAAATTGCCTTGCAAGAGCCGACAACCAGCATAGGTTCAGAGGAAAGTTGGTATTTTACGTCTTGGAGCCGCCGGGCGCCGGTAACTATCAGCAATCCAGACTCGGGGCTGACTGATTATCAGGTCAAGGTTGATGTAACCTTCGACGACGACATGCAGCCCGACTTCGATGACATAAGGTTTGTAGATTCTGATGACTCAAGCGAGCTTTCTCATTGGCGAGAAAGCTATACTGCCTCAACTTCGGCCATCTTCTGGGTCAAAGTCCCCTCCATCCCCTCGGGCGATAAAACAATTTACATGTATTATGGAAACCCTTCTGTGAATACGGCTAGCAATGGAGATAGCACATTTGAATTCTTTGATGAAGGGGATCAGATATCAAGTTGGACCACCGGGCAAGTTGGAACTGGTTCGGCTGGCCAAAGTTCAACAGAAGGGAATCCCGCCCCATCGTATTATGTTAACTCACCATCAGCTTCCAGTTATGCATACATGAAAAGAGATATTGGTTTGACGACAAACAAAATCATAGAATTCGACATGCAAACAGATACATCACTCGGTCCGTATTACGTATTGGATGTACCTTTTCTTGTCAGTTCTGCTGGTTATGGGCAGCATTTCAGGTTAGAGGGAAGGACAGGTGAGAAGTCAGGATTTGCATGGAAAGATAACTGGACAGCATTCAACTGGGGAGTTCCTGCATCTGGTACATATTATTCAACCGGTACTTGGTATAAAGCAAGAATCGAGATTGACTCAACTCAAGCTAATGGTTGGATAGATGGTGATTATCAGCCAACATCACCATATACTCTTAGGACAACTGCCGGCAATACTTTCATCGGAATAGAATGGTCAGGAAGGATAGATAATATTAGAGTTCGCAAATACGCTGACCCAGAGCCGACAACTAGTGTAGGGGCAGAAGATGGGTGGAGCCGCCGGGCACCTGTAGTTATAAATAACCCGTGCTCCGGCCTGACTGATTATCAGGTCGAGGTTGATATAACCTACGACGCTGACATGCAGGCTAACTTCGATGACATCAGGTTTGTAGATTCTGATGACTCAACCGAGCTTTCTCATTGGCGAGAAAGCTATACTGCCTCAACTTCGGCCATCTTCTGGGTCAAGGTTCCCTCCATCCCTTCGGGCACTAAAACAATTTACATGTATTATGGCAATGACGCTGCCAGCAGCACCAGCGATGGAGATAAGACCTTTGTATTTTTTGATGATTTTAGTGGTGATCTAAGCAAATGGAATATTCACATAGATACGGATGTAGCTATTACATCTAGTTATGGTAATCCAGCTCCGTGCTTGGAAATCAGTGGAGGCATTACAGGTTCTCCTTATGGATTTGCCGCTATTGGCTCGGATGCAACCTACACCGGATTTCAAGACGGAATAATTGAGGCTGATATCTATCCAGCAACAGTGGCGCTTCCCGAAATAATATTTAGGGGGGATTATTCTGCAAATACCGGCTACAAAGGGAGGTGGGATTGCCGTTCTGGGACCGAATCGCCTTGGATGAAGCCTCCATACAGTGGATGGGCGGCTTTTGGGACAGCAGTACCGAGATTTGGAATAGCAATGCAATGGCAGAAAGCAAAACTGGTTATAGATGGTTCAATATTCAAGATATACAGTAATGACAGCCTCAAGTCTACTGTAACCAACACACAGTATTCAGGACCAGGTGAAATTGGATTAGCAAATCATTACGGAACATACGCAAGATTTGATAATATAAGAGTCCGAAAATATGCTTCTCAAAGCATATATGTCTCCCCAGGCACCCTTGCCTCTCAGGTTCTCGATACTGGAGTTGCTGGAGCAAGTTGGAATGTCTTATTCTGGGATGAAATATTGACAAGCAATACCGACATTACCTTTGAGGTGAGAGCCAGTGATACCTTATTTGCCAAAGGTGATGCTAGCCCCTCTTGGACTTCAGTCGGCGGGACCTCTCCAGTTACCTCGGGGTTACCCTCAGGCCGCTACATGCAGTGGCGGGCGACCTTGACCACCTCGGATACCTCTGAAACACCAACCTTAAATGAGGTCAGAGTTTATTATTACTAACTTAGCCATTAGCGAGATAGAGCCCGCTTTTGCCTCCGCTCTTCCTTATCAGGCGAATCTCTCCGATGGTCATACCACTGTCCACTGCCTTGCACATGTCATAAATAGTCAGAGCGCTTATAGCCACAGCTACTAGCGCTTCCATTTCAAATCCTGTTTTCCCTACTCCCTTAGTGCTGGCGGTAATCTCAACAAAATTGCCATTTTCGGGGAGATAGAATTCAACTGCAACGTTGGTGAGCTGGAGCGGGTGACACAGAGGTATGAGACGGTGAGTTTCTTTTGCGGCCATAATTCCAGCCGTTTTTGCTACGGCTAAGACATCTCCTTTTTCCAGTCCCGCTTTGCGGATAAGTTCTAATGTAGCAGATTCCATCTGCACCTTGCCTTTGGCTACTGCTTGGCGTTTTGTTTCTTTTTTCTGGGTAACATCTATCATGCGAATTTGCCCTGACTCCATTCTCAGCCTCCAATCTGCGACATTCTTCGATTTACCAAGCTAATATTGCCTGCCCCCAAATTATGATGCTCCGGCTTAGAAGCAACTGTCATTAGAATCAGGCGTTTTAGCTCCTCCATCGAGGCATTATTGCGTAGCGGTGTTTTCAAGTCAATCTCATCTTCTGCTAGAAGGCAAGGGCGTAGTCTGCCATCTGGACTGAGTCGTATGCGGTTACATCTGGAGCAAAAGGAAAGCTCGGTGACGGGGCTGATGAAGCCTATAGTGCCCGCGGCTCCAGATAAACGGTAGTACATAGCAGGTCCACTGCCAATGATGGGCGTACAGGGCTCAAGCTTGCCGAGCAACTCAATATGTTGTCGTAATTCAATGGATGGTACAAACTCTGCTACATCCTTGAAGGGCATGAGTTCGATGAATCGGACATGCCAACCGTCTTTATAGGTCATCTTGGCGAAATCCAGCACCTCATCATCGTTTATGCCTCGCATAACCACTGTGTTTATTTTAACTGGCTGAAGGCCAGCATCCCTCGCTGCCTCAATTCCCTCGAGAACATCCTTCAATTCTCCAAGACGGGTTATGTAACGAAATTTATCGGCCTTAAGCGTGTCTAGGCTCACATTGACTCTGGTTAGGCCTGCTTGCTTAAGTTCCGGAGCATGCCTCTTGAGAAATGTCCCATTTGTAGTCAAAAATAGCTCCTCAATTCCTTCCGTTTGAGATAGCATTCGAACTAGCTTGGGCAACTCGGCTCTGACCAAGGGCTCACCACCAGTGAGCCTTATCCTATTCATGCCTAGCTCTGCCGCTGCGTGGGCAATAGTCTGAATCTCCTCGTAGGATAGAATCTCACTGTGTGATATTTGAGGGACACCCTCGGGTGGCATGCAATACAGACAGCGCAGGTTACAGCGGTCGGTAACTGAAATCCTGAGGTAGTTTATGCTGCGTCCGAAAGAATCTAGAATGCCCGTCATTCTCTCTCCTTGGCCATAGTCACAAGCCTCACCCCTTCTACCTGGCTGAAAATAGCACCCTGGCTGATGGAATGAATTGTCCTATTAGGTTCGACCACCTTCACTCCAGCAAGGACATCCGCACCATAATCAAACAAAACCGGTGATAAAGGGGTGGTAGGCCCTACGATGACAACAAAGCTATTCTTACTTAAGCCTAGCAAGCTCTCCACGGTGTGATTTATGAATGAAGCTCCCGTAATGCCAACCACGTCAGCTTGAGGTAATACTTCTTCTGCTGCCTCTGCTGGCAATTCTCCCTCTTGAGGACTTTGCTCTATCACCCAAAGCGTCTTTGCTATCCTCCGCAGCTTTGGAATCCACGGGAAGCGACCTACTATGGCTATATTTTTGCCCCTTCCTTTCAGTGCCAGTACATCAAGAGCATTCTCCTTAACGCACCTAGCCTCATCAATGTCTATTAGCGAATTAATGGCTGCCATCCCGATAGACGCCTCCAGAACATTGTCCGATCTGGCATATTGTGCCAGCTCCAGTGCCGACAGTTGGGTTAAGCTCCCCGCATTTCTCACTGGCCTGTGATATGGGTGCTCCTCATGAAAGGTAGAAGCCAATCCACAGTGCTTGCTTAGCACTGCTGTCCAGAAGACACAGGTATGTACCTCACGAACTACGCTGTCTTCCCCTATGTTAGAGATTAAATCGTCCAGGGCTCCCGTCTTAAATCTCCTCCTACAATGCCTCCTTTAATAGAGCGGGCAGATTTTCAGGATGGTCGCATATTGCCGGCTCAATAAACGGTTGACCATTTTCAACCTCCATTACTTGCTTTCCTAAATCAGAAAGAAGGAACTCAATGAACTCCGCAGCAAGCTCCTTATTCTCAGCATGCAATGGTATGGTGATGCCATATACTATGGCCCCACCATATTTAGCTGAATAAGTTGGCGGAGGGCCAGCCTCCTTAATAATCTCTATAGACGCTTCCTTGTAAAAGTCTTCAACGCCAGAAAGCTCGGCATTCGTTTTAGACAGGTTAATTTGGTCATCAAGTTCAATGAAGTTCAACTCGTGTTGCACAGCTACAGAGCGATACTCAAAAGCATAATCCAGATCACCAGTCTCAAGCGCAACAATAAGATCGACCGATTTTTTGCTCACAACTTCTTCGCTGCCACTGGGCCTGGCTTCGCTGGTGCCACCAACTCTACCCCGTTCATGCTCGGTTCCAGGAATAAGAGCATCATATAGCCCATCGGCACTGGGGTCGGGAGTAAGACCAAATTCAGCAGCCTCATCATGATAATACTTCTGAGCCAGTTGGGCAACCAGGAGAGTCCTATAGCCACAGGGATCAGCATCTGGGTCGCTGTGCCCGTAGCTCACCGGCTCATTTCTAAGAACATCATACCAGGCACGTGTGCCACCTGCTATAGCGTCTGAGCCAGGAGCGCCGTCACGGTAGCAAAGCACCATCATGTTTCTGGCAAAGGCGATATACCAATCAGCGTAGCTATCTCCATACAACCTGTCGGGAATGAGCTTGTAGTCCGCGGAGGCAATAATATTTGGGGGAGCCTCACCAGCTTGCTCTTGTGCTATTGCTCTGCTTATTATCTCAGCGCTTCCTCCCGATTCAAACACGATATCAACGCCGGGATGCTCTTTCTCAAAACCTGCTTTCAAATCCTCGAACGGCACCGCCAAGCTTCCCGCATGAGAGATTTTCAACGTTCCAGTTGCAGGCGTCTCCCCACCCTGTGGAGCACAGCCAAGAACTGTTACGAGCAATGTTAGGGCTAAAATAATTGAAGCTATTCTAAGCGAAATGCCTTTCACGGAAACCTCCTTTTCTATTTAGAAACCTTCTCAGAAGACATGAATTGCTGAAGCTTTAAATGTAATCCATACTTCTACCCCCTTTCTCAATCTAAGTTCATCAAACGCCTGGCGGGTGATAATGCAAATGAAATCTGGCGGCAAAGTCACGGTGACATACATAACTGAGCCTCGGTCGGCAATGCTACTGATCACGCCTTGAAAACAATTTCTCGCCGTAGACTGGAGCGGCTCTCGGGAAACGAGGATATCTTCAGGACGAATAGAAAGGCGCACCTCGCCCTTTGTCTCCGTGGTTGCCCTGATTCTTGTCCCACCGACGTCGATAACTGCACAACCATCCTCTATTTCCATAACCCTGCCAGAGAAGATATTTCTTGAGAGGGCAAATCGAGCCACGAATTCTGAGCTTGGCTGCCGTAGAAATTCCTCAGGCGTCCCTATCTGGGCTATACAGCCATCGTTCAGCACAGCAACTCTATGCCCCAGAGTTATTGCTTCCTCAAAGTCATGGGTAACATGGATGATGGTCACCATAATCTTGCGATGCATCTCCCTTAACTCCCCTTGCATCCTTTCCCTGGTCTCGGGATCAAGGGCGCTTAATGGTTCGTCCAGCAAGAGCACCTTAGGTTCAGTGACCAGTGCCCGTGCCAGAGCCACCTTTTGCTTCTCCCCACCGCTCAAAGTAGCAGGACTTCTCTTAAGCAGGTGCAAGATTCCCACTACCTCTGCTATGGCGTCGGTCCTTGACTTTATCTCATCCTTGGTACGCTTCCTCATCTTCAGTCCGAAGGCAATGTTCTCCTCCACAGAAAGATGGGGGAACAGCGCCTGGTCTTGATAGACAATCCCAATCCCCCTTTTCTCCGGACTTAGGTCAGTGATTTCATTACCGCCAATCCAGACCTCTCCTTCAAGGACTGGATAGAGCCCAGCAATAGCCTCAAGAAGTACTGTCTTCCCCGCCCCAGTAGGGCCAAGTATGATAAAGTATTCCCCTTGCTTTATATCGAGGTTGATGCTCTGAAGGAGAAAATCACCTAAATTAACCTTCAGGTTCTTTATTGCGATCATGCCTCTTCACCTCTATAGGCTATTGATCTGAGCACAATGAAGGCGATAAGAGAGATAAGGATTGCCAAAGCTGCTACCGGCCTAGTGTAATCCAAGCCAAAATCAAATCGATCAGCGACCAAGACAGGGAGGACCTTAGTGTTCCATCCGAAAAAGGAGGCACTATAAGCTATGATGACTATGGCGCCAAACTCAGACAAGCCCCTGGCCCACATGAGCACCGAACCAGAGAAGATGCTTCTCCAAGCCAAGGGAAGTGAAATCCGAAAAAACGATTTCCAGGCAGAGGCACCTAAAGTTCTAGCTACCTTCTCTAATCTGACATCTACAGCCTTGAAACCCTCCTTAGCCGAGTCAATAAGAAAGGGAACACTAACAAACATCATGGCGATGACCACTCCAGAAAAAGCGCCAAAGAATCCAATGCCTATGCTGTGCAAAACCTTGCCCAAGAGAAAATTGCTACCGAAAACAAACAGAAGGGCAACACCAGCAGCAGAGTGAGGGATTACGATAGGTACATCTATAATTGCCTCTACAAACTTCTTCCCCTGAAATTGACGCCGCGCTAAAAGATAAGCTAGAGGAACGCCGAGAAAGAGACCTATCAAGGTAGCTATCAATGCTGCGAAGAGGGTGAGCAGAATAGAGGAGTATACATCCTCTTGGAGCAGAGTGTTCCACAAAGTCCCGGGAGAGGAAGAGAATACCGTCTTAAGCGGAGGAGCGAAAATGAAAAGCAATATAAGTGCACCAAGCAGGATAAAGACTATGCTCATGCTATCTGGCTTTTTCCACCCAGTCATTTTAGCCATATTATTCCTCTTTCCAGCGGCAAAGCCGCAAAATCGATACAAATAACTTATTTTTTGACTTCTTTTTATATGCTAAAGCCTACAAAGCTCTCTAATGTGCTTTGAGACTCCGTCACAAATAAATGGGCACAGAAAGCAGAATGCCAGTGTAATGAGAGAATGGATAAAGGTGACGAAAAACAGCGCCTTGTTAACAAAGACACTGTAGTAGAATCGGTGAAATCCATCTTCTCTCCTTTCCAAGCATGGGAGGCATAGATATTTCTATCTATACCCTCGAGGCTTTTTAGCCTACCGGCTGCCTACCATGGTTATTCTTTAGGCAAGACAGCTCGGAGAGAGCTAATAGTCAATTTTGAATATTATATCAGCGACTTGCTAGCCAGGCAAATTCAGGATATCCGTATAGATACAGAAGCAATTGCCAGGTAATTCAGACGATTATGCCTCTTCTGCTTCTTCTTCACCTGGCGCAGCCTCTTCAGGAGCTTCAACTGCTTCCTCCACCACCTCTACCAGTTCCTCTTCTACCTTTTCTACAGGTCGTGAACTAATTTTCACCACAACCAACTCTGGGTCGTTAAGAACAACAATGTCCTTATCCATGTCGATATCCTTGATTCGTATCGCTTGCTCCGGCTCAGTGAGGGAACCGATGTCCACTTCTATACCAGCGGGTATTTTCGCTGGTAAACACTCGATAGTCAAAGTATCAAGCTCGTGTTCTAGCATATTGTCTTTAGACTTCAGGGCTGGTGCTTCTCCGACTAAAACAACAGGAACTTCTAACTTTATCTCCTCTGCCATTCTTACCTGATAAAAATCTACATGGAGTAATTGCCCCTTCCGCCAATCTCTATCAAATTCGCGAATCACAGCAGTCCTCGGCTCTTTCTCCTCACCAAGCTTAAGATTGATAAGCCCTGTCCGCCCTGCTCGAGCTAACACTCTCTCGACTTTGTCAGTGTCACACTGTAATGCCAGAGACTGGACACCGTGACCAAAAAGATTCATCGGGGTAATTCCCTGGCGGCGCAAATGCTTGACTTTTTTGCCGAGAATCTCTCGGTTAGCAACCTCTAACTCTATTCTATCCATTCCATCTCTCCTTCGAAGTTGAGATATCTACAATATCAGAACATACTAGCTTGTTATCTAGCCTTCCTCAGTTTGGCAAATTCTCAAAGGGACGAAGACACCACATTCTCGAGGTCCTTCTGGGAACCTCTGTCTCACCCCGAACCAAGCACTGAAGCTGCTTAGCCCTGCCGCAATCATAGCAAATAAGACTCCCTCCCGCAAGGAAACTACGCCCGTTCACGCCAGTAGCGATGTATGGTTTCCTCCCTCATCACTGAGAGTCTGAATTTCCCCTCCCTTTACAGGAGAGGATTAGGGTGAGGATGAGGTTGATGGTGATGAATGAAGTGGCAAAGCAGCACAGCAGCCGCCCGAGTGCCTTCGTGTTATCCCTTGAATCCCAGCTTTCTTCTTTCCTATGTAAAGACTTCTTAATTTGCGAGCTTATTGTGCCCTAACACCGACTCCGATTTTAAACGGAGCACAGGCTCAGGAACAGCACCAATGCTTTGTTCAATTACTTCGCCAGATTTGAAGAACAATATCTGTGGGATGCTCATGATTTGGTACTTTGAAGCCACCTGGGGGTTCTCATCTATGTTTAGTTTGCAGCATTTGAGTCGACCTGCATACTCCCGGGCCAGTTTCTCCGTGATGGGGGCAACCATTTGGCAGGGTGCGCACCCGAATCCCCAAAAAGCCACCATGACAGGCGAGCCACATTTCAAAACCTCATCTTCAAAGTCTCCATCGTCAATTTCAATAACCCCCGCTGCCATTTCTTCCTCTTTGACCTTAATCTGAACCAGGACATCTCCAGGATGGCCGTCGGTTATCTGGCGGGCATTGGCTAATTCCACCATACTGCCTGTTCTCACTCCAGCTGGGATATTCACCTCTAATCTTGTATTCTTCACCGGCAACATCTTTCTGGTTCCCAGCTTCGCCTCTTCCGCCGTAATAGTCATCTCATACTGACCCGGCTTGACTCTTCGGCTTGGACAAAAGGATTCGTTCATAGTGCTCTCTCCTGCAAACTGCATTTCAAATCTCCTTCTCTTGCTGATATCACTTCAAACCGTATAAGTATGCTGTAAAATCGGCTAAAAATCAAGTTTCCCCCATTAACATAGAGCCCTAGTTTTATCCAGGGTTAGCTGGCTGATATAGTGCCTTTGCATTTTATTGACAAAGGGTGGGTATCCTGCTAGAAATTGCTGGATGAGGAGAAACGACTGAACAGCTAAAACGGACAACAGGCTGAGGATCAAACATGCTGTCTTCTCTGGCAGCGGCTGGTGAGGTTGTGCTCTCAGCCACTAAAAAGCTCCGGCTGCTAAATAACCTGGTCTAGCCTTTTTGAGATATTCTAGAAGGAGACGGCAATCTCATGGCAGGCAAGAATACTTTCGACACAATAATAATCGGTGCTGGCATCGGAGGACTAACTACTGGAAACCTCCTTGCCAAGAACAGCCAGGATGTCTTGATTCTGGAAAAGCATTCTCAGGTCGGGGGATACGTGACCACTTATAAGCGGAAAGGGTACCCTATGGACGTGGTCCATGTGATTGGGGGATTAAGAGACGATGCCCCTGTAGACAGAATATTTAAGTACCTCAATCTATATAGCAAAGTCCAGTTTAGCGAAGTTGAAAAGGTATTTATCTTCCGCTTCCCCGGATATGATATCTCCTGCTACACAGACATGGAAAAGTACTGGGCTGAACTCAAGAATAACTTCCCGGAGGAAGAGAAGACCATCGACAGAGTCTCGGGTGAGATGACTAGAGTATGGAAGCAGACACTGGCCTGTTATTATAGCCCATCAATCTTGAAGCTGGCAGTATATCCCATAAGATTTTCTAAGCTCGTTAAGTATCAACACTGGACTTTTGAGAAATTACTTGACCAATTTACGGCCAATTATCAACTAAAAAAGGTATTGAGTGCCGGCTGGGGTTACAATGGTCTTAATATGCCTAGAATTTCAGCGATTTATATGATAGCTATGTTGATGAGCTATCACACGGGGGGAGCCTGGTATCCGAAAGGAGGATATCAGAATCTTTCAAATGCCCTTGCCGAGAATTTCAAAGAGTATGGTGGCACGATTAAGACCAGTACCGAAGTTAAGAGAATAATGATTAAAGGCAAAACAGCCGTTGGGGTGATGACAGACAAGGGAGAGGAATTCTTTGCTAGGAATATCGTCTCTAATTCTGACACAAAGAACACCTTCCTTAATCTTATTGAAAAAGACTTTGTTCCGGAGAAACTCTGTCAAAAAGTAAGAAATTACAAACAATCTGTCTCAGGGGTTGTTGTCCATCTTGTAGTGGATACGGAGATTCCCGAAACTTTATCCTGTGGATGCGTTATGTATTTCCCGAGTTTTGACACTGAGGAACACCAATTCAGACTCTGGGAGAAGGGGGAAATGGAGCTTGATGCAAATACCATGGGACTTGGAATGGCAGTCTCAACACTCAAAGACAGGGAAATGGTACCAGATGGAAAGCATGTACTGGATCTAATCTACATGCCTGCACCATATGAATACTTCAAAAGAGATACAAAGGACGAATATAAGAAGTTGAAAGAGGATATTTCAGTGAGAATGATTAAAGCTGCCGAAAACTTAATTCCCGATTTAGGCAAGCATGTCATTGTTAAGGATGTCAGCACTCCTCTCACCTATGAACGATACACAGGGGCAGCAGAGGGAGGCTGGTATGATATCGATTGTTCGCCACAACAGGCTATCCTAGGCAGAATTAGAAACAAGACACCAATACGCGGTTTATATTTGACAGGGGCAAAGACGTATCCCGGTTCGGGCATATTTAGCTCAATCCAAGCTGGTTTGTTCACCGCGGATTCCATTCTGCAGGGGAGATTGACAGAGGGGAAAGGGACGCTGAAGCGATGAGATCCGGATTATCCATCCCACGCCCATCACTCCTTTTCTTTAGTGGAGAATAGATGTCGCTAGGAGGACAATAACCCCTCTTGAATTCCCAAGAAAGACAGGGCATTACCATTGTACCCATGGAAGCCCATGCTTGCTCCGTGTTGGCCTGCATGACAAATTAAGCGATAGAATTAAGCAGCAAAAGTATTTTCTTCAACAAGCCTTTTAGGCGTTTTGTGTTAAGTATTCCAAGGCTTGCTTCAAGTCTACAGGCAATGGAGAGCTAAATTCCTGATATTGCTCGGTTGATGGTAGACGAAAGCCCAGGCGATAGGCATGGATGAATTGCCTGTCAAGATGAGCCGACTTCACTCCATAAATAGGGTCACCTACCACCGGATAGCCGATAGCTGCCAGGTGTATTCTGATTTGATGTGTGCGCCCTGTTAAGGGAGTGACTTCGACCAAAGTGTAGTCATCCAGGTATTTTCGGACTTGATATCGAGTGCTGGCCTCTTTTCCCGCTTCTATTATTGCCATTCTCTGTCTACTATGAGGGTCTCGTCCAATAGACGCTTCAATTATCCCCTGTTCCGGCGATAGCCTTCCTTTAACAAGGACAATGTATCCTTTGGTTACAGCGCGGCTTTTGAACTGTGCGGCTATGTATCCCCGAGCAGGGTCATTTTTGGCGATGACTATGAGCCCTGATGTATCTTTGTCTAGCCTATGAACTATGCCTGGGCGTATCAGTTCGTTGCTCATGGCCAGGCTGGGGTAGTGAGCTAAGATAGCATTGACCAAAGTATGGCTAGAATGTCCTGGGGCAGGATGGACAGTCAAACCTGCAGGTTTATCTATGACTAATATATCCGTATCCTCATAAATTATGGTTAGAGGGATTGGCTCAGCCAAAGGGTGGGTAGGAAAATTAGGAAGCTCGACCGTTATCCTGTCGGCTTCATCTAATTTTTGGCTTGCCTTCGCCCCCTGTCCGTTGACCAGAATGCAACCTTGCACAATTAAGCTCTGTAAATAAGCGCGCGAGAATTGTGGCAGAACTTGGGTTAAGTATCTATCAAGGCGGATATTTGGGACAGGTGAGTTGAATTGAAATGTCTTAATTTTCGGGTCTGTGATTTTGTTCATATGCTCTTCTAAATACCCCAGACTTATAAAATGAAAAAAGGAGGGTAATGATGCCCACCGTTATAGCTGCATCAGCAACGTTGAATGCAGGCCAATGGAAAAGACTCTGCAAATGGATATCGATAAAGTCGGTTACGTAACCAAAACGGAGACGGTCTATTAGATTGCCTATAGCACCGCCCAAAATCAGAGCGATGGCTATTAGGCTCAAGGTGGTAGCCGGAGCTAGGTAACGAAGAAATAACAGGATAATGAGCAAACAAACTAAGCTAATAGTGATAAGGAGAAATGTTTGGTTGGCAAACAAACCAAAGGCTGAGCCATAATTTTCGACGTAAATTAAATCAAGAAACCCTGGCAGCAGTTCTATTCGAGGCAAATTGGCTCTAATCCACAACTTACTCAGCTGGTCAAGAACAACCACCAGAGCAACAACAATCAGAAATAGTCCTAATTTTCCTCTATGCCCAAGCAGAGAAACCTTTGATTTATCTTCACCCACAAAATCTGCTATTTTGTGGCCCCCCAATTCACCTGGAGAGCCGTTACCTTGCCCCCTTTGCATCCTTTGCCTGGCTTGCCTTGCAGCTCAAACATAAGCTTGCTTGTGGCAGAGCTTCTAGGCGAGCTTGTTCTATGGGTTGCCCACAGGAATCACACAACCCATAAGTGCCGGCTTCATATTTTTCTAAAGCATGCTCTACTTCGTTGAGGGACTCTGCCAGCCTTTTCTCCAAGGCCAGCCTTTTTTCTAGCTCAGAGGCCTCATCTGCTTCCTCCTCCCTTTTGCCAAATGGACTGCCTTCCCTTCTTTCTGCCAATGGCTGCCCGCGAGCTCTCAACTGCTCCAGCTTTTCTAGTAACTGCGCTTTCTCTTTCTTTAACCTTTCATAAAGTTCAGTGGACTCTGTCACTTCCTATCCTCCTCCTAATTCGGTTATTCTAAGCCATATCAAGCTTCTGGACAAATTGTCAAAGGTCACCAACCGTCACAAAAGCCTTATTTCAAAGCTGGGTCGGTGTTCTGCTGTTTAGACCTCGCGGAATTCGCCTTCTACCGTACCTTCTTCTCCTCCACCAGGTTCCTCCCCACTAGGTCCCTCCCCACTGGGTGGTGGCTGTCCCGGTTCTTGATAAACCGATGCCCCGACCTTCTGCATAGCCTGTGATAGCTCTTGCGCAGCATTGCGAATGGAGTCTATATCCTGCCCTTGAAGAGCTGACTTCACACTGGCTATCTTGCTCTCTATTTCTTGATTCACGTCGGCAGGTATTTTGTCTTTATAGTCACGCAGAGTTTTCTCCGCAGTATAAGCCAGGCTGTCAGCAGAATTGCGAACCTCTATTTCCTCTCTACGTTTGGCATCCTCAGCAGAATGTTGCTCAGCCTCATGTTTCATCTTCTCCACTTCTTCCTTGCTCAGTCCGCTGGAGGCGGTAATAGTGATTTTTTGCTCCTTGCCTGTACCTTTATCACGAGCGCTAACATTAAGAATGCCATTAGCATCTATATCGAAGGTCACCTCAATCTGGGGCATACCTCGTGGCGCAGGTAGAATACCATCAAGCATAAAGCGTCCCAATGTTCGGTTATCAGCAGCCATAGGGCGCTCTCCCTGAAGAACATGTATTTCGACACTTGGTTGATTGTCACTAGCAGTACTGAAAATCTGGCTCTTCGAAGTTGGTATAGTGGTATTGCGGGGAATAAGCGGTGTAGCTACTGCCCCTAGCGTTTCTATGCCCAGAGTGAGGGGAGTAACATCAAGGAGAAGGACTTCTCCCACTTCACCCTTAAGCACCCCGGCTTGAATGGCAGCGCCTAAAGCCACCGCCTCATCGGGATTAACTCCCTTGACAGGCTCCCGGCCAAAGAATTGCTTAAGGGTATCCTGAACCTTGGGCATCCTTGTCTGCCCACCGACAAGAATTACATTATTGATTTGGCTTGCTGTGAGCCCGGCATCGCTCAGGGCTTGGCGGCAAGGCCCGATACTCCTTTCTATGAGATCAGCAGATAGTTGTTCTAGCTTGGCTCGAGTTAATGTCATGCTAAGGTGCTTGGGACCGCTGGCATCGGCAGTAATAAAGGGGAGGCTTATCTCTGTTTGAGCTACTGTAGATAGTTCTTTTTTCGCCTTTTCAGCAGTGTCTTTCAACCTCTGTAATGCCATCTTGTCTTGCCCCAAGTCGATGCCTTGTTCTTTCTTGAATTCATCACATACCCAGTCCATAATCCTCTGGTCAATATCATCACCACCGAGATGGGTATCGCCATTGGTTGACTTAACCTGGAAGGTTCCCCCACCTATGTCAAGGATAGAAATATCGAAGGTTCCACCGCCAAGGTCATAAACAGCAATAGTTTGATCCTGTTTCTTGTCCAGTCCATAAGCCAGTGATGATGCTGTAGGTTCGTTAATAATGCGCAAAACGTTAAGCCCAGCTATGGCGCCGGCATCTTTAGTCGCATTTCGCTGGCTATCGTTAAAATAGGCTGGCACGGTAATCACGGCATCGGTAACCTTTTCACCGAGATAAGCCTCGGCATCGGTCTTCAATTTCTGAAGTATCATGGCTGATATTTCCTGGGGACTATACTCCTTGCCCCCCATCACGACCCGGCAATCGCCATTGGAGGCTTCGGTAATCTTATACGGTAAACGTTTTATATCGCTTTGAACAGTGGCATCTTTAAACTTACGCCCAATAAGGCGCTTTATGCTGAATATAGTATTCTCAGGGTTGACTACCCCCTGGCGCTTGGCTAACTCTCCTACTAATCTCTCACCAGTTTTACCTATGGCTACCATTGAAGGAACAAGATTGCCGCCTTCAGCACTGGGTATGATTTTGGGGTCGCCTCCCTCCATCACCGCTGCTACACTTAATGTAGTACCTAAATCAATTCCTATAGCTCTACCCATTTCTGCTCCTCCTTCTCGGTTGTTTGCTCTGCTCTTCCTTTTCCTCGCCCTTACCAACTATCACCAGGCTGGGACGAATTACCTTTTCTTTAAATTTATAGCCTTTTTGTGTTTCCTCAATTACTATCCCATCCTCCCCCTCTTGCTGCATTACAGCTTCATGCAGGTGAGGATCGAAGAGTTCTCCTTTAGCTTCAATCTCGGTTAGTCCCTGTGCCCCCAGGGTTACCTTGAGTTTATTATAAATGAGCTTGATACCTTCAGTCCAGCTTGAGTCATCAAGCTCAGCAGGGATCGAAGCAAACGCTCTCTCCATATCATCCATGATAGGCAGCACCTTAGAGATAAGCGCGCTATTAGCAAAATCAATAATCTCCTTTTTTTCCTGCTCGGTACGTTGTTTATAATTAGCAAAATCCGCCTGACATCTTTGCCAATTGGTCAGATATCTTTCTGCCTTTTCCTTTTCCTCACATAGAGCTTGCTCTAACGTTTCCACATCCTCAGCTATTTCGTCACTTTCAGCCAACGTTAGACCTCCTTCAGATGTATTCAGCCACTGAGTTGCTTAGCAATGTTGAGAGGCTGTTAAGTGAAGCAATAGCCTTGGCGTAGTCCATCCGCTTTGGACCAATCACTCCCACAATGCCACTGGCTTTACTAGGTATTCCATACTGGCTGGTTATTAAGCTTAATTCTTGTAATGCTGGTTCTGGGTTCTCTTCACCAATGACTACCTTTACCTCACCCTTGCTAAATTCCTGGCAAAATATGGCTCTAAGCCAATCCTCTCCTTCCAGCACTTCTAAAATCTTAAGTATTCTAGGACTGTTGGTAAACTCTGGTTGACTTATCAGCAAACGTAGTCCTTCCAGATAAGGCTCACCATATTCCAGCTTATCTTCTGCAGCTATCATTTCTGCTAAACATTCGGATACCTGTCTCTCTTCAGGAGAAAGTCCCTCTCTTCTGGCCAAAATCTCGCTGCTGGTCATCCCAGCATAAATGGAGCTAAGCATATTGGCCAACTTCGTCAGTTCATCCTGACTAACCTTTCTGGGGAAAGATAAGACCTGCCGCCTAACTTTTGCTTCATATAAAACCACAATCAACAAAGCCATAAAATCTTGTAAAACCACCAGATCCAGATGTTTAAGGCGGCAATAACTTGCCTTAGGAGAGGTTATCACCACCAAATTGTGAACAAAGCGTGCCAGAAAACCTGCGGCAAGTTTTAACCAATGTTCCAATTCCTCTCTCGCTTCACGCGATATTTGATAGATAAAATCTTCTACCACTGCGGAAAGTCCAATCTCTTCGCTTATTAATTCCACGTAATAGCGGTAAGCCTTATCTGTAGGTACACTTCCGGCTGCATGGTGAGGGTGGATAACATATCCTTCTCGTTCTAAGTATGCTGTATCATTGCGGATGGTAGCCGGGCTTACCTTCAAGCCATGCTTATCCACAATAGTTTTTGAAGCTACAGGTGCTGCTCTAGTGATATAATCTTCAATTATCACTCTGAGAACGGTTTCGCTTCTTTCCCTCAAAGCCATTTAGCACTTCCCCTCTTCAATTGCTAAATAAATTAATTTATCACCGTAAACGCATTCTGTCAACGGCGTTTGCTGGCGCATACTTTAATGGGTTTTTCTTGTTGACCGAGAATGAAATATTAAGTAGTATTATAGCACAAACCTGGAAACCGCGAAGGCATTTTCCTTGGCACAAAGTGATAGCAAAGTAGCTCAAATCCTGAATCTGGAGGCAAAGAGGCAGGCAAGCACCATAAATCTCATTGCTTCTGAAAACCATGCCAGCCGGGCCGTGCTCGAGGCCCAGAAGTCTGTGCTGACTGACAAATATGCTGAAGGATATCCCGGGCATCGTTATTATGGCGGTTGTGTCTACATAGACGAAATTGAAGGTTTGGCTATTGAGAGAGCGAAAAAGCTATTTAAAGCAGAGCATGCCAATGTCCAGGCTCATAGTGGCAGCCAAGCCAACATGGCATCCTATTCAGTTCTATTGGAACATGGAGACACCGTTATGGGTATGAGTTTCAGCCACGGGGGTCATCTCACCCATGGCTCTGATGTCAATTTTTCCGGCAAGTGGTATAACTTTGTCCCTTACGGAGTTGATCGTAAAACCGAGATGCTTAACTACGATGAAATTGAGAGGTTAGCTCTAAAGAATAAACCTAAGCTAATTATAGCTGGGGCAAGTAGCTACCCTCGCATCATTGATTTTCAGAGGCTTCGTCGTACAGCAGACAAAATAGGTGCCAAGTTATTGGTTGACATGGCTCACACGGCAGGAATAATCGCTGCTGGACTTCATCCCTCTCCTGTGCCTTATGCTCAAGTTAGTACCGCCACCACCCAGAAGACCTTGCGGGGACCTAGAGGTGGCTTCATTTTGTGTGATAAAGAGCTGGCTTCAGCCATTGATGATGCGGTTTTTCCTGGGATGCAGGGTGGCCCCTACATGCACATCATCGCTGCCAAAGCCGTGTGCTTCTTTGAAGCCCTGCAGCCTGAGTTTGTTGATTACCAGAAGTCAGTGCTGGAGAATGCCCGCGTTTTGGCCTCCGAACTCCAGAGCTATGGGATGCGTATTGTTTCCGGGGGCACAGATAACCACCTCGTCCTCGTTGACCTCTCTTCTAAGGGGATAAGCGGCAAGGATGCTGAGAAAGCTCTGGAGGCAGTGGGCATCTCGGTAAATAGAAATTCCATTCCTTTTGACCCCAAACCACCAATGATTACAAGTGGCATCAGGCTAGGCACCCCCGCGGTAACCACTAGAGGTTTTGGCACTGAAGAGATGGAGCGCATTGCCTCTCTTATAGTCAAAGTGCTGTCCCATGCGGGGGATAAGCGGGCGCAGGAACAAGTTCGCCAAGAAGTAAAAGAGATGTGCCAGCAGTTCCCCATTCCCGGGCTAGCGTGATACATCTCCTCCCTCAATTAGTTACCCCTAGAGACTTCGTTTTTCAGGTGGCCCAAAATCCATGTATGAGCATTTCCGGGGCCCCAGTGAAAAAGAGCAAAGTGAATTTTCCAGGTGGTATTGGCTACTTTCTTTACTCGGTTTTGCCAACCCTTCCCCAAGAAAGAGCGATGATTTCATGCTATAATCAAACTAGTATTTAGATAGCGAAGGGGTAATGATGGACGAATTAAAAGTGTTTAGCGGCACTGCCCACCCTGCCTTAGCAAGGTCTGTCTGCGATTACCTGGGCATACCTTTGGGGGAGGCTGAGGTCTTTGAGTTTAGCAATGAGAACATCTTTGTGCGCATTCTGGAGAATGTCCGGCAGCGAGATGTTTACGTCATTCAGCCCGTTTGCTCCCCGGTTAACACAAACCTGGTCGAGTTACTTATCATGCTCGATGCCTTCAGGCGAGCTTCAGCGGGGCGAATTACCGCTGTCGTTCCTTACTACGGCTATGGCCGTACTGATAAGAAAGATCAACCCAGGGTCCCTATCACTGCTCGCTTGATTGCTGACCTCATTACCACCGCCGGGGCCAATAGGCTGCTAACCGTGGACCTCCACGCCCCTCAAATTCAAGGCTTCTTTACTATACCTGTAGATGAGCTAACTGCCTTGTTTATCTTGAGCCAGTACTTTGAGGAAAGAAACCTGGATAATTTGGTAGTGGTAGCTACTGATATTGGCATCAGCAAACGAGCTCGTGACTTAGCCGAAAAGCTCAATACACCGCTGGCTATTATTGAAAAGAGACGTGTGGGAAATATCGATGCCACTGAAACTCTCAACATAATTGGTGAGGTTGAAGGGATGCGAGCCCTGACGGTTGACGATGAGATTGATACTGCTGGGTCTCTGGTTGGGGTGGTGGATACTCTTCTAAAACATGGCGTTACCGAGGTTTATGCCTGTTGCACTCACCCCGTTTTCTCAGGTCAAGCTGTCCAAAGAATAGCCA
>Ga0180431_10000197_pt1 | contig 83459 bp, 69 predicted proteins | sample SS_ome_11_FD_132459 | JGI IMG/M metagenome (GOLD analysis project Ga0180431, IMG submission 132459) | Hypersaline lake sediment archaeal communities from the Salton Sea, California, USA - SS_1_MS_1 metaG | ecosystem: Environmental > Aquatic > Non-marine Saline and Alkaline > Hypersaline >...
ACAGAGACACAGAGAGCACAGAGAAAACACAAAAATGTCCTATCTCGGTGTCCTCCGCGCCCCTGTGGTGAAAAAACGATCACCTCGAACAGACATCTGCATACTTGTGGGTAATCACGAACGGGATTTGTGGTGATTGTCCACAAGTCAGAACAAAGTCAGTGACAACGCTTTCTTTGAAGCGCAAAGGTCGCCAAGAAACGCCTTTTTGATCCTCTTTGCGACCTTGGCGTGCTTTGCGGTAAAATGTGGGTAACTTGACAATGGCACTTGGCCGATCTCGGACCTCCGAGGTCTAAAAAATAGCTTCGAGCAGCAAAAATCGTGGCTTCTGGACACAGAGAACGCGGATAAACTACATCCGGCTGAGAAGGCCCGAAGATCCACAGAGAATGCAACAAAAACTTGTGTAAGCGTTCAGGCATATTTTGGAGAACCACGAAGGGCACGAAGGACACCAAGAAAGTGACAAGTTCTGCGACTGTTTTTGGTTTTTGCCTTTGTGTACTTTGTGGTAAAACAGGCTTTCCCTTGAACAGTTACAAACTTGTTTTTCTCCGTGTTCCTCTGTGAGATCCTCTGCGAATATCTGTGTTACAGTCCATACGGTGTCTTGGGCTTCCTGGCTGGCGCGGGGAATGCGACCGCGTGACCCTGATGGACGAGGGACACATCGTCGTGACCGGTCGTAAACATAAAGCCTCCCGCAGGCCGCCAGCCCGCGGGAGGCTCGTAGTTGAACTTGGCCGGCCGTTGGCTACTGACAATTCCTCAGCACCAGCGGCAGATAGATCCGAAAGTCGGTGATGAGAATATCGCGCGTGGCGGGCACAGGTACCACGCCGCCAAAGTTCTCGACCGTGACGGTGACCGTCTTTGTGCCTGGCGTCGTCCAGCTATAGGTGACGACTTCCACGCCCTGTCCACTATCCGGCATCGGCGTCCAGGTGTACACGAGCGGAAGTGTGGCCGTGGGCGGGCTGACGGTCGCCGTGAAGGTGTAGTTCTCGCCGACGATGCCATCGTCCGCACCCTCGACGCTGACACTCGCCGGAGCCACCGGCACGAGCTCGTAGGCCCCCATGTCACATTTGCCGGCCGCTCCCTGGGGCCGGGTCACGCCGCGCTGATCAACCGTCGTCAGGCCCGGCAGACAGAGGCCGTTGTCAATGGTCGGGCTGCCACCCAGGAGAGGATGGACCCAAACACCGCTATCGTAGGCCAGCGGGCCGAGCAGAGCATCGGTGTCCGAGATATCAGTGGTGGCGCTGAAGCCGCAGTCGGTGCCATCTTCCAGGTTGTAACCATTGGAGGTCAGCCCGCCGACGCAATTGGTCACGCCGTTGTGGGCGACGATGGTATTCTGCACAGTGATCGCGCCGCCCGAGTGGTGGATACCGACCCCTCCCACACCGGATGCCGTGTTGCTGGCGACGGTGGTATAGGTCAGCATAGTCGCGCCTTCGTGGACAGAGAGACCGCCGCCGTGCTCGCCGGCCGCGTTGCGGCTGACGGTGGTGTTGACCAGGACCAACATAGCCGCGACATTGTCGATATAGACCCCGCCGCCGTGACCGCCAGCAGTGTTGCTGACAATCTGCCCCCCGCTCAGCGTCGCGCTGCCAAAGCTGACGCGCACTCCGCCGCCAGACATCGTGGCGTGGTTGTCCATCATCCGCCCTCCGCTCAACACCGCACTGCCATCATGGACGTACATTCCACCGGCCGAAGTGGCAGAGTTATGATCAATGGCGCTGGCACCGGTCTGGGTAAAGACACCGCCGCTCTGCCAGATGCACACCCCGCCACCGATATTGGCCGAGTTGCTGAGAATTTGCCCCCCGCTCAACGTCGCGTGACCATACTCGAGGTACACCCCGCCGCCGTAGCTTTCGGCGGTGTTGCTGACGATCTGCCCCCCGTTCAACGTCGCACTGCCACTCCAGACGAACAACCCGCCGCCGTTCGTCTCGGCGGTGTTACTGACGATCCGTCCCCCGCTCAACGTCCCGCTGCCAAAATTGATGTACACACCGCCCCCCCCTGCTTCCGGCGGTGTTACTGATGACCTGTTCCTCGTTCAACGTCGCGCTGCCAAGTGCCAACGAACATACCCCCCCACTGACATTGGCCGAGTTATTGCTGATCTGCCCTCCGCTCAGCGTCCCGCTGCCCAAGTTGATCCACACCCCGCCGCCGTTGTTGGCGGTGTTGCTGACGACTTGTCCCCCGCTCAGCACCGCACTTCCGGACCAGATGCCAATCCCGCCGCCATTGAGAGTGGCAGTGTTGCTGCTGACGATGGTGTTAATGAGCGTCAGATCGGCGTCATAGTCAACGATGCCGCCGCCATAGCCAGTGACGTTGCCGCCCATGATCGTCACGCCAGAGATGACAACCGTGCCCGCGCCAGGCCGAACGTCCAGGATCCGGTCAGAGATGATGCCACTGGCGTCAATGGTCGTCAGACCAGGGCCAGCGCCAGTGATGGTCACGACGTCAGTGACGTCCAGGTCGCCCGTAGCGGCGCTATCATCGTTGATCCCGGTCACGGTCAGGACGTGAGTGCCGGCCCCCAAGGTGATGGTGTCATCCTCGCCATTATCGTTGGCTATGATGAGGGCGTCCCGCAAGGAACAGTCAGTGCTACACTCGCCATCGTTCTCGTCGGTCAGGATGTCCACGGTAAAACTCGCCGCGCGGGCAACCGGCAACTGGCCGCCGCCCAACAGCCATCCTTCGACTATGCTCAAACCAAGCACCAGCGCCAGGGTCAACCCCAGACCGAGGGTGAAAGCCACGAACAGTTTTCGGATTCTCAGCATGCTTCTTCCTTTTTCCAACAAGACATCAAGACACGAAATCTCGTATCTCCAGGATCGTTGCCTGTCGCACGCTCGGCGCCACACAGTTCCCAGTGTCGCCAGATCGAATCACATCAACCAGGCCGGTGGAGGTCCGTCGAGTCAGACTCATCCTGGCTATAGAGCAGCAGGCTTGGCCTGGCGGTAGAGCGATCCATACAGAAAAGCCATAATCAGTTGAGCGTAAAACAGTGTAAAGAGCAAGCCAACGCCACACGCGATCAGGCCAACGAACTCGGCGACTATGGCTGCCACCACAGTCACCAACAACACGATGAACGCAGGGCCGATGTTGTTCTTGAGCATCTCAAAAAGTTCGCTGAACTGGAACGCCGCGCCAAACTCACCGCTCTCGGCGTATTTGCCCCACACAAAGGGCATTATCAGGCCCAGCAAGATGGAGTAGAGGAGTATGAGGCAACCACAACAGGCGCTCACCCCGATGGTCAAAGGGACCAAGACTTCCATCACGTCTTGATCAACGCTTTCGGCCAAAACTGGGACCATGTTACCAGCCTGGGCGCATACACTGAAGAGGATCAACGGCAGGGCGTAGACGAGCGAAATCACCCACAACTTCAAACCTTCGACCAGCTTGCCCCCAAAGTCGTCAATCTCTGGCAGCGGAACCTCTCGCCCGGCGATGACGTTTTTCATCGTTTCGAATATGTACCCCAGGGCGAAAAACGGCCCCACGATCGGGATCAGCATGATCACACCGCCGAGCAGCACCTTCTTTATCCAATCCTGATCTTCTGTGACGTACGTAAAAGACCTTCCGATATCCATTCTAGTCCTCCTTTTTCAAAAATGAAACATCCCATAGACCTCCACCGGCCCGAGATGATGACAACCAAAAGATGCAAAGAAACGGCCCTTCCAAAAGGGCTGTCCTCACCGCAAAGACGCCCAGGGCGCAAATTTTTTCGAACGATGAATGTCGAGCCAAACGCGGGGAACTGGACCGGGCACTCATTGCCCGGCCTAGGCACTCCTACCGATGCCTCGGTAGAATATATAGCAAATCACAAACTATGTCAAATCAACTATCGAAGAGGAGGCGTTAACCTCCCTCAAGCCCTCTCGCGCCACTCAGCCACGCCAACAGGTCCACCAGCCTCCCCTGCCCAACCGGCGTCACTTGGTCCGCGGGCGGCTCCTCGCCGGGGTCCGTGACCCAGTAGGCGGGGATACCAACCGAGGCAGGAGTGGCGACGTCCCACTCCCAATGATCACCCGCCATCAGACACTCGTCAGGCCGCCGGCCCAGGTGCTCCAGAATCTCGCGGTAGTAGGCCGGACTATCTTTGGTAGCGTGCATATCCTCGTAGACAGTCACCAGCGCGTAATCGAACTCGGTCACGGGCACGCCGGCCCAATCCAGGCGCTGCTCAATGGCCGTGCGGGGAAAGAGAGGGTTGGTCGCGATGACCACCTGCAAACCGCGCTCAAAAGCCCACTCGACCAAAGCGCGCGCCTCCGGCCGGCGCTGCGTCAGGGGTTGCAGCTTGGGGAACTCTTCGGCGTAGAAGCGTTCAAAGAGCGGCTCCAACTCTTCTCGCTCGTATCCCAGCGCCGGGTAAAAGGCGGCCGCAAACACTTGCTCGTTGGTGGGGCCGCTGCCATCGTTGCCCATCATGACCCGCGAGGCGCGCATCAACTCGGAGAGCAATCGCTCAGGAGGAACCAGATGGGCTACGTGGCTGGAAAGAGCGCGGGAGTAGGCCGGCATAAAGGCCTCTATCGAATTGCCCAACAACGTGTCGTCCAGATCAAAGAGAATGGCTTTGAGCATTGCGTTCTCCAAAACCCCTGGGTTTTCTGAAACCCCAGGGGTTTAGTGGTCTAGTGCCTCGAAAACCGCCGCCGCCTGGGGATGACAGTGGCCACAGCCAACGTAGGGGTCGGCCACTTCCACGTGGTGCTCGGTGCAGACGGCGTATACCTCGACGCGGCGCACCAGCCCCAGCCAGCGGCGGACTACCCTGGCCTCCAGCACCATATTGGGGCAACCGTTAGCACGCAGGATTCCAGGTACCGGACAGCGGGCGCACAGCTTGGGCTCCCACGCCAGGCGAGAATCGCGCCCGACGAGACGACATTCCTGGGTGGAGCGACCGCGATAAAAATCCTCATAGTAATAGGGGCACTCACTGCCAGCAGGGGTACGCATTGGCTTCCAGCTACACCCGCGTGACGTACTCGCCCGTGCGGGTGTCCACGCGGAGCACGTCCCCCTGCTCGACGAACAGGGGCACCTGCACCTTCAAACCGGTCTCTAGCGTCACCTTCTTCAGCGCGCCGGTGGCCGTGTCGCCAGCGACGGCCAGCGGAGCCTCGACTACCTCCAGTTCCACCGTCGTAGGCAGCTCCACGTCCAGAGCTTCTCCGTCGTGAGTGGAGAGCATCAATTCCATATTCTCCTTGAGATAGGGAATCTGATCCCCCAATACAGAAGCGGATATGGGACTCTGCTCGTAGGTCTCGGTGTCCATAAAATAATACAGGTCGCCATCGTTGTAAAGATACTGCACCCCGCGCCGCTCGACGCGGATATCTTCCACCCGGTCGCCGGAGATAAAGTTGTGCTGGATGGTCGCACCGGTGCGCAGGTTGCGCAACGTGGTACGGATGGTCGCCTTGCCCCGCCCCGGCTTGTGATGCTGGTACTCTAACACCTTGTACAGCTCGCCGTCCATCGTGAAAGTGACACCCTTGCGCAATTCGTTGACGTCAATCATGGTTGGCTCCTTTCATACAGGTGCAATGCACTTTTACGCAACGGAAGGTTGCGCTGCATCGCACCTGATTATACCCGTTCCATCCGCTTCGTCAACCCAACATGCCGCGGATGATAATGTCCACCGCGTCGTCCTCGTCCAACCCCCGGGCCATCAACGTCTCCATCTCCTTCCGGTTGACGCTGCCAATGGCCGCCTCGTGGGTCACTCTGGCCCGCTCGTCGCGCACGACGACGACGGGCACGTTACGCGCCACCGCCGCGTCGCGCACGATCTCGGTGCAGTCCATGTGGCCCACCGCGCCGGGCGCGTTCCCCTCGGCGGTGGTATAGATCTCGCTGCTGGCCCGGTCGCGCACGGCGACCCGCGTCTTGGTCAGGCCACGCGCTCCCTCGCCGTTGAGACGCACCACTTCCCGCACCTTGATCTCGTCCTCGGCCAGCCCATAAGCCTTGGAGGTCAATTCGACCACGCCCTCGGCCGCCACGTCCGCCTCGAACTGCATCTCCAAGCGCCCCACCCGGCCGTGCGTCAGATTGAACTCTGATTCGAGCCGCCCGCCCTCGTCCACCTGGGCGTGGGTAGTGGGCAGCACCTGGACGCCGCCGTGAGGGCCGTGATAGTGGGCCTCGCTGTAGCGCATGGTCGCGCCCGGCCCGACGTGAACGCGCGCGTCCATCACGTGCTGGAGGTCAACTGCGTTGGGAAAGGTGCAATGGGCCAAAAAGCCGACCTCCGCCCCCTCCCCGATCTCGAACTCGGACACGATCTCTTGCCTCCCCTCGCTGGGGAGCATGCCAAAGCAGAGGTGCACGGGGTAATCAACTTTTGCGCCTGGCGCGACGGTGACGCGAGCGCGCACGCCGCGCTCCGATTCCTCCGTCTCGATGCTCACGCCCTCAATTTGATTGGTCGCCAGCACCTGATGGCCGCTGATGACGGCGCTGGCGATTCGAGGGGCCCTCAGAATATCCGCTTTGCCGCCGGCCTGCTCGTAGGCCCGCATCATGGCCTCGAACTCGTGCGCCCAGGCCGGGTCGCGCGAGGGCAAGGGGCCCCCGTCTCTACTCATCGCACACCCCCTCGGCCACCACGCGCTGGTAGGTACCGCCGGCCTCCTCGCCCCAGGGCTGGTAGCCCAGCAGGTCGCCGTGGGGCCGGCAGCGCTGGGCAAAATAGCCGCGCACCTCGGCCGGAGTACCGGTGTTCACGATCGCGCCGCCGCACATCAGCGAGGCCCTATCGGCCACCTCGGCCATCTCGTCGCGGTGGGTGATCAGGAGCACCGATGTCCCCTCATCCGACATGCGGCGGAGCAGCGCCATGACGTCCTCGATACACAGCACGTCAACTCCCGAATCCGGCTCATCGAGGATAGCCAGGCGGGGCTGCATGGCGTATACCGCCGCCAGCTCGATCCGCTTGCGCTCCCCGCCGGAGAGGGCGTGATTGACCGGGCGGCCCAGATAGACGGAGGGAGAAAGCGCCACCGCCGCCATAGCCTGCTCGATCCGTTCCCGCGAGGGATCGCTCATCCCCAGCGCCAGGTAGTCGGCGGCGACCAGTCCCTCGAAGCGGGCTGGCTCCTGCCAGGCCAGCGTCAAACCGAGCCGCGCCCGCTCGGTCAAAGACAGGCTGGTGATGTCCTGCCCGTCGAACAGGATGCGGCCCCGCACCGGCTCGTACCCGCCAGCGCCCATCAGTGTGAGCGCCAGACTGGTCTTGCCAGAGCCATTGAGGCCCAGGAGCGCGTGCACCTCCCCGCGCCCGACGGTCAGATTGACCCCGCGCAGAACCTCCGCGCCGGGCCGCTCGACCCACAGATCCTCTACTGCTAACAGTGTGTTGTTTTCCATAGCACTCCAAATCATACCCGCTGAACAGCTTGCCTGACAGTGAGCATTTTCACTCTGCCTGCAAGATGAACCTCACTTGTCATCATCTTGGCGCGCGCATTCCAGTTCCAGGATGCGCCGCAGAATGGCGACGGTGGCCGCATAGGTGGGGTCCATCCCAAAATAGGAAAGTTGCTGCACCCCCAGATTCTGTCCCTTGCTGAAGGGCGTGTCCGAGGCGTAGTGAACGACGCCAATGTCAAAGGGGATGGGATAGAGATTGACGATCTCGTCCCTGGGATAGCGACGCGGGCGCATGGCCTCGTACACGGCTGAGAGATACGGGCCGGCCTCCATCTCGATGTCGGTGTATCCCTCCCGATAAAAGACATCCATGTAACGTTGATTCTGCAAAAAAGTACCCCGCACGGTGATGGACTTTTGGTTATCGAGCACGGTGCCATAGACGAGGTGCGGGCGCACGTCAGCGGCGTCGAAGGCGTTGTTAAAGAGATAAGTGTTGCGCGAGTGCTCGTCGTGAACGACGTTAGGGATCATCACGTCGCCGATGCTCCCGTTGAGCGTGGCCGCCTTGCCTAGGACGTATACCCCCCGGAACGACTCCACGCCGGCCGCGATCTGGGAGAGAATGTGGTAAGCGCCCATTCCCAGTGGGTAGTCAATGTTGATGATGATCGCGTCGCTGTGGACAATGCGCTCGATGCCGGGAATACGCAGGCGAGAGTCAAGCCAGTCAGGGCGCAGGGCGCGCAGCTCGACGATCTGCGCGGCGACGTCAAAGACGTGACGGCTGTCAATGTGCCGGATACCGCACAATGGCTCTTCCTGTTCCCGCTCTTCCCACATATCCCGGCCCTGGGGAGTGTGGAGATATTTCTTGAGCACATAATACAGGAAATTCTCGAGGCTGCTGGGCACCTGGCGCGTCTGAATATCGGCATACTCCGCCTGCAAGTCGGCGCTGCCCCCCTCACGCACGAAGCGAACCAACTCTTCCTCCCGCCGCAGGGCAAAACCGGAGAGTATGTTGACCACGCTGTGAGTGTTGCTAGAGATAAAATAGACGGGCCGCTCGCCTGGGTCAAAGGGAAGGTTGGCGGCAATGTTCTCCCACCAAAGCTGGGTGGCCTTGCGGTACTCGACCTGAGAGCCGGCCAGCAAGCGAGCCGCCATTCGCTTCCGCTGCCGTCCGGCGTCGAGAAGCATGGCCGGCAAATCCTCTTTCCAAATCGCCTCCAACTGGCCCAGGTCGGCGGCGGAGATGCCCAACTCCTCGCACAACCGGACGCGGAGGTCGGCGCCGATCGGTTGACCACTGGTCACGCAAGCCTCCAAATCCACCAACGACGCATGTCCAAAGAGCCGGAGATGTATCTTGTTCCACTCGATCTGGAAGGCGGTCAGTATCGGGATCAAATCATCAACGTCGGAGAGGCTGGCGACGTAGGCGGCCAACGTCTCTCGCCCATCGAAGAAGGAACGGCGCCGGCGGGCCTCTGCCGCGACCGGACGCCACTGTTCGACGTCCGGGTAGCCGCGCCGGGCAAAAACACGCTCCGACTGCCCCATCACGATCAATCGCGTCTGCCGGATGCAATGCGGTAGACGCAGCGAGCTATAGACGAGGGCGGAAACGTCGGGAGTGTGGTCGCGGGACCTGACGTGCAGGAGCGAATCCACCCCCAGATGGGTCTCGACCAGCGTCTGGATCTGCACCTCGTCAGTGGTGCGCAGCAGCGAGTAATAAGTGCGCATGTAGAGCTCGATCTCCTCGCTGCCGGTGGTGGGGACGGTGCGCTCCATATCACGATTCCCCTGCCGCCTTCTCCACCGCCTGCACGATCTTGTAGTACCCGGTGCAGCGGCACAGGTTGCCGGTCAGCCCGGCGACGATCTGCTCGTGGGTGGGATGGGGGATCTCGTCCAGCAGGCTGGCGCCGGCCATGATAAAGCCTGGCGTACAGTAGCCACACTGGACGGCCCCTTCGTCAATGAACGCCTGCTGCAGCGGGTGCAACTCGCCCCCCTCAGATACTCCCTCAACGGTGGTAATGTGCGTGCCGTGGGCGCGGGGTGCGGGCGTCAGGCAGGCCAGCACTGCGATGCCGTCCATCCAGACCGTGCAGGCCCCGCACTCCCCCTCGCCGCAGCCCTCTTTGGCGCCGGTCAGCCCCAGGTCCTCGCGCAGCATCTCCAGCAGCGTCTTGCCGCCCGCCCCCTGCACGGAAACGTTCCTACCGTTGACCGTGCACTCGATGGGCTCGGGCCCTCCGTCCCGGTGGCGCACCGTCTCGCCCGCCAGCCGGGGAAAGCGGCCTGCGGTGTGCCCCCATAGCTTGGGCGGATTGTCGAGGAACTCGTCCCTCTCGGTGCCGTCACGCAATCTGGCGAGAGCGCGACGCACCAGCACGCCGACGATCTCACGCCGGTAGTCGGCCCCGGCGCGGACATCGTCAATCGGGACGGCGGCGCGGGCGGCTAACTCGGCGGCCTCGGCGATGCGCTCCTCGCTCAACAGCGCTCCCACCAGCGCCTCCTCTGCCTCCCGTGCACGGATAATGGTAGGCGCCACACTGCCCAAAGTGATCGTGCATTCGCTAACTCGCTGATGCGCCGATTCGCCAAAGGCAAGCACGACGGCCCCATTAGTCACGGCAATAGCCACTGCGCGCCGCAAACCCAGCTTGACGAAGGCACCGCGTCGGTCGCCGTCCAGCGCGGGAAAGACGATGTCGGTCACCATCTCGTCGGGAGCGAGGGCGGTCTGGCGCACGCCCCGGTAGAACTCGGGCAATGAGAGCGTGCGCTCGCCGCGCACGCTGCGCAGCGTGAGGCGGGCGTCCAGCGCCCACAGCGCGGTGATGGTATCGTTGGCGGGAGAAGCGGTGACGAGATTGCCGGCCACGGTGCCCCGGTTGCGCAGTTGGGGCGAGCCTACCTGCGAGCAGGCCAGCGCCAGGGTGAACCCTCGCTCGACCAGCAGGGCCGATGCCGCAGTCTGGTTATGCGTTACCGCCGGGCCAACGTGGATCAGTCCATCATCGTCCAGATATACCCGGTCGAGCTTGCCGATGCGGGTGACGTCTATCAGCACGCGCGTCTGTCGGGTGCCGCGCTGCAACTCGACCAGCAGGTCAGTGCCGCCGGCGATGATGCGGGCCTCGGGGCCGTGCTCGGCCAGGAGACGCAAAACATCCGCGACAGAAGTGGGGGTGTAATAAGTTTGCCACATAGTTCAAATGCTCCCGATTAGTGTCAATCTATTCTAGCCGTGACTGGATATCCTTCTCGACCTGTTCCCGCAGACCTCTCCACAGTCGGCCTATATCTCCCCCCATCGCCACTCGCTATTCGTCACTCGTCATTCAACAACCCCGTCATTTCATTGAACTGCTCGATCAGTGCGTCAATCTCACCGATCTGCCCCTGGATAGAACTCCAATAGTCCGGCTCGTACCACTGGGCCTGGATCTCTTCGTAGGTCTTGCCCTGCTGCTCGACCCAGGTGTAGTACTTGAGGTTGTGGATGCGGCGGCGATCCCAATAACCCAACTCCTCCACGTAATCCACCGTGCAACCCAGGAGATAGCGATGGTAATCGGCGGCGGCGTCCGTCTCGGTGTACTCGCCGTGCTCCTCGTGCAGTTCCAGCAAGCGGCTCTGATATAGTTCCATCGAGTCGGTGAAAACAGTAAGGACGACGTCGTGCTCGCCCAACTCGTACCACTTGGCGAGCTTGATAGCGGAGAGGACGTTGGCGACGCTAGAGATGCCCAGCAGGTCGAGCTGCTCCACCAGCCCCTCTGGTACTCCCTGTTCGACCAGGTAAGCGCGGCCGGCCGGCTCGTTGAACAATCTCACCAGGCTCATACACGCCTCGTCATCAATCGCCATCACCAGATCGGTGTTCCTGAGGTTGTGGATCCAGGGCACGTGCTTATCACCGATGCCCTCGATGCGATGCCCGCCGAAGCCATTGAGCAACAGTGTGGGGCACTGGAGCGCCTCGCTGGCGGCGACCTTACTCGTGGGAAAGATCTCTTTCATATAATCGCCGCAGCCGATGGTTCCCGCCGAGCCGGTAGTCAGCGCAACGCCACGGTAGCTATCTCGCGGCCCTAGCTCTTGCTGCAAGACCTCTTCCATCGCGTGGCCGGTCACGTCATAGTGCCACAGGTGGTTGCCGAACTCGTCGAACTGGTTAAAGATAACGATATCCTCGCGGGTTTCGCGCAGCTCCCAGCACTTGTCGAATATCTCTTTGACGTTGCTCTCGCAGCCGGGGGTAGCGATGACCTCGCCCGCCACCGTGGAGAGCCAATCGAAACGCTCGCGGCTCATCTCCTCCGGCAGGATGGCGATAGATTCGCAGGCCAATAGCGCCGCGTCGTAAGCGCCGCCGCGGCAGTAATTGCCGGTGGAGGGCCAGACCGCCTTCTGGTAAGTGGGATCGAACTGGCCGGTGACCAGGCGCGGCACCAGGCAGCCAAAGGTAGCCCCGACTTTGTGCGCGCCGGTGGGAAACCACTTGCCCACCAGGGCAATAATGCGAGCCGGCACACCGGTGAGAGCAGGTGGCAGTTCCATATAATTGACGCCGCCAAAGCCGCCGCCCTGAGCCACAGGCTCGTTCTTCCAGGTAATGCGGAATAGATTGAGCGAGTTCACGTCCCACAGGCCAACGTTCTCCAACTTGGCCCTGACCGCGGCGGGGATCAGCGCCGGGTCCTTCATCTGCGCAAAGGTGGGGACAATGATGTCGCGTTCCCGCGCGCGTCGCGCAGTTCGCTCCAGTTGCTCTTTATGAATGGTCAAATCTATCATCCGAGATTTCCTCCGTAAAGACGATTCAAGATTGGAAGTAACTGCTGCTCAGTCTGGACTTGTGACAGAGTTTCACAGAGAAACGCAGAGATGTTGTATTCTCTGTAAATCTCTGCCTTCTCAGCCGGATGTAGTTTATCCGCGTTCTCTGTGTCCAAACCAGAATGGCCTGAGCAGTTGCGATTGGAAAAGTAATGCGCCAAGCACTACTCCAACTGTGTTCAAGAGCCAGTCTTCCAGCGCCGCCACCCGTGTGGGGATGAGCGACTGCGCCAGTTCAATGACCAGGCTGAGGCCCGCGCCGGCGAGCGTCGTCAACGCGAGCCGCGTCCTGGCCGGCCGGCGACTCAGGGCCAGCGCGAGGGCAGCTCCCAACGGAATAAAGACTGCGACGTTGCCCGCCAAGTCAATCAACAGGCGCACCAACATACCCCGTGCGGCAACGGGCGCGGTCAAAGGTGCCAGGCTGGCGGCGACGATCTGGTTGGGGCGGAGCGTCATCCACAAGAGCCAGGCATAGACAACGCCCGCCAACGCCCACCCAAGCCAGGTATGGGGCTGCCTAATTGACTCCTCACGGCACACGGATGCGCTCGCCATCCTCAGGAACGATCACTTCCAAGTCCGTGCCAGCACTGGCTTCCCCGATCAGCACGTCGGGATGCTCGCCGATCTTGGAGCTGAGATGCACCAGCGCCAGGCGCGGACAGCCAGCCTGACGCGCTATTTCGCCAGCCTGTTTGGCCGTGCTGTGGAAATAAGCCGAGGCGTCAATGTCAGGCTGCAACTCGGCGCTAAAAGAAGCCTCGTGGATCAACAGGTCACTGCCGCGGGCCAACTCCACGACAGAGGCGCAGGGGAGTGTATCGGTGGCAAAAGCGACCGATGGGCCGGCGGCAAAATCCCACCGGGCGGCCAGGGTAGGAGTGCCCGGCGGGTAAGAGACCGGAACGGTACGCACAGTGACGCCGTGCGATAGAGCCGCCTTGTCCGCGTCGTATTCCGACAGATTGTGCCACCCGCACTTGAGACGATGACTGCCATAGCCGGTATAGACCAGCGCCCACAGCATCTTTAGCGTCGCGATCGTGTTAGAGCCGGCGTAGACGTGCAGCCGGGGAGAAGATTCAAAAGAACGGCTGAGGGCAAACATTGGGAACCCCAACACGTGATCGCCATGGGAGTGGGAGACGAAAAGCTGATCAAGCTCAACAGCTTGGACATTGGCGCGGGCCAGTTGTTGCACAACCGTCGGCCCGGCTTCGACCAGCATACGAAAATCAGAGTCCTCGAGCAAAAGCGCCACGTTGCTCCGCCGTCCGGCGGAGAAAGCGTCACCTGTCCCAAGAAAAACGATCTCGGCCATCGTTACCCCCAATCCACCCTAGCTCAGGGCGCGCCGGACAGCCGCCAGCGCCGGTTCCACGACCGTCGGCTGTACCTTCACCGCTCGCATCGCGCTGGCGATGTCCTTGAGGCCAGAGCCGGTCGCCAGGACAACCACCCGGTCGTCAGAGCCAACCAGGCCCTGCTCGACCGCCTCGACCAATCCGGCGTAGGCAGCGGCGGCCGCCGGCTCGGCAAAGACGCCACAGCCCTGAGCCAGCGCAGGGATGGCGGCCAGAATCTCCTCGTCGTCCACACGGATGAAGGCGCCGCCGGTCTCACGCGCCGCTCGCAGCGCTTTGATGCGGTCGCGGGGCAGCCCGGCGACGATAGAATCGGCGATGGAGTGAGCCTCCACCTGCTCCATATCCCAGCCCTCCAGCCCCCGCTCCCAGGCATCCACCAGCGGAGCCGACCCCACCGCTTGCACGCCGATGAGCCGAGGCGCGCGGTCAATCCAACCCAGCGCCAAGAGGTCGCGCAGCCCCTTGTGGATACCGCCAATGATGCAGCCATCACCCACGGGGATCAGAATTACATCCGGGGCCTGTAGGGGCGTGGTTCCCGCGCCCGTCCCTACAAATTGCGTCAACTGTTCGCAGATCTCGTAGACGGCGGTCTTTTTGCCCTCGGACATATAGGGGTTGTAGCCGGTGTTGCGGTTGTACCAGCCGAACTCCCGCGCCGCCTCGAGGCACAACTCGAAAGCGTCGTCGTAGGCGCCGTCCACGAGCAGCACCTTCGAGCCGTAGGCCAGTAGTTGCGCCACCTTTGCCTCCGGCGCAGTGCGGGGCACAAAAATGACGTTGGGCTGGCCGACCGTCGCGCAGAGACCTGAGAGAGCGGCGGCGGCGTTGCCGGTGCTGGCGGTGGTCACGACCTCGTAACCCAATTCGCGGGTCTTGACGACGGCGATGACCGAGGCGCGATCCTTGAACGAGGCGGTCGGCTGGCGGCCGTCGTCCTTGACCCAGAGATACTCGAGACCCAATTGGGCGGCCAGGCGCGGAGCGGGATAGAGGGGCGTCCAGCCGACGCTTGCCAGCACGGTACCCTCGGCCAGCCCCCGCGCCGCTTCCGGGTCTACCGGCAACAGCGGCAGGTAGCGCCATAAGGAACGGGTTGAGTCACTGGCCAGTTGGTCGGGGTTGATGCGCCGGGCGATGAGGCTGTAGTCATAGATGACGTCGAGGATGCCGTCGTCACCGTGATAGGGGCAGACGTATTCCACCTCTTCCAACTCGTACTCTGCGCCACAGATAGTACATTTAAGGCCCAAAACTCGATCCACTGTCGTTTTTCCTTTGTTACCTTTCTCAGCCTCTCTGGTTCGCCGATTCGCTTCTTCTACGCTAAGTGCAGACTGCCGTAAATTCGTGCCGGGTTTTTCACACTTAGGGCGCTTTTCGGCCAATTTGTGGGCCTAGCGCCGCCTCTTCTATGGCTGAGAATCAGCCCGCGGCGCGGCCGGCGCAAAGCGGAACGAATTTATGCATCGCTGCACTAAGGCAATCGCCTTTAAATTTCGAGTGCTAGACCTCCGCGGTTTACGAAATAATGTCTCTCTGAGCGTGCCCTGTGCGTATGAAACGCGTCTTTGAGACGAATGTACGGCCAAAACCTCGGAGGTCTGGATAAAAGCGATTGCCCTATTCTACACCCCTCGCTCGCCGCGGACGTAAGGGAGGCCCAATGCCGCCGGCGCGCCCAATCGTTTGCGCAGCGCCTCACGGGAGCCGATCACCAGCACCACGATGGTGAAGGCATAAGGAATCATCTTGAGGAAAAAGCCCCAGTAAGGATTGTAATAGAACGGGTTGTTCCAGAACAGGAGCGTGGTGGGGGCCTGCAGATCCAGGATCAAGCGGCGCAGCGCGCCGAAAGCGTAGGAGCCGGCCGCTGCCCGCAACGGATCCCATTGGGCAAAGATGGTCAAGCCAACGGCGATCCAGCCCTGGCCGGAGGTCGTCATGTGGCTGAACCAGCCGGGCGAGATAGCCAGACTGATGGTAGCGCCGCTCAGTCCGGCCAACACGCCGCCGACGAAGGTGTACAGGTAGCGCGTCCGGTAGACGTTGACTCCCATCGTATCGGCCGCAGCCGGATACTCGCCCACCGCCCGCAGGTGCATGCCCGGCCGGGTGCGGTTGATATAGTACCAGGCGGCCGGAGCCAACAGGTAGCCCACGTAGACCATGATACTCTGGTTGGTGAACAGCACCTGGCCCAGGAAGGGAATCGAAGAGAGGAGGGGGATGGTCAGTTGAGGCAGGAGAGAGACAGCGCCCGCCTTGCTCAGCCCTTCGCCAAACACCAGGCTGAGGCCGGTGCCCAAAAAAGTCAGTGAAAGACCGCTGACCACCTGGTCTGCCTGCAAGTGAATGCAGACGTAGCCGTGGACCAGCGAGAGCAGCCCCGCCGTTATCATTGCTACCAGCAGCCCCAGCCAGGGATTGTCATAGTTGACGGCCACGCTAAAGGCAGACATCGCGCCGATGAGCATCATCCCCTCCAGTCCCAGGTTCAAGATGCCAGAACGCTCGGCGAATACCTCGCCGATGGTGGCAAAGAGAAGCACTGTCCCGCTGGCGATCCCTGCTTGCAGAATAATAGTCCAATTCATGGTCAGTCCTCCTACACGCGGACGATCCGCACCCGGTTGCGCAACAGGAACTCGCTGGCGATGAGGGCAAAGAGAATGATGCCCTGAATGAGCATAGAGATGTCGGAGCGTCCCATCTCGCGCCCGGCCAGGAGCAACGCGCCGAAAAAGACAGAGACGACGATGACGACGAGCGGGTTGAGCTTGGACAGCCAGGCGATGATGATGCCCGTAAAGCCATAGCCGGGGGAGATGGCCCCCTGCAGGCGACGCACCACGCCGCCGATCTGGGCCATACCCGCCAGCCCGGCCAGCGCGCCGGAGAGCATCATCACCAGCACCGTGTTGCGGGCGATGTTGACGCCGGCGTAGCGGGCCGCTTTGGGATTGTCGCCGGCCAGCCGAATCTCGTATCCCCACTTGCTGCGGTAGAGGATGAACCAGACGATGACGGCCGCTATTGGCCCAAAGATCAAGCCCAGGTGTAGGGTCAGTCCTCCGAATTCGGGGACCTCTCTGGCATAGTCGGCCAGCCGGGGCAGCCAGGCGGTCTTGGGGAAGCGGGGGCTCATCTGAAATCCCCCCTCGCTCCACACTCCAAAGATGAAAAAGTTGTTCCACTCGATGGCGATATAGTTCATCATCAGGGTGGTGATGATCTCGTTGACGTTGAACTTGGCTTTGAGATAGCCGGGCAAAAAGCCCCACAACGCGCCGCCGATCAGCCCGGCGACCATCATCACCGGGATAAAGATCCAGCCCGGCGCCTCGGCCGGCAGCACGGGGGTCAGCACGATGGCGCTGGCGGCGAACGCGCCGATAAAGAACTGACCCTCGGCCCCAATGTTCCACAGCTTCATGCTAAAGGCCACCGAACAGGCCAGCCCTACCAGGATCAGCGGGGTGGCCTGAACCAGAACGTCAGAGACGCCGCCCCAACTGCCGAACAGCACTTTAGCGATGCTGGCATAGGCCCTGAAAGGGTGTGCCTCTCCGGCCAGGCGGAGCGCAAAGGCTCCAAAGATGAGGCCCAGGATGACGGCCCCCACAGACACGGCGGCAGGCAGCCAGCGGGGAATGTCCAACCGAGGCTCAATTTGGATCTTGAAGGGTAGGCTCGAGTGGGATCGTTCAGCGTTTGTCATCGGTCGCCCTTCCTTTCTGCCCGGCCATCATCAAGCCGATGGTTTCCTGATCTGGCTCTTCGAATATCCCCATGATCTCCCCTTCGTAGATTACGGCAATCCGATCGCTGAGGGAGAACAGTTCCTCCAACTCTTCCGAGATCAGCAGGATGGCGGCGCCTGCCTGCCGCTGCTCCAAGAGCAAGCGGCGCACACCCTCGATAGCGCCCACGTCCAGCCCGCGGGTGGGTTGGACGGCCAGGATCACGCTGGGCTGGCCCGAGATCTCCCGCGCCAGGATGACGCGCTGCAGGTTGCCCCCGGAGAGCAGCCGGGCCTGGGTGTCAATGGAGGGAGCCATAATGTCGTAATCATCTTTGAGGTTCTGAGCGCGCTGGCGGGCGATGCGCTCGTCAATGGCCCATCCTTTGGCGATGGGCGGGCGGCGGTAGGTCTTCATGATCAGGTTGTCGGTGATGCTGAGGTTGGGGGATGAGCCTACCCCAGTGCGGTCCATAGGGATGTGGGCTACGCTGGCTTCGATGGCTGTCTTGGGCGGCCGGTTGCTGATACACTGCCGGCACACGGCCACCGTTCCTGACGTGCACTGGCGCAGGCCGCTGATCACCTCGGCCAGTTCCGATTGCCCGTTGCCGGCCACTCCCGCTATTCCCAGAATTTCGCCAGAGCGGATCTGGAGCGACACCCCTCTGAGCGCGGGCAGCCCCTTGTCGTTGTCTGCGCTCACGTTCTCGACGGAGAGGAGCACGTCGCCGGGTTCGCGCGGCTCCTTGGTCACGGTGAACAGCACCTTGCGCCCGACCATCAACTCGGCCAACTCTGCCCGGTTGGTTGACCGGGTCTCTAAGGGCTCGGCCGCCATGCGCCCCTTGCGCAGCACGGTGATGCGGTCGGATATGGTCATCACCTCGTGCAGCTTGTGGCTGATAAAGACTACAGATTTTCCCTCGGCGGTCATCGAACGCAGTGTCACAAAGAGTTCGTCAATCTCCTGCGGGGCCAGGACGGCGGTCGGCTCGTCCATGATGAGCACGCCCGCGCCCCGGTAGAGCATTTTGAGAATCTCTACCCGCTGTTGTTCGCCGACCGAGAGTTGCCAGATTTTGGCCTCTGGCGCCACTTTGAGACCGAACTGCTCTTCTAACGCGGCGACCTGTCTGTGACGGCGGGGCAGTTGCATCAGGAATCTGGGCTGGTCCAGTCCCAGGAGAATGTTCTCTGTAACCGTCAGCGATGGCACCAACATAAAGTGCTGGTGTACCATACCGATGCCGTGCTCGATGGCGTCGCGTGGAGAACGAAATTTGACCAGTTCTCCGTGAACGCGGATGGTCCCTTCTTCTTGCCGGTAGAGGCCGGCGAGGACGTTCATCAGCGTGCTCTTGCCTGCCCCGTTTTCTCCCAACAGAGCGTGGATCTCCCCTGGGCGCAGCTCAAAGTTCACCCGGTCGTTGGCCAAAACGCCGGGAAAACGCTTGACGATTCCCTGCATCTCGACTGCGTTGACCATATCAGGCTCCTTAGTGCAGCGATGCATAAATTCGTTCCGCTTTGCGCCGGCCGCGCCGCCCTGAAGAGGCGGCGCTAGGCCCACAAATTGGCCGAAAAGCGCCCTAACACCGGCTCTTTAGGCCGGTGTGAGTGTGAAAAACTCGGCACGAATTTACGGCAGTCTGCACTTAGTTGAGGCGCCAGGCGCTCGGCAAGCGCCTGGCGCCTCGTCTGGCATCAGGTTCTACTCTGGCAGTTCGGCGGTGATGCCGTCGGCCCACCAGAACATGCAGTACTCACATTCCAGCCCCTCGGTGCCGGGCGGGAACTGATCCATGTCGGCCTGGACCATCTTTTCGCCTTCAGGCACGATCACGTTGCCCTGATTATCTATGATGGGGCCGGCAAAGACGTCGAAGCGGTCGAACTCGCCCGCCAGCATCTGGGCCAGCGTGTCTCGCACCAACTGGACGTCCTCTTCGGGCAGGTCGGCGATGCCGGGCTGCGGGGTCTCACCCTCCATAAAGCCGTACAACCCCATGCCGCCGGTGTCGGCGTCAAAGTAGTGCCAGCCGACCTCGTAGGTGCCGTCAATGACTCCCTCTGTGATCTCGGCGTAGACCGGGCCCCAAATCCAGTAGGGAGCGGTGAGGCAGGCATCCACCTTGCAGGAGCCGTACCAGTCGTAGGTCACGCCCCACTTGCCCTTCTCCTGGGCCACGTCGGCCACGGCGGGCGTGTCGGCCCCGGTAAAGACCACCTGCGCCCCGGCGTCAAAGAGAGAAGCGGCCGCATCCTTCTCGATGATCGGGTCGTGCCAGGTGTTGATCCAGCGCACGTCCATAGTGCACTCTGGGCAGGTCTGCTTCATGCCCAACGCGATGGCGTTGCCCAGCCGGATTTCCTCGGGGATGGGGAAGGTAGCCATGTACCCCAGTTTGGGGTTGCCGTCCACTTTGGCCCGCGATCCGGCCAGCATGCCGGCCAGGTACTTCATATCCTCCATAGCGCCGAACAGGTTGCCAAAGTTCTCCATGTTGGACTTGTAGCCGCTGATGTGGACGTAGGTGATGTTGGGAAACTCGTCGGCCATTATCTCCATGGCGTCCATGTAGCCGAAGGACGTGCCCAAAATGAGGTCAAAGCCTTTGCGGGAGAGGCTGCGGAAGACCTGCTCAGACTCGGAGCCTTCGGGGACGTTTTCGATGTAGGCTACGTGAACGTCGGGCACGTTCTCCTCGACGTACTCTAGCCCTTCGTAGTGGGCCTGGCTCCAGCCTCCGTCGTCGTGGGGACCAATGAGTACCGCAGCCACGTTGAACTTGCCCTCTTCGATGGCCGGGATCGCGAACCCGCCCGCTTCTTCAGCCGGTTCCTCGGTCGGTTCTTCGGCGACCGGTTCTTCAGTCGCCGCCGGGCCACAGGCGCCCAGCACCAATGTCACAATCATCAGGGTGGCTAAGAGCCACAGCATTTTCTTGGATAACATTTCTTTTCCTCCTTAAATGGTAGTGGGTTAAAGGGCAAATGGGTCAAGGCCAAAGATCGTCGTTTCCGGGGCACCACCTCCTTAACCAGCATTTATTGGGATCGTCGTCCAGCCCAAATGGATAGTTGTCGAGACGGGTTGCGGTTTCAGGTGAAGAATCGCTGTACAAATCCGGGCTTTCAGAGCCAGGTGGCTGTAGTATACCACACTGTCCAAATCACTGGCAAGTCATCCAGGTGCCGCTTTTGCCCTCCAGCGCGTTCGCAATGTTGGGTGGATCGGTGATGAGCGCTTTGCCAGCCGGGTGCGCATCCAGGAAAGAAAGCACCGCTTCGATCTTGGGCCCCATACTGCCAGGCTTAAAGTGTCCCTCGGCCTGGTAGGCGCGGGCCTCGTCGGCCGTCATCTCGTCCAGCCATCGTTGGTCCGGCTCGTTAAAGTTGATAGCTACCTGGGAAACGGCCGTCGAAATGAGGAACAGGTCTACCTTGAGCTTTTGCGCCAACAGGCTGGTGGCCCGGTCCTTGTCAATCACGGCCCGTGTGCCGACCAGGCCCCCGTGCTCGTCTTCGATCACCGGGATGCCGCCGCCGCCCACGGCGATGACGACGAATCCCTGCTCCACCAGGGTGCGGATGGCTTCCAACTCCACGATCTCGAGCGGGATGGGGGAGGCGATGACACGACGCCAACCCCGTCCAGCGTCCTCGACCACGCGCCAGCCATCGTCCTCAAACTTGCGTGCATCTTGCTCGGTGGTAAAGCCGCCGATCCCCTTGGTGGGGTTTTGAAAGGCGGGATCATCCCGGTCTACCAGTACCCGAGTCACCACGCTGGCAATCGGCCGATTGATTCCGCGTTGTCTGAACTCGTTGTCCAATGCCTGGGCGATCATGTAGCCGATAGAGCCCTGGGTGTCCGCGCCAATCAGGTCCAACGGCGTGGTGTGCACCTCGTGCGCAGCCAGCTCGTTCCGGCGCAGGATAAAGCCCACTTGCGGGCCGTTCCCGTGGGTGATGATCAGGTTCCAACCGCGCTCGATCATGTCGGCGATATGTTTGCAGGTCTCCTGTACAGCACTCCACTGAGAAGCCACGTCCTCGTGTTGTTTGTCCAAAATGAGTGAATTGCCGCCTATGGCAACGACGGCGAGTTTGCGTGTCTCGTTCATGCGTTTCCCCCTACACATTCCCCATCGTCAGCGCCATCACTGCCTTCTGGACGTGCAGCCGGTTCTCGGCAATGTCGTAAATGGCGGAGCGGGGGCCGGAGGCCACCTCGTCAGTCACCTCGCTGCCCCGGTCAACCGGCATCGGGTGGGTAAAGATGGCATTGTCGGTTTTACTCATACGCTCGGTCGTCGTCGTCCAACCAGTGTAAGCCATCGCTTTCTCAATCTCAGCTTGCTTCTGAAGCACGCCGTCCTGGTAGGCAGCCGAGCTGACCCAGTTGCGGGAATAGACGACGTGCGCCCCCTCGTAGCCGCTGTCTGGGTCGTGGACAACCTCAAAGTCGGTCTCGTTGGCGGCGCAGTTTTGCTTGGTCCACTCGACGACCTCCGGGTCGAGGTCATATCCCCCGGGGTGAGCCATCGTGACTTGCATACCAAGCCGAGAGGCGATGAGGAGCGCGGCCTGCACCGAGCACCAGGAGCGGGCCAGCGCGCCGGAACCCCAACTGAGTAGGAATTTCTTGCCGCACAGGGCCGCAAAGTCCGGGCGGCCAGGCCCCTCGCCGTACCACTCGGCCCAGCCCATCACATCCGCCAACGCCTGGCAGGGATGGAAGCGGTCGTCGGCCATGTTGATGATGGGCACGCTCGACCATTGGGCGTATTCCAGCAGCATCTCGTCGCCTGCGCCGTAGTAGGGGACCTTGTCCTCCAGGATGCGGATGCCGATGCCGGCCACGTAGCGGGCCATCACCTGGGCCGCGTCCTCGATCGTCTCCCCGGCCTGTTGTTCTGTTTTGAAGCGACCGGCCGAGGGAGTCATGAACTGCGCGTGGCCGCCCAGCTCGGTGGCCGCCGCCTCGAACGAGAGGCGGGTGCGCACCGAGGGGTTGTAAAAGAACATCAGAAAAGTCCGATGTTTCAGGATGCTCGTCCAGCGGTCGGAGAAGCGATCCCGCTTCATCTTGGCGGCCAACTCTAGCGCCGCCATCAGTTCCTCAACCTTCCAGTCTTGGGTACAGATGAAATCACGTCCGTATAGATCCATCATTTTCCTCCAGCGCCCTATATCTCACATCTTACGTCGCAAGTCCGATGTCTGGGGTTGCACCGTCAAACACGGCCCTCGGACGTTGGACATCGGACTTTTCTACCGCATCACCAGGCTCATGACCGCCTTCTGCACGTGCAGCCGGTTCTCGGCCTCGTCGAAGGCCGCCGACTGCGGGCCGTCAATGACGTCATCCTCGACCTCCCAACCCCGGTCGGCGGGCAGACAGTGCATATAGATGGCGTTGGGGTCAGCCAGTTCCATGTACTCGCGCGTGGCCTTCCAGTCCTTGTAGCCATCGAATATCTCTTGCGTCTTTTGCGGATCGTTCTCACCGACGGGGGGCTGGAAGATAGGGGTGGCAGCCCAAGCCTTGGGATAGAGGACGTGAGCGCCTTCGGCGGCCCCCATAAAGTCATCCGTCACCTCGAAGGAAGAGCCATTCATCTCGGCGTACTTTTCGCAGGCGGCGATGACCTCGGGGTCGAGCGCCATCTCCGGCGGACGAGCCAGGACCATGTCGCAGCCCATCATGCTGGCGGCGATGATGGCGCTCTGCGGCACCGCACGGGGTTTGTGGACGCTGGGGGAATAGGCCCAGGACATTACGAATTTTGTGCCCTTGAAACTACCGAACTTTTCCTTGACTGTCAACACGTCGGCCAGGGCCTGGAAGGGATGGTACTTGTCGCACTCCATGTTGAGGACGGGAATATCGGCCCAGTAGGCAAAGTTGCGGATCATCTCGTTGGCCCCGCCGTAGGTCCAATCCACCGGGTCGCCGTAGCAGCGGATGGAGATGGCATCGCCCATGCGAGCCAATACCCGCGCCACGTCGGAGACGCGCTCGGTGGAATAGGCCACCTCTTTGCCGGGCAGGGCGGGAGTGTAAATCTTGCTGGGATCCAGGAAATGGGCGTGGCCGCCCAACTGGGTCATCCCGGCCTCGAACGAGTTGCGCGTGCGCAAGGATTGATTGTAAAAGACCATGAACAAGGTCTTGGCCCGTAGGATGTGATCGTGAAGCTCGCCTATCGCATAGCGGCGTTTGAGGTCCAGCGCCACATCCAGAATAGTTTCGACTTCTTCTTTGCTCCATTCCAACAAGGTGATAAAGTCACGTCCGCGGAAAGAATCTGTTTTCATCGTCAACCTCCTAAAAATTAGATTTGAATGTTCAGCGTCTGATCACGTGGAAACGGAACCGGTCAGGCACAAAATAGTTGCGGGAGAACCCGATGGGCGTTCCACTGGCATCGAATAAGGTTTCCTCCAGCAGAAGCACTGCCGCGCCAGGGGAGATTCCCAACCGACTGGCCAGAGAAGTATCGACCCGGATAGCGGTGATGTCGGCCAGCGCTTCCTGGATGCGCGCGCCGCACCGCTGGCGCAGGAAATCGAGGACCGAACCGGCAAAAGTCTCGTCCAGGTCTTGCAGAGCCAATTGGCAAGCTGGGACCAGATCCTCCATATAGGCGACGGGCTGATCTTGTACCAGAATGGTGCGGCAAACGCGGGTAAGAGAATCGCCTCGCTCAACCCCCAACCGCTCGGCCAACGCGCGGCCCGCCTCGACGACGTCGACCGAGAGGTCACTCACCTGAGCCGCCATCCCCTGCCGGGCAGCCAGGGCCAGGACGCTTTCCAACCGTTCCAGGCCGCTCTCCAAATGGTGGTCAGCGGCGACAAAGGTGCCCAGCCCCTGGCGGCGAACGATGGCTCCCTCTTCCACCAGCAAGTGGAGCGCTTCGCGCAGGGTGGTACGGGAGATGCCCAAACAACCCGCCAGTTGCGTCTCGGAGGGCAACTGGTCGCCAGGCTGCAACTCTTCTTCACGAATAAGGGCGAGTAGCCAGTCGTAAGCCTGGGTGTAGAGTGGTCGGCGGTCAAGCTTGGGAGCATGCATTTCGATTACCGTTCCAAATGTCCGGACGTCTGACGTCTGACAACCGCGAGTATAACCCGATTGTGGCAAGTTGTCAAATCGTGACTGCTCAGGCGCCCGGCACTAGCGCACCGCAGGGACGCAGAGAGCGCGGAGGAATAGGATGAAGGTTGGTCGAGTCACCCCCCAAGTATGCCCAGCAACTCATCGTGGATCAACCCGTTCGTCGCCAGGCGGCCCGGCGCATCCACGCGGCCCGGCTCCCCCTCCAACGTGGTACAGCGCCCGCCCGCCTCGGCGACGAGGAGCATCCCGGCCGCCGTGTCCCACGGCTTTAACGCCAGGTGAAAGTAAGCATCCAGCCAACCGGCCGCCACGTAGGCCAGCGCCAGCGTCGCCGACCCTAACACACGAATCGTACCACAGCGCGGGGCTACCTGGGCCAGATAGGCTAGCACCCGGCTGCGCCGCTCGTCGCTGCGCGCCCAGTCCGCCCCTATCACTGTGTGATCCAGGCGCGCCACGCGGCTGACGCGCATCGGCCGCTCGCGCTTCCCAGGCGCGCCATTGAGCGCAGCCCCCTCACCGCGCTCCGCCACGAACGTCTGGTCGCGCAGCGGGTCGTGGATGACGCCGACGAGCGGCTCACCATCCTCCAGCAGAGCGATGGAGACAGCGAAAACAGGGATGCGGTGCGCGTAATTGGTCGTCCCATCCAGCGGATCCACGACCCAGGTGTAGCCAGCGCCGACTTTGCCACCCCCGGCCTCCTCGGAGAGAATGGCGTGATCGGGGAAGCGGCCGCGGATCAGACCCAAAATGATGGCCTCCGCGGCGATGTCGGTCTCGGTGACAATGTCGCGGTAGCCCTTGATGGTGACGTCGCGCCCGGCCGGGTAGCGCGCGGCGATCACCTTACCGGCTTGTTGCGCTGCTTCGATGGCAGTTTGTAGCATCTGTGACCTCCACTCACCAAGAGAAACCAGGTTTTTGCCAAAAACCTGGTTTCTTACATCAATTCGACCGGGACCCTCTCGGCAATCGTTATCTCCTCCAAACCGACCTCACACGTCCAAGCATAGACGCCGACACCGGCGCGGGCCGCCTCTCGCAGCGCCATGCCAAAGGCCGCGTCCGCCTGGTCGTGGGGAGCGAAACAGCGAACATCGGCTCGCTGGATGACGAAGGCTATGGCAGCCCGCTCTCCCGCGTCCGCCGCCGCGACCAACTCTTTCAAATGCCGCACGCCGCGAGCGGTGGGGGCATCGGGGAAGCGGGCCACACTGTCATCAACGAGAGTCACCGACTTGACCTCTACCCAACAGACATCGTCTGGCCCACTCAAGCAAAAGTCCAGCCGGCTCTCACCGAACCACACCTCTCGCTCAAAACTGGTATAGTCAACGAACGGCCCTAACCGCCCCTCATCCAGCGCCTCGGCAAAAAGGCGATTGGGGAGCCGCGCGTCCACAGAAACGAGTATATCGGCGTACTCCACCAACGTGAGATCGAAGCGGGTCTTGCGCCGAGGATCGTCGAACTCGGCCAGCCAGCAGGGCCGCCCTGTGGTCAGCAACTCGGTCAATCGCCCAGAGTTGGGCAGATGAGCGGCGACCGACTGGCCCGCGATCTCGACGGTAACGCGGAAACGGTTATCGCGCCGCACAAAGCGGCCTCTTATCAACAGTGGCAGTCTCACGCGCTTGATTATACGATAGTCGCTGGGGATGACAAGCAAGAAAACTCCCCGGGAACGATCCCCGGGGAGCAGAGTGACGGCAGCAGATGTGCCCTTAACTTACCCGTGTTGCGTAGCTGCCCTCGATGGCCCGGATCGTCGTCGCGATGAACTGATTGACCGGTGTGGGCACGCCCAGTTGTTTCCCGGCGCGGACGATGGCCTCGTTGATGACGCCGATCTCGGTGGGAACGCCGCGCAGTACGTCCTGCAACATCGAGGCCCGGTTGGTCGCCGTGGCGCGGGCCACTTGCTGCACTCGATCCAGCGGGTCGGCGTAGGGCAGCTCGATGCCTTTGGCCTGGCAGACAGCCACACCCTCTGCCACAGCCTGGGCCATCAGTTCGCCGGCGGCCGGGATCTCGACCAATTGGCCGTTGGGCACGCGCAGGATACCTGTGAGAGCGTTGATGCCCACGTTGATGATCAACTTGCCCCACACCAGGCTGTCCAGATCAGTGGATAGATGCACCTCGAATCCAGCTCGCTCAAAGACGACTTCCACGCCTGCCAGCTTCCCGGCGATCTCGGAGCGCGTGGCGATATGGGTCGGCCCCTTGCCTGCGTGGCGCACCCGGCCTGGCCCCAGCAAAGTCGCTCCGTGTGAGGTGACGCCAGCCACCACCCGCTCCGCGCCCAGCAGTTCGGCCATCACCTCGCTGTTACCGACGCCGTTTTGCAGGGTCAATGCCAGCCCGTCAGTGGCCAGGAAGCTGCTCGCCCACTGGCTGGCCTGTCGCGTACCGTGCGCTTTGACAAAGATGATGACCAGGTCTGATTCTGGCACGGCGGTGGGATCGGTGGTGGCGCTCACCGGGACGATCGTTTCGCTGCCTTCCAGCTCGGCGATGCACAAGCCATCTCGTTGCATGGCGACCACGTGCTCGGCCCACGGGTCGAGCAGCGTCACTTCCGCCACCGCCGACAGCTTGCCTCCGAACAGGCTCCCCATCGCGCCCGCGCCTACGACAGCTATTTGCATTTTCACTTCTCCCTCGCAGTCTTTCAGAGGGTGGAGCGTTGTTGCGCCCCTACCCGCCCAGTTCCTCTAGCAACGCTTGCAGGGCTTCCTCACTCATATCGTAGCCGTGCTCTGGTCCAGGAAAAGCGCCGCCAATCACTTCATCCCGATAGGCCTCCAATGCCCCCGTGATCGTGGGGAAAACGTTGGCGTACTGCTTGACGAACTTGGGCACGAACTTGTCAAAGAGGCCGATCAGGTCGTGTATGACCAGCACCTGTCCGTCGCAATCTGGTCCGGCGCCGATGCCGATGGTGGGGATACTTACCCGCTGGGTGATGAGCCTGGCCACTGGACCGGGGATTGCCTCCAGGATGAGACTGAACGCGCCGGCCTCCTCCAGGGCCACCGCATCGTCAATCAGCGCCCTGGCAGTGGCGACGTCCTTGCCCTGTACGCGGTAGCCACCCAGCTTGGAGATGGTCTGGGGCGTCAGGCCGATGTGGCCCATCACCGGGATACCGGCGTCCACGATGGCCTGGACGGTGGGGGCCATATCGCGCCCGCCTTCCAGTTTGATCACGTCCATGCCGCCCTCTTTGAGAAAGCGTCCCGCGTTGCGAACCGCCTCTTTCACGTCCACCTGGTAGGACATGAAGGGCATGTCGCCCACCAGCAGCGGGTTCTTGGCTCCACGCGCCACGGCCTTGCAGTGGTGCAGCATCTCGTCCATAGTCACGGCCACGGTGTTCTCGTGGCCCAGCACTACCATGGCCAGCGAGTCGCCCACCAAGATGATATCAATGCCGGCCTGATCCACCAGCAACCCGGTGGGGTAATCGTAGGCGGTGAGCATGGTGATCGGCTCGCCCTTTTCTTTCTTGTTCTTTAGATCCAGGATCGTGACTTTTTTGCGGCTCATAGGTTCCTCCTTAGCATCGGGTTGAGAATACGACGGGTCTTTTGGTCAGGCGCCTGATGTGTCTGACTCTTGCTCTTGGCTGATGCGCTCGCCTACCTCGAGGATGTGACGCGCTAACGCCTGCCCTGCCTCCTCGGCGCGTCCGTGCTCGATGTGCTCGACAACCTCGGCGTGGAGGCTCACTATCTCGTCGGCCGGCAGATAGAGTGTGTTGGTCAGGTCTATAAGGGTGCGGATCAGCGACGTCATGTTCAGCCATGTATCCAACAGGCGCGAATTGCCCGAAGCGCGACACAACGTCTCGTGGAAAGACATATCGAGGGCAGCCAGACGGGAGAGATCGCCTGCGTTGGCAGCCTGGGTCATGTCGGTCACGGCCTGCTGCAACTGTGCCAGTGTCTCTGGCGATGCCTGCTCCGCAACGATGCGGGCAGCCATACTCTCGACGGCCGCCCGCAATGCGCAGATCTCGGTCATATCTTTGGCAGAAAGCTCGGCGACAAAAGTGCCCCGGTGCGCTTCGCTCACCACCAACCCCTCGGTTTCGAGTTGGCGCAGCGCCTCTCGCACTGGGGCCCGGCTCATGCCCATCTGGCCGGCGATTTCGCTCTCCATCAACCGCTGCCCCGGCTTGAGGTCGCCACGCGAGATCGCCTGCCGGATAGCCGATAGTGCCTTTTCCCGCAATGACTTGCGGGATACCTGTTCGAACACTTGCAAGCTCACGGGCTTATCCTTTGGAATTGGACGCTCTTGTGGCCGGGTTTGACGGTTAGCTGTGTTGATGGTATAATGTCGACATTCGACAATCGAATCATAGCACAAGCGGCCAGATTTGTCAACGGTCTAGCAGGAACAGGCAAGACGTTCTCTATAGAACAGGAGGATAAAGCGTTGTCTGTTGCATCGGTAGAGCCAATCATAAGAATCGAAGGCCTCCACTTTCACTACAATCCCCAGTCCGAGCACCCTATCCACGCCATCAAAGGAATAGACCTGGAAATTTACCCCGGCGAGTATCTGGTCGTCGTTGGCCACAATGGCTCGGGCAAATCCACGCTGGCCAAGAACATCAACGTCCTCTTGAAGCCAACGGAAGGGGACGTCTGGGTCGAGGATATGAACACGCGAGATCCGGCGAACACGCTGGCTATTCGCAGCGAAGTGGGCATGGTCTTTCAGATTCCCGATAATCAAATCGTCGCCACCATCGTCGAGGAAGACGTGGCTTTTGGCCCGGAGAACCTGGGTGTGCCAGACGATGAACTCCAGGAGCGCGTCGAATGGGCGTTGGGCGTGGTGGACATGCTGGATCACCGTCGCCGCCCCCCTCACCGGCTCTCGGCCGGCCAGAAACAGCGGGTGGCCATCGCTGGTGTGATGGCGATGAAGCCGAAGGTTCTAATATTGGACGAGTCCACAGCCATGTTGGACCCCGAGGGGCGACGGGACGTGTTGGCGGCGGTGCGCCAGTTGAACGCAGAGGGCGTGACAGTCATCGCCATCACCCACTTTATGCACGAGGCCGCCGAGGGGAACCGGGTCATCGTCATGGAGGCGGGCAAGATCGTCATGGAGGGGACGCCGCGCGAGGTGTTCTCCCACGTCGAAGAGTTGCGCGCCCTGCAACTGGACGTGCCGCAGACTACAGAGTTGGCCTACCGGCTGAACCAACTGGACTCTACCTTCCCGCCAGATTTGTTGCTGGTAGATGACGTGGCCGCCGAGATCCAGCGTCGTGTCAACGGGAGGAGCGGGGAATGAACGAGCGGCCCTTTATCCAGATCAACGACCTGCACCACAACTATCTGCGCGATACGCCATTGGAGGTCACCGCCCTGCAGGGCGTGAACATGGAGATTTACAGGGGCGAGTCGGTCGGCATCATTGGCCGCACCGGGGCGGGCAAGTCAACGGTGGTGCAGCACTTTAACGGCCTCATCCGTCCTCGAAAACCGGGCCAGGTCATCGTGGACGGAGAGGATCTGAGCGATCCCAAGGTTGACGTGCGCCGTATTCGGCAAAAGGTCGGCCTGGTGTTCCAGTATCCGGAGCAGCAGTTGTTCGAGCGGTTGGTAGGGGACGACATCGCCTTTGGCCCCAAGAAACTGGGTATGGAGCCGGCCGAGCGCCGCGAGCGGGTCAAGTGGGCCATGGAGATGGTGGGATTGGATTTCGAAGAATTCAAGGATCGCTTCACCTTCTCTTTGAGCGGCGGTGAGATGCGCAAAGCCGCCCTTGCAGGAGTTTTGGCCCTCCAACCGGAAATGCTGATTCTGGACGAATCCACCTCCGGCGTGGATCCTCGCAGCCGTAGGGAGCTACTAGAACGTCTGCTGACGTTGCACAAAGAGCATGGCCTGACATTGGCCTTCGTCTCACCCAACATGGAGGACATGGCCGGGCTGGTGGAGCGCATCTACGTCATGGACGATGGCCACGTGGTGATGAACGGCACTACACGGGAGATCTTTTCTCAGCCGGATGAATTGCACGAGCACGGACTGGGAGTACCCCAGGTGACAGAAGTAGCCCACACATTGATCGCCAGGGGCATAGCTGTGGAACAGATTCCGGTGACGGTGGAAGAGGGAGTGAAAGAGACATGGAAGATTTTGAATTCCTGAGGCATATCACCATCGGCCAGTTCCTGCCCGGTGACTCGATCATCCACCGGCTGGATCCACGCACCAAACTCTCGATCTTTTTGTTCATCACCATAGCCGTAACGTTCAGCGTCTCTTATACAGCTAATGTCATCCTGGTGCTGGTGACGTTGTCGCTAGTCCTGCTCTCCGGGGTCTCTATGCGCTACGTCTTTTCCGGCGTCAAACCGGCCATTCCTCTCATCATCGTCCTCGCCATCCTGCAACTCTTATTCTACGGTGGACAGTTCGTACCGTTCGGCATGCAGACCAAGACATATTTCCATTGGGGTTGGATTCACATCACCAATGGCAGCGTTCAGTTGGTCATTGTCTCTGCGCTGCGCTTCATCGAACTGCTCTTTTTGACCAGCCTGCTGACCAATACCACGACACTGACCGACATCACTCACGGCATGGAGAACATGTTGCGGCCATTTTCCAGAATTGGCGTGCCAGCGCACGAGCTTTCGTTGGTGGCGACCATTGCCCTGCGCTTCGTGCCACTCTTGGCCGAGCAATTGGAGATCATTATGAAGGCCCAGGCCTCACGGGGAGCCGACATCGCTCACCAGGGAAAGTTTCAGTTCGTGACGACGACACGACAGGTGGCCGCACTCATCGTGCCGCTCTTTATTGACGCACTGCGTCGCGCCGAAGACCTGATCCTGGCCATGCAGGCCCGCTGCTACGTTGGCGGTCGAGGTCGCAGCAGCCTCGTCCGCCTCGAGTTTGCACCGCTGGATTACGTCGCTTACGTGCTCAGCCTGATTTTCTCCGTGTCCATGCTGGCCTTGCGCAACTATTTTCCGATCTAGCTTTCGGATATTCCCCCTCCCGCTGGTTTCGCTTAACAACACTCAATGGGGAGACTACCGGCTTTCGTAGGAGCAGGTTTTCATACCTGCCTCACATCCACACGTAGACATAAAGGGGTTCTCGTTCATGCTTACCGATCTTGAGCGCAAAGTATTGTCATTGGTAGACGAGGATCAAGTCATCCGCTGGACGCAGGAATTGGTCCGCATTCCCAGCGTCTACCGTCCCGAGCGAGGCGAGGCCGAGGAGCCGGCCGCCCGCTGGGTAGAGTCCCGGTTGAAAGAGATCGGGCTGCAGGTATCCTTCGAGATGGTCGAGCCAGGAAGGCCCAACGTGATCGGCGTCTGGCGCGGCGCCGAGGGCGGCAAGACTCTCATGTTCGAGGGACACACCGACGTCGTCACCGAAGGTGACGCGAGCCAGTGGACCTATCCGCCTTTCGAGGCGAAAATCGTGGACGGCAAGATGTACGGCCGGGGCGCGAATGATATGAAGGGTGGGCTGGTGGCCGCCATCTGTGCGACCCAGGCCATCGTCGCAAGCGGCGTCAAGCTGGGCGGCGATATCCTCATCGGCGCGGTGTGCGATGAAGAGGGCCACATGATCGGCATCAAGCATTTCGTGGAACAGGGCTGGGCCGATGACGTGGACGCGGCCATCATCTGCGAGCCGGAGGAGAATCATCTCTGCGTTAGCCAGAAGGGGGTCATGTGGGTGCGGGTCACCGCCACGGGCAAGATGGCCCACGGCGCCATGCCGCTGACCGGCGTCAACTCGGCCTATCCTATGGCCGCGTTCCTGGTGGCGATGCGGGAACTGGAAGCGGCGCAGATCGCCGCACACGGCAGGCACGAGTTTCTGGGACAGCCTAGCATCACCCCCACCATCTTGCGCTCCCCGGTGCGCGGCGAGGCTCAGAACAATGTTATGCCAGCGCAGACGGAGATTGTGTTGGATATTCGCCTCATCCCAGGTCAGTCGCCGGAGGAGATCGAGGCCAAGATCAAGGCCGCCTGCGACGGGGTTCGCGCCCAGGACGAGCGAGTTACCTTTGAGGTGCAAGTGCTGGAGGCGCGGGCGCCCACCGCCACGGACCGGGACGAGCCAGTCGTCAGAGTGTTGGACCAATCATACCGCGATCTGACCGGCAATGAGCCGATCTATGGCGGCGTGCCCGGCTCTACCGACGGCACGATCCTCAACAGCCGAGCCGGAGTCCCCATCGTCACCTGCGGCCCTGGCGACATCTACATCCCCCATCACGTGGACGAGTGGCTGGGCTTGGATGAGTTGATCGAGGCGACCAAGCTCTACGTCCTGGCGGCGATGAGGTTCTTGGGCGTGGCGGAAACGTAACCTGCGCGGGGTTGGGGGGTTTCTATACTGTACAAGGAGCACGATGCATAACAGTATCACCGACGTAGCAGGCATCAAGGTAGGCCATTACACCGATAGGGAAGGCATCACCGGCTGTACGGTCGTGCTCTGTGAGGGCGGGGCCGTTGGCGGCGTGGATGTGCGTGGTTCCGCCCCCGGCACCCGCGAGACTGACCTGATGCGTCCGGTCAACCTGGTGCAAGAAGCTCACGCCGTGCTGCTCACCGGCGGCAGTGCCTACGGCCTGGATGCGGCGGGCGGCGTGATGCGCTGGCTGGAGGAGCACGGCATCGGCTTGAATGTGGGCGCGGGAGTGGTGCCCATCGTGCCAGCGGCGGTGTTGTTCGACCTGACCATCGGCGATTCCAAGGCCCGCCCCGACGCTGAAGCAGGCTACCGGGCCTGCCAGGCGGCAAGCGACGGCCCGGTGCCAGAAGGAAGTGTGGGCGCGGGAACCGGGGCCACGGTCGGCAAACTGCTGGGACCCAAGTTCGCCACCAAGAGCGGCCTGGGTACGGCCAGCGTCAAGATCGGCAAGGGTATCGTCGTGGGGGCCATCGTCGCCGTCAACGCTTTTGGCAACGTGGTGGACCCCGAGAGCGGCGCGATCATTGCCGGCACACGCAAGCCGGTGGTCGGCGGGTTCGTGAACACCGTCAAGCGCATGCAGGGCGACCTGGGCCAGACGATCCTCGGTTTTGCCAGCACCACACTGGCCGTAGTCGCCACCAACGGCTATTTGACGAAAGAGGGGGCCAACAAGGTGGCGCAGATGGCCCACGACGGCCTGGCTTGGGCCATCAGGCCGGTGCACACCATGTTCGACGGCGACACGACCTTTGCCCTGGCGACCGGCAAGCCCCCCAAGAAAGGAAACGGAGCTGATCCCAGCGTAGTGGGCATCGCTGCCGCCGAGGTGCTGGCACGGGCGGTAGTGCGGGCCGTGCAGCAGGCCGAGTCGCTGGGGGGGATTCCGGCGGTCCGTGATTTGAAATAGTGAGACGTCAAACGTCACAAACGTGAAGAGAGAGGAGGTGCAAATGGAATAAGACCAGCCCCAAGCGCCGTTTTCCAAGCAATGTTCGTTGTTCGTCTCATTTACCTAGTCAAGCAATCTCAAGGAGGAGTATACCATGGAAGAGAAAGGCTTTTCGGTACGCAAGATCGTCGTTTCTGGTGTGTTGGCGGCCATTGCCATTTTGCTGGGGTGGACGCGCCTGGGCTTTATCCCGGTGCCCACGCTGGCAGGCAACGCCACCATTATGCACGTGCCGGCCATCATCGGCGGCGTCATGGAGGGATGGCTCGTCGGCGGCATCGTCGGCACTATCTTTGGCCTGTTCAGTTTTCTCCAGGCAACGACTCCGTTGTTCAAGGACCCGCTCGTGGCCATCTTCCCGCGCATCTTTATCGGCATCACCGCTTACTTCACTTATGCGGGGCTAAAGAAGGTCAATGAATACGCGGCCCTCATCACCGCCGCAGTGGTAGGCACGTTGACCAACACCGTGCTGGTCTTGGGTATGGCAGTCATTCGCGGCTACCTGCCTTTGGCCGCTATCCCACCCATCATCCCCCAGGCCATCGCCGAGGTGATCATCGCTGCCATCATCACCGTGGCCGTCGTCGCCGCCTGGAAGCGCATCGAGACCGGGCGCGGCGAGGCCAAGATGTAGCTCCAGCCCGATCTCGAATACCTGGAAAGCAACTGCTCAGCCTGCCCCAGAAGACCTCGGAGGTCTATAGCCTGAGCAGTTACCTTGGAAAAAGCAATTCAGCCAAGCCGGCGTCTCTGAGATAGAGACACCGGCTTTTTTTGTTCATCCGGCTGCAAGACAGATTACAAGCGCGCTTTTGTCAATTTGCCCAAAATGTGCTACAATGTACTCCACTGCCAACCGTACAACACAAACCACACGCAGTCCGGAAGGATTACCTGTATCCAAGATGAGGAGGCAAAGCAATGTCTGAGGAACCCAAGAAAGGCGCAAAGTTGTTGGCTTTTTGGTTGTTCGGTACCGTGATGGTCGTCTTTGCGGCAATCACGGCCTACATCCTGTTTATCGGTCGGATGGCAGGCGCCGTCACGGTGGGGATGGCGCTCAAGGGCGGGTTCCCCATCTGGGGCATCACGGCTCTGGCGGCTATCGTCATCTACGTCGGTTACTACCTCTACGACAAGCGCAAGAGCTAGGTAACCGGCGCGGCAATTTTGCCCCCGGGAGCACTCGGCCGGGAGGGCGTTAGCATCTCACGTTGGCGGTTATGTGTGCTTGCGCCTGCGTTAAAAACGCGCTTGCGCAACCTGTTTCTAACAGGTTTTGAATGTTGGCGGGGCGTTTCAACGCTCCGCGCGTGGTGGCGTTGGGCCATTGTCCTCAGCGTGATACGATCGCTGCAAATTCGTTGACAGGTACTCAATCTTGTGCTAAAATACCGCTGTGATTGAGAATATAGTGATGAGAGGATACACGCTTCCCGCCCCTAGCAGCCCGCAGCCGCACCCGATTCGAGGGTTCGGTTAGCGCTGCATCGGCATCGCCAACCCCGTGCCTTATTTGCCAGCCTTCCGACCCCGGAAGGCTGGTTTTATTACGACATCCTATCAAGGAGGAATATTACGATGAGAATGAGCGAGTTTTTTGGTCAGACCTTGCGGCAACCGCCAGCGGACGCGCAGGTTGCCAGTCATCAGTTGCTCGTTCAAGCAGGATTTATCCGCCAACTAGGAGCCGGCATCTTTAGCTACCTGCCCCTGGCGCGACGCTCAATGACGAAAATCGAGAACATCCTGCGGGACGAGATGAACGCTATCGGAGGGCAAGAGGTCACCATGCCCGTCATCCATCCGGCCGACGTATGGAAAGAGACCGGACGCTGGTACCAGATAGGTTCGGAGATGGGGCGCTTTTACGACAAGAACGATCACGACATGGTATTGGCTATGACTCACGAGGAGGTCGTCGCCGACCTGGTGCGCAAGGACATTAGCTCTCACAAGCAACTGCCCCGCTTGATATACCACATCCAAACAAAATGGCGCGACGATCCTCGCCCACGCGCCGGCCTGATCCGGGTCAGGGAATTCACTATGAAGGACAGTTACAGTTTGGATGCTGACTGGGAAGGGCTAGACACCCAGTATCGCGCTCACTATCAGGCTTACTTCAACATCTTCCATCGCTGTGACCTGTCCACCGTAGCGATCAAGTCGGACGTGGGGATGATGGGGGGAAAGGTCGCCCACGAGTTCATGTACCTGACACCGATTGGAGAGGATACATTGCTCATCTGCGACGAATGTGGATACATGGCTAACCGCCAGATTGCCAGATTCAAAAAGCCTGCTCCGGCGAAAGAAGAACCCCAGCCAACTGAAAAAGTGGCTACGCCGGGGGTCACTACGATCAAGGGGCTGGCAGAATTCCTGGGCGTGCCGGAATCGAAAACCGCCAAAGCGGTGTTCACGATAGCGACAGTGACGGAGGAACAGGAGGACGTCGAAAAGTTCGTGTTCGCCATTGTGCGCGGAGATATGGACCTGAACGAAACCAAGCTGGGCAACGCCGTCAAGGCCAAGTCTCTGCGCCCGGCAATAGATGACGAGATTCGGGCCGTTGGCGCGGTGCCCGGCTACGCATCTCCCGTCGGGATCGAGGGCGCAATAGTGGTCGTGGACGATCTCATTCCAGAGTCGGTCAACCTGATAGCCGGCGCTAACGATGAAGGATATCACTTGCTGAACGTCAATTACGGACGGGACTATCAGGCCGACGTGGTCGAGGATATCGTCGTGGCCGAGGATGGATGCGCCTGCCCAGACTGTGGCGCCGCTATGCGCTCCTCCAAGGGGGTAGAAGTCGGCAATATCTTCAAGCTCGGCACCCGCTACTCCGACTCGATGGGTTGCACGTTCCTGGATGAGAATGGACGGGCTCAACCGGTGGTCATGGGGTCCTATGGCATCGGTGTGGGGCGCTTGCTCGCCTGTGTGGCCGAAGAACATCACGACGAGCAGGGCCTCATCTGGCCGATCACCATAGCCCCTTACCAGGTCTATCTGGTGGCCCTGCAAGGCGGTCGAGAAGCGGCTGAGCAGCTATACGCCAACTTGCAATCGGCCAACGTCGAGGTGCTATACGACGACCGTGAGGAAAGAGCCGGGGTCAAGTTCAACGACGCCGATTTGATAGGCATCCCCATAAGACTGACGGTGAGCAAGCGTTCGCTCGAGGCCGGAGGGATCGAGCTAAAGCTGCGTCGCAGTTCCGAACGCACCATCATTCCACAAACCGAGATAGTCTCCCACGTCACAGATCAAATCGAGGCTTTGGAGGCAGAGATTGCCGATAAGGTGATAGCGGTGCCCTACAATGACTGATAGGCGCACCCGCGCCAGTGGTTCGATGCATAAGCATTTTATGCCAAGGAACTGAGAACCCAGGGTAACCGTCTAACAAAGCTGCGCCTCAAACCGACGAGGAATTCACCACAGAGAACGCTGAGTGCGCCGAGATTTTTCATCTTTGCTCTGCTCTGCGTGCTCAGCGGTTAAATCTTGCTCTGTTTGTTAAGAATTTATACTCTCAAGGATTTCAGGCAGACACACGCACCCGGCAAAAGAACACGGATGCGCAGGATTTGCGGATCAACCGGCTGCTTCTTCGACCAGCGCCACGATGCGCTCGTACCCTTTCTCGATCAACCGCTCTAGCTCTCTGGCCGTATATGCGTATTCCGCCCGCGTTCCGCCATACGGGTCTTGGATATCGTACGCTGGCCCGGCCATCTCGCTGAGCAGGTATACTTTGTGGGCACAATCAGGGAAAGCCGCCTCCAGTGCCTCGACGTGACTCTGCGTCATTGCCAGCACCAGGCTGGCCCCAACTACCATCTCGCGCGTGACGTTGCGCGAGTAATGATCGCCCAAGTCAAGCCCGCGCTGCGCCATTTCCTCGCTGGCGTGCCCGCTCGCCGGGCAGCCATCGCTCGTCCAGACGCCGGCCGAACTCACTTGCCAATTCTTCCGCGCTTTATCGCGGGCCAGTCGCGCCCGCAACAACGCCGCCGCCATTGGGGAACGACATATATTCCCAGTACAAATCACGAGCACCGTCGGCATCAGATTTGATCCTCACTCATCTCCAAAGTCTCAACCAGAGCCATCAATCCTCCGGCCACTACCGAATGTCCGCCCAACACGACCGGCACCCGCGCTTCCGCCGCAGCCCGGGTGAAACGGCGCAAGAAGGGTTCCTCCACCCTGTCCCAGCGGTACAGGTCCGAGTTGAAGCGGTCGAGCGCCGAGGGCCACAACCCCCGCGCCGCCAGGATGACGCGATTGTCGAACAGCACGCCACCTGTCAGTTCCGCCAATTCCTCAAAGAAATTCTCGACACCCACCAATTCCAGGTAATCGGCCAGTAGCGAGTGCGCCTCACCTCGCTTTTGCCGCCCGCTGGCCCGCATCCCCCGCTCCTCGGCAAAGACTCGCACCCAGCAGCGAGTGGCCTGCTCCAAAGATGCCCAGGCCAGCGACGATACCCGGCCCACGACCGCCAGGCTGCCCCCCTCACGGGCCATCTCCACCAGTACTCCATCCAGTTGCGGGGCTTCCCAGCCCAATCCGTCGAGGAAATGGCGCAGGCGCGGGCCAATGCCCGGATGCCGCTGCGCAACCAGCAGATCCACCGGCGTGTCCAGGTCAAAGCGCGTGGCAGCCGATGGGGGAAGGCTTACAGCCGGCAGGCAGCCCTCGTGAGCCAGTATCCAGGCCAGCGCATTATCACTGGTCTCTTGGGCAATCAGGGGGATCATCTCATTCGCAGGGGCAAATCCCAGCCAGTCGCAAGAGTGAAGGTTGTTGGTTATTACCAGCCGCTCCGCCCCTTCCAGGCGAGCCAGCGCCTCGGCCCAACCCTCAGTACCGAGCAACGGAGCCGAAGCCCCTCCGCTGTAGAGCACACGCTGCGCGTCGTACCGCTCGACAAGTTCAGCCAGCCTCCGTCCAAAGTGGAAACGCTCCCCAGGAGGATCAACGTCCACCTCGACCGGCAGATCGGACAGCGTATCGGCCCACGCGAGATTGTCTGTGGCGACGACGGCGCGGCCAATCAGCCCGGTGCGCAACAGCGATTCCAGCAAGTCACGTGCAGCGGCCCGGTGAGTTCCGTCTATCGCCCGTTCCACTTCACTTTGGCCCCACCCGCCGACCAGGAGGAGCAGGATTGTTTGTGCCAACTAGACCCCCAACAAAGTGGGGATCGGTTCACACCGATCCCCCTCCCACACAAATGCCGGGAACCAGACTCGTTTCAGACCAGCTCGGGTTGCAACAACCCGTAGTTATCGTCGTTCCGTTTGTACACCACGTTGATGGCATTCTCATCCGCGTTCATAAAGATGAAGAAGTGGTGCCCCAGCAATTCCATCTGCTCAATCGCTTCCTCTGGTGACATGGGGCGCATTTCAAACCGCTTGGTACGAACGATCTCGCCTTCCGGCTCCTCCACAGGCTCTTCAATGGGCAGTTCCTCGACGGCCGTGCGCCAGCGGTTCTGGCGCTTGCCTTTGTAACGCGCCATCTGGCGATACATCTTGTCCATCACAGTATCAATCGAAGCAAACATATCGCCGGCGCGTTCTTCGGCCCTGAGGATCGTCCCCCGCATCCGCACAGTCAACTGCGCCACCTGGCTATGGGCGGCACTGCGCGTGTTTTCGACCTTCAAATCAAACCGCGCATCCTCAATCGAGGGCAAATAGCGGTCCAGTTTTCCTGTTTTTTGCTCTATATACTCCCTCAAGCGGGGAGTGACTTCCATATTACGGGCAAAGATAGACACTTCCATAGACTTCCTCCTTTTAGATATTATGGGCGCTCAGCGCGACCAGGTTCGCCACGCACCTTGTCAACATGCTGGGGCATCTGTACCGCAAACTAGCTAGCACGAGCTAACGTCAGGGCCTGCACGCCGCGCGCTCCCCCGGCGTACAAGGCCAGAGCGCAGGCCTCCAGGGTAGCGCCCGTGGTACAAACGTCGTCAATCAACAATACTTGCTTACCGGCGAGTCCATCGCCAGAACAACAAAAGGCGTCGCGCACGTTCTGTTTCCGCTGTTTGGCGTCAAGTTTGACCTGCGGGGACGTCGAACGCTGGCGCACCAATGTGCGCTCCTCCACCACCAGCCCCACCCGACGCGCCATCTCCCGGGCCAGCAATGCCGCCTGATTATATCCGCGCTCGCGCAGACGGTCAGCGTGCAGCGGCACAGGCACCACCACGTCAGCCGGCATCGGGTGCTGTGCCCAGCGCTCCGCCATCAGCCCCCCCAACGGGTCAGCCAGGGCAGTACGGCCGCGGTATTTGAGCCAATGCATCGCCTTGCGGAGCCCTCCCTCAAAGTAGACCGCCGAGCGTATGCGGTCAATTTGCAGGGGGGCGGCCTGACAGCGTGCGCAAAGCTCTCCGACAGACACAGAATCTCCGCAGCGGATACAAAAGGGAGGTTTGACCCGAGGTATTTGATCCAGGCACTCGGCGCACAAGAACGCGCCTACCCGACCACAATTAACACAACGTGGGGGAAACAAGAGATCGAGAAACTGACTGCCCAGGGCAAGCCAGCGCGGAGCGAGCGTCTCAATTACCGACACAGGCAAAGGAATCCGTCCTCGACTCGTAAGTGTTCAGGTCATTCGTGTTGTCAACCACAAAGAGCACGAAGGACACCAAGCAAGCAGCACAGCTATGACGTTTTTACCAGGTTCTGTGGCTATTTGTGGCTTTACCTTTGTGTTCTTGGTGTCCTTTGTGGTAAATAAACATCCCCCTGAATGCTTACCTCGACTCTAATCTCTGCCTCGAGAATAACCGTGGGACAAGCTGGCAGCCTGTTCCACTAATGGACAAAAGCGATCAAGGCAAACCGGCGCCACCACCAAAGCTAAAGATACTCCCCATGCTCATCATTTTGATCACCGCCGGCCCCAGCAGGATAATGAAAATGGCCGGGAAAATGAAAAAAACGATCGCGGGGAGCATCTTGATCCCTGCCGAACGAGCCTGTTCTTCTGCCCGCTGGCGGCGGCGCATACGCATCTGGTCCGATTGGATGCGCAGCACCCTGGCAATGCTGACGCCGAGTTGGTCCGCCTGGATAATGGCCGCCACGAAGGTGGACATATCCGGAACTTCCATGCGATCCGCCATGTCGCGCAACGCCTCACGGCGCAACTTGCCCAACTGCAATTCCTGGATCACACGCGTAAAGGCCTGGCTCAACTCGTCGTCCCACTTGTCGGCCACCTTGGACATAGCGCCGTCAAAGCCCAACCCAGCTTCCACGCAGATCGTCAGCAGATCAAGCGCGTCGGGCAGGGATCTGAGGATCTCTTTCTGCCGCTTGCTGATCTTGCTCCCGAGCCAAAGTTGTGGCAAAAAATAGCCCATTCCAACTGCGCCACCGATCATCAGAATGCGCTGAGCGAAAGGCAGGTGCTTGGCCGTGAACAGTAAAGCGAAACCAAGTCCTCCCAGCATTAGCGTCACCAGCAATCGAATGCCCAGAAACTCGGTGGGTCCCCAGCCATAGGGGTTGCCCGCCAGGTCAAGTTTATGCTGCGCTGCTTCCGTGCTCCGGCCAGGCGTAAAGCGGGACGCAAAACTTGCCAAGCCTCTCAACAAGGGCAGCAGAATCCGCTCGCTGAAGGGCTGGGACAGTTCTAGTTCTTCCAATGTGGGCGGCCGTTCCAGCGTACCAAACTCTGCCAACCGATCCTCGACGGAGGCAGGCTCGCGCGCGCTCCTCAATCCAACGATGAGCAAAATCACCCCACCCACCACCAACAAGCCCAAGACAACGAATAGCAAATCCATCCTACCTATCCCTCCCGAAGGGGCTTGGCCTGTTTTCCGCACTTTATGATAGCAAGTGTTCGTAGTAAGCGCGGATGCAGACATCCGTCCGGAACGAAGTAGAATGCCATCGAACGCCACTCCGCTACGCGCGGATACACGGTATCCGTCCGTGGCTGACTACAAACCCCGCCCACACGAGAAATCTCAAAGTGCGAAATATAGGCTTAGACGTCAATCTGCATCATCTTGTTTATGATCACAAACCCCAATATGATCCCCAATACCGCCACACCAAGCATGATCCACCCACAGACGTGGGTGAACAGTAGCGACATGAACTCCCCGTTGATGAGGTAGATGAACACAGCCAAAACGACCGGCACCAGGCTGACCATATAGCCCGACACGCGGCTCTGGGCCGTGAGGGACTTCATCTCGCCCTTGATCCGAACGCGCTCCCGGATGGTGTGGCTGATCGAATCCAGCACCTCGGCCAGGTTGCCGCCCACCTCGCGCTGTACGTTGATGGCCGTGACCAACATATCCAAGTCATCGCTGGTGATGCGGCGCAGCATGTGGGCCAACGCCTGCTCCAAAGTCAGGCCGAACTGTACCTCCTGGACCACCCGGCCAAATTCGACCGAGATCGGCGGCCCCATCTCCTCCGCTATCGCCTCCATGGCCTGCATGACGCTGTAGCCAGCGCGGAGAGAGTTGACGAGCAAGTTGATAGAATCGCCCAGTTGATCGTTGAACGCTTTCAAGCGCCGTCCGCGCAGAATGCCCACGTACACGCGCGGGGCAAAAAAGGCCAGCAGGCACGCACCAGCAGTGATGAGCACGTCTCGGCGCAAAAGATACGCCGCCGCCCCGGCAAATACGACTAGCAAGACAGTGGCTACCATGAACTCACCGACCGTGATCTTGAGGTCCGCCCGCGCCAGTTGTGTCGCCAGGTTGGATCCCAATCCCCGGCTGGCCAAAGCACGATTCAACGCATCCGCCATGGGGGACTTGCGCGGCCCAGCCGCCTCGGATACCGTCGCCTCTTCAGAGATACCTAACCGTTCCTCAATGAGATGGCTGGAACGGCGAGAAACGATCAGGCCGCCGACCATTATGGCCAGGCCGAGCACCACAAAACCTATTATTATCAACCACGACATCGCTTTATTCCCCTCAATCTGTTGGTAAAACACCTCTCAACTGTTACATACCTGCAAGCAGTGGTGAAAAACAGGCCAGGATGTCCCACGAAGAGCACGTACCCCACCCAGTGCCCAGGAGTTTCCGCATACGGTGCCGGATACAACTAATACCGCGATCGTTGCTGCCCAACGCCAAAGATACCAGGCGGCAGGTGAATACCGTGCGCCTCGACTTTTTCCATAAATTTGGGGCGCAACCCTGTAGGACGCAACACGCCGATGACTCGACCGCTCTCGAACCCAGCCCTCTCGAACTTGAATATGTCGGACATGGTGATTACTTCCCCCTCCATACCCTGGATTTCGGTCACGGCGACGACCCTGCGGCTACCATCTTGCATACGCTCCAACTGGATGATCAGGTCGAGCGCGGCAGCGATCTGTTCACGGATGGCCCTGTGGGGCAGGTCCATACCCGCCATCAACACCATGTTCTCCAGGCGGCCCGTCGCCTCACGGGGACTGTTGGCGTGGATCGTGGTCAGGCTGCCCTCGTGACCGGTGTTCATCGCTTGCAGCATATCAAATGCCTCAGGGCCTCGACACTCACCCACGATGATGCGGTCAGGGCGCATCCGCAAGCTATTGATCACCAAATCCTGAATGGTGATATGTCCTCTGCCCTCGATATTGGGTGGACGCGATTCCAGAGTCACCACGTGCTCCTGGCGCAGTTGCAATTCGGCGGCGTTCTCGATAGTGATGATGCGGTCGTCGTTGGAGATATAACCGGAGAGGACGTTCAGAAAAGTTGTCTTGCCGGTTCCAGTACCCCCAGAGATGATCACGTTCAGCTTGGCCATCACGCCGGCCTTCATCAACTCCATCACCTCGGCAGTCACAGTCCCATACTCGATCAGCTTCTCGACCGTGAGTGGAATCTTGAAGAACTTGCGGATCGTCAACACTGGCCCGATCAATGAAATCGGCGGAATCACAGCGTTCACACGAGAGCCATCTGGCAAGCGAGCGTCCACGTAGGGGGAACTCTCGTCAATGCGCCGACCCAAGGGCGCGACGATGCGCTCAATGATGCGCATCAGATGCTCATCCGATTCAAAGACGGCGTTCGTGCGCTCCACCTTGCCAGCACGCTCGATGTAGATGTTCTTGGCCCCGTTCACCATAACCTCGGTGATGGTAGGGTCGGCCAGAAACGGCTCCAATGGCCCAAAGCCCAATATCTCTGCGACGATGAGCTCGAACAGGCGCTGGCGCTCTGTCCGGCTGAGGGGGATCTTTTCCTCAGCTAGGATAGTGTTGTACATATCCTCGATCGTGCGTCGCACCTCGTCCGTCCTGGTGACGTCCATCGTGGGATCCAAGCCCGAGATGAGCTTGTTCTGGATACGAGACTTGAGGTCTCGATAAGCGTCACGCGCAGGGGAGGCCGGCTGCCGACGCACCTGCATTTTAGCTCCCTCGGAAGGCTGCTGTTGGGCCGTCGTCTGTTGTCCCTGCTCAATTCGTCTCAACAATGACATGTATTTTACCTCAAACCTGGTCTCTTTCTCTTAACTGAATAGCAAGTCCGAGCAGCTCAACCGCCAAACACGTGCTTCAGCCGCAACAGGCCGACCCCTCCCGCCTCTGCTCGCTCTCTTTCTTCTTCCTCCGCCTCTTCGGCCTCCATCAGCCTATCTCGCACGTGTTCGGCGAGGGACAAGATGCTCTGGGAAAGGGGGCGGCTCCGGTCGCGCATGATGAACGGCACGCCGCGATTGACCGCCGCCAACGCGGCCTGCTCATCCAGAGGGATCTGCGCCGCTATCGGTATCATCGCCTGCTCGATCTGTTCTGGCCGGATACCCATACGTCGGTTGACCCCATTGACGACCAGCGCAATGCTATCCGTCGAGTAATCGAGTTTGGAAGCCACTTCCAAAAAGAGGCGGGCGTTCTTGATGGATGGAATGTTCGGCATCACCACGAGAACGATTATCGAAGCGGCGTCAAAGACCGTCAACGTGACCTCGTCCACCCAGCTCCACGTATCCACTACGACAATATCAAATTCCTCTCGCATCAACCTGAGGACTGTCCCCAGTCTCGAGACACCCGCCTCTCCAGTCGGCGCACTGTTCAGCAACCCTTCCGCCGCTTCTGGGTGTGGGGGCGCCAACAATGCCTTTACGCCCGAGCCGTGAGCGGACAGCACACTGCTCAACATATCACTGTCCACCTCCGCGTCCTGAGACGCCAGGTCTGCTATGCTCCTGCTGGCCTGCAGGTTGAGCATCACGCCCACGTCTCCGAACTGGAGATTGGTATCCATTATCCCAATTTTGCCGTCGCTGCCAACTGCCTGCTGCAAAGCAATCGCCAGATTAACCGCCACGGTCGTGCACCCAACTCCACCTTTGGGGCTAAAGACGGCAACTACTTTCCCCGCCCGCTTTTCTCGCGCTCCGGCCGCAGCCGCAGCAGCCGCCGCCGCCACGGACGGCACCATTCTTCGACTCTTGCCCTTTTCGTAAACCCGGCGGATAGTGCCCATCAGTTCGTCGCCGCTGGGGGGCTTGGTGAGGAAATCCCTCGCGCCGGCCAGCATCGCTCGACGCACATAGTCGGTCTCGCCCTGTACAGAGAGCATGACAACCTGGGCTGTGGGCGTCTCCTGCAAGAGTATTTCCGTCGCGCTGATGCCGTCCATGTCGGGCATGTTGATATCCATCAGGACGATGTGAGGCTGGAACTCTTTGGCGAGCTCTACGCCTTCCTGTCCCGAAGATGCCGCGCCGACGACCTCTATGTTAATGTCGAAGGAGAGCAATTTGCGCAGGTTCTCCCTAGTCTCGGCTATATCGTCTACGATCAACACTCGGATACGTTCTGTAGGCCGTTCCACTTTTACCGGCTCCTCCGTTACGATTCGACCAACCCTCTAGGGCAATCGCTTCTATCCAGACCTCAAAGGTTTAGGGCGCGTATTTGTAAACCTCGGAGGTCTATAGGATGCTATTCCTCGACCGACACTATGATCTCTTCTGGCAACCTTTCACTGCCGGTGCCCAACCGACCATACTCAGAATGATGGCGCAGAGACCTGACCGGAGGTGTGGTGCCGTAGGGCAATTTGGGCGGCAACTCGATGGTAAAACGGTCAAATACGTACTGTAACGTGACCATCTCGGTGTCAATCGAGCCCTCGTGGTCTTTGGACGAACGCAATACAAAATCAATGCTGGCGCCGACCTCCTCGGCGTATTTGAGCACCATCGCGTCCTGTGGTGTGACGATCAACGTCAGCGGCTCGACTCGACTGCGCTCAGGCTCTACTACCCCACCCTCTTCCGCCGCCGGCTCTTCTGCAGCAGCCCCTTCCTCTTTGATGGCCCAGTCGCCCACGTGAAGGACAACCGCGTTCTGAACCGTCATTTGGGTCACCAGGCGCGGCCGCTGAACTTCGCTCGGCGTCACATTCACCACCCAACCGTTAGCCAGCACCTCTAGCCGCCCTATGGTTCCACTTTCACAGCCCTCTCCCTCCGGTGGTTCCACACAAGCAGCCTGATTGGGCAAAATAGTCTGAAATTCCTCATCAATGTCCAAAAGCAGCATCGAGATGAGCACGTCCACGTGATCGCCAGGCTGAATGGCCCAGGCCACGCTGGAATAACGGGCCACCGGCAACGCATAAGCCACCTTTCCCTCCGGGATCAGCAATGCCGCTTCCGAACCCCGCAGACTGGGAAGACGCTCGGTAAGCATATTTTCTGTGATCGGGGTGTCCATCGGGATATCCTCGAGCGCGATACGGCCCCGCACCCTATCAATGCTGGTCACATGCCCTTCGGGAGCGTTCTCTTTAGACCATTCGACCAATTTTACTGCATCTTCCGAGATACGAGCGCCCTGTGGTATGACTTCCTGCGCGGCCACGACGATCTCTATCTTTTCCTCTTCGGGTATCACATAGACCGCCGTGCCCTCGGGCACCGGCTCGCTTTCTTCAACCAGCCGGCTACGCAGAAATATGACACCGCCAATTATCGCCGCCCCTACCAACACGAGAAGCCCAACGATTACCAACATTCGACCGCCACGCATATTACCTCCTCACTTCCAGCAGCCACTCGACAACTGCTAAGGAATCGTCCAAAGATGCTTTTTGAGTATCTCTCAATAAACCGGGGTAATGCAGGGCGAAATGGCATTCCGCCTTACTTTTCCCCCAACTTTTTGAGATTTTGTTTCTGAACAACGCCCGATGCTGACTAAATGATGCGGTTGTGTTTCAAATGAGTTGGGTAAGACCTCGGAGGTCTAATGAGATGTGTTTTCAGGCTCAAAAACTGCCCAAATCGGCGGTTTTGGGCAAGCACAAGCTCGGCAGAGACCTCCGAAGTCTAGGGTCTCTACTTAAATGAAACATACCCAAATGATACTGGTTTATCGCCAGAATGTCAAGCAAGCAACAACACACAAAGTCTCGAGTTTTGTGAAAAACCCGAGACCTTGTCTGCTCGACCAATCCGTCCCAGCCGTACACCCGTACTACACCGTGTAAAGCCACGATGGGCGTCACGGCGCTAACTGATCAACCGTAGGAAGATGCGCTCGAACAACTCGTCAAAGATCGCGTCCAACTTGTCAGACGTGGGAGCCCAGCGGTGAAACCCGCCGGTGGTATCGGCCACGTGCTCCATCAATTCTCGGTCAGCGCCCCAACCCAGGCTGATAGTGTAAACGACGATGGCATTATCGCGGGCCTCGTGGGCATAGTAGACCACACAGTCCTTGGCCAGCACGCTGTCGTTGGGCCACAGGTTGGGGTCGTCGTCGCAGGCAGAGTCACAGCCACTGTACGTGTTGGCCTCACCGTCGGTCATCAACACCATGATGTGAGCGGCCCCAGGACGGCCGTAGTGAGGATTTTGCGTACTCAACACAGCGATGCCATCCATCATCCCCTCAGCGATGTTCGTGTTACCGCTGGCAGTGGTGTTGTCCAGGTCATAGAGCACTGTATTGGTGATCACTCCCGCGAAACAGCCGCAGTCGGGGTCGCGAGGTGGTTCGCCGCCGGGATTACTCCAACTCGGGTTGCAGTTTGGATTGTCGAGATCCTCCACGCCCCGCCTCCGCAGACACTCTAATTCATCCATGATCTCTGAACTGCCAGAGTAGCGCACGTAGCCGATCTGGTCAAAGCGGGCATCCAAACGGCCGACGAAATGCTTGGCCGCCTCCAGCGCATTCCGAATGGGCTGCTCGTCGTCGTAGATGGCATCATACCGCTGGTCCGGGTTACCGCCCACGCTGCAATCGGGGCGATAAGTGGGGCTGGTCTGCCCGCCGGGCCGTCCGGCAAAGCGCGGGTCGCAAGAACTACAGGCCCAATCAGTGCGCCCGTTGTTGGGAGCGTATCCGTCGGGGCTATCGGGGGGCGAGTAGTCGTTGGCGCACGCGTTGTCGGAATCGCGCGTCTGAATGACGATGCGATCCACGTCGAACCCGGCCCCGCCGGCCCACAGGTTGAGCGTGTGCGTGCCCTGGTATATGTTATCAACCCGGCCCAGGCAACGCCAGTCCCACGAGCCTGAAGACGCACCATCGTAGTCGGCTCCCGTGGGAAAGTAGTTCTCCTCCCCATACGGGGCTCCATCTATGCCCCAAAAGAGGTGCCGGTCGGAGTTGTAGGGGCCGCCCTGACCTCTAACCCAGATGTAGTAATCGTCGTGGTTGCCGCCCTCGGCGCCGCTGGGGGCGTAAAAGTCATAGTCGGCTCGCGGAGCGGTATAAGGCCCGCCGGCCGGCAGGTTGCGCCGGCAGTATTCCCCGTTGGTAAGATCGCTCCAGGTGCACGCCACACCCAGGCCCGTGCTGTTCTGGTAGTTGCGGTAGGGGTGATGCGAGAGATAAGCGCCGCGTATGGAACCATTGCGATAATAGGCGTTTCTGCCGTTGTGCTGGATGACCCAGAAGGTATAGTAAGGCGTATAGCCCCAGATGTGATAGTCCGCGCTGAGCCGTGAGTACTCCTCACCCTCGACGACGATGTAGTATCTATCGGAGTAGGTGCGGTGATGCCAGTTACAGTTATTGTATTCGTAGGAAGAGTTATAGTACTGGTAGCTCCCGCAGTTGTAGCCGCTGGAGGAATCCCAGCCGGCGCAATGATCGGCGGACGCAATGGTGCTGTACGACCAATGCAGGGGATAGAGATCGCCATCGGGGTACATCTGGCCCGCCGCTTTCTCCCAACAGCCGTAACACAGCGTGTCAAATTCCATAGAGCCGGATCTGTCGTAGACGAGGACGGTATCAATGTTGCTGATGTTCTCCGCCTCAGCAGTGGCCTCGACCGGAAAGTGCCGGAAACCCACAAACTGCATGAACGTCATCCAGACCTGCCGCCTGACCCGCACGCGGATGCGGTCCGCCGAGTCCAGCCCTTGCCCTGGGTCTTGGGCATAGGCGGTATCAATCCAGATGGTGGTACCTCCCCCCGGATCAAACGGGTACGAGCCACTCGCCGTGTCGTACGTGTCGTAGGCCACCTCCGTGTCCGTGGCTTCATAGTCATACCCATTATCTTGCAGATAGACAAGGGCGCGGTCGTGCGCCGCCGATTCCAACGGCAGCTCGGACGCTGCCGCCAGGGCAGCCGCGTCGGCTGCTCGAGATGTTTTGATCCGTTCAGCATAGACGACCGACAGGTCAATTCCCAGACCAACGAACGCCAGGATGCCAATAAAAGCAACGACGACAATGATCAAACTCTGTCCTTGTTGATGTCTGTGTGTCACATTCTCGTCAATTTGCGATCCTTGCCGCCGCTGTATGGTTACCTTACTCATCTTTTACCTCCACCTCCGCCCCATGTCGCTTTTAGTAACTCACAACGAGGCGCAACCTCACCCACCTCGATCGGTGGTCACGCGCATTTCCGTATCGGCGCGCATTATCCAGGGTTCCTCGGGCACGATCCCGGCGCTCAAATTGGAGAGGGTATTCCCGAACAGGGGATAATGTATGAAAAATACTTCTACCACGACGATGTGATTATCCATCTCCTCGTACCCGCCCGCTGCGCGCTCGGCATTGATGCTCTGCGTGGCTTCACCCTGCCGCTGGACGATCTGGGTCAGCGAGATCGCCGAGTCGGAGGGTTGAACGTAGGTCGTGCTATACGGCCCAGCCGAGACCACACCAGATACCCAGGTGGTAATCGAAAAAACGTCAACGTAACCATCGCTATCCATCGGGATGTGGGTGACGATGACGCCCGTATTCGGCTCCGTCCCGTGCGTTCTCAGAAACGGTACGTCCTGACCGCCTAAACGGACGACTCCACCGGCGTTGACCGCCCGCTCGACGACATCATGATCGCTAAAGCGCCCTCGGGCCGCAAAGCGACAGGCCTCGCGGTCCGCGTTGATGACGACGAGATAGTTCCGCAGCAGATACCCCATCTCCGCAACGCCCATCAACAGGAGCAAAAGTATGGGCAGGACGATAGCCAGCTCCACCAAGCCCTGGCCACGTCCGTTTCTCCGTTCACTTGCCTGTTCGTTCATCGAACACCCCCCCTCATTGCTCTAGCACCGCTCCATCGGCTCCGTCCACCTTGACGGCGATGACGTTCTCCGTGCCTGCAAACCCAGCCACAGTCCAGACCGGGTGCTCGCCCCCACCCTCGGGCATGCGCAACTGCATCACCAGGTCTGCATCTGGACGCCGCCCCAGCAAAACACTTCCACCTCTTTCCCACCAAGCTTGCAACGCCTGATCGCTATCCACCCGCCACACCTCGGCAGAGAACGTGGGCACCGAGTAAGGGCTGGTGCTCTCGCGCGTGACGCTCGCCACATCGCCCGCCACCGTGACGAGGATCAACCGTTGGGTGGAGGGGGAGAAAAACTGAAAGGCCCACTCCCCATCTCCCGCCAGCCGCTTCCCCGCCTCCGGCCAATGACGAGAGACGACGGCCAACCCCGCATCCTCCTGCCACTGCGCCGCCAACTCGGCCGCCGGGGCAAACGACTGGCCGGCGGTGGCCCCAAAGCCAGGCAAGTCCACCGCCACAGACGACTTGGACGTCCCGACCGATTGGCCGTAGAACAACAGCCCCACCACGACCAGCAAGATCAGGCCCAAGCCCAGGAATAGCAGCCAGCGCACACTGCAACCCTTACCCATTCCACTCCTCAGATGGTACAAGATGGCATCTCGTCCACCAGCGCGCTGTGTAAAGCGCGACTACATTTTCGCCCTCGAGGATGAAAAAGTTCACGGCGACTGCCTCATCACCAACGGCAGATAGACGATACAAACTTGCTCGACCGCCAAAATGGACTTGGTCTCCACCGGGCTGGACGCCAGCTCAGTTTCCACCTGCAGCGTAACTCTGTAACGACCAAGTTCGTCAAAGATAATGGTAGGAGAGACAGCGGACGAATCAGAGAGACCGGCGGCGCTGCCCGCCGGCTTTTCGAGCAGTTGCCAGGTGTACGTCAGCACAGGAGCACCTTGTGGATCGTAACTGTTGCCCCCGTCGAGAGTAATGGTAACGGGTTGGGTCACGGCCACCATTGCAGGAGCGTTAATGACCGCGTGAGGATGAAAGGAGAAGCCCTCATAATACACGTTCCACTCCTCACCCACCTCTTGCTGCATGTAGGCGGTGTGGAGTTGCTGTCCCTCCATCCCGGCCGCCGCAGCGCCTGCGTCACTCGAGGTATCTTGGTTCAAGACAGTGTGGCTGACCACCCAATTCACGGAATTCGTGGTCCCCGCCAGAGCATAGGCATAGTAAATCCTGTAGTAATCGCCCTCGCCGCTTCCGCCCACGTGCCACACGACGGCCGGCCAGCCCTCGTCGCCCAAACCAATAGAAGGCCGCAAGTTCGCCAGGTATTCACTCGGCGCCCAATCCTCATTGTCGGTAGATTCGTACATCTCGGGGAAGCTCGTTCTGTCCGTGCCTACGTCTCGTGAGGAGAGCCAGGTATCCCCATTGTCGTTAGAGCGTTGATACGACAAGCTGAATCTATCGCAAGGCGGGGAAACAGGAAGATAATCGTTGCACCAGTCCCACACGACGAACACGCGGCTCCCCCAGGCAGCCACGTCTGGTTTATATGGCTGCTCGTCAGACAGCGCCTGATAAACGTTCCTGACACCACCCCACCCTCCAGCGTGCCGTCTCCTGTACTGGATGCGGCCGTATCCTCCCACATAGTTCCACACCACGTGAACATAGCCGTTGGCGCAGGCGATGGCCGGCGTCCTATCGTCCGCCCCCGTGTGCACTCCCTCTATACCACCCCAACTGCTGCCTCCAAAAGCCCGGTACCGGATCTCGCCCTTTTTGGTTGCGCTGCGCTGCTCCCACACGACGTGAGGGTCTCCGTCTTCATCTACCGCCACGTCCACCCAGGAGATCTCGTTGGAAGGGCTAGTCGAAAGCACAGTGGGCACATCCTCGCACGTTCCCTCGGACAAGTCACACTCCTCGTGATACACATAGTAAAAAGACCCGTCCACGACGACGACGTAAACCACGTGGGCCGTCGTCCCTGCGACCGCTACGGAAGCATTGATAGCATAGGCGGACGCGCCGCCGGAGAAAACGGTGACTTTGCTCCCCCAACTGCGGCCGTCCCCTGAGCCGGATCGCAGGTAGACGTGACCGTACCCCTTGCCGAGATTTTCGATGTATTCCTCCGTCCAAACCACGGCCACCCGGTCGCCGCCCGCCGCCAGGCCAGGACTGGCCGAAATGAACGTATCGGTCACAGAGAGATTATGACGCTCGTGGTCGGCGGCAGTCGCCACAGCTACCAGCACGGCTGCCAGGGCCATCGCCGCCAGCACCCCCGCCGCCACAACGGACCCACTCCGTTTGTACCCTTTCAGGTTGATCATAGCTACCTCCCCACGACAATTACAACAGGAACAGGTTCACACTGTAGTTGCGCTCGTCCGCCACTACCGTCGTCGCCGTCGTCGCAGTACGCAACCCACCGCTGACCCACATTTCAGCGTAGATGTGATAGGTGCCCGGCGGGATGTTGTAAAAGTGATAGGTGCCATCGTGAATGGTGACGGTGTGATAAACCTCCCCGCCCTGGGCGTAGGCCCACACGTTCACCCCCTGCATGCTCTGGGGGATACCGCCTACCAGCACCCGTACATCCCCGCCGATGGAGGCCATACCGGGTTGATCCTCCGGGACGGGCCACTCGGTGCACACGTCACATTTGAGAGCGTCCAGGTAGAACCAGGTATCGTTATAGTCGGCGTCGTGCGTGGCGTAGAAATAGATCTCTACATCCTCACCGGCGCGATTGTAGAGGTCTATCTCATCCGTAACGTCCACCTCGAAGGATGACCAACTCCCCACCGCTGCGCCTCCGTTGGCGATCGTGTTCGAGCCACCCAGGTTGCCACCGCCAGTGTCCCTCATCCGCAAAGCCAGTACATCGTCGGCCTCGGCGGTGTCCGGGAAGCTACAGGGGGCCAGGCTACCGGCCACCAACCGCTGCCCATTCACGACCATGGTCGTCATCGTATAGACCTCGCCCGGTATCTCGACCGTCTGCTCCAGGTGCGGGGAAAGAACCGGGCAGTTGGGATAAGAGCCCATCGAGGCGTGCAGTCGCATAGACATGCTGCCATCGTAAAAGTATTGCGACTGGTGCTGAAAGGCATTCGACTCACCCGCGCTCCAGTGGGCAAAGACTGTGTCGGGGTTGCCCTCAAAGCCCCCCAGGCTGAGTATCTGCTGACATTCCCTCAGGCCGGGCGGTTTGATGATCCCTTCATCACCGCCAGAGGCCTGGCAAATCACAAACTCGTCCAACTCGCTGATGCGACTGCTACAGGTGCCGTAAGGAGCGTGGCCGATGCCCACCAAAACAGCGTCGTCCATATCTACCGTGATGCTGGCACGATAAGTCCACCCGCCCTCCCCTGGGTCGGCTGCCGTGGAGTAGTAATAATCGAACGTATCCCCAGAGCGGACGAGACGCACCCACACCGGCATAGCTATCCAACCGGTATCGCCGACGGCGCGGTTGGCATCGCCGCCGTCCGTCGGCCGGTAGGCGCACTGCAGACCAGCGCCGTGCGTCCGCATCAACGCCACGTAGCGGCTGTTGGCGTTCGTGCTATTGCGCACCATCAACCCTACCTTGGCGAACTGACTACAAGCAGGGCCGGAGACAACGCGCAAGCGGGCGTCGAAATCACCAGAGATAGATTGATAGACGTAGTACATATTGTCACTGGTACCCCACGTACTCGATCCGTAAGCATTGATCCTCAGGTGACCATCGCCTGTTTCGCTCACATTCCCGCTCACTCCGGATGGTATACCGGTCAGCGTCCATTTGCCGTCAACGGAGCTATCGTTGAAATCGTCGCCATAAGGAGTACTGTCCACCGTGCAGGCCACGGTCAGCGTATAAGGGCCGCTGACGTTGTTATCCTCGTCGGTTTCTTCGATATAATTGGTGGTATCAACCTGCCCCCACAGCTGGTGCGTGCCGCCGGCCAGGTTGAACGTCGCGGTGACAGCCTGGGTGCCGCCGGGATCAATGTTCAGCAGCCATTGCTTCTCGTCGCCCAACTGCCCCTGGAAAGGAGGAGGAAAGAGTGGATCCAGGTAATAATCAACGTCAAAGTAGGTATTCACCACCGGCGATGAGGACGAGTTGTTCCCCACCAGGATCGTGAACGGGATATCCACACCGTCCGGCAACACGTCGCCATACTCCTCGGGCCAGGATATGTCCTCGATGTACAAATCGGGCGGGACGACCGTCACAGAGATCAGGCCGGAATAGGCAACCATATCCGTCGCGCCACAATCACCGCCATTCCAATGAGATTCGATGTGATACAGACCATTGCTGCCCGCGGGAATCTCAAAGCCGATATCGGTAGCGTCGCCGGTGACAGAGTCTACGTTGACCGGATCCTGCACCACGGTCGAGGTGGCAGTGCCAGAGATGACGCACCACAGCAGACGATGAGTGTTGCTGATCGGCTCGTGATCCATCACGTCCACGTAGACGTGATCCAGAGGGACGACCTTGTGTGCAGAGACTACGATATACGGGCCGGAAACGATCCAGGTCTTGGTCGCGGTGTCGCGGGGTTCGCCGGCGTCCCAGGCGTTATCGCCGTCATAATCCAGCCAGGCCTGAATGTTCGCGGTCCCCGGCCGGTTGCCGTAAAGCGTGACCGCCGCCTGTCCCTGGGCGTCGGCCAGCACCTCGATAGCTTTCGGTTCGACCCCCGAGTAATCAAACCCACCCTCATTCGTGGAGAAATTGACCGGCACCCCCGCGACCGGATCTCCCGATTGATTATACACCGTCGCGATGAACACGTGCCCACGCTCATCGGGTAGTGTGTTGGTCGCCTCTTCTATATCCAGCTCGACGTAATACGAAGGCGGCAGTGTAGGAGTGGGTTCCGGCGTTTCGTCCGGCGTGCTCACCGGTGTATCCTCCGGCGTCGCGTCCGGCTCGCCAAGATGGGGATTCGTATCAAAGTAAGGGGGGGGCATATCGCCAAACCCGACCTGGATTCCCTCGTTGATCATCTGCGCATCACCTCGCACCGTGACGTACTCGGCGATGGCCTGGTAGAATGGATCCACGATAGGAACGTTATGGACGATCACCACCCTTACCGGGAGTCCTTCTATCCCAGGGTGATCGTAACAGGCGGCAGGGTTGGCATTGCAGTCAGTCTGAAACGAGGGGTAGCCCCACATATGGACGCCGAAAAAGCCCGGGGCGCTCTCGTAGGAGGTCTCGAAGGCATGCAAATGAGCGTCGTCTATACGCAGCCCAACTGCGTTGTGGCGGGCCACCTGTTTGATGAGCGCTGCGCGCCGGGCATAGTAGTTGCTGTCCGGCTCCCCCGCCCAGCCCGCGCCGTTCACCGGGCAAGCGGGATAGTCGGCGCTGTCGTCCGCATCATCGTTGGGAGAGTCGACCCCATCCATTAGATGACCGTCGCCATCAACGTCCAGGCAGGCGCCCTGAACCGGCTGGTAGGCGATGGCGAAACGAGCGGCCTCCCGCGCGGCGTGCTGCACGGTAATAAAGCCCTGAATCACCAGTGCAGTTTCAACAATGCCAAGGATAACGAGCAACAAGACCGGAATGAGCAACGCGAACTCGACCAGTCCTTGACCTCTCCACCTTTTCATCTCTGCCCTCCTTCGGAGTCGTTCAAGAATCACTTGGCATTCTACTAATTTGACAATGGCACATTAGACCTCCGAGGTCTCCGCAACCAATTTCGTTCGTCAAACAACTTGCAGAAGCCACGATTTTTGCTGCTCGAAGCTATTTTTTAGACCTCGGAGGTCTGAGATCGGCTAACGTGCCATTGTCAAGCTAATGCGCCAGTGGAAAAGCAACCCCTGGCACAACTTTGACCTAGATAGCGCCCCCGCCCAAGTTGGATAGAATCACCTACACTCACAAGAGCGCCAAATAACGACGTACTACACTCCAATTATACCCTACTTGACACATTCTCCGCAAGTGTACTATGGTACTAGCAACATACACCAAACAGAGCCTCGCGTGCGCGAGACTCTGTCTGAAAATGTTGCTTTACTACCTTGTTGCAGCAATCGCTTGACTAGATGGCCTCTATGATCTCACTGAAGATGTCGGCAATGCTCGGGCCTAGCAGCGCCAGAATGACGATCACCACAATGGCTACCAAAACAAGAATCAACGCGTACTCAACCAAGCCCTGACCTTCCTCGCGTGGCAAAAACAGCATCTCTCTCACCTCCTTCTCCGTGAATTTGATTGATAATTAAATGTCCAATCTGACTCTCATTATACTAGATTCGTCTTGGCGTGGCAATAGGAACTTGGTACCAGTTCACCCCTACAATGGGCGGAATGCCATTCCGCCTTAAATTACCCCGGTTTATCGAGATGATACTCCAAAACCGCCGATTCGTCAGGATATAGGTAGGTCGAAACCCACTTTTGTTCCACGTCCCAAACCGCTATCAAAGTGAATCTGCCCGCCCAGCATCTCTACCCGCTCACGCATCGTCGCCAGGCCCAACCGATCCGCATCCGGCGAGTTGAGCATATCGCCAAGTTCAAACCCGCTGCCATTGTCCTCGACCGACACGCGGATCAGGCTTTCTCCCATATCCAAGCCAATTTGAACGCTGCTGGCACGCCCATACTCGATCGCGTTATTGAGCAATTGCTGAACGAGGCGGAAAACCGTCACTTCCTTGTGCGATTCTATCCGCCGCTCTTTGCCCGTTATCATCAAATTGGCATTAACCCCACTGTTGTCCGAAAAGCTATCCACGTAACGACGAAGGGTGGGCATCAGTCCCAAATCATCCAGCATCATAGGTCGCAAGTTCAAGATCAATCCCTTGACCACCTGAAAGGTCGCTGCCACCGCGCTCTTCAGCTCGGCCAGTTCGGCCCGCGCTCTCTCAGCGTCCATATCAAAAAGCCGCTCGCAAATCTCGGCCTGGAGGATCAGGTTGGTGAGTGCTTGGGCTGGGCCATCGTGCATCTGTTGGCTAAGTCGCAGCCGTTCCCGCTCCTGAGCTTCGATGATACGGACAACGAGAGGCTGCGCCGATCCCTCTTCTTCCAAGACAGCAGACTCGTATTCAGCGTGATCTGTGATCTCGAGTGTACTGCTGAGCAAATCAAGATAGCGTGTCAGGTTACGCTGATCACTCTGCAACTTTTCCAACTGGCCCCTCATGGTAAAGAGCCGTTGCTGTGTGTCCAAGACGGCCATATACGCTTCTTGAATATCCTCACGGGGCACGGTTTCAAGCGCCGCTTCGACCTGTCGCAGCCGGTTGGTGGCTTGAGTGTTGCGCTGCGCCAGGCGCTCCACCTCGGAAGTCGTCTGCTGAATTAGCAGATCAATCTCTTTGAGTTCGCGCTGGATTTGATCGTGATCTCTACTGTACTCTTCCAAGAGTTGCTCAGAAGACATCGCACCAGGTTCAGCCGGAACAGCCATTGATTCGCTCCTAGTTACAGTATAAAAGGTTGTTTCTAGTCCTCGCGCAAAGGCACCCAGCCATGCCGGAGGGCATAGACAGTCGCCTGGGTTCGATCCGCCACTCCCAATTTACTCAAAATGGCGGTCATGTGATTTTTGACCGTCTGGTGACTGATGCCCAGGTAATAGGCGACTTCTTTATTGCTCATACCACGGACGACGAGCTCCAGGATTTCCATCTCGCGCGGGGAGAGCGGGGATAGAAAGCGCGCCTCCCTATCAATCTCTCCACTGCCAAAGCGGCGAAACTCCTCTAGCAACCAGTCGTCAATGCCATCCTCATCCATGGCCTTACCGTCAACCACGTATTGCCCCTGGCTAACGTGCCGAATGACGTCCACAAGTTTCTCGGGGCTGACGTCCTTGGCGTGGTAAGCGGACGCACCAGCCCGGATAGCATGATAGATCTGCTCTTTATCATCATAGGCAGTAAGCATGATGATGTTAACTTGGGGACAAAGTCTCTTGAGTTCGCGAGTGGCCTGTAGGCCATTGATGGTTGGCAGGTTGATGTCCATCATCACCACGTCTGGGAGCAGCTCCTGCACCAATTTAACCGCTTCGTCGCCATCGGACGCTTCTCCCACGATGGATAGATCCTCGTGCGTAGCCAGGATGTTCCGTAATCCTTGACGGAAAACGGGGTGATCGTCTACGATCACCACTTCGATTTTGCCCATACTACCCCCCATTGGTTGCGCTCCTGCTCATAAGTATACCACACAACGGGCAAGAAGCGCAACTGGCACATCCCACCGGATGGAGGTCACGCACCAAGCCTAGCCCATCCGCATGACCAATGGCAACCACACTAAACACATCCGCACGACCGACTCTCGGCGCGTGATCGGCCCCAGCGCGCTCCCCGCGATCTCGGCCGTGTTGGTCAACGGCACGCCGAGGGGCGTAGCCGGCGCGGGTGAAAGTGTGTACGTCACGCGCGCGGCAGCTCCCGCTTCCACCACCCCACTCCACCGAATCTGACCACATACGTAGGCCGGCGCGGGACCGGAGGAAGCCGCCAGCGTCTCTGTCAGCACGACCATCTCTGCCGGAGGGGTATCGGTCAACACAGCCGTGACCGAGAGAGTGCCGGTGTTGCTGATGAAAACGGTGTACTCGACAACCTGGTTGGGCGCCGGCTGCTGCGGCACAGCGGATTTGCGCGAGGCGACCAGCACCGGGGCCGGCTCAGTCAGCACGGTGGTGAACGCCTGCCCCCACTCCTGAGCGCCGTAGGGTTCCTGATTGCCAAAGGTATCGCGGGCGCGGGAGCGGAAAAAGTAGGTGTGGCCGTGAACGCCGCCATAGAACGTGCCAGACGTGGCAAGCGTACCGGTCCGCCAGTCGGTCCAGACACCCTCGTAGCCATCGCGCACCTGCACGTCGTAGGCGGCGACCTCTGACCAGGCATCCTGCCCGGACCAGGTGACGGTGAAGCTGGTCGTCGCCACCCATGGTGGTAGCGGCCCGACCGACGATGCTGGCGGCAGGCAATCCTGAAAATTGACCGCCGCCAACAGGTTCTCATCACCATCCGCATAGACGAATGCCACGTCCTCCAGCGGGCGTCCTCCCGTCGCCGCCGCTCCAACGAAGGGGGCGCCGGGGGCAATGGCCGGCAAATCCCAACGAGCCATCTCGCCGCAGTTGCCCCGATCCCAAACGTAGAGTGTGCTCGCGCCGGCGGCGCGGGGCACGGTCGAATGTACACCGACGTGGAAGCTGTCACCGCTTTCGCGCACACCCAGCGCGGCCTCGGCCGTCGCCCCGCTCAGTTGGCCCACATCGCTCAAAGGGTACCAGTACTCGGCCCATTCCAGCGCCTGCCCAGACGTGATCGTCGCCGTGTCCCAAAAAGTCGGCGCGACGCCGCCGTGTAGTTCGACGTAGGTGGAGCCGTCGTCGGTCCAGTTGTCCCAACCGATCGGATTCGCCCAGCCAAAGCCGAACCCTTTGCTGCCACGGGCCACGCCGGAGGGAAAGACCCGCGCCACCCCCTCGTCTGCCGCAGTGTCGTAGACGCCGGCAAAATCACCCTGGGCAGCAGGCCGCTCGAAGAACCCGAGCCAATGGTTCCAGTTGCCCAGGCGGGAATAGTCAGTGCCAGTATGCACGGGCCAGTCCAGCACGTCATACTCGTCGAAATCGCCGCTAGAGTGCACTGTCACCTGGCCGGCCTCAAAGGCAAAGTGCAGGTCCTCGCTAACAGTGTTGGCCGCGCCGGGGGTGAGCGGCTCACCAGGGGTGAGCGGCTCACCAGGGGTGAGCATGGCGTTGGTCCAATACTTGTAGTCAACGTCGCTCCCGGTGGGGTTCTCGATGCGCGGCGTAACCGCCAGGTAGCCCCGGTCCGCGGGCAGGTACAGCGTGATGGCGGCGCGAATGCGCTCCGTCGCGGTCGTATCGCGCAGTGTGACGGTGACGCCGTCCGTCGCAGCGACGATCTGATAGCTCCACGGCTCGCCCCACTCGTAGCCGTGCTCCTCCACTGGCAGACCCCACTCGATGCCGCCGACCGCCAGCCACCAGCCCTGCTCCGGCGGCCCCCAGTGGGTAGGCTTGATCACCGGGTTCTGGTACAGCTCGTTGTGACCAGTGGGCTTAAAGATCATCTGGTAGACGCGCCCGCCCAGCTCGGGCAGCAAGGTCACCTGCAAGTAGTCATTCTCCAATACCAGCGCCGTGTAGTCCTGCAAAGAAGGCGCGGGATTAGAATCCTCGTAGGCATCCCAGTCCAGGGAGCGATAGGTGATGTTGTAATCCAGGTCTGTGCGGTCGTGTAGAAAGCCGGCGTATGGATAAGTAGAGATAGAGATGGTAGCAGTCTGAATCGAGGCAGCGCCCGGCGCCGGCGCCTCTATCACCTCGACCACGCGGCTATCCTCGGCATCGTTGAGCGCATAGTCGTAGGCCACACCACGCAGGGCGACGGACTGACCGCGATACGCACTCAAGTCGAGCGTGGCCTGGTAGGGCGGCGAGGTGACGACGGCCTGCAACTCGTCGTCGGCGTAGAACTCGACTTTGGAAACAGCATCGTTATCCGACGCGGTGGCCCATACGATGGCCTCGCCGGTGACCACGCTTCCCGTACTCGGGGTTTCGATGGCAATCGTCGGCGCGCTGGCGTCGGCGCGCTGGGCTTGAACATCGCCGTAGGGGGCTGGAAAATCCCGTCGCACCTGGTCGACGCGCAGCCCCCCGACCGTGATGAGACCCACGTCTGCGGTACCCAACCCGGCTCCGGCTGCCCAATTAAGGTGAGGGATGGTGGCAGGGTCGTACCCCATCACCAGCGCGCCCAGCGTATCAACGGCGACCGGGTCGCTTCCAGCCAGGATCAAGCCCAGTGGAGGATCGGCGATGGTATGCCCAAACTGACCATCAATCACGCCCCGTAGACCGTCGAGCACGACGAAATCGAGCGGGCGGGCCAAGTTGAGATCAACAATATGCCGGCCCAGGTCGTCTGGATCGTGGGACAGAGCGCCCTTCCAGCAATAGTCGCCGGGCGTGTGATAGATGTCGAGCGGGGCAAGGCCGAATTGATTCTTGAGCGCCAGTGTGACCCCGGTGTGGGTGTGATTCTTGAGCACCGGTACGGATATGAGCACGTCGGCGTCGAGGATCGCTCTGGGCAACCAGTAGCTGCTCCAAATGAGACCATTCTGCAAACGGACCTCTCGCACCAGGTGGGGATCGTGCTGGTCGAGTCCACCGGCGTCGTTGAGATCAATCAGGGGGACGTGAGTAACATCATCCACCATATCTCGATCGGCGTCGTAACCACACTCGTGAAAGCACTTGGGGGTCGGCCTCCGGTCTTTGCATCCTCCCGTGCGCGAAGCCGATCCTTCGGCGATGACGACCTGTCCGGCGCCCGCCTCCTGGGCCAATCTGACGACGGCCCTGGTCACTCGCGGATCAGTGGTGATCCCTCTCTCGGCGTCGGCGTCTTCGACCAAGTTGGGTTTGACCACTACACTGTCGCCTGGTTCAATGACATTCTCCAGACCGCCCGCCAGCGCCACCGCCTGGCGCACGAGCGCCTCGACCTCTGCGTCCGAAACGGGCGAACCGGTCGCCTGCACGATGGCCACCTCGGCGGCCCCGCCGGCTGGGTTGGAATAGGCCACTCGACGCTGTAACGCGCTCACGCCACCCAGCAGCGCCAGCAACCCTATCAACAGGATCAATTTCCACCGTCTTTTCATTCCACACCCTCCAATCTCCCAGGTGCGACGCACCTTGGGTCAAATAGGCATCATCAGGTTGAGCACGATTCCCACCAGCGCCGCCCCCACGACGACGTAGGCCGCATAAGCGACCAGCGCTCGCCGATTGAGCAGCGCGCCCAACGCCGCCAGCGACGTCAGCCGCGTGGCCGGGCCGGCCAGGAAAAAGGCGAGCGCCGCGCCAGGGCTCATCCCCTGGGCCAACAATCCAGCGACGACGGGCACCGCTCCGCCACCACAGGAATAGAGCGGAACGCCCAGGAGGCCAGCCAGCAGCACGCCGTACCAACGACCAGCGCCCAGGAGCGATGCCGTCCACGCCGGCGGGATCAGCATTTGGAGCAGCGCCGCCAGGATCACGCCCACGACAAAGTAAAGGCCCACCGTTTCGGTGAGGCGAAGGAGGGTATGAGAGTGTGGGGATGTGGGTTTGGGAGAGGACAACGAGAGCGCCTTTGCGTTCAGCAAGGTCCCTGGTCTCAATTTCTGGGCCAACAGTCCCACCGGCAGGCTGAGCAGCAATACCCCAACCACCTGCGCCAGCGCCAGGGGCAATCCCAGACCAGCGGCCATCAAGATGAACAACTGGGGGTTGAGAAGGGAGGAAGCGACCAGAAAAGCGAGCGCCGGCCCGGGCGACGCGCCGCTGCGCAATAGTTCCACCAGCACTGGTACTGTGCCATAGGTACAGAGCGGCGAGACCCCACCCAGGCAAGCGGCTCCCAGCACGGTCGCCGGCCCATTGTGATTCAGCCAATGTATCCCGCGATGAGGCAAGTCCAACCGGCCCAGCAGCACCGCCAGCAATATGCCGCTGACCACGTAGGGGCCCAGTTGAAGCACCTGTGACCAGGCCAGCATGGCTGCCAGGATCAAGCGCGAGGTCAAGTTAGCGGGCATGCGCTCCCCCCCCTTCCGAAATCAAGCCAGACCATATCCGGGCGTCGGCAGCGCCGAGTTGCTCCTATGATACCACAGGGATTACGGAAGGAGGGTTACAGTTCGGTTACGGGGACAGGCGGCGACAAGTCTCGCTCGTGAACGAGGGTCATTTCGATTGTGATAGCGGTAGAGATTGTGGCAAGTACAGATATAGTGGCCGTTATCACCGTCGAAGGGGATGGCTTCAGCAATTCCCGCTGACTTTTCACCCATAACGGGAATTGCTGGGATGGCTTTGATCAGTCGAGACCAGAAGAAGACGTCGTCCATACCCCGTACCGGTTGAACGAGTAATCCTCCCCCTACGTGCGCCGAGACGAGGATATCTGGCCGGGCTTTTTGCTTTGGTTCACTGCTCAAAATGAAGGAGGAAAACACGTGTCTGACAAGTATAAAAGATCTGTCACCGCTCCATAGTTGATTTCAGGCCGACCAAATTTGCCAGACACCAGTTCATCAATCAGAGTTTCCTCCGCTTCGTCACCGCCCAGACCCGCACCGGCTCCGCCTTGCCCCGAATCTGCACCTCGCCCAGATCGGCAAACTCGAACTCCCCGCGGCGGCTGCCCAGCGCCTCGTAGGTCCACCCGCTGATGAGGATGTCGTGCTCGGAGTACACCTTGTTCAACGCTTCGATGCGCGAGGCCAAGTTGACCGTGTCGCCAATTACGGTGTATTCCTGCCGTTCCTCGGTCCCCACTGCTCCTGCCAGCGCCACTCCGGTATTGATTCCTACGCCGATGTGGATCGGTGCTTCACCTCGCTCGGCTAGTCTGGCGTTCAACGCCCTCAGGTTGGCCCGCATCTCTAACGCCGTCAGCACTGCCTGGTACGCGCTCTCTTGCAACTGTCGGGGGGCGCCGTAAATCACCAGCGTGCTATCGCCACCGAACTTGTTGACCGTGCCCGCGTGGCTCTGCGCCGCCTCTACCACCACCGGCAGATACTCGTTCAGCAGCGCCACCACCTCCTCCGGCGTGCTCCGCTCCGAGCGGGCGGTAAAGTCTCGGATGTCGCAGAACAGCACGCTCACCACCCGGTTCTCCCCCTCCAGCCGCACCTGCCCGCTGCGGATCGCCTCCGCCACCTCGCGGCTGACGAAACGTCCGAACACGTCGCGCAACCACTCCCGCTCGCGCAGGCCGACCACCATTTGATTGTAGGCGTTCGCCAGCAGCGCTAACTCATCTTTGGAATCAACGCGGAACTGCACCGTGAGATCGCCTTCCGCTACCCGGCGAGTATCAGCGGCCAATTGACGCACCGGCGCAGTGACCGCCCCGCCGATGGCCTGCGCCAGCAAGACGCCCGCCAGCACCGCGATCAACCCGGTCAACCGGAAGAGGTTGCGGCTCTCGTCCAAGAAAGTCTCGACCCGCTCGCGGCGCACGGCCATGCGCAAGGCTCCAAGTCGCTCCCCATTCTGCCCTTTTCGCAGCGGCGTGGAGACTACCCAGACGTCGTCCTCGTGCCAGGTCGCCTCCTCAATCTGGGTGTCTGATGGCGCGGAAACCACCTCGCCGATCAGGCCCAGTTGGTCGGAGAGGATGACCGTGCCGTCGTTATCCACCAGGGCGGAGTAGGCCAGGTCGCGGGTCTGTGCTTGCTCGGCGAGACCCTGCATCCGGGCCAGGTCGAGCCCTTCCGCCGCATCAAACAGGGCGTCAAAGTCAGACAAGCGCTCGAAAGAGACGTCCTCAGGCAATTCCAGGTCAAAACTTTCAGAGACAGCCTGGCCGATCCACTCGGCGGAAGCCACCAGGCCATCTTTGAGGGTGTCCTCGATGTGGCGGCGCTCGATGGGGATGGCGACCACTTGGAGGACGCCGACCATCAGGGCGATGATCAACACCATGGCAGCGGTTAGTTTGTTCCGAAGGGAGAAACGAGAGAGGAACGTGGAAGCGTGAGAGTATGGGAGGTATTCTCCCTGGGCGACTCTGGCGGCGCGGTCGGCCAGTCGCCAGGTCGCACGGGCCAGCGGCGTGGCCAGACCCCAACTGACCGCCACGCCGAAGAGGAGGATGGCGACGCCAACGATTCCCAGCTTGTTGCGCAGCCTGCTCAAAAAGTCCTGCATCTCTCTCGTGTCAACCGTCAAGCGCACCGAGCCGACCAGCAGGCCATCGTCGTTGCGCACCGGGGCGCTGGCGTGCATCAGCCACTCGCCATCCTCGCGCTCCGAGTAGACGTCTGCCTCATCGTGCGCCCTCAGTTCGGGCGCCAAGGTACCGATCTCGCGGGTGTCCAGGCCGATGATCACCACGTCGTCCCGGTCGGCGATGACGAAATCGACCAGGCCGTTGGCCGTCATGTCGTCCACCAGCGACTCGAATTGCAGCAGGGCGTCGGCATCAAAGTCAAAGGCCTGGCCCGTGGTGAGCGTATCAAAGTCGAGCGTCTCGGCGTCGTCCGGCAGGCCGAGTTCGATCATCCCGGCGTTCCAGGTGACCATGGTGCGCAGCGCGTCGTGCATCTGCTCCTTGATGCGGGTGCGGGCGTGAGTCGTGACCACTGCGATCAATCCCACCAGCACGAGCGTCATCAAGGTCGCCGTGCCGAGCGCGAAGCGCGTGCGGATGGAGCCTCGGCTCAGCAAGCCCGCCGGAGAAATCAGGTTTTTTCCGAAAACCCTGGTTTCTTGTCGCGCCGGCTCCATCGTCTCGATGGCGGATCCGCGCAGGATGGAGCGCGCCGGCAGCCAGGCCGCCCCGGCGCTGATAAACGGTGCCGCAATCAGCCCCACCAGCCCGTTGACCAGCGCCGGCTGTACCGAGCGCCATGCCGCGCCCCACAAGTCCAGGTCGGGCACGCCCCAACTGTTGCCGCCGTAGGTCACGACGATGATCACGACGACGCCCACGCCGACCACCAGCCCCAGCCCGCCGCCGATCACGCCCATCAGCGCCGCCTCGCCCGTCACGACACGCATCACCTGTCGTCGCGTCGCGCCGACGGCCCGCAGCAACCCCAGCTCGCGCCGCCGCTCCGCCACGCTCATCATCGTGGTGTTGACCACGCCCAGCGCCGCCGCCAGGATCGCCAGCAGGAGCAGCGCGTTGAGCATGTCTGGCATCACTTCCAACACCTTGACCTGAGCCTCGTACATCGCCTCGGGTTCTATGAGATAAACGCCAGGATAGCGTTCCAAAAAGTCCAAGAGATCGGCTCTCAGTTGGTCGCGGTCGGCGCCAGGTTGGGGAACCACGTGTATCAGGAATGGCTCGGTGACGGAAAAAACGTCCTTGGCGGCCAGACTAACGATGGAGGAGTTGACAAAAGTTCGCCCGATGCCCGCCAGGGTGCACCGGATCGGGCCGTCCTTGCCGGTGACCTCGAACGTCTCGCCGACGGAGACGTTGTTCCGACTGGCGATCATAGGCGGCGCCAGGACGCCGCACCCGGTCTCCATAATCGGCATGGCGGTCTCCCAATCCCCCTCGATAAAATCAAAAAATACATCGCCAGAGAACTGCACATCGTGGGGATCGGCGACCAGGGAAAAGTAGCTAGAGCTGAAGAAAGAGAGTTCGGGCACGATCACGAACCGCCACTCGTCCATCACCCGCGCCCGATCTCCGACGGCCTGGGGCAGCTCGGCGATCAGCTCCGGCGGCAGCGCGATGTGCTCCAGGTCGGCATAGGCCGCCATCCCCTTCGAGACGTCGAAGGGGGAGACGATCAAGGCGCGCAGTCGCTCGAAACTCACCAGGGTGGGGATCAATAACTCGTCTCCCGCCAGATGGATAAAACCGGTCATACCGATGATCATCGTCAGGCCCACGACCAGCGTCATGATGGTCAGCGTGACGCGCCCGCGTCCGCGCCGCAGGTTGTCGGCCATCAGCCGCCCGGTCGCGCCCCAGAGCCGCGTGAGCGGACCGCGCGTCCAGCGTCCCAGCCCGCCGATCAACGATGGGGCAATCAAGCCCCAGCCCACCAGCCAGATCAGCACAAAGGCGCCCGTCAGGGTCTGGTCCCAGGGGTACTCGACCCACTCACCCGGCGGCGCGACGGCGAGGCAGGCGGACAGAACGGCGACCATCAGCACACCTAGAAACCAGGTTTTTCGGAAAAAACCTGGTTTCTCTAACACGTGAGATTCTTCTCGCAGAGCGACCAGGGGCGAGACGCGCGCCGCCTGCCAGGCCGGAACCAGCGCCGAGAGGAGGGCGATCCCCATACCCAGAACCGTCGCCAGCAGCAAGCTGGAAAGGGAGGGGTTGCTGGTGGAGAACACGAACACCCCTTCGCCCAGGATGACCTTCATCAGGGCGATGGTCCCTTTTCCGAGCAGCGGCCCGGCGACCAGACCGAACAGCGTTCCCAGTCCGCCGACGGCGAGTGATTCTACCAGCACCAATCGTAATACCTGGCGGCGCGTCATCCCCAGCGCGCGGAGCGCGCCGATCTGCCGCCGTCGCTGCGTCACCGCCATGGCAAAGGCGTTAAAGATCAGGAACCCCGCCGCCAGCGTGATCCCCACACCCACCATCTGGAGCGTCGCGCCAAGCTGTTCGAGCAGGCCGGTCATAAACTTTTGGGCATCCCCCGAACCGGCCAGCGAGTTGAGGAGGGCGGCGCTGATGACGTCGGCGGCGACGACCGTCGCCGCCCCCAACGCCACTGCCAGCGCGCTCAAGGTGGTGCGCAACCGGTGCTGCGCCAGGTTGCGCAGGGCCAAAAAGCTCAATGAGCGCAAGAAACCAGGTTTTTTCTGAAAAACCTGGTTTCTCTCAGCTTCCATCGTCTCGATGGCCGAGCCGCGCAGGATGGAGCGCACCGGCAGCCAGGCCGCACCGGCGCTGACGAGCGGGGCCGCGAGCAAGCCTACCAATCCGGTCAACAGAGCGGGGCGCGTCGCCTCCCAGGCCGCGCGCCACAGAGGGAAATCGGCAATACCCATACTCTTGCCGCCGGTCGCCAGCGCGTAAATCAGGCTGACCCCGCCTCCCGCCACCAGGCCCAGCAGGCCGCCGATGAATCCGACCAGCGCGGCCTCGCCGATCACAACCGCCGTCGTCTGCTGCCGCGTCGCTCCGACCGCCCGCAGCAATCCCAACTCGCGCCGCCGCTCGGCCACGCTCATCGCCGTCGTGTTGACCACGCCCATCGCTGCGGCCAGCACGGCCAGCATCAACAGGACGCTCATCAGGGAGACCATCAGGTCGCCGCTGGCCGAAAAGGCAGTGCGGGTGTCGCCCGATTCGCCCATCAGGACGCCGTGCTCCTCCGCCAGGGCCGCGAGTTCGGCTTCAAACCTGTCTCTATCTGTGCCGGGCAGCGGGAAGAAGAGCAGGGCGGCGGGGCGAGTGACGTCGAAAGCCTCTTTGGCCGCCGGGCTGATGAAGGAAGCCGGGTGATAGCCGCCCGCGCCAATCCCGGCCACCGTACACTCGATGGGATGCGCGACCGCTTGCAGGGTGATCGCGTCCCCGATGCCGACCCCGTTTCGGGCTGCGACGCCGGGATGGAGCAGCAGCCCGCAGCCCGCTTCCATCACCGGACGGGTGGCGCTCCAATCCCCCTCGACAAAGGTATAGAACCGGCCGCGGCTCAACGTGTCCAGGTCGTAGATGAAGGAAGGATAATTGGGCATCAGCGCACCGATTTCGGGCGCGATCACGGCGTACCCCTCGCCCACCTCGGCGCGTCCCTCCGCCAGAGCGTAAAAGTCCGCCAGCGATTCTTGGTCCAGGAGCAGGGTCTCCAGGTCGAACTGGGACACTTCGCGCATCAGGTTGTCGCTGCTCGATAGATCGAAAGGCACGACGATCAGAGCTTGTTCGGCCAGTGCGCCCTCCGTCAGGTACTCGAACAGCACCGTGAACGTGAAGGCGACGATGCCGGTCATGCTGACGATCATCGTCAGGCTTACCGTGAACGCGAGCACCGTCAGCGTCACCCGCCGCCGCCCGCGCCGCAGGTTATCGGCGGCCAACCGCCCCACCGCGCCGGCCGGACGGGCGAGCAGCCTCCGCGCCGCCTGCCCCATCCAGCCGATCAGCGCCGGTAAGATCAGCAGCAGTCCGACCAGCCACAGAATCGAGAGCGCGAGGGGCACGACCACGTCCCAGGGGGGCAGCGTCCATGCGCCAGGGGGAGCCACGACGAGGTAGAGCGCGAGGCCGGTGACGATGAGCAGACCCGGAAGCCAGGTTCTCGTAGAAACCAGGTTCTTTCCGAAAGACATGGTTTCTTCTGCGCGCAGCGCCGCCAGTGGGGAGATGCGCGTCGCCCGGCGGGCCGGAGCGAGCACCGCGAGCAGCGTGATGCCTACTCCCATCACAACGGCCAACGCTAAACTGCCGGGTGACGCGCTACCCCGGCCGGTCTCGATACCCATGCTACGCGTCAGCGCCAAAAGCCCGTTGCCAAGCAGCGGCCCGGCGAGCAGTCCCGCCAGCGTGCCCGCGCCGCCGGTCAGCAGCGCCTCGACCAGGAGCAGGCGCATCACGCCGCTTCGCTTACAGCCGCGCGTCATGCCCAGCGCACGCAGCCCGCCGATCTGCCGCCTCCGCTGTGTGACCGACATGGCAAAGCCGTTCAGGATCACGAAACCGGCCACCAGCAGAATGACCAGGCCGACCGCGTCGAGGCTGGCTTCGAACAAGTCCGTCATCCAAGCCGTGGCGTCTTTGGTCGCCTCCGCCGCCCGGACGCCGGCCCGCACGCCATCGCTGGCTACGTCAGCGGCGACCGTCATCGCCACGCCCAGCGCCACCGCCAGCGCGCTCAACGCCGTGCGCAGTCGGTGTTGGCTCAGGTTGCGCCAGGCCAGCGTCCAGGCCAGCGAGTGCGCCACACGGCGGCGACGGCGGCCCTCCGGTCGTTTGGCTCCCGCTGGCTTGAGCGCCACCCGCTCGCTGCGCGTGGCCTCGACCACGTCCATCGCTGCCGCTTGGCGGGCCGGGTAGTAGGCGGCCAGCGCGGTGACCAATGGAGCAAAGATCAGCGAGGCTACGGCCAAGACGCCCACGTCGCCCAACGCGGATAAAAATAATCCCCAGGTTGCCGCCCAGTCTGAGGGCACGCCCAGCGCTCCCCATCCATTGGGTGCGACGACGACCGTGTAGACCAACAGCATCAGCAAGCTGAGCGCAACGGCGACGACGACGGCTACCAGGCCTAGTGTGGCGGCCTCCACCACGATGGACTGGCGCACCTGTCGTTGCGTTGCGCCAACGGCCCGCAACAAGCCGATCTCATGCCCCCTTTCGGTCACGTTGATGACCATCGTGTTGACCACGCCAAACCCGGCCACGATCACAGCCACCAGCAGCAAAGCATTGAGGAGCACTTGGAATTGCTCCATCATCTTTGAGATTTGGTCCACGGTGGATTCCATATCCATCACCACCGTCACGTTGGGGAAGGGCGCGGCGGCGTCTTTTACCTGCAAGCGGACAGCTTCAGAGTCCTGTCCATCAGGTATCTTGATGAGCAGCGAGAAGGCGCCATCCAGGTCAAAATAAGTCTCGCCATCCGCGTAGGGAAAGATGGGGCTGAACAGGGCGCTCCCGCCGATGCCAGCGACAGTGAAATCCACTTCGCCCCGGGACGTCTCCAGCGGGATGGTGTCGCCCACGCCGACGCCCAGCCGTTCCGCTGCCAGCGGTTGCAGTAACACGGCCCGACCGCGTTCCATCCACGCCAACGCCGTCGCGGAATCGCCTTCGAAGAACTCAAAGTTGCCGATACCCAGGTAGAAATCCGGGTCGACGAATATCCCCGTCGATAAGTTGCCACTTGGGACCGTGACCAGCTCGGATGAGACGGACGCGATCCCGGTCCGTCCCACGCCAATCACCCCTGTTTCGGCCAGGGATGAGATCGCATCAACTAGCTTTGGGTCGAGCGGTGGAAGCGCCGACATAACCTGATAGACGTTGTCTATGGAGAGTTCGCCCGACGCCATCATCCCCACCAGGTCGTTCATGATGGTCATATCCTCGTTGCTGGCGGCGGCGATGGTACCGATGCTGCCCTCGTAGAACATAGTCATCAGTCCGCTGCCGCCCATGATCGTGGTCAAGGCGGCGATCAATGCCCCGGCGGTCAACGCTGAGCGCAGTTTGTTGCGCGTCAGGCTGTCGGCTGCCAGGCGACCGATGGCGCCTAACCAGCGCACCAGGGCAGGTCGAATGAGCGCAGCCAATGGAGCGACCAGCGCTGGCAAGAGCAGCACCATCGCGCCCAGCAGCAGGACAATCCCCACACCCACAACGGCCACGGCTATCCACAGGCTGGGACGCGCGATCAGCCCGTAAGCCGCCAGCGACGGCAGCAGGAGCGCCAGGAGCACCGCGCCCACATGCCCGCCATGGCGAACGTACCAACCGGAGGCGACTGTTTTCTGCGGGCGCAGAGCTGCCAGGGGGGAAACTCGGCTTGCCTGCCGGGCCGGCGCCAGCGCTCCCGCCACGGTCACCGCCAGCCCCACCAACGGGCTGGCGGTCAGGCCCCACCACGGTACGGCGAACGGCGCGTCATCCAGCGTGCCCATAGCGCGCATCACGCCCCAGGCCAGTCCGACGCCGACCAACAGGCCGAGCGCAGCCCCGACCAGGCCCAGCAGACCGGCCTCCGCCAGTACTATGCGTATGATCTGACGGCGGGTCATTCCCAAGGAGCGCAAGGCGCCGATCTCGCGCGTCCGCCCGGCGATGGACATTGTGAAGGCGTTCAGGATCACAAAGCCAGCAGCGAACAGAATGATGATCCCCACCATCGCCAGCCCGCCTTGAACTAGCACGACGTTGAAGGCAATCCCGCCGCCAAGCTCGGAGCGCACGACGGCCAAATCAGTCCCCAGAAGCTGGGCGAGGTCCGTCTGGGCTTGCTTCGCGTCCACGCCGGGGCGCAGTGCCACCTCGACCCGGTCGATCTGTTCCGGCGCGCCGCTCAGCTTCTGCGCCGCCTGCAACGGCACGTAGGCAGTGTCGGCATCACCCAACGCCGTGACGTCCTGCTCCAACCTGAGCCGACCCGACACGGTCAACGTCTCGCGGCGTCCGTCCGACTGGAGCGCGATTGTGTCCCCCACGTTCAATCCGTTATCAATGGCAACCGCCATCGGCAACACGATGGCGTCCGGTTCGTCGAGGAACGTGCCGCCCACCAGCTCTGGTGCGTGGATGGCCGCGTAGCTTTCCGGATCGACGCCGAGCAGCGTCAGTTCGCCAATCTGCGGATCAACACCTTTCGCCTCGACGCGCAGCGAGGGCGAGACGCGCTCGACGTCGGGGGAGACACGCAGCGTGTCCAAAACGGAGTCGTCGAAGGGCGCACCGTCGCGGGAAAAGACCTCCAGGTCAATCTGCGGCCCCTCTTCGGCGAGCGCAGACGCGCTCTGCCCCGCCGCCTGCCCGACGATGGAGGCGGCCAGCACCATCGCTACACCCAGCGTGATCGCCAGCGCGGTCAGGATGCTGCGCAGGGCGTGCGCGGTCAGATTGCGCCAGATGAGAGCGTTTATTGAACGCATAGGAGCCTCCTGAAACGTAATGCGTAAAACGTAATGATCACGTTTTACGTTTCACGTTTTACAGTTCCAGTTCCGCCATCACGCCCAGGATTTCCTCGGCGTCGATTCCTTCGTCGCCAGCGGTCAATTCTCGCACGGTGCGGCCATCCCTGAGAAAGACCACCCGGTCGGCGTAGGAGGCGGCGCGGGGGTCGTGCGTCACCATCACCACCGTCCCGTTCAGGTCCTTGCATGCCCTTCGCAGCAGTTCGAGCACGTTGACGCCGGATTTGGAGTCGAGGTTGCCGGTGGGTTCGTCGGCCAGCACGATCTTGGGGTCGTTGACGAAGGCCCGAGCGATGGCCACCCGCTGCTGCTCCCCGCCCGAAAGCTGGTCGGGTCGGTGGTGCTTGCGGTCGCCCAACCCCACCTGGTCGAGCAGGTCGTCGATGCGGCGCTCGTAGTCCCCGATACGCTGGCCGTCAATCAGCAGCGGCAGGGCGACGTTTTCGGCGGCGCTGAGCGTGGGCAGCAGATTAAAGAATTGGAAGATAAAGCCCACCTCCCGCCGCCGCACGATGGTGATCTCGTCGTCGCTCAGGTGGGCCAGCCGCTTGCCGCCCAGCGCGACGTCGCCGTCGCTGGGGGTGTCGAGGCCGCCCATCAGGTGGAGCAGCGTCGACTTGCCCGCGCCCGACGGCCCCATAATGGCCACAAACTGTCCCTGGGGGACGACGAAATCAACGCCCCGTAGCGCGTCGACCATCACCTCGCCCATCTGGTACTGCTTGCGGAGATTGGTGGTTTGTAATATCTCTGCCATAAGATTCACCTCCCTGGTGTAAGATTAGAGATTGGGAACTCGAAATTATCCTAGTTCTCGAGTTACTACTACTCAGCCTGACTAGCATAGACCGTTTCTCAGGCTTCCTAGCCCCAATACGGTTTATTTACCCAAATTTGGCCCAAATTAGCAGCTCAATGCTCATAGCGCCGTAACTTGACAACGAAGCAGTAATGGGCCATCCTGTTTGATGTTCCAACAGCAATCCCCGTTATCATGGCATAGTCTACCATAAAACAGAACCAGCACCAACTATACTATACGCCCCGCGCCCCCCTGTCAGCGCTGGGGGAAGTTCAGTCAGTTGGACGTTTTTCGCCCCCCTGTCAAGAGCCGCCCGAGATGGGCTACCCATGTGCGGGTCATGTAGGCCACTTTGATCGAGAGAGTCGTGTTCTGAGAAAAGGCGTAGTATTACAGCGCAAAGTTGCGTTTACCTGATTTGACCAGATACGAAAAGACATGGTATCGTTCTCCCAAGACCAAAACGGGAACGGAGACGAGACCATGTCTACACAGATTATAGCAAAAACTCACCCAGCGCCAGGGTGCGATTTGTCGCCGAATGAGGTGGAGCAGTTTGTCGATGGGTTGGCGGGCTATCACGACCAGTTTGTTCCAGCATTCCGCCGTCCAGGACAGGCCAGGTGGAGCGAGGTGTATTTGAGAGGCTTGCTGGGCGATTCGCCCCGCAAGACGATAGAGCGCATTGGACCTGACATTCAAGACCAAGCCAGAGATCGCCGTGGACCTGTTGCAGGAGGCAATCCAGCGAGGCGGGTTGCCATTCAAAGGGGCAATCTCCACCGTCGTCGTGGAGTTTGGTTGGACGGATGACTTTTTCGGCCAACACACCTGGGTATTCGTTACGCGCGATGCGCGGCGACAGTTTAAGCGGTGGACAGGACAACCCCGCACGGGTGATGATGCGTCTGATCGTACGCAAGCTAGGCAATGGCGTGTACCCCAGCGCTTCCAACTCAGCGCGGATCTGAGTCGCGCCGATTTAGCTGTAACGGGTTTGAGGAGTAGCTCGTGCGGCTAGCCGACGCCGGATGCTGATCACCGCTCGCTCAACGTGTGGTGGTGTCCGATTCACAACTTGGTGGCTGCCGCGGGTTAGGTCATAGAGCCCTTCCGATCCCGATTCCAAGTAGCGTCGCCACAGTAATTCCCGTTTTGAAGCCGCACCGCCGTAAAACAGACGGTGCTGGCTAGTTTTTTCCTAGCAGCGGCCCTTTTAGCCGATGCACCCAAGCTAGAATTGCCAAAACGGGAATTGCTGGCGTCGCCACCACTTGTGAAACCAGACTCTTGATCTTTTCAAGGTGCGGCAGATACTCTAGATGCTCTCTCCTGCCAGACGTAGCCGAATGGCTGACTGGCGAACAGACAACTCGTCTTGCATGATACACCTCCTGTTAACCTTGGTCGCTGGCGGTTATCAGGAGCGAGTATAGCATCTGTCGCCGTCGAGAGTATCCGCATGTAAACGTTATACTGGCACTACATAAGGTACAAAATGTCGCTGACAAGCTGTCCGAAAAAAATGTCTCAATGTAAACAATGCGCTGTCCTATCGCAGATAGCCAGCAGCACGAGAGGCGGATTCGACCAAGTCATTCTCTGCTTACACATGCTACGGCCCCTTGCTCGCAGCTCTCACACTCGAACTGGATGGTGGTGTGCTCGATGCCAAATTCCCCGACCAGGGTCTGTTTCAGCTCGGCCATCACGTCCTGCGTCTGGCTCAGGGCCTGGTCGGCCAGCACCACGTGGGCGCTGAGAGCCACGTAGCCGGGGCTGACCGTCCACACGTGCAGATCGTGTACTTCCTGCACGCCAGAAGTCTGCCCCATTACGTCGGCCACATCGGTCGCCGTCAGTCCCTCTGGCATACCCTCGGCCAGGATATGCACCGAGTCGCGCAGCACCCGCCCCGACCCAAGCAGGATAATCAACCCGATCAACGCGCTGACTAACGGATCAACCCACAGCCAGCCGGTGGCGAGGATAATCACGCCGGCGACGATGACGCCCACCGAGGCCAGCGCGTCCCCCAAGACGTGGAGGAAGGCGCTGCGCACGTTCAGATCGCGATGGTCGTGCTCGCGCAGCACCAGCGCAACGATCAAGTTGACCACGAGTCCGACGATGGCCACGATCAGCATCGGCCCGGCCAGTACTGGAGCCGGATTCTGGAATCGCTCCCAGGCCTCTCGAAAGATCTCGAAAGCCACCAGGAGCAGCGTCGCCCCGTTGACTAGAGCGGCCAGCACTTGCATGCGGTGAAAGCCGTAGGTGTGGCGGTCGTCGGGCGGCAGGGCGGACAGACGCAGCGCCACGTAACTCATCCCCAGGGCGAACGCATCCAGAAAGACGTGCGCCGCATCGGAGAGCAGCGCCAGGCTACCGGTCCACAACCCGCCGACCACCTCGGCGGCCAGGATCAGGCCGGTCAGGACCAGCGACCAGACGAATCGCCGCTCGGTGGATCGCTCTGTGTGTGAATTGATCTCTTCCTCTCTTTCTACTCGTCCTACACGCTCAGTAACTCTGCCGGCCCCCGACCGGACCTACACCGTTCAGGTACCGTGGAAGCCGACCTCAACCCCCTTGTCGGGCCACACGACAGTCGGCACGGCGCGTCGCCCGCCGTTGAGGGCCAGCATCTCCGCAAGCCGGGCGGCATCCCGGTCCACATCGTGCCTGACGTAATCCACACCGTCGTGCTCCAGTTTACGGATCAGGCCCCGCGAATACGGGCAGGATTCCTTCATGTAAACCGTTACGCTTTTGGCCGTCATATCACGTTTCCTCTGTATCCGATCACTATTTACAGACCCAACAACTCTGCCAGGCGCCGGCCGCCCTCGGCGTGCTCGTCCTCTTGCAGGCGCGGACATTCGGATAGCTGATGGGCGTGTACATGAGATTCGAGATGATGGCGTTCAGATAGGGAAACACCGGCAAGACGTCGTCGGAGAACTCGGCCACGACCCGGTTCTTGCTCGGGTCGGCGATGCAGTCCTTGACGTGGGTGATGGTAAAGCCGTGCCACAGCACGTCGTCGTTCACGTCGCTCATGCGCCCATCTCCTCGACAAACAGGGACGAAGCGGCCTGCAGCGGCCGGACGAAGCCGGTCACCGCTTCCACGACGCGATCGATTTCCTCGGCGGTAGTACCCCGCCCCAGGCTGAAGCGCACCGCTCCCTGGGCGATGGCGGGCGGCACGCCCATCGCCAGCAGCACGTGCGACGGCTCCAGCACGTCCGAGGTACAGGCCGATCCGGTGGAGACGGCGATGCCCTGGACGTCCAGGCCCATCAGGATCGCCTCGCCCTCCAGGTACTCGAAGCAGACGTTGAGCGTGTTGGGCAATGCTCGCGTGGGATGCCCGTTGCGCCGCACGCCCCTCAGGTTCGCCGCGATGCCCTCCCACAGATGCTCCCGCAGGGCCGTCAGGCGCTGCCCCTCCTCCTCCATCTCGGCCAGGGCCAGCTCCGCGGCCCGGCCCAGCCCCACGATGCCGGCCACGTTCTCCGTCCCGGCCCGCAACCCGTGCTCGTGATGGCCGCCGTGCAACAGCGGTTCGAGATGCGTGCCCCGCCGCACGTAGAGCGCGCCCACGCCCTTGGGGCCATAGATCTTGTGCGCCGAGAGGGTCAGCAGATCGACGCCCAGATCGTCCACAACAGTGGGCAGCTTGCCAAAGGACTGGACCGCGTCGGTGTGCAGGAGCACGCCGCGCTCACGCGTGATGCGCCCGATCTCGGCAATGGGCTGGATCGCGCCGACCTCGTTGTTGGCGTGCATCACGCTGACCAGGCTGGTGCGCTCGGTGATGGCCTTGCGCACGTCGTCCGGATCCACCAGACCATGCCCATCCACGGGCAGGTAGGTCACGCTGAACCCGCGCCGCTCCAGATACCGGCAGGTGTGCAGCACGGCGTGGTGCTCGAGCGGGGTGGTGATGATGTGGTTTCCCCGATGGGCATACGCCACGCCCTTGATCGCCAGGTTGTCGGCCTCGGTGCCGCAGCCGGTGAAGACGACCTCCTCCGGCGTGCAGCCCAGCGCGGACGCCACTTGCTCCCGCGCCCGGCTGAGCCCCTTGGCCGCCTCCCGCCCGAAGGTGTGGACGCTGGAGGCGTTGCCGAATCTGCCCTCCAGGTAAGGCGCCATCGCCTCGCGCACCTCCGCCCGCAGCGGCGTGGTCGCATTATGATCCATGTAGATTGCCATCCATCCTCCTAATCTGGATGAGCCAGAGCCCAAAAGGACTTTTTACCGCAGAGAGCGCCGAGAACGCTGAGAAAAAACAACAAGTTAAAAATCTCTGTGGTCTCTGCGTGCTCTGCGGTTAAAACTCTTGCTCGTTGTGCAATAATTTGGCCGGTAAGGTGCTATGCATCCAGCATACCCTGCACGATGATGTCCACCGCCGCCTCCTCGTCCAGGCCGCGCGTCATCAGCGTCTCCAACTCCTTCTTGTCCACGGTGCCGATGGCGGCATCGTGCGTGATCTTGGCCCGATGGTCGGTGACGCGCATCCCACGCCGGCTCAGGGCCTCGGCCATCTCCAGGCCGATGTAGCCGCCCGGCCAGAACGGCAGGCCGCAGATGGAATAGTTGGGGAAGCGGTCGGCCACAAGCACGGTCACCTCCCACGCCGGGTCCACCTCTCGCGCCCGCAGCGTGCGCGCTTGCAGCGCGGCGCTGATGCCGGCGTCACTCCCGCCGATGATCAACAGTGCGGGCCTCCAAACAGAGCGCTTGGCCTATCTCCCCAATATATCTCCCAGTTCCAAGATGCGCTCGGCAAGTCTCTTGGCTGCCTCCACCGCCCCCCGATCTTGTTGTACATCCCCTGAGGCAAAGGCGATGCCGGAGACCCCCTCTATTGGCCGGGAGCATCTCGTGTTTGAGGAAGAACGCATGGATCGCCGTGATCGCACTTTCGGCGCCATACCTTCTGCCCACCACGACCGCACCCCCGATCTTGTTCTTGAGTTGGCCTCTGATGGCCCAAGTGCGATCGATGAAGGCCTTGAGTTGGGCGGAAACATTGTTGAAATACACTGGACTGCCCAGAACCATCGCGTCGGCTGCGAAGAGCATCGGTGTCAGAACCCTGCTCATATCATCGTCAACCGTACATTCGTCCCGCCGCCGGCAGGCCCAACAGGACTTGCAGGGCTCGATCTGATAATCGGCGAGCTTTACAAACTGCCCGCCGGTGATCGAGAGCATCAAGTCGAGCAGACAGTCTGTGTTGCTGTTCTTCCTGGGACTTCCGAAATATACAAGACCTTCATGCAGTAATCCTCAATGCGGCGAAGATGATCTAACACAGCAACAAACCCTCAGGACCTTTCCACTTCTTGAAACGATACATCAATGTCTATGTTGCGTTGCTCGGCTGCGTTTCCCACGCGCGGTACCACGACGCGGTGGAAGAACGCTCTCGTCCCCTCTACGTCGCGGTCCATCATCAACTGCTTCAGCTCGACGATCTCTTCTCCTTGCAGCGTCAGCCAGATACGGCGCGGGGAGGACGATTCCTGCGCCATCACGCGATCCACAGAAAATACAGCCCCACGCCGAGGATAATGACCGCGCTGGCCTTTTCGATCGCCCCCGACCAGCGCCCCAGCGCGCGGAACCCCTTGAGCGCGCCGGTGAAGGTCCCGGCCAACACGACCGGCACACCGCGCCCCAGCGCATAGATGAACAAGAGCGCTGCGCCGTAGGCCAGCGCCCCTGGCCGCGACATCACATAGGTCAGGATCGCCGCCAGCACCGGTGTGGCGCACTGCGAGGCCACCAGCCCAGCTCCCAGCCCTGGCAGAGTGGCGCGGCGCCGCTCGCGGCGTAGCGGGCGAGCAGCGCCTCCAGGCTGCGGCTGTGCAGCTCGTCGCCCACCAGCGCCTCGTCGCCGACGAACACCGCCGGGGCGGTCAGCCGCTTGCCCACCGGCACGCCGGCCCGCTCGCCCAGCCACTCGGACAGCGTCGCCTGCTCCTTGACGTCGAGGGCGCAGATGGCTAGGGCAATCGCCTTTATATTTTCGAGTGCTAGACCTCCGAGGTTTACGGAATAATGTCTCTCTGAGCATGCTCTGTGCGTATGAAACGCGTCTTTGAGACGAATGTACGGCCAAAACCTCGGAGGTCTGGATAAAAGCGATTGCCCTACAGGTGGCAAGCTGCGGGTATTGGCTTTTCAGGTAATCCAGCGCCAACTGCACCCGGTCGCATTCCTGGCAGCCAAGTTGGTAAAAGTAGGCCACGTGTATGACGGGCTCCTCAGAACCCTGTACGGTAGGCGTGGGTATTGGTGCGGGCGTGGGCGTGGGAGCAGGCGACGCCGTCACTTCCAGAATGTCCCCCAGGCCGGGAATGGCCGGGTAATCCACGCCCCCGGCCGCCAGGTGCTGCTCGATCAGCCCCGGCAGTTTCTCCGGGATCTCGCGCGAGCCGATCAGCACCGTATCGCCGATGAACAGCATCGGCACGCCCTGCCGTTCGGGCGGCACCTGGAATGTTTCCATCGCCGCCACCCACAGCGGATAGTTGTCCGGGTCGGAGATCTCGATGGCGCGCACCTCCAATTGATCGCCGTATTTCTCCTCCAGCGGCGGGATGACGTGATCCATCACCTCGTGGCAATGGGGACAACTCTCCGACCAGAAGAGCACGGCGCGCACCACCGGATCATGGGCTTTTACTACAGGTGAGGCCAAAGAACCGGCTGCAACGAGCCAGCCTATTGTTAGCAAGATGAACAACCATCTGCGCATTGACGCCTCCGTTCTGGATCACTTGCAGGGAAGGGACATGGCCATCCCTCCCCTGCAAATTGACCATAATTTGCCAGGTCTATTCCAACCCTGCCTCGCGCAGCGCGCCGACCAGGCTCTCCTTGCTGGGGGCCAGTCCGACGAACTTGACCAGGTCCCCCACGACCAGCGCCGGGGCGTTCCCGATGGCGTATTCGTCCCACTCCTTGTCGCCGGGGCCGGTGTGAAAGACGATCTCGATCCGGTCGCCAAACTCGGCCTCGATCTCTTTCAGCAGCCGCTTGACCGCCACGCCCCCGGAGCATGGGGGGATAGAGACGAACGCTTCGATCCTTACTTGAGACGTAGTCCACCCTCCCTGAGCGCGTTATTGAGCGTCGCTTCGCTGGGGCACATGCCCTCGATGCGAATGGACCCGTTGACCACCGCCGCCGGGACGCAAAAGAGTCGGTATTCCTCAAACTTTTGCATTCCGTCGGCGCCTTCGTAAACGGTGAGCGCCAACTCACCCTCGTACCTGGCAGCGACCTGCTGCGCCAGCTCGATGATGGCGACACAGCCCGGGCAGGGTGGATCGCCGCTAAAGATTTCTAATTTGACCATGTGTTTAGCCTCCCAGTTTGTTTTGAATAATGGATACGAGCTTGTCCGACGGCACGACCTTGCCTGCGCCGATCACTTTATCGTCCACGACGACCAACGGCGTGGTCATCAGGCCGTACGGCTCCGCTTCTGGCCCCAGCGCGTCGAGCTTGACCACCTCGACTTGACCGGGGAACTGCTCCGCCGCTTTCTGGGCCTGCGCTTCGGCGCGCTTGCAGTTGGCGCAGGGCGGCGTGGTACCAAAGACCTTGATTTGCAGCATATCTAGACCTCCTGATGATAATCCTTTGCCCTCACAATCCATACAAAAGTCGGTCACCCGATTCGTCCAATAGGCCAGCCCGCAGCTCGGGCAGGTCGCCTGGCGTAGGTTGCTCTTCTTCTGCGGGCGCGGTCGCAGCGCCGGCGGCAGGGTCACGAACCCGTCCCCCATACACGCGTATGGCTTTGGCTGGCCGGCAGGAGCTTTGGCCGTCATAGTGGCCTTGGATCATCCCTGCGCCGCGCGGACCCACTCGGCGATCTCTTCCTTGCGCGGGATGCGGCCCGATGACTTGACCTCCTCGTTGATCACCAGCCCGGGCGTGCTCGTGATGTCGTAGGCCATGATCCCGTCCATATCCTGGACTTTGGTGAAGGTCGCCTCGATACCGGCCTCTTCCGCCGCTTCGCGGGCTACCGCTTCCAGACGCTTACACTTGGGGCACCCCGTGCCCAGAATTTTGATCTCCATCGAAATCCTCCTTCCCAAAAACTTTTTTTTATCCGCCACGTTCTTCAAACGATTTACTTTGCTTCCTCAGCTACCGCCGGAGCAAGTTGCCGGTTTTGGCTGGTCCACGCGGCCAGGGCGAGCAGTGCCCCGATCGATCCCAGGAGTATCGCGCCGATCAGCCAGACGCTCATCCCATCTACCCAGCCGCCGAACAACAGGCCCGCCAGTGTGCTAAAGATCGTTACCAGGATGACATAGACCGCCGTCTTTTTCCGGCCAATGACCGAGTTGGTGATGAGGATTGATTGCAAGCTCAGCTCCGGGTCGGCCAGCAGGTAGGCCAGCAAGACGCCGCGGTGCATGCCCAGCGAGAGGAACGTCTGCGCGATGGGCACCTCGACCAGGGTGGGAAAGTACATAAAGACGCCGAACAGCACACCGATCAGGTTGGCTAACACGGTGTTGCGTCCGGTAATAGCCTGGATCCAGGTGGCGGGAATGAGCGCCCGCGCCATCCCGGCGACAAAGACGCCCACCACGAGCAGCGGGATGATCTGCTTGACGAAACGCCACATCTCCCACAACCATTCCTGCATCGCAAAGGTGTCGAACACCTTGACGCCCATCCACCAGACGGCGGCGATGATCACGATCTCGGCGATCAGCTTGCCGGTGATGCCGACGCTCAAACCGCCCGCGACCGCAGTGACCTTGAACGAGGCCACCAGCAGCGTCAGGGTGATGATGCCCAACGCGGCGTAGGTCCAGGTGTTGAATCCCTCGTCCACCTTGTTCAGCCCCAGCCAGGCGGTGACGGCGATGAGGAACAACAGCCCGATCAAAAACACACCGTGGACGCTCACGCCCTCGATGCCCATAGCAGCATTCGGCGGGACGATGCTGTCGAGCCAGCCCTGGAAGGAACTGGCCCACGCGCCGGGGAGCGTGAAGGTGGCGTAGCTGTCGGTCAGCAAGCTCACCTGCAACGTGCCCGCGATCAATACGCCCAGTAACAGGGCGAAAAAGACCCACGTGTGGATGGGCACGTTTCCGCCTTGGGCAAATGCGCGGCCGTTGTTGGCAGCCTCGTTATGGGCCTTGTCGTCCTCACGGAAGAACCAGGCCATCATCAGGCCGATGCCGATGCCGAACACGATCGAGAGGATGACGCGCGCCAGCGCAATGTCCATCCCAATCTGCACGCCGGTCAAAGAGATCGCCAGGATGTTGACCGCCGGTCCGACAAAGAGGAACGTGATCGCCGGTCCCAACCCCGCGCCCTTTTTGTAGATGCTGACAAACAGCGGCATGATCGTGCATGAGCAGACGGCCAACACGAACCCGCCCACCGCCGACGCCGGGTAGGAAATCCACTTGGGCGCGTCCCGCCCCAGATACTTGGTGATGGCCTCCTTGGGGATCAAGGCAGCCAGCGCTCCGGCGATGAGAAAGGCCGGGAGCAGGCACAGCAGCACGTGGGCCGCCAGGTAGGCAGCCAGACTGCCCAACCCCGTCTGTAGCAACATTACGATGTACTCGAAAACATTCACTTTTAACCTCCTGGTTTGAGTTTATATGCACTCTATTAAATATACTTTCCGCCAAAAAGAGGCCGCGTCTATCACGGCCTGCCCTGGCTCAATTCATTTGGGTGTGTTTCAAATAAGTTGGGCAAGACCTCGGAGGTCTAATGAGATGTGTTTTCAGGCTCAAAAACTGCCCAAATCAGCGGTTTTGGGCGAGCACAAGCTCGGCAGAGACCTCCGAGGTCT